>Ga0137397_10000286_pt1 | contig 34445 bp, 39 predicted proteins | sample czorhiz116metaG_FD_106658 | JGI IMG/M metagenome (GOLD analysis project Ga0137397, IMG submission 106658) | Vadose zone soil microbial communities from Angelo Coast Range Reserve, California, USA - czorhiz1.16 metaG | ecosystem: Environmental > Terrestrial > Soil > Vadose zone | place: USA... | reverse complement strand
CGAGACGTCTGGGCTGCAGGGGAGTCAAGATCATGGCCATGCCCTACAAGACAAGGCTCTGTGCTCACCAACCAGTGCCTTGGAAAAGAAACGAATGGTGAGCGAGGAGCTGAGGAATCGTTCTTCCTGACGGATTTTGCGACGAGTTTTATATGTCGCCGACAGATCTAAGGTTTTAAATCTAGTGTTGTCCACGGCTCGGCTCAGTCCAAAAGTGGACGAACCGAACCGGGCCGGGCCGAGCCGAGCCGCAGTTCGCAGTTCGCAGGGCTCTGGTCTCCCTTTGTCCTCGCTCTCTCAGCCGCAAATACTTGATACAACTACTCCACACCGACCGACTCTAATGCCGCCAATGCCCTCGTCACGGCATACCACACTCTCCTCCCTCTGAGTTCCCTCTGGCCGCCCAAGCACCCTCTCCCTCTGTCCTCATTCTCCGCGTTCGTGAAGTCCATGTTGCAAGCTTTGCCCTCTTCGCCCCACGATGCGCCGTCTCCGGCTGCCACTGCCCCCGGCGAGCTCATCATCGACGCCATGTGGTCGATCGACTTGCAGCTGGATGAGGTCATCGCAGACTCAAAAGTTGCAATTGTGGCCCAGTCAGAGAGGGAAAAGGAGCAGGAAAAGGAGCAGGTCAACTGTACTGAGTCGCGACGCGGCAACTAAGGACGCCTCGCCAGGCGCAAGTTATCGGCTTCAAGTTCCGTCACTATCAGGTTCGTCGCACGCACGTATGATGCAAGCAGTTGCATTCAAAGCCCCATCAGTCACCTGAAGTCGCAGAGACGACAGCTCGCCAACTATTTCTCACCTCTGCCAGTACGCGGCGAGGATGTCGTGGTTGTATGCAACCCAGATGTACGGTTGAGCCGGCCAGTTTCAGTTCCCGGGTCATGCGGTTGCGGGGTTGGGGGTCGTCTGCGAGGTCGAGCGTAGCCTGCGGCAGCTCGCGTGGTGGATCGAGAATGATACACGCCGGGTGCAGTATGTTGTACGCTGTTGCGCGCGGTACCACAACTCATGCAATACCTATCTCAGGTAAGGACACCAAATTACAATCTATGGTTGCAAGCTTTAAGGATTGACCCCTTTCATGTGCAGTGCTCTTGCCCTGGTTAACTATATGATAGCTACCTACTAGCTATGAGCCGTGCAGCGGTTCGGCTTGGTTCAACAGCTAAGCAGCTCCTGAACTGAGCCGTGACAACACTACTTAGATCTATCTGCAATGGCAAAACAGCCTTGCTCTAAATAATCGAACGAGTTGGAGATTGCGGCTGCGGTGCGCTTCGTGAAACATGCCGAGAAAGTATTGAACGGAGCTTCTACAGTACGAACAACAACCCCGACGTTCCGAGTCGAGTCAGATGTTGAGTGAACCTGGTCGTACGCGACCACGTACCCGATTCATCGCTCGAACTCAGATGGGCCCCGCACTACGTCTATACAGTACCACATAAGCAGACTAACCATGATCTCGAATAGCCGTCGGGTATCATTGTCTAATACTGTACTAGGAGTGAATTAGGGCCTTTCAAAGTAGCCCTTATTTTTCTCATTATCAATTTCATTATTTTTCCCATTATTTGATTAATGAGATCGCTTAATGGCCAAAATGACCCCTGGCGCTCCTTCTTCGCTTACGGACCATTTTGCAATCATCCCATTCTTTGTCTCGCATATTTTCGGTGTTTTAATTTTGTTTTTGCACGACGACGTGGCACTTTTTCTTGTCCCCTTGTCCCTGTTCTTTGCTTTGCATCCCCCCATTTCCCCCATGTCGAACGTGTCTCGAGCGGGCAGGAGAGGTAAGGGTAAAGCGAAACAAGGTGCTGCAAGGCCACGGCCCAAGCAGGACCCACCCGTCAACACGAGTGATGGCGAAACTGCCCCCAAAGGGGCGCCACGGGCGAGGACAGCGGTTGGAATTTTATCGTCAAACGTGTTTCCTGCTCCCAAATTAGCCGGAGACAACAAACTGTTTCGCGATATCATCAGCTGCGCAATTATTTGTAGCTGCTCGCTTGAGGCCTTGTTGTGTTTCGTCTGAAAAGAGCCGCGGTGGGCTCGGGTTAATGGCGGTGCTCGTTACCTCAATCAGGGCCAATCAAGGCCTCGGCTACCCCGGGAAAAAAAGGTATAAATGACTCAACTCGCCTCGATAAACCCATCTTAAATGAAGTAAATAAAGACTGAACTCGTTGCTCAACGCATACCTACTACCAGGGCCTAGGCCCCATACTCAGATATAGTCAGATTAACTCAGCTTCAGGTCCGTTCGCGGCTCAATAGCGCTCAATGGACATCTCACCTAAGGGAAGGTACCCTGGCGAACAAACAACACTGAAAGATGGCTCGGCTACATATTACAATCAGAACATCATGATGGCATCAGCAAAGAACTTCAACTTGAAGTTGCTCCATCTGGGATGGTTCCAGGTCTTCCTTACCAGTTAGACATAAAGACATAAAGACGACCAACTTAGTCATTTGCAGGGTGTCTACTGTAGACTAGCACAGTATGAGTGTTCGTACGTCATTTTTCAGTAGACATGTGTTCAACACGCTTTAAATGAAGTAGCTGGAACATCACCTATGGACTCGGGGAATGCTGCTCCTTCATATGATCAATGTCCGACTCGAGTTTGTCAGGTCCACACAACAGCACCCCAGGGTGGAACAGAGTGAGCATAAACACTGCATAAACATCCCCAAAGCGACCATGGCACCGTCAAACACGTCTGCTTGATCATCAGTACCTCTGGATTCCACACATGGAAGGGGTGGGGGCGGGGCATAAAAGACGTACTGAAGAGCCACTGAGTCGAAACTACTTTGCCGTTCCAGCCGCCGGAGAGCTCTATGGCCCGATAGATCGACCGAATGAGAAGGAGGATGGCCATGGCTGACATACCAATCAACATGCATTTCATCGATTTGTCCACCACGCCGCGCAAGAAAATGACGCCGCTCTTACGGCTGCGTCGCGTCGGCCTGTCTAGGTTGAACCGGATCAGGAACTCTGCCGCAAGAGCTGTATATAGGATGAGCACGACTGCAAGCATTCAATTGGTCAGTGGAGCTGATTGCGGTTGATACGATGACATTAAGCCGAACCAAGCTGGAGGACGATCCCACCGAGAGCGGCGTGGCCGCCAAGACCTGGCTGCGTGCCCGACGCGATCCCACCACCGATTGATTGGACAACAAGGGCAACGATATCCTGGCAACAAGCAAGTTGATTTCATTGTGAGAAAAAAAATGCTACGACGTGCCGGTGGGTAATGCTCACACATGAAAGAAACAAGATCGTGTCTGTACATGCAGATAATGTTTCCAGCACACGCAGTTCCAGATATTTCCCTGAGAAAAAGGCCACTCACACCTCCTAGGGCTTAGGCGACAGAATTGCGGTCCAAGCCGTCTTGTGATCCGTCCCAAGATGATGAAGTTGGCCGCGATGAATGGTGTAGGTGCCGCGATCGTCGTTGAAATCCTGTCTCGCCCCAGTGGTCAGAGTGACTGTTCGAAGCTGATTAGAAGAAACACGTAGTACTGCATGATAAACGCCCTGTGTAGGTGCGGGTTCCTGCTTGACCACAATCGGCCACTCCAACCTATCGTTTCGAGCAAGCCGCAGAGAATGGCGGTCGGGAACAACCACCACAAGCGGAAGCGGATCGCTTGCAAGACATGCACGACTACCACGAACACCCATTCCTCGTGAGTGGGCCTCATTGCGCAGCAAGAAAAAAGAGATCCCGTCTGGAGCGACTTGGGGTTCACTGGTAGATAGCGAGAACAGCGCTACAAACACGATGCACACCCACTCAGTCGGGACATAATTGTAGGGAAGATCGCCCTTGTTCGTTGACTCCTTTCCTTGAAGCGCGTGGGGAAAACCAGTTCAGAATATACGATATGGATATGGTTCGTCGCGGTCATCAGAGGCGATACTCACTCACTTTTATGTGAGGTATTGGGATGGGATGTTGGTAGTGTGGAAAAAAATAAATTTGGGAGAATATTTATACGCGTAAAGGCCCCGGTCCCACATGCAGTGGCATGGCCATCATCGCTTTGCGAATACCCCGCCTCCTGCTCATGGCAAGCACGCGCGAATCGGCCTGCAAGCACTGTGAAGGAGGGAGAGAGCCTAGGCGGGGCGTGTCAGGAATACAGTAGATCAGGAATCCAATCCTTTGGAAAGGCGCAACACCTAGGCAAGCCTGCAGTGCCAGTGAGACAGCCAGCGCTCCTTAACGGAAGAGCACCGGCACAGTATTCGCAGCGAAATATTCTGATTTACGAGGAAGATGCTGTGGTCGGACGCGAACTGCCAAGCACGAACACAGGTTTTTGATTTCGATTTAAAAGGGTCATGTTCAGTTGCGTCCAACGGATGTTTGCTCACTGGAGGGCGCCTGTTCCGGTCATCACTCACATGTTGATTTTGGAACCCCGCGAGTTGTACACTCAGAGGAAGAGAGAGGAGAGGTCGAAAGCAGATCGATAGATGGGCGCATGCTCCCATACAACACTAGAATCGCGGCAAAGCTCGCGCCCGTTGTCCACCAAGCCTGAGCGTCAGAAAACTAGGAAAACGTGGCATGATCGTACAGTCAGGCAACGACATCGTGGCTGTTCATGTCATGACGGAAATTTGAACTACCTGGGTGCGCCTCACCAGCCCGAGTGCTGATCGTGTTGAATGTGCGCGGTTGCCAGTGTCTTTGAGTAAATTGTGTAAGGTGAAGCGGTCTCGTTGCGTTGACAAGAAGATGTATGTAAAATGCCACCTTTCCAGTTATGGCAATCCGTTATCATTTAGACTCTCAAACGTTTGTAATCGTAACCTGCGAAAAGACCGTAACTATTCCCTAATTCCGAGCAACCCTCGGTGATCGTGGCGTTCAATGCCGTGAGCGCATACTCATCGTACGCATCGTGGGGACTGTCGAGTATATACTTAGTACGAACGTTTGACGACAACCATGTTGGAAACTTACACATGCTGAGACCCTTGATATCCTTGACACGTGTCCGCTCTATTGACCTCCGCGCCAATAGAACGCGAACGCTAGCCCAAGCTAGGATCAGGAAGCCGAAGGCGATGGGGATGAGCCAGTAGAGCGGAAGCAGTTTGTGAGAGCCGCCGAAGACATGATGGAACGGCGGCGTGTAGATAACGAACATGACAAGCGCGCCGCCCGCAATGATCCCGATGAAGTTGTACTTGTTGCTGACTATATTTTTCCCGAACGGAAAACGGTACTTCGCTTTGACCGCGAAGACCTATGTACGCAAGGCAGTGAGCGAATGTGAGAATAGGGAGAAAAGACATCTCGGCTTACGTTGAAGCACTGGGTGAAGAATATTGACAAGTATACTACACATGGATTGTCATTTACGGTGCGTCCAACCACGCCGACTGCACGTACCGATAGACTGGGCTTGGGCCAATGCCTCGACTTGTTGCTTCCCGTTAATGGACTGCCCTTTGTAGTTGATGAAGTCCGCGCTGTCATTCTTGAAATAGTCTAAGATTGGGTCAGCGAAAGGGATCGCCAAGACACGTAGATCTCGACTCACTGCCGTTCTTCTGTGCTATTCTGAGGTCATTCGGTGAAAAGCCATTCTTATGAAACACGATAAAGTATGCCAGCAACCTGAGAGCGGTGTATTAGTGGCGCAGACAATACAACGTGAAGACACTCACGATCCTATCGCCTCGATCACCCCCACTTCGAGGTACGCATAGCTAAGGACCTTCCTATCGACGAGGGTTTCATCGTCAGAGGACTCGAAGCGATCCTCCCAAAACTGGCGGGTGAAAGGGGACTTCAGCTGTCGCACGAGGGCAGCTAAGTGACTGGGCCGATGACTCGATTGTGACTCGGTATCGTGGCCTAGCGTCTTGCTACGGCGCAGGGAACGACGTTTACGGTTCATGATTGACCGCTCATTCACTGCCCTTTAAACGTGAGAAAGGGGTATAGTCTAAGTAAAGGAAAATTCAGACCAGGCTTCCTTGGAAGTGCCCGCATGATGCTGTCCGTCGTCTCGGGCGTGTCCCATGCAAACGATAACTGCAAATACAATCGGTGTTACGATCCCTGTCAGATAAGGTGGCAAGAGTGACAGGAAAGGTGGACATACAGCAACAAGGAGCTCGAAACCAAGATCTGAAACGGTCTCGTCAACGATGATAACTCATAGTCTCGCCTATCTCACCTATTACCAGAATCAGGATGGCGGACAGTGGAAGAGGGATGGGGATGATCACGTCTATCGCAGCGATCAATAAACAGACTTCAATGAAATGGTAAACCAACAACATACAGAGAAGCTGGGGGATGACTTCGGGTGTGGTATGACTGATCGTATACTGGATAGACCGCTTCAAGTTTACGAATATTTGACGACCCTCTTGAACGCCTTTCACAGTAGAAGCGAAGTTGTCATCGAGGAGAATCATATTGGCGGCTTCCTTAGACACGTCCGAACCTGACATGTTCATAGCGATGCCAAGGTCTGCACGCTTCAGAGCTGGTGAGTCGTTGACACCATCACCAGTCCTGCGACACCGTATTGGACAGGGCAAAATGATGGATAGCATGAAACACTCACACTCCGACGATGTGTCCAAGAGCTTGGGCACGCTTGACTAATGGGAACATTAGTGCCTTGAAATTAACTCATGCACGAACAAAGCTTACCAATTTCGAGCTTGTGTTGAGGTGATGTCCGTGCGAACACGATCTCTTCCTTACTGAAGACTGAATGATGCCCAAATTAGCACAACATGCGACATGGGGCGATTGTTCTTGACCTACTTAAATCCCACTGCCAGCCTTCGAGCGAATCGATGTCATCACCGTGGATAACCATTGCCGATACCTCATCGTCATATATTTCCCGAACAGGTCGTCCCGTACTCGCGCTCAGCGTTTCCTTCGTGTCCCCAATCATGAGATTGATTTTGCGGGCAATTGCCTCCGCGGTCTTGGGGTGATCGCCTACAAAAGATGGCGCAATGGGTGAGTGACGAGAGCATAAGCAATCACTGCGTATGAACAACGCACCAGTAACCATCATGACCTTAATGCCAGCCAGGCGTAAAGTACCAATGGCCTCGCGCACACCATGCTTAGGTGGGTCCTCGAGCGAGATCAAACCCAAGAAACAGTATTCGGCGTCAGGGTAGTTCTTATCCTTCTTCGAGAACGCAAAATCCGCAGGGTATCTATCCTCTGGAAGGAGATACTGCGCACAACCGATGACACGGTGACCACGTGAAGCCATGTACTGCAAAGCAGAAATGAGCGACGAATCCACCCCTGCTGCAAAGGAAACAAACGTTATACGCCTCTTCGTAGCTCTCTTTGTACACATTGTCTATGGGGAGGACTCTTCCGTTCTTCAGATACGTCGTGCACTTTGCCAGCACGCGTTCAGGTGCTCCTTTGATGTACGATATGAAACGGCCAGTATCATGGGGCTGGTTTACGATGACCAGAGCCCACTTGTTCATCGAGTTGAAGGGTACTTCGAACACCTTCGGGAATTCGCGCAGGTACGCATCATAGTCCGACAACGAACGACCCGCAAAGCGTGCGAGGCCAGTCTCGGTTGCATCGCCCATGATCTCGCGTTTCGAGAATTCGACGTCGGCGCGATCAAACTTGATACGCGAATTGAGAACGGCGGTGGCGACAAGCTCATTCATTCCAGGAGCATCGAGCGAGAAATTTTCTGTATCTTGGTTGTCGTTATTCGACTGGAATGCTGAATACATTTTGTCGCCGTTCCATAGGTTCGTCACCTGATGTATGTACGTGAGTCACAGTTGGGCACATCGAGCTTTCGGAATTGTACCGTCATCTGATTCCTGGTGAGGGTGCCAGTCTTGTCGGTGGCTAACAAGGTCAGCTGGACGAAAGATGAGCCAAATTAAGGACTCAGTACGCAGTGATCGAACCCACCGAGCCTGAAAAACCGCCATAAGTGACGACGTCATAGGGGAAAAAAAAGGGAAACGTACCCAAAGTCTCCACTCCTTGCAGATCCTTGACCAGTACGTTTTGGGCAGCCATGCGCTTCGCGGCAATAGACAGCCTAAGCACGTTGAGTGACGCGCATTGAGACGGAGGCGATGGTATACACACAATAACGTAACAGTAGAAGGCAAACCTTCGGGAACGAATGCCACGAGAATCGAAACCGCGAAGGTGAATGTTTGGGTTGCCTTGCCTTTGTAAACAGTAGTGACGCCGATGACGAGGAAAACGACAGCAAAGACAATTGCAATGGAAGAAAGCATCATCACAAAGCGGGCGCTAATATTTTTAATCAGTTCTCATCATCTCGTCACCGTTTTTGGAAGGAACACACATTTCTACTGCCAGCGGGGACTTGTTTCCGGACTCGCTGCCAGTGAGCTGCGCGATCTGACCTATAAAGACACGTCCGATGAAGGTTACGAGTGTCATCATGACCGACGACTTACCGATGAGAGTACGGTCTCCAGTCCGGACGACAACTAAACCGTTTATTTAGGCGCTTAGTGTGACAAGAAAGTTCGTGGAACCTACCGCCCCATGCTTCGCCATTCACGACCAGAGTCGAGTTGAAAGCCTATAACCCCTTGATGAATGACAGTCAAGCCAAAGAGCATCAGAACGTACCAAGTTCTCTGCTTCAACTGGCCGTACACCCGCCCCTTTGTGGTTAGGCTCACGCTCCTGAGGTTCGGACTCGCCAGTGAGGCTACTGTTGTCGACTTTCAATTCCGTCGAAGAAAATATAAGGAGATCTGCCGGGGTCTTGTCTCCGACGCGCTGCCCGGATAGGGTCAGACGTTAGTAAGAGAAACAGGAACGAAATCGAAATGGCGCGTACCAAAAGCACGACGTCTCCTTTCACAAGGCTGGACGCAGGAATGCTTTGGAGGGAGCTATCACGAAGGACATGGCATGATGGCGGAATCATGGCGAGGAAGGACGCAAGGATCGCCTCGGACTTCTGCAGTTGGTAAAATTCGATGAATGCATTGAGAAAAGCGACTGCAATGAGAATTCCGCCGAGATAAGTATTCTGTATGTTATTCTGTGGGGTAAACCGTCGATAAACGTAAGGGGCATGAAGAAGAGAGCGCGTTAAGGCTCACGTGAAAGTCGATGCCGAGAAGGATATACTCGAGAACGCCAGAAAGGATCAGAATGATGTTAAACATGGACTTCAAACAGTCGATGTACTGTTGCACATTCAGCAAGCGACATGGGTAGAACGTTGCGAGTGTGTATGCTCACCTTCTGCAGAGCGGACTTCTTCTTGGGCGGTGTGAGGGCGTTCGGCCCGTCACGCTGGAGACGCGCTTCTGCATCGGCGGCAGAAAGACCGCGAGACTGGGCAGGATCGACCCAGTTGAAGGACGTTTTTAGCAAGCCCTCTATCTCGTGAATGGGTAGAGAGTGTTCGGTGATATCGACGTCCCCGAACTTGGGGCGACCCTCGCCCGATTTGTCCTTCTCGAGGTGCTCGTAACCGGCAGCGGCGAGACGAATATCCTCCTGGGTCATATGTCGCCTCATCTCCACCCCAGAGGGGCGTTGCTTCTCGTCGGATGGAAGGATGTCATCTCTGGGAAAGGCAACGGTGCGAACGGCGACGGCCTCGATGTCCTCGTCGGGGAGCGGGGACTTCTCTGGATCTGATAATTGTCCGTCCATGCTAGGCAAGGGGGATGAAGATTGACGGACAACGCGAGAGTCGGTGAATTAAAACTCGAGCGGGGCACCTTCACACCCGCCCCACAATATTGACGTCGATGATGTTCATCGATACAGCGTGGAACAAGGCACGGGATATCCAACAGCACAATCACCTCAAACGTCACGTAATTCAATTCAGAGAGAGAAATTTTGAGAGGCCCCGAGATACTGTAATGTGACCCTCAACGATGTCCCCTACGACACGTTCGTTGGAATTCTTCTCATCGATGAGAATGCTCACGTATCTAGTGCGGTCTTACAGTTTCTATGAGCGTTAGAACATTCCACGCTGCACACGAAGGGCAAAGATGCTACCCGGTCCGTCCGAGCCGTGGAGGAGCGTGGTGGCCAGCACTGCCAAGCGCCACTTGCGTGTTCACTCCATTGTCAACCCCTCACGAGAAGAAAAATAAACGAAAATCTTTGCCAACACAGCCGTTTTTTCGTCTCATTTCTTTTTACGTGCTTCACGTCTCCGGTAGTATGCCACCGTTTCCGGCACTGCGCCGGCAAGATACTAGCGGTAGTAGTACCGCCCCACCCTCGGCAAGCATCCCCGTTCTTCTCTTCTTGCATCATCCCCAGCATAGCATAATATTGCCTTTAACTGCGGCTCCAGGCATCAACGCCAATCGAGCATGTGTCCCATACACCAAAGATCGGCGGATCAGAGGCAGGTAGGTCGATCCCTCAAACACTAAAACGTACCCCCGAATATACCAACAACTACTCACCAACCCCGTTTCATTTTCTTCTTGGAGCCTTCATCGTGCTCGTCATAGCACTAGCGACCATCGTCATCGCCTCAAGCTTAGGCATCTACATCCTCCTGCGCAACGGCGAGCCCTCAACCGCGGACCGCGCCGCACGCCGCAAATACTCCATCCGGCGCCGCGGCGTGCGCACCCACCCGATCCCCATCGGCCTCCCCGGCTCGCTCAGCGAGAAAATCGGCAGCGTGTTCAAGGGCCGCCGCGCCGGCGGTGGCTGGGTCCCCGCAAGAGACGACGACAGCGATGACGACAACAACCACGTCTGTGGTGGCGCCTGCGAGTGGGACGCCACGGACGAGCCTACGCGCGAGCGCGAGTTAGGCCGCAGCGGCGATTTCGACGACGAAGAAGAGTACAGGCGCGTGGGAGTCGCGGGCGCGTCGCGCCTTACGGCGCTCACGCTCACGGACGTGACTACGGCTGGCACGCACAAGTCTCGCGAAGCAACTCACGTCGACGCCGCCGCCGAGTCGTCAGCAGGTCTTCCCGTTCCCGGCCCAGCTGACACAGCCGACCTAGCCGCCGCTATCCTTTTCCCGGCCGTCGTTCACCAAGTGCCGGTACGGCCACCATCCTCGGCGCCGATCCAGGTCCAGGTGCCAGATGAGGAATGGCTTGACGCCGGGAAAGACATCAGAAGTACCGTGGGCGGCGGCCGTACGGACGATGGCAGCGAGGCCGCTCGCCCTAACCCTCCTGGTTATAATCACGCACCGCAGCCGCGTCAAGCCGACTCTGGACAAGAGATTTCGCTTTTTGCGGGTAGCACGCCCTTCCGGGATATCTAGTTTATGTTATTGGTGGCCGCTGACCATTTTACCATTGTTTTCTTTCGCAATTGATGACTCGTCTTTTGTTCTCTCTCCAACGGTTTTTTTATGACTAGAATCAAACGATCCCCCGACTTGTTGTTTTTGTATTGCGGACTCAAAAAGAGTTCCTTTTGTATTCTGTCTCACTACTATCACTACCACCACCACCCGCGTTGCTGTAGGGGGTCTAACTGAAGTATTGTACTGCTCGAGCGTCCCGATTAGTCTCCTCCATTACTACCATACTCGTGCTAGCTGCGTTCCGCGCTGACATCTTTCTCCACGCAAGCGTGTCCGTGAGCTCCATTCTCTCCAAAACGCATGATAGGCGCCCATATTTCATTTCTTCGTTCCTTTTATCTCCCTAAGGCGAGCGTGGTGTATGTGGCAGGTGGCGATTACGTCCTTGGGGGTTTGTGTGTGGCGTCGCCTCCCCCTTGGCAACCTTTCCTTGGTGCCCTATCAATACAGTATATTTGGGCGTCACAGTGCTGTATGCGTGCGTTCGCATACTGTATCGCCCCGGCATGGCATATTTGACTTTTGACAGGGTGGGGGGCACCACTGTACTTCATCACTCTAACTGAGAGTGCCATATTTAGAGTTTTGAGCGCCCCGAGGCGGAGTTGGCAGGTGCACGTGGGGGTGCCGTATAAGCATAAGCAGAGATCCCCCAGCACGTGTCGCCTTGTCTGCATTGCCTCGATCTAATAGCCACGAGTCTCGCCCCCAATCTAGGTGGCCAGATCCACGTCGCTGGCGGCCTGACTCCTGAGGTAGCTCCTCCCTCATCAAAGAAGGCATACGATTCGAATCGAAGGCTGTAGCTGGAGCAGCAGCAGGAGCACACACTGTACACTAGTAGTACCGTCGGGACTGAGTCTGCTCCCGATTAGAAGACCCGTTACAAAGATAACGGACCTGTGCCGAAGCGGCGAGGCGTTTACACGCCGGCGCTGTCCATGTCCAATCGAAGCGATCAGAAAGGGGGTAATATCACTGTAGCCGTTGATAATTATCGTTTTATCACAGCAACGGATAGTTGGGATCAAAGCACGTGAGGGTAGCAAGGATTTAATGGTTCCGTTAGTACACCGTAACGCTATACCCAAAGGGATGCAATACAAGGACTACAACTGCAGTACAAGGGTCGTTAAATCGTACTCGGGGTTCTATGATGTACTGATGAATCAACGGCACTTACAGCCAACACGCCTAATCTTCTCATGTCCGGGAGTTTTCCACATACGCCCTGGTGCCAGCAAGATAAGCATGTATCGCGGGCACGGCACCAATCAACTGTAGGTCCGACTATGCTTCTACGTCGAGTTCCATCGGAGTGGGCACGGATTGCTCTTCCTCGGCAGGCGGCGGGGGCGAATCCTCTTGCTCTTGCTCCTTCTCTTTGGCGCGTGGCCGATTACGAGCCCGGGTATTTCCACGACGCGAGCGGCTAGGCCGTGAGGGTTGGGGCGGCGGCGGGGGCGGCGCTGTTGAAACAGGTGTGGATTCAGGCGCCCCTCCAGCTTGTGCGCTTGCCTCATCCGGTTGCTGCTGCTCCTCATCCTCCTTCGCTCCTCCAGCCGCGGGCCGGCTCCGCGCGGAAGAGCGCCGAGTCCCGCGTCTGGCGCTCCCGCGCGAGCGGCGCGCGGGTGCTCGACGCACAGGCGTTTCGCCGCCGTCGCCGTCTTCGTCCCCATCCACGTCGTCATCTCCCGCGTAAAACTCATTCTGCGCGACCAGCTTGCGCGACGGACGCGCGCTCGTGCTCGCATCGGCCTCCACTTCCTGCTCCGCCTCTGCGGCAGCCTCTTCGACCTGAAGCCACTCTTCGAGCCCCGGCGGAATCTCGCGCATCGCCACGCTCGGGGCACCACCGAGGTAGCGCAGCTTCTCGCGGATGCTCACCGTGATACGCTGCAGGCCTGCGGGGGAGTTGAGATTGTCAACCTTGCCGGTGAGTGGGGGGTGGAGCTTCCAGCCTGAATCTGCAAAGTACGCGTCGTAGATAGTCGCAGGGAGCGTGTCGGGTATGTCTGCGCCAACAAGGACGGCGGTCTCGTATGCCCAGCAGCGTGATACATTCTTGACGGTGTATCCGCCACCACCGACGACAAGAAGCGGTACGCCAAATGTTCGGACGTAATTTACGCACTCGCCATGGGCAGCAATAGACAGGTTGAATGCGCCGAGCCGGTCGAGACCCAACGAGTCGGCGCCACACTGCAGCACGATGCTGGTGGGTTGGAAGTGCGTGACGGTGTCACCGATGACAGTTTTGAAGACGGTCAGGTACATGTCGTCGTCGATGCCGTCCTGCAGAGGCACGTTGAGACAGAAGTACTTGCCAAGGCCCGCGCCATTATCGTCCAGCTTGCCGGTGCCTGGGAAAAAGTCGCCGGTATACTTGTGAAAAGAGACAGTCATGACGCGATTCGAGTGATAGAACGCGAGCTCAACACCGTCGCCGTGATGGATGTCAATGTCGATGTACAGCACGCGAGGGTGATATCTGTGATGGAACGATGGAATGTTCAGTTCTGCGTTTCACAGAGCCAACGCAGCCCTACGCACTTGAGCATCTCCAAGATAGCTAGCACGGCATCGTTGATGTAACAAAATCCATTTGCCTCGCCACGCTTAGCATGGTGGAGGCCGCCGGACCAATTGATTGCAGTGTCCGTCGTGCCTGCTGAGAGTTTTCGCGCGCCGGCGAGAGAGGCACCTGTGTACATCTTGCAAAATTCGAATATGTCTGCGAATATTGGACAATCCTCGACACAGTTGAACGTGTCAATAAGATATTTCGTCTCATCCTGGTTCCCCGGTGTCACCCTGTGGGAACAACTCGATTAGTCACATAAACCTGGTGAGATGCCACATACTTGCTTGGAAAGAAAATCAATGTATTGAGGATCGTGGTAAACCTCTAGCTCCTCGCGGGTCGCTAATCGCGGGTTGTAGATGTGGTGAATCTGCTTGTCCAAGCCATAGCCCATGACCAACGCATTAGTCAGGGAGAGCCTGTGCGGTTTCATCGGATGACGCTCCTATGCACAGCATGCAGGTGGGCACATGCACGAAACAATGCGGGAAATGAAGGGATGACGTTACCCCATAATGATGTTCGCCGACACCTTTGGGAAAATAATAGGACACTATTGGACGAGAATGGGGCTTTGGTTTGGACACTCTCAGTCAGATGATGCGTTGGCCATCGCTTTAGCAAAAACAGCTGTAGTACTCACATTGACTCTTTCCGTCAGGGGTTGTGCGATACCCTCGGCGCCCCTGTCTCCAAAAAATTTCGACGCAGAAAAAGTGTATGTTTCATATTTGCGCATCCCAGCATGAAATTTGACCCGCAGTGGAAGCGTAAGGTGAAGGGTGTGAGGCAAGTAGCCGGATCAAAAACCCTTTTTTGACAATCAAGAGCTCGAATTCGGATTTCAGGAAATCGATGATAATAACCAATTCAACGAGACAGACTCGAATGATGAAGAGACCGGGAAGGGAGAAATCTAAAGACCGGCTGTTCGATGCGGATGTCAACCCGAGTCTGAATCGGGATTAGTCAGCCGCGACCCCGCACTCACCACCCCCAAAAAGCTGTGTAGTCCGCGAATCGCGCAGCCCAAGCAAGGGCCAAGGGCAGACCCGCGCCACACACGCTCCCTCCGGAACTCGTTGTAATCCCGTTATCCGTACCCGGACCACATCCACAAAAAAAAATTAAAAAAAATCAACAAAGAACAACAGCCATGCGCTTTTACCTTCACCCGCTCTGCCTCGTCCTCCTCGCCGCCCTCGTCGCTACCGGTACCGGCCCCAACCCCAGCCCATTCGCGTTCGGCTCATCCGGCGACAGCTCGGACGAGTTCCAGCGGTGCTTATCCAAATGTACGCGACAGACCTGCGCGTCAGCAGCAGCAGGCGACGGCATCCGTTCGAACCATCCGCTCCCGCTCCCGCTGCGCCTCACGCGCTGGACGTGCGCGGACGAGTGCAAGTACGCGTGCATGCACGCGCTCACGGACCTCGCGGTGGAGAGCGGCGTGCCCGTGCAGCAGTACTACGGAAAGTGGCCGTTCTGGCGTCTCGTGGGCATGCAGGAGCCTGCGTCCGTCGCGTTCTCGGTCGCCAACCTCCTCATGCACGTACTCGGCGCGGACTGGCTGCGTCGCGGCGTGCATCCCGCGCACCCGATGCGGCCCTTCTACCTCACCTGGGCCTATCTGAGCATCAACGCGTGGGTCTGGTCCGCCGTATTCCACACCCGTGGTGCGTGCTCGTTTTTTTTTTTTCCCCCCTACACACTCCCCCTTTCGTACTCCCCGGCGGCGAGGGGGTGCCTTCGACTTGATTTAGCCAAACTCCATCCACCTTCCCATCTGATGTACAGGAAACGTGTTTTCACCTGACACTGATGTGCGCCCTCCCCCTTTTTGGGCGCTTCGCGCATACACAGACACGCCACTAACAGAGAAGCTGGATTACTTTTCCGCCGCGCTGGTGATCCTCTACGCGCTCTACATGACTGTCGTGCGACTGTTCCATCTGTACCCAGGCACGGCCTTTCCGAGTCGTCCAGGGCGCCGTGCGATTTTCTACATGTGGCGCGCTCTGGTCACACTCGCTTACGCCGGGCACGTCGCCTATCTCGGGTTGGCGACGCGCTTCGACTACACGTATAACATCATGTTCAACCTCGCGCTCGGGCTCACGCACAATGTGCTGTGGCTCTTGTTCGCCTTGCCCGGTAGCCCCCCATTCGCCCGCTATTCGGCTATGAGCCGCAGCTACCGGCCCGCGCACGCTGGCACAGCCGCCGTGACGGTCGCATTGACGACCGCGGCCACGGCACTCGAACTATTCGACTTTCCTCCTTGGGGCCGTGTACTCGATGCCCATGCACTGTGGCATTTTGCAACGGCGCCGCTTGCTGTGCTGTGGTATGATTTTCTTCTTACGGATACGATGGATGCCGGATGGAAGGGGCAGAGGCTATGAAGTGGATACAGTTTACGATCACGGCTCGTAGACATGTGTGTCATAGAGGGTAGACCTTGCCACGTGAACTGTCTTTGCAAGCAAATCATTGTTGTGCCCTCAGTCATCCATCGCACCTTAAGTAAGGTTAAGTATTCGTGAACGGCCAACACGTATATGTTTCCAGTGTTTCCGTTACTACGTCTGGTTTCGAGACAGCATTGTAAGCCACGTATGGATAGTTGCGGAATCATATCAAGGGTGTTCGGCCGAGTGTGGCGCGGGTGATGAGTCTGACACTCTCAATATAATCTGCACAGCCTGGAGTGGCTTGGCACCCGCCGAAATGCGGACTGGTAAGGGAGGCTCAAAAGATGTGCTAGAGAAGTACTAAACTGAGTCAAAGCTCTGTACGATCGAATCGCCGACACGAGGCAACGTTCCGAGAACGGGAAGGTACTTTGCAGGGATAAAGCAAGAGGGGATATTAGGAAATGTGATTGTTTGGCTGTCAGTTTCCGGGTGAGGCGGACCAAAAGGTGGCATCATCTCTGTTCGTTTACGGAATGCGGCGCTACGCACCCGGAAAAGAAAAGGCAAGGTCGGCCTACAACAGCCTACAGGCTACATTGATAAAATTTGATGATGGCGCAGATCACACAGATTATGTATTTCGAGAAGTTGTAGGGCGACATACGTAGGCAAGTGGCGACTACAGCCAGGATACGCGGTGTATGTGTAAATGCCTGCGCCCGCCGTAGCCGCTCGTTGATCCAGACCGGAGAATGTCACTTTTTCTGTGACTTGGAAAAAAAAACATTTCCGCGCTGCCACCTTCTGTCAGTGCGTATGTGGGTCAGCGGTCAGAGGACATGACTGTGAAGAATGGGGTTGTCCCGTTCGGAGAGTTGTCGAAGACTTGGATGACGCAGCCCCCCATCGCAAGCAGAGCATCGCCATGGGTCGAGGTCATCGGGCGGTACGATGGTCGGAGTGGGGATTGCCGGGCCGGGGATAGACAAAAAAAAGGGGTGAGGGGCGTGAGACAAAGTGATTTTTGGGATCTGTAGATCTTCGAATGGAGAGAGGTGTCCGTGTCCGAGAGTTCGGATCTCCAACTGGAAACGGGGCCCCTCGCTCTGAAAAATTTTCGCGCCGAGAGAGCAATGACTTGTCTGTGGCAGAGCGTTTGATGCTATATAACCATCCCCAGCGTCGCGACCCACCCTGTTCCCTTCGTCCTCCATTCCACTCAGCACCTCCCCCCCCTCTCTCCGCCGCCGCTAACGTAGCGCCAAGCCGATTCTTCCTTCGTCGTTCGCCTCATTGCCTGGTGTTTGTGGAACATTTACGAGAGGTGAGTGATCGGTCCCATCACTTCTTTTATGAGCCAGCTGGCGGCCGGTAGCGCCCGGTGATGCGGCCCGATTTGTCTATTTTTTTCTGATTGAGGGGGAGCAAGGACGATGTGCGTGGGCCCGCAGGCGTGTCACGGTGGGCGTGCCAGAGCACGAGTATTTGATGGTCTGTGATGCGGGGACCAAGCCTCGAGGCGAGGCTGAATGGATAACACGAGGCGCATCGAAACGGGTTTGACCGGGCTGACTGCCGCCTGTCAATGTCAGAAACAAATGACTTCCCCGTGAGAGGGTTCCCTGTGCCTCATGCCCTTTTGCAACCCTTCGCTCCCCTCACCCTTCTTCCCTATAAGTAACCCTCCCCCCTTAACCACAGTCCCAATCACGCCCCCCTCCTCCCTTCTATAGCTCCATCCCCCAACTTTTTCGTCCATCGATATCGGTCCTCCCTCTCTAACACTTCCTTGATGCCTACCGTAAACATCAACGTTGTCCCACCGAGGCATCCTTCCCCTTACCGAAAGGCCCAGAAAATTTCTGGTCCCAACTCGACCTCAGCCCACGGACCCACTTCGGTAAGCGGTACCCAAACTTTAACCTCGGCTCTTTCTCACGCCGTCCGTCGCAGGGTGCGAGCGGAAGCGACCCGTATCATGGACACGAGCCGACAGCCAAGCTGTGTGCTCGGTTCGTCTCTCATCTCTTCGCCTGCCCGGACGTCCCCCCTCCCCCGGCACCACCTTCAACCACTCCAACTCCCCGGCTGGATCATTTCATTGCCTACGCCCTTCACAGGACGCGGCTCCACCAGTCGGTGACCTTTTCGGCGCTCTATCTGCTCCAACGCTTGAAGGCCCGCTTTCCCGCGGCGAAGGGGTCCTCGGGGCACCGCCTATTTATTTCCGCGTTCATGCTTGCCTCGAAGATAATCTGTGACGACACTTACTCTAACAAGTCCTGGTGTATCGTCGGGCAAGGCATGTTTGCACTTCGGGAGATCAACCAGATGGAGCGAGAGATGTGCTCCTATCTGGAGTGGCAGCTCAACGTCGACCCCTCGACGTTGCGCGATTTTCAAGCTCGTGTCCAGCAAGATTTCGCCGGACCTGGACCTTATCCCCTCATGGTTCTCCCTCAACCGGCGCCGGCGCCGTTCACGCACCAGAGTGCGAGCAATGTTAACTCGACTTCCACTTCAATACCCTCATTCGCGTCTCGCGTTCATTTGCCCAAAGACGCTCCAGTTATCCCCAGTCCGTCCATCCCCACATACCCCTCCTCGCCCCCCGATACCCCGGAGGTGTCCCACTCGGCCTCAACCTCCCCCGCGTCCTCGGTATCGCCGCAGACGCCTCCCGATGCGCACGGGGTCGGATTCATCAAGGTTGTTTCGGCAGACTCGAGCCCGGTCGGGGCTCCTGTCATCTCTCACGGTCATGGGTCGGTAACGACCCACGTGAAGCCTGCAAAGGCGGTTGCGTCAGCAGGCCCCACTTCTTTGGCCGTAGCCACCCAAAAACCGAAGACCGCGCACGGGCAATTTGCGTTCGCGACGCGGGCTATCTGGTAATCCCCTGGAGTTGTATCTTCTGGTGCACCTTGTCGTCTTTCTTTTTTCCCCTCTTAACTGGATCTTCCTGGTGCCTTATCTCTTTCTCCGTCTATTTGCCTGCCGCGCACAGTCTTGCTGCCAACCGTCTGGCCCGTATGTATGTATGTAATAATAACTGACGCTCACTTCCGACGCATCAAGGGGTCCCTGCATCCAAGCTTACGTTTCCCTCTTCCCCCATACCATCCTTTGGCACAGCACATTCTCATCGATCCATTGACCGTCATTTTGAGCTCGGGACCTTAACAATTAATTGTTTATTCGGGGAGCGCGGTTCTTGTTGCGTCGTCAATCACACATACCAATGTAATTCATACACTTCTAGCATTTGGTAGAATTATGTCTCGAAATCCATGGAAATGACATTCTTCTCTTTAAAATGGCTTGGGGTGAGCAATTGGCGAAGTTGGGGGGATTAATTGATTGGAACGGATGATGCCAATGTGGGTGGCATGCCGTGACAACGAGAACGGATAATAGACCGATTCGGTGAAATTACACAATTGGCACAAGGAACTGCGCCGTCCAGAAGGGTCTACCCATTTACGCCTCAACCCCCCCAATCTATCCTCCTTCCCTTTTCACTTATGAGGGAGTAACGCCGTCAGGCCCTTGAAAAAAAACAATGCCGTCCTTTTAGGCAACAGTTTCAAACCACGAGGCGCTCGCCACTGCCGCGTGGTCGGCCGAAGCACTCTCGTTGATCCGAAACTGCCTGGGTTTTGTAAAACTGCGTGTGTTACGGGCACTTCGCGTACAGAGCATCCTTTTTCTTTTTTTTTTTCTTTTCGCGTTTTACCTCTTTTTTTTCTAGAAGGATGTGATGCTTGTGTGGGGATGGGGAGTGTGTATGATATGTGTCATATAGCGACTAACGACATGCCAAGTTCCGCCTTTCCCCCTCTGAGTTCTCTTACCTCCGATGCACGTGCCTTATCTCCGCGCTTTCCCCTAAATCCTCCCAGCTGATTCAACCGTATCACCTATGTCTCATCATCACCCATCGCAACATCACGCAGCAGCACCGCAAAGTCCATCGACAAGGGCAGCATTGACAACCCTACAAGGTCGCGTGCGCCGCATCGACTCCACCGACACCACAACAAGTTAAAAGGGCAAGGCCATGGGATCGAGGCCGCGAGAACGAGGGAGTGTTCTATTCGACTTGGACTAGTTCTTCTGCTCCAACACCCCCTAACCGTCGCGATACCATACAACCCACGCTTCACAGCAAAACCCTTTTCATTCATCGAACGTTCCATCGACTTCGCCCTCTTAAAGCGTTTCGTTTTACCAATGTCCACCCTCGCGGAGCCACAACCTCAGCCACGGACCGGACTAGACCCGGTACCCCGGACACCGTCGACCACCAACACCACCACCACTAGTAATAGTGGTGCCACCAGCACCGCTCCCGAACAGCTCCAGCCACAGATCTCGACCGCCCCAGTGCGAGTGCGCCACGATCATAATGTAAGCAGCCACCACCAAATAACTAACTGTACGATCTTTATCGCTGACGCCGTTCTGCGCTCTGCGTACCCCTCGTTGCGGCGTCCAAGCAGAAGACCACCAACGCGCTCGAAGCGGCCAACGTAGCCTTCTTCGACGCCCTCGGCCACGACTTTGACAAGCGACACCCAGACGCGGCCGACTTTGCAGACCGGCTCGCGCGCGCTTTGCGCCGTGTGCTCGTCCTCGACGAGGACGCCACTTCGGTCCTAGACTATGCTTGTGGCTCGGGTAAATAAATCTCACCCTTCTCTTTTCTTACTTGTGCTGAATCGATGAGGCAGGCCAGGTATCGCGCGCCCTCGCGCCGTATGTCGCGCAGCTCGTAGGCGTCGATATCAGCCCGCGCATGGTCGAAGTCTACAACGCCCGCGCGAATGCGCAAGGCCTCGAGCCTCACGAGATGCGTGCCGTCGGCTCGCTCGCCGAACTACAGCAGCAGCGTTTCGACGTCGTCGTGGTACGTGAAACGCGCCCACTCTCTCTCATTCAGGTTGCCCGATTTTTGTCAACTCACATTCCTTGTACCAGTGCTCGATGGCGTACCACCACTTCCCGTCGGTAGAAGACGCCACGCGCGAGCTCGTCGCGCATTTAAAACCGCGCGGCACGCTCGCCGTCGCCGACATCGCGCGCCTGGAAGAAGATGAGGTTCAGGCGCCCATCATGGCCAAGTACGAGCAGATCGTCGCGCACACGCGCGGATTCACGGAGGAAGAGATGCGCGCGTTGTTCGAGGGCGCGGGACTCGAGAACGTCGCTTTCGAGCGCTTCACGTCCGCCAAGAAGGAAGGACGCGACGTCCAGTTCTTCCTCCTCACGGGCACGAAGCTCGCCGCCTAATCGTGAACGAATCCGTCATGTATAGCCTACGAGTACAACAAACACCAACTGTATGACCTGTGTCGCCGTGCATGAATAGGAAATAATAATAGGATACGACTTGACGCTTTCTGTCATCATCATCTGAACTTGAGCGACCCTCCGAACCGCTTGCGCACGACCTCGTTCATCTCGTTCCCGATCTCGCGATAAGCACGCCACCACGCCATCCCGACCATCTCAGCCCGGACGTCCTCGCCCGGCTCGGGCTCCTCGTCCCTCTCGTCCGCGTGCTCCCACACCGCCCACCGCCGCCGCAGCAACGCGCCCCACCACAGCATGACGCCCACCGCCCGCTCCGCCCCGACGTCCGTCTCAACGCAGCGCACGAGGTACGTTCCAACGGACCCGACGTCCCCCGCGCACGGCGCGTGCCCAACGAACCGTTCCACCCACGCCCGCACCATCTTGCGCACATCGACGTCCTCCACCACAGCAGCCGTAGCCGTAGTCGCAGCCGTAGCCGAAGCGTTCCCCTCAGCCCCAGCCCCAGGGCGCAGCGCGGGCTTGTTCACCGCCGCCTCGGCAAATCGCGCGCGCGGCGGTGGCGGAGGAGGTATGTATATGTGCTCGTGCGGACCTTTGGGCGGGGCCCAGCGCCCGGCGAGACGTTGCAGCGGTTTGAGAGGGCTCGTCGGTCTCACGGGTTGCTGAGACGGGCGAACGCGTGCGCCGCGCGCGGCGGCGAGCTGCTCGCGCTGGATGCTCGCCGGCAGCGCCGCGAAGACATCCGGGTCTATGCCGAGCTCTGCGAGCTCGTCCGGCTTGACTCGTACCACGGCTGTCAATGCTGGGACGGCTGCTGGGAGGGGCGGGAGGGACATGCGACCTCTTGACGGCGGGGCGCCTCTCCCCCTCCGGCTGCTGCCTCTGCTTGCGCTTGCGCTCGTGCCGCGTACGCGGGGTTGGTCGCTCGCACCACGGGAAGGAGCCACTGACGCCGAGCGGTGCGGAGGCTCGTCGGTCCCAACTTCCGGTTTGAAAGGTGGTGGTGGTGGTGGTGGTGGTGGTGGTGGTGCGGAACCCCGTCGTTCGTATTCCGCTTCGAGTTCTCGGCGAACGTCATCCGGCAGCGCTTGGAACACCGACATGTCGACCTGTGAGAATGACGGCAGGTCTACGCCCGTCGCTGGTGCTTTCGGGTCCGGCTGCGCGGTCACAGGTTCACTCGAAGGCGCTCGGGCTTTTGGTGCGGGTCCTGTTCGGGTGTTCGCTCCTGTGGAGTTCGGCTCTCGTCGGAACGGTAGGCGCGCCTGGCCAGGCGTAGGCGCACACGCGGTACGTGCCTCAAGCTTTTGGATCTGGATCGAGATCCCCCTTAGTTCGTGTGGGGCAATGTCGAGCGCACGCAGCAAACGCCAGCTGACTTTCCCGATCACGCGTGGATCACTTGTCGCACGTCCATCGGAGTCAGCGAGCGCACACTGTTTATTGTACGTCAAGCAACGTCCATGTCCCATAAACTATTACCAAAACCCAAATACGTGAACCACCGTGGACAAACGGAGTCTGTAGTCACACACACCTTCGAAGCCTCAATTGGTGCGGAAGGATCTCGCTCCATGATCTTGAGAGTAAGTGACTGGCCCTTCATCCCGATGGCATCCAGCCGGCGTGAAACTTCTTCTGACATCTGATGGATGAACGACTCCACCTGGTCACTATTCTCGAACCGTATGCCATACTGTATATGGATTAGTTCCTGTCGATCAAGTCAAGTCAGGAGTTTGATCCTTACGTTGATATCGCAAGAGACAGACTTGCGTGGTTTGTCACTTTCCAATTTACGTTCGTCCACGCCGCGGATCGCGTTATACAGTGTTTCACCCGTCGACCTACCCAGGACATCGCACAGCGCCGCTTTACTGCGGCCTGCAAGTTCTCCAAGGTTGCTCGTTCTAAACTTTTCATAAACCTTCTCACGCGCGGCCCAGCCAAAGCCATGCAGGTCTTGAATGTCCAGGGTCGGGAGCAAATCTGGAAAAGCGGCTGGGATCAGGTGGAATGAGCCAGCTGGCTTTGCACGCCGAGTGGCGAGACGGGCAAGCATGATATTAGGAGCGATTCCAATACTCGCTGAACACGTTGTTAGTGTTTACAATCAGATAGAACTAAAGACCGCACCTTCGCACCCCGTGATGGCCTTGATCTGCGCACGGATGGTCTCGGCAAGTTCTTTAGCGATGTCGGTTGAGGTACCATCATTGAAATCATCAACGCCTGTGGGTACGACTTTCATCCGTGCCACGCTGGATGTGACGTCGATGAGCGCCTCATCGACCGACACGGCCTGCAAGTCGTCCGCACATGACATGAGGATGGTGTAGAACCCCAATGACAGCCGCCTGTATCTGATGTACTATCCTCGAATGAGTCGCTCGCACTGAAATGGGCAAAACGCACTTCTCAAACTCGTATGGTATCGTCACCAGATCAGAACAGAGCTTTCGCGCCTGCTGCAGACTCATCCCGTTCTTGATCCCAAATCTGCGGGCTTCATAGCTGGCGCTAGCAATTTCACTCGTGCTTGATGCACCTCCCTGCGCGTGTTGCGAGTGACATACAACCACCGGTTTCCCACGCAGGTGTGGGCGGTCAACCAAACCTGCACTCACAAAGAAGGCATCAAAGTCCACATGCATGATCACCTGTTCAGCCTTGCTGCTTGCTTTCTCCTTTCCCTTTAAGGGGTTCTTCATGACAAGTGCCGCATGGCGCATGCTCACACCCGCGGTTGACTCTGCGTCCTTGTATGTGGCATGGGCATCCCCCCTCTCAGCTCGATCTTGTGCCTCCGTGACGAGAGTGCGTAACTCTGCCTTCCACATCGAGAGGTGGTGCAAACGCGAGTTGGCATAGTATCCAGAAATAAACCCGGGAGCCATAGAGGTGTGCGCAGCACGCCAAGCGGGATCTGCCATTTTCCGTTGAGCAATAGGATTTGATTCATGTTCTGCATATTCAGGGACGGGAGGTACGGATGGTGACTTGACAGGCGACGCTTCTTGAGAAGATGAAAAGGGGGGAGGAGTGGAAGGGGTCTTCTCCGGGACTTTGTGGTCACATTTGGCATGCTCAGCTCCCTGGGTTGCGCTTTGTTTGCTAAATTCCTCCAAGGATGTCTGCGCAAGACGGCCCTGCGCGCTTTCAACCCGGCCACCAGTGACGAAGGTGAAATCTTGCCAAGGAAGCAAGACACCGGCTTTGATGCTCTGCACAAGCCACTCAGGCCTAACAACTTTCATATACTTGAACTCGCGGACCTTGGCCGGTGTGAGGGAACAAGTGATGACGTGAGTGCTATCCGCAGAAATCATTTCAGGGAAGTAAGCATGACGTGTTGGGTTGCATTACGCACATAAGGGTCTTCTTGTCAATGTAGGCTTGGTAGACCCCACCATACTCAACGATCATCCTACGCAATTCCTGAACAGAAGGCTCCGTCCAACCATTGATCTGACTCCCTTAAGCACATCGGATAACAGACATGAGAAGGTCGGCCTACGTGGATAGAAAGCCCGTTAAACAACTTGCTTTTCGACGTGCCCGCGTCCGGAGTGTCCCCCATCTCCGCGTTTTGTATTTGCAACTTTGCGCGCTTTCGGCGCATGTATTCACCGAATCCACCGAATCGCGATGCTCCATAGGTATCGGAATCCATGTGCGAACTAGTAATCCTTATCGGGGAGTCGGCAGACGAGTGGGCGAGGTCTGGACGTTCGTCATCACTGAATACAGAATATGCGCGCTTCTTATATCTGGACTGAGCTGGAGTAGGAGACTCGAGTTGTAGCAGAGATGGCTTGTCATCTTCGCTAAGTACAATGGGAGAATGTTTCAAACGCAATTCTGCGTTCGACGAGGTTTTGACACTACGTGCATCCTCATCATCGCTGCTAGAATGGGCGTTCGTCGCTGGTTGAGCGCAAGGGGGCGGTTCCAGGCTGCTACTCGCTGCCTCAATTTGATTGGGGGCAGAGAACGTGATTGATGGATCCTGCACAGTTTCATCTACGTCGATAGCTTGGGGGGTGACGTCACCTGGAAGGACAGCACCCGCGAGAGCCTCGAGAAAAGAGGTATCATCCGATCCAAAAAGTGCCGACGAGTTGCTACTCGTAGGGGTATGGGGCGAAACCATGTTTTTTGCGTAAAGAATTTGCAAGACTTTTAATTATACACTGGATATTGACGTTGAATACACTGGAAGGGACTCAGACTGGGAGACAAAAGTTCATTTCGTGAGTAAGTGCTGTATATCGGTCAGCGGTCGTTAGTGGTCGAGAGAACGTCGAGCCTGGGACAGAAGAGGTGAGTCACGGTCCGTAAGGCCCGGCCAAATGTGTGGCGTGCAGTGGTCTTCACCTCATCAGTTAACGTCGACTGTGATAAGCGCGACCTAGTCGCGACGCACTTGTTTACAACCTCACAGGCCGCGAGTCTTCGTGCTGCTCAAGATGTCGACGGATTCATTACCCATCTCTTGGCCACCCGAGGACAATGATTTCGTCGATATCTCAGATGTCTTCCTGGATGCTGCGCAAGGTATGCCTGTGACTCGATTCGATTCAAACTTACCGACATATCATGCGTAGATATGGAATCGGGAGATGTCATGCTCAGCGAGGACTTTACGCTCTACGACGCTATGAGCGCTCTCGAGGCAATAAGGACGCGTTCTGACCCTCGTCCCTTGTTAATGCTGGCACTGTTCAGATTGGCAACCCTCGCATGGACAGCGGTCTCGTTCTCGATGACGAGGCGACGAAACCCCAGTTTAACCCACTTGCTCTTCTCCTTCCTGAAGAGGTTTGTTATATATTAGACAGGGCTATTGCTTGCGAGGTGCGCCCTCTCCCTCCTCCCCCTCTCACCTTTTTGGCTGATGACTTAGAAGATGGAGTGGCATGCTGGGTACACCCTCTCACAAACTATATATTCCTGCCTTTATGTGCATCATCTGCCGGATATCGACCCTGAAAAATTTCCTCGCCCCGACCCAGACTCCTCTCGGCCTCCGGAGCTCGTCACTGTCGTCTTGAACGCAGCAATCACAGGGTTGTTAAAATGTTGTGATCTTGCATGGAGAGAACTCAACAGGGGAAGACTACATGATGTCTGTACGGCCTCGCATATATGCATCCGTTCATCATTGACGCTTCACAGACTGAAGACTGGCACTCCGAAAAGTTCGAGGTATCCCTCTTGGAAACTCTGCATGTCGCAACTGTACTTTCACGTCTAGATAACGCGAAGAATTGTATCCTGGCTATACTTCCTGGTACGCTGGGTTAACTGTCCTTATTGCGGGGTATCTTATTATCTATAGAGTCATCACCTTGGCGAAACGCTCTGTCGGATAGGCTATCTCTCCGGGCTGTACGCACGTAGCCTGGCAGCGATATTCAGCGCATTACTAAGTTACGTTCGTAGGTTATGCTGAATCTCTTTTGCCACCATCCTTCCAAAGATCGTGAACACGTTTTGGCCCTGCTCGGCTTGGCGCGCGACTACCTCCAAAACGCTCGCGCTAACCCACCGCCGGAGCCCCTACCCCATTCCCCCGCCGCTCTCGCCTTCGACCCTCATATCACGCGCAAACTCAACAGCTTCATGCCCCTGAGAGCTCATCGTCTCCCACACCAAGATCATGCGTGGAACGCGCTCTCGGATCTGCTCGATGGGTGGACTGATATATGCAGGATCTCAGCCTTTCCAAGTTTGACGACATGGAAGGTGAGATAAAGGACTTCCTCTCCAGTGATGCCAGCTAAACTACCTTCGCAGATTGCCGGGGAGCTTGGTGCGAATTTCGCAAGTCCTTCACGGAGGCCTCCGTATCTTCGTTCTCTTGCACAGGTCAGTTTATTAGTTGGGCATAACTATGGTGGCAATCTGCTGATAACAACCAAGTTTGTCTTTTTCACCAACCAACGCGTTCTTGAAGTTTACTCAATCGGTTGGCTTGTCGATCGTTTCTTCCTTGAGACCCTGGGCATCGAATACAACGCTCTTTGCGCCGCAACAGAGCGAGCCGCGGCGCTCTCCCTCTTGATAATCGAGCGCAAGCTGTCCAGGGTGCGCAACTTCGTACTGTTCTTAACTTACCCTAGACACAACCCCACTTCCAGATGTTGCTCAGCCATGTTCAATCCGCATGGTATAATCCTCCCCGTCGTCGCAGGTTCCTCGCACGGTCGCTGTTAGGGTGGCAGGAACTATATGATACCATCTCCGCAATAAGTAAGTCGGGGAAACCTATGGTAAGTGAACCCCAGTTGACTAAAAGTTCCTTATTGAGAATTGATATCATAGAACGAGAAAGATCGTTCACTCCTAGATGCATTAACTAACGTTGTGCTCTTGTGGAGGCTTTCTATAATCCGAGAAGTTCTCCTTTCTGGATTTCGACTGGAACTGTATGTCGAGGACGAGAAATCATTTGTGTACTGGGAGCTGAGTCAGGTGATTCACGAGCACCTTGATACACTCGATGCGCTGGAACCTATCATACCCAAAGGCGAGCTCGTCCCTAAGCCCGCAGTATCGTTCTGAACCTCCAACCGATTAGCAGATACCGGAGCGTATGGAGAACTTATCTTCATGCGTTCATATCTAAATGCCTTCCGGTCACTCTGCACGGGGATGTTCATGGTAGGTTCTCAGATCAGACTTCTTGTGCCCCATTGACAAAGCCGAGGCAGCTTACGTTACCGGCTTTGCGACAGCCTGCGCCGCGCCTCGCACTCAACTTTGTCCGGCGGTACAAATGGGCATTCCGTCTCGAATATGGGAGACTACGTCCTCAGGTAGCCCCTCCGGATCTCTCGGCATTCGCGGATGCGTCGATGGAAGTCCTGAAGGATAAGCAGGAGCCACTGCGGCTTCACTTTGAACAAGCACGTGACAGACTAGCGCAGCTGAATGGCTCGCCTGTTGGCGCAGCCGGCCCGTGGCACGACGACCGATTGCAGGTACGCCTCACAGACTCGTCATCGACCCAACTTATCTTTCTTCAAGATTTCTCGGTCTCTCTCTGCCGTTGCAGGGGAACTTGCGGTTGCGGTGCCAGCTACGATCGTGGATGTGACCGACTTCAACGCTACAAAGCTTGACTGGGCACGATTATCCTGTCGATGGTTTCCTGGAGTCCGAGTTGCCGACGGTTAGAGGTACTCTAGATGGTGATTGCTTCTTAGGCTACTAGAGGTGCATTGTTAGGCCTTGGATACATGTCTTAAGGATGATATGACTAGAGAGCATACTGGTGATGGGGCTGGATGACGTTCTTCCTGATAATTCAGAGCGGGTAGCATCCAATAGTAAATATGCTGAACTTGCGGGACCCCGTGGGCTTTGCTGGCAGTGCTGCGCGACTGTCGAATAAGCAGTACTCATCTGGGGTCGGATCTGCATCCAAACACAGTACAGCGGTCATATCTATTTGCTTTGGGCAAAGATAGCCTCCTTTCTTTTCCAGTGCATGCACTTTCATATTATAAGTAGATTGCATCCCAGTTATGGAAACTGTCTGGGGCGAAAGCGCTAAAAGGTTCGAATTCGGGGGCATGTGTGTGGGACCTCAAGAGCATGCAGGTAAGCACAAGGACTGAGGCTTGCAGTGAGGTCACAGGTCGTCAACCCCGCACGGGTTGCGGGTAGGGCATAGACGGGTACGGGTCCGGCGTCACGGGTAGACCTTCTGCTATCCGTCCAAAACCCTTACCCAACTCGCGGGTATTGTGGTGAGAAGAACCGTGAGGATTTTCCGAGCGTGCTCATGAATGCATGCGCTCGTGTCAGACATCACCACGCCGACAGACGGTGAAGAGAATGTCTCTAACTGTTCAAGCGGCCCTAATTTCATACCAATTGAAAGTCTCGAAGGTCACTTACGGCGGACTCAGCCTGGCTCCTCCGAATCGTCTCCAGCATCGTTTCAGCTTTGGGAGACCCGAGCAGGATGCCAAGATCCGCGTGCTGGTCGGTCGCTATTCGGAGTCTCCGAAGTGGCTTGGAGTTGGGTCCGACGATTTCTGCACACCAAGGAATGTGGTTTTGGTTCGAATCCGAATAGTTGACTCGGAAGTATGAGAGTGAGACGTCTCAGAGACGTCCCAAGTCGCAGATGGTCATGATTGGCCTCGTGAATGAAATACATTTCCGACGGCTTCTATCAATATCAGGAATTTCCATAAAGCATGCTGGTATCATAAAGGGTAAATAGTCATGACTATAGTATGGTACAAAGTCTGTTCACGAATCTAAATGCAGAGGAAATAACTCGATGGAAGGAATCCCGTCCGTTACACTTGCCTCATCATACGAGGGCTCACGTTAAGGTGGTCTTTTGGAATATCACCCTCGGAACTGGAAAAGGATGTGGGAGTCGAAGTATTGGCGTCTTGCAAGAAAACACCGGGGTGGAAAAGATTTAGTGTGTACATCGCAAGCGTGATCATTATACCGTCGAATACGGCTGCGTGATCGTCAGTTTATGATTCTGTAAGACTCTGTAAAAGTGATCACTACTCACTGAAGAGCCACTGCGTCGAGTTGACCTTTCCGTTCCATCCATCTACGAATTCGACTACCCGATATATTGTCCTAGAGGCCACGCATAGTCAGGGTCCGCAGTAAGCAGAGAAACGTTAGGCCAAGGAAGTACCGGACAAGGATGAAAACCGTCATGATAGACATCCCTAGAAGCATGAACCTCAGACGCCTCTCCGTCCTACCACGGGGAACTGCGCCTGGCACAGGCGCGGATCGCGGCACTGGGTTGTCCCACTTGTAGCGGAAAAGGAATTCGGCCGCCAAAGCACAGTATGCGATGATGGCCACTAGTTGCATATTGTTGAGAAACCATCTCTCCGTAATATATGTTTCACATACTTAGCTGGAGTATTGTGCCGCCAAGAGCGATGTCAGAACCCTGATACGTAGCACGTTGGTTGGATTAGTTGGAAGATTTGTAAAATTAGTAGAAGGGTAAGCACGAACGAGATTGGCTTGTGCTTTGGATGTATTGGAGCCCGATGCTATACCTCCACCCATGCCTTGAACGACAAGAGAAATGATGTCCTAGGAAATGATAAGAACGTTTGCCGAAAACCCCCGCGGGGACTAAATGTACTTACACAAGATACAAAGACGATGGCATCTATTCAAACGTTCGTCATCCCATCCCCATAAACAGAAGCATTTTTATGATAATACGACTTACATCGTCTGGGAGTCATGCGACTGTATTGTGGACCGAGCCGCCGGATGATGCGTCCCAATATTATAAAATTGGCCGCAACGAGTGGTGTGGGTGCGATGACAAGGCACACGGCTCTGTAGCACCTCATGTTAGCAAAATGAAAAAAGGAGAGGCCATCGCAATTTTACTCACTGAATCATGAACGGCGTGTTCAAGAATGGGTTTCGACTCGACCACAATCGACAGCTCCAGCCGGTCACCTCGAGGAGGCCGCAGAAAATCGCGCTAGGAAACAGGAACCACAGACGGAAATGCAGCGCCTGTATAACATGGAAGACTAATCCATCCGAATCACCGTATAGTCAGTAACGGCTTGTCGACCTCGACCTCACAGACGACGACGCCTTACATGTGGTGACACTGAAGAGCGTAAGGAAGGTGATAGCAACCCATTCCGTGGGAACGTAGTTGTACGCGAGGTTCGACTGGAGGTCAGTGGTATTAGTGGAGCCTTCAGGGGTGTTCAAGAATGAGTTGAGTAACCCTCATACAAGAAGAGAAAGGGGAATACGCACTCATGGCGGGGGATGTGTTTGGAGAGACGATTGACCCTCTGCCGGTGCACTCGACATGCTTTTATCTCGTGTCCCAACCAGAAGGCGCAGTAGTTGCGGTTCCGCAATAAGGTTGTTAATATGCGAATGACACAAGGGAAAACATCTTGATTGATTAACTTTCCCAAGGAGTTACGACAAGACATCAACGGATCGTTATGCAAGGAGTGCTGCGGAAACATGGAGCCCCTGTAACTGCATGGACCCTGGATGGGGCGATGCAACTGGCGGCGCCCAGTAAATCCGCAGTGATTACTGTAGCGCTGACACCACAAGGAAAGAAGTCACTTTAGACAGCTTTGGGACGCATCGTAATTTATACGACAAATGCGGTGATGGAAGAAGCCGTGGCGCGGTCGAGAGCACCGTGACTTTCACGATACCATTCACTTCGAGCCAGCCGTTCAGGCTCAGGCGCCTCCGTGTCGCCTCGAGTTGCACCACGACGCCGTGTACGCATGCTAGAGCGCCAAGATAATAAACCGCAACGAACCCAGAAGATCGCATTGTATCTGCAAGGTGCGCAAGTTGAGAAAAATTTCGCATTCAGACACAAGCTGTCGGGTTTCCATGTGCTCCTTGCAGTTAGCGCGCAAAAAGTCGCGGTGCCGAAAGGTCAGAAGCGCCAAATTGGTCGTTGTACGGCTTGGGCGTCTGGTTGCCAGTACGGCAATGCGGCTACCTCAAGAAAGATTGCTTTGTTGACTTGCGAGTTCTTGCTGTGTGGTCATTTGAGGGTGTCGGATTTCCCCACACTTTTGCCCTCACGTGAGCGTTCGGGTTCAGATTCAAATCAACACAACCTTGATATGATAGTAGCAGCCAATCGGCCGAATCCTTTCAGCCGTTCCTCTCGCTGAATGTCCGGTGCTTGCTTATGGGCTTACACGACCGGTTCCCACTACTGTATGGCAACCTGTAACGTCGCGGCCCCAGAAGAAGCGAGTTTGTTGCAGGGCTTCGGGCCGCTATTATGTCTTTACGGTTTGTCTTCGGAACCATGGCTCGGGCGCGGCCTCCGCTGACAATTCCGAGTCCTCGGCGCCTATGAGTCCGGCGGCCAGTTCCTTGCCCGGCATGCCACACAGTACCTTTTCATCATCTTGTCAACAAAAAAACCCTCGTAAGCCTCACCCTCTTACCATCCGTGGCTCAATTCCCGACGGTCTCATGTACAAGGCCAGCAACTCGAAATCATGATGCAATCACGATTTGCCAAGGTTGCCAGTTCGGAAGCTCCGTTCAATCGTCCTCGCTCATCGAAACGTACATCTTAGATTACGCCAGGTTTAGGCACAAGGCCATGGACGCACCAACTGTGCTCGTCTGGGTTGCATGTGGTCGTGGGCATGACCACGTCGCACATGAACATCCTCTAGGGTCGAGACCTGAGAGATGGAGGCTAATCGGAAGCAGAAAGCCGAAACAGAGGTAGATTAAACGCCGCTCCCCTCCGCCCCAGGTGGAGGGCCAGTGTGATGACCATGCTGCGAAAAGGTTGTTCGCAGTCACCATCTGGCTGTGCACAAACTGAAGGCAGTGTCACGGTCAGCGGAGGCATCAAACAACTACAAACATGTCAATTCTGGGTTGGTTGAAGAGTTTGGAGGATTTCCCGGGGCGAACGCGAACGCGTCCGCAGCCATCGCTCACTGGCAGCCCTCAGCACGATGTGGTATTCATCTTGTAGCTCTCCCACTTTGCCTTAATTACGAGTACGTTTTTATGTTTTTGTCTTGTGGCTTCTGTGAATTTATTGTTGTTCTTGTTTCCGCAGCGCCGCGTGCCTTTGGGCGTATCCCGTTATCATGATGCTGTGCTTATCTGTCTTGTAATTGCGGGACATTGAACCGTCACATTTCTCGGGTATAGGCAGTGAATGCACCCGTCTGCTCTCATTGCTTCTACCTTTCTTTTTCTTGTTTCCATTACAAACGGTCACAATATGTACTCTGTGTATCTTACAAAGTTTTCGAGTCTCATGTTTGCGGCGTACTTGTAAGTGTAATCAAAGAAAAGTTCAAATGAGAGTCTACCAGTACCAGGCTAGAATGACAACTGATTTCAACCCTCACTAGCCTCACTCCCTACCTTGCGGTCGTCTTCGCGTGCCTCGAGCACTCTTCAACCGAGTTGCGATCGGTCCCCAAGTCTATTACTACTCGTCGTCTCTCCATCACATTCTCATATCGACATCGCAAATACGCTCGTAGCCCACTGCATTCTCTACCTTCCCCTACGCACATTCAATCCCCCACGAGAAAATTCATTTTTGTTCATTGGCCACATTGTACCATCTCGACTTCTCTCCCGCTGCGCCGCAGGACCAACAACAAGGCGGAGTGATATGATGTCTGAATCAGTGCGGAGGCTATCAGACACCTGGTCCCGCAGTATCAATGTTGTGGTTCAACCGATAATTGCGGAGCTGAGAGGCAGTGCATGTGTTCACGAGCGCGTACCGGCGATTTTTCGCATGCATATTTTGCTGCGAGATCGGGGCGGTGAAACCGGATAGGCACAAAACACAATTGGGAAACTGATCTTGATCCGGATGTATGGCACATATCGCGGACTGGATTGCAGTTTGCGAAACTACATGCAAAGGAAAGAACGACCTGGGGAGAAGCCAACTCGAGGTAACGAATTGAGGCGTTTGAACGGATCAATGGGGCCCAACGGCCCTTCCTCCCGCGTAGCCAACTGCCCGGCGAGGATGTGTCTCGCCTGTAGCCTTTCCATTGAGAAGCTGGTATTGTGATACATACGCGATTCCCGTTTATGCAAGGCATGCGCCGAGGGAAGACTGAATGAGAGCGAGAACAATCGTGAGAAGGAGACTCGGGGGAAATTTCACTACCATCACCGTGGCACCGCCGTGCTGTCGATTCGGAGTCTCAGAAGAGGCTTGGGGT
>Ga0137397_10000285_pt1 | contig 34523 bp, 23 predicted proteins | sample czorhiz116metaG_FD_106658 | JGI IMG/M metagenome (GOLD analysis project Ga0137397, IMG submission 106658) | Vadose zone soil microbial communities from Angelo Coast Range Reserve, California, USA - czorhiz1.16 metaG | ecosystem: Environmental > Terrestrial > Soil > Vadose zone | place: USA... | reverse complement strand
GGCGGCGACACGTGCGCGGATCATCGTCGCGGGGACACCGGTATATCGCGCGACGTATAGCGGGTTGCTGAAGGTGTTCTTCGACCTGTTGCCGCAGGACAGCCTGATCGGGAAAATCGGCGTACCGCTCGTGACCGGTCATGCCGCCGCCCACTCTGTTTCGATAGACCACGGAATGCGCCCGCTGTTCGCGAGCCTCGGCGCGACGGTCGTGACGAACGGGGTGTACGCGACGAGCGGCCAGTTCGCCGGCGGTAAGCCCGGCCGCGAGCTGCTCGAGGCCGTGGACCGGGCGGTGGGAGAAGCACTGGCCCTTGCTACGGCCGGGCTACCAGGACCAATCCCCCGAGGCACATGAGCAGGCCCGCCACGTGGCGCGCGGAATCTAGGCGGACCCTGGAGGCGGGGCGCCCGGCTGGACCGGCAGCGTGAACCAGAAGGTGCTGCCTTTCCCGATCGCGCTCTCGACCCCGATCCGGCCGCCGTGCGCTTCCACCGCGAGCTTACAGAAGGTCAGGCCCAGGCCGCTGGATCGCTGTGCCCCCGCCTGGGAGGCTTCCGCCTGCCCGAACTTCTCGAAGATCTTCTCGTGGTACTCCTGCGGAATCCCGGGACCGGTGTCGGCGATGCTCACGTTCTGTCCCGACGCATCGGCTGTGACGCGCACGAGAATCTGCCCATGCGCCGGCGTGAATTTCATCGCGTTCGCCGCGAGGTTGGCGATCACGCGGCGGATCAGGCTTGCGTCGCAGAAGGCGCGCACCGACCCCGGAAGCTGCTCCAGCCGCACTCGCTCGCTGGCCCCGACCGACGCCATCGCTTCTGCGGCGAGCGCACCGAGATCCAGCTCGGCACGCTCCAGCGGCAGCTGACCGGCCTCCATTCGACTCACGTCGAGCACATCGCCCACCATATCGGTCATGCGGATCGCGGCGGTTCTCGTGTGATCGATGCTCTCCGCCAGCTCGGGGGTGAGGGCATCCGCCGCGTCGAGCTGGATCAGGTCCAGATTGGCCCGGATGGCGGTTAAGGGAGAGCGCAGGTCGTGCACCAGCATGTGCACCAGATTGTCCCGCAGGCCCTCGAGCTCCTCCAGGCGCCGGTACTGCGCCGCCAGCTGGCGCTCACTCTCGCGCAGCGCGGCTTCGGCCTGCTCGCGCCTGGTGATGTCGCGATTGATGGTGAGGACGGCGCCCACCAGGAAGGCCATCGCGACGAGACCCGCCCCGACGTTGGTGACGATCGCGAGACGATCGGCCGTTGTGGCCCTCGCATCCAGACGACTCGCCCGCGCGTCGTCCTCGGCCAGTAGCGCATTGATGGTGTCCCGGATGGCGTCCATGAGCGCCTTGCCTCGACCCTGGCGAACGATCTGGATCGCTCCCGCGCGGTTCCTGGTCTTGTCCAGGCCGACCGTGTGCGAGAATACGGCCATGCCGTCCTGCGCCATGGGGGCGAGCGTGCCAAACCGTTGGGCCGCCGCCGGCAGCTCGGCAAACAGCGCGGTGGCCGACCGCAGCGCGGCGGGGAGGGAATCGCGGGCGTCGATGTACGGCCGGAGGAACAAGCTGTCGCCCGTGAGGAGGTATCCTCGCTCGCCCCGGATCGCCTCCTCCATGATCGTCTCCAGATGGAAGAGCGCGATCCGCCGGCGGTTGGCGGCCGACCGCTCGTGCGCCGCCGCGGACGCTCGGAAGTTGCCCCAGACCGACGCCACCGCGGTGAGCAGCAAGACGCCCAAGGCGATGCCGAATCCGACGTTGACCCGGCGCCGCAGGGACCAACTCGCCGGCAACACCAGCCATCCGCGACCGGGGCGGGCGGCGAGCACGCCCGCCGAGAGGACGAGGAACGCGGCCGCCGTGTTGAAGGCCATCGGGATGAACGAACGGGTACCGACGACGAAGACCGCGCCGTAGACATAGCCCACCAGGGCCTGCAGGGCGATCGCGCCGATGACGAGACCCAGAAACTGTGCCGGACGGCGACCGCGCCCCGTTTCCACGTCGAGGACCAGAACGGCGACCCCGGCCAGGAAGAAGCACAGCGCGGTATTGGGCGCCATCCGGTTGGGACTACCCACCCCGGCATGGGCCAGGCGCTCACGGAACAACAACTGGTCGACGCCGACCTCGGCGCCGAGGACGTAACCGGCGAGCCTGACGATGGCCACGAGCGCAACGACAGCGGCAAGGGCGGCGGCCCAGCGGCGGGTCCGAGGCGGCATCGGCTCGGTGCGCGCCAGCCACAGTGACGCTCCGGTGAGGATGAAGGAGGCGGCAGTCGCCGGGTTCATGGCCACGGCGTCGCCGATGCCGCGCTTGAGCGGCTCGATGTCGAGCCACCATCCAAGCAGGGTCGCGGCGCCGACCAAAACGACGGCGGCGCTCGCGCCGTGGGTCAACGATCGAGTGGTCGCCATCCGCTACCCCCTCTCCCAAACAACCTGTGCGTTGCTGTTTGTGCGAGCAAGGGTGCTGATTGACGAGGCGTGGGAGACCCGCGATGACCCTGACAGTATGCTGCCCGCTCTACGAAGCGTCGAGCACCTCGCGCACCTTGCGTGCCAGAGAGTCTGGTGTGAACGGCTTCTGGAGGTACGCCGTCCCCGCCTCGAGGATGCCGTGCCGGACGACCGAGTCGTCCGTGTAGCCGGACGCGTACAGCACCTTCATGTCCGGTCGTACTAGCGCGAGCTGCTCCGCCAACCGCCGCCCACCCAACACCGGCATCACCACGTCCGTCAGGAGCAGGTGGATCGGGCCGCGATGCTTGTGTGCCACGTGCAGCGCCAGCTCGCCGTCGGGCGCTTGGAGTACCGTGTACCCCTGGCGCTCGAGCACCTGCTTGGCAACGGCGCGGACGGCCGCAGCGTCCTCGACCAGGAGAACAGTCTCGGTCCCACGCGGTACGCTCACGCTCCCGGCGGTCTTTACCCCCTCAACGGGCGCGTCTATCCGCGGCAGGTAGATCTTGAAGCTCGTGCCGTTCCCCGGCTCTGAGTATACCCAGATGAAGCCACCCGACTGGTTCACGATGCCGTACACGGTGGCGAGGCCCAGTCCTGTGCCCTTGCCGGCTTCTTTAGTGGTGAAGAACGGCTCGAAGATCCTGGCCTTGGTCGCCTCGTCCATGCCGACGCCCGTGTCGGTCACGGCGAGCATCACGAACCGACCCACAGCGGCCGCCTCGCGCTCCAGCGCGTATTCGGGCTCGTGCTCGACGTTGGCGGTCTCGATGGTGAGCTTGCCTCCGGTAGGCATCGCGTCCCGCGCATTCACGGTCAGATTCATCAACACCTGCTCGAGCTGCCCCACGTCGGCTTTCACCGCCCCAAGATCGGGAGCGAGCGCCGCGGCCAGCTCGACGTCCTCTCCGATGACCCGTCGCAGGATCTTTTGGAGGCCCTCGACCACCGCGTTCAGATTGACGACTCGAGGCGCGAGCACCTGCTGGCGGCTGAACGCGAGGAGCTGGCGCGTGAGGGACGCGGCGCCATCCGCGGCCTTGAGCACCTGCTGGACATCATCCCGCTTGGGGTCATCCTTCGCGAGGTCCTCGAGCAGCAGGTCACTGTAGCTCGTAATCACGGTGAGGAGATTGTTGAAGTCGTGCGCGATGCCGCCCGCCAGGCGTCCGACCGCCTCCATTTTCTGCACCTGCACGAGTTGCTGTTGTAGGCGTCGCTGCTCGGTGACATCCCGCACGAAGGTCTCGTAATACTCGACCTGCCGAGCCGCATTCCGTACCGCACGGACGCTGAGTTGCACTGTCAGGTGGCGACCATCCTTGCCCTTCCACGTCGCCTCCGCCTCGTCGTATTCGGAATCGGTGTAGGAATCCCGATCCACGAGCCGTTGGCGCTCGGTGGGGTCGGCGTACACGTCGCGCGCCAAGTCGAGCCGCAGCACGTCCGCGGCAGACTCATAGCCGAGGATCCGGACCAGGGCCGTATTCACGGAAAGGAACCTGCCGTCCAGGCTCGAGCGGTAAATGCCGACCGGGGCATGCTCGACCAGCGTCTCGTAGCTGGCCTCGGCCGCGCGCAGCGCCGCCCGCCCTTTCGCCTCTCGCAGCTCGCGCTCCATCGCGGGGAGTAACCGCTTCAGCTGCCCCTTTGTCACCCAGTCGTTCGCGCCCGCCCTCATGGCGGCGACCGCAAGCTCCTCGGTGATGGTGCCGGAGACACAGATGTAGGGGACGTCCAGTCCACGCCCCCGCACCAGCGCCAATGCCTCGACGCCGCTGAACTTCGGCATGCTGAAGTCACCAATCACGACATCCCAGACCTGGCGATCGAGGGCCGCCTGCATCGCGAGGGCCGTGTCCACCTGCTCGTGGGTCACCTCATAGCCACCGCGCTTCAGCTCGCGCGCGATTAGACGCACGTCGTCGTCAGAGTCTTCGACGATCAGCACACGCAGGGGGATGCCCATTTCTTCAGTCTGCTCCTATCGGCAGCGGCCGTCGAATCCATACATGTCCCGCCAGCCCAACAACTTGACGTTTCGAGGGCGTGGGGGAGTGAGCGTGATCACGTGCCCGCTCTGTGATCATGGGAAGGAACATGGCGGCCGGGTAGAGAGGGACTAGGGCGTTTTTGCGGCACGGAGGGTCAAAACGCGACACAATCACCACTTACGCGCTCGCGCAGCGCCCCTCAGATTAGAGGCATGCCGCTTCAACCCTCGCCCCCGGTCAACCCCCTGGCCGGTCGACTCATCAGGGATCGGCGTGGTGGTGTCGATCGGCGCGCAACGCCCCGGCGGGCGACGGTGACGAGGTCGTCAGTGGAGCGGCGATCGAAGGTGGATCGGCGCCGTGGTCCGGAGCAGCGCAGCGGTCGAGACCGGCGTAGCTGGTCCGGTCGTAGCGCATTCACTGAAACTCCGCGGGAACACCTGCGGAACGCGCTTCAGCTGCTTGGCCAAGCGACTGACAGCTCCAGGTTGGATGCTGAGTGTCGGGCGGATCTGACAGCGGCCGTGGGGCGCATCCATCATGCGTTGAGCCTGCTGGAGCAGCGTAGCCCCTGACGTGTCGCACGGGCGCCCGTCCGTGTCGCAAAATCGCCCTACCCCCGCCGTTGCGGCCCTGCCATGTTGCGGACTTACCGGAGCATGGAGATAGAGTGAGCCGTCGCGACCCCACCGAGCGCGAGCGGGCGCAGCAGTTGCAAGCGGCCACGTACCGGATCTCGGAGGCCACGAACGCCGCCGAGGACCTGCCCCAGTTGTTCCGAGCCATCCACGGCATCATCAGCGAGCTGATGCCCGCCAAGAATCTCTACATCGCGCTCCAAGACACTGCGTCGGGAGTGCTCAGCTTTCCTTACTGGGTCGACGAGCACGACCCCCCGCCGACGCCTCATCGCCCCTCGCGCGGCCTGACGGAATACGTGCTCCGGACGGGGCAGCCGCTGCTCGCAACCCCGGAGGTGCACGAGGACCTGAGTCGCCGGGGAGAAGCCGAACTGGTCGGTGCACCGTCGTTGGACTGGATCGGCGTGCCGCTGAAGACCCACGACCGGACGATTGGCGTGCTCGTGGCCCAGACCTATACCCAAGGGATCCGTTTCGGTGAGCGCGAGAAGGACATCCTGCAATTCGTGTCCACCCAGGTGGCCATGGCCATCGAGCGGAAACGGGCGGAGGAAGCCGTCCGCACGTCGGAAGGACAACTCAAAGCCCTGCTCGACAGCGCGCTCGACGCCTGCGTCACGATGGACGAGACGGGACGGCTCACGAGCTGGAGCGCGGCCGCCGAAGTGGTGTTCGGCTGGCCCGCGTCGGAGGCAATCGGTCGGAGCCTGGCGGACACGATCATCCCGCAGCAGCACCGGGAGGGACACGCGCGCGGGCTCGCGCGGTTCCTCGAGACGGGGGAAGGGCCGATCTTGCGGCAGCGCATTGAGATCACCGCCTTGCACCGGGACGGACGGGAGTTCCCGGTCGAGCTGACGGTCACCCCCATCCGGCTGGGCGATCACTGGCTGTTTGGGGCCTTCGTCCGCGACCTCACCGAAGAGAAGCATGCGGAGCAGGCACTGCGTCGCTCGGAGGCGAGCTACCGCGGCCTCGTGGAGCATGCCGCGTACGGCATCTATCGGGCGACCGCCGACGGCGAGTTTCTCATGGTGAACCCGGCGCTGTTCACGATGCTCGGCTTCCCGTCGGCGGACGACGTGTTGAAGATGGACGCCAGCCGCGACGTGTACGTGGACCCCACAGCGCGCGCCCGCATCCTCGCCCGGTGCGAGCAGTTCGGCTCCGCCATTGAAGAGGTCGCCTGGAAGCGCCGGGACGGCAGCGTCATCACGGTGCGTTTGAACGGTCGCCCGGTGCGGGCCCCGGACGGGACGATCGAGTGCTTCGAGTTCATCGTCGACGACGTGACGGAGCAGCGCGCGCTCGAGGAGCGGTTGCGCCAGACGCAGAAAATGGAGGCTGTGGGCCGCCTCGCCGGCGGGATCGCCCACGACTTCAACAATCTGCTCACCGCCATCCTCGGCTCCGTGGACTTCCTGCGCCGTGCGCTCGGCCCCGACCACCCGGAGCACGCGGAGACCGAAGAGATCCAGAAGGCGGCGGTCCGGGCGGCGGACCTGACGCGCCAGCTCCTGGCGTTCAGCCGGCAGCAGGTGCTCGCGCCCAAGGTCCTCGACGTGGATGCGCTGGTGACCAACCTCGAGAAGATGCTGCGCCGCCTGATCGGCGAGGACGTCGAATTGCGCTTCGTGGCCAAGGCGTCCCGCGCCGCCGTCCTGGCCGATCCCGGGCAGCTCGAGCAGGTCATCGTGAACCTGGTCGTCAACGCGCGCGACGCGATGCCGCGCGGCGGCAAGCTCACGATCGAGACCGCCACCGTGGATCTCGACGCCGGGTACGCGTGGGAGCACGGGACGGTCGAGCCGGGCCGCTATGTGATGCTCGCTGTGACCGACACCGGTGTCGGCATCGATCGCGCGGCGCAAGCACGGCTGTTCGAACCGTTCTTCACCACCAAGGAGTTCGGCAAGGGCACTGGGCTCGGGCTCGCGACCGTGTACGGCATCGTGAAGCAGAGCGGCGGCTACATCTGGGTGTACAGCGAGCCGAGGCAGGGCGCCACGTTCAAGGTCTATCTGCCACGTGTCGAGCCGGCCGGCGAGCCGGTCGCCGCACCCCAACCACCGGCCCGGGCCCTCGGCGGCACCGAGACCATCCTGCTCGCGGAAGACGAAGCCGCAGTGCGGAACCTCGCGCGCCGGGTGCTCGAGAAGCACGGCTACAAACTGCTGCTCGCGGCAACGGGGCGAGACGGCGTTCAGGTGGCGGAGCAGCACGCCGCGCCGATCGACCTTCTGGTGACAGACGTGGTGATGCCCGAGATGGGCGGGCGCGAGCTCGCCCAACGCCTCACGGCCCGGCAGCCGGGCCTCAAAGTACTCTTCCTGTCGGGTTACACCGACGATGCCATCGTCCACCACGGCGTGTTCGACGCGGGCGTCGCCTTCCTCCAGAAGCCGTTCAAGCCGGATGACCTGGTCCGGAAGATTCGCGCGGTGCTGGACGGGACCTAGGCTGTCGCACAAACGCCCCTCGGTGCCGCAAAAACGCCCTATTCCCGCCTCCTTGGTCGCGCGATGTTGCGCAACCGACCGTGATTACCGGAATTAGAGGCATGTCTCGAGACCCGGCGACGCTCGTCGCCGACGAGGAGCCCCGCGTCGAAGCCGAGGTGAAACGCGCGGCGGTCCGGCAGCTCCTGGCGGGCGGCCCGTTCGCCGAGTCCCTGCACATCCTGCTCGTCAGTGTGGTCGCCGCGCTGGTATGGAACTCCCTGCCTATCGAGGTCACGATCGGATGGGTTGGAGCCGTCGCGGCCGCCGCCGGGTTGCGAGCCTGGTGGCGGGTGCGCGCCCGAGGGCGCAGCCTCTCCGCCGACGAGGCCCTGCGGGGCGTGCGCCTGACCGTGGCCGGCGTTGGCCTGGCATGGGGCTTCGGAGCGGCTTCGGCGATCCCAGCGCTGGGCCTCGACCAGGCGGCACTCATCCTCGTGGTGGTGGCCGGAATCGTGGCCGGCGCGACCGGCACGCTGGTCGGCGACCGCCGCAGCTTTCACTACCTCCTGATCACCGTCCTCGCCCCGCTCCCCATCGGCATCCTGTTGCAGGGCCACTCCCGGCCGCATCTCCTGGCCATCGTCCTGATCGCGATGTTCGTGTGGGGGATGGACCGAGTGCATGGGCGTGCCCACCGGACGTTCGCCGAGCGTGTCCGCGCGGCGGCGTTGCTGGAGCGGTCCACTCAAGAATTGGCGCGTCAGCACGCGTACCTCGATGCGCTGATCGCGAGTACGCCGGTGGCCATCGCGGTGCTGGACGACCAGCGCGTCGTGCGCAGCGTGAACCCGGCGTTCGAGGACCTGTTCGGGTACGCCGCGGCCGAGGTCGTCGGCGCCGGTATCGACCGGCTGATCGTCCCGGAATCGCTCCGCTCCGAGTCGAGTGACTTGGAGACGCGCGTCCGGCGAGGTGAGACCGTGCGCGTGGAAGTCGAGCGCATGCGCAGGGACGGCGGACGGATCCAGGTCCGCCTTTCGGCGGCCGCCGTGAAGGCCGCCGCCGACGGCGCCCTAGTCGCGCTGTACGAGGACATCAGCGATCGAAAGGCGGCGGAAGAGGCGATGCGCGCGGCACGCGACCTCGCGGAGCGCGTGGCCCGGGCGCGGAGCGCGTTCCTGGCCAACATGAGCCACGAGATCCGCACGCCGATGAACGCGGTCCTCGGCTTCGTCGAGCTGGTGCTGGACACGGAGCTGGCCTCGGAGCAGCGGCGCGCCCTGGAGCTGGTGCGCACCTCGTCCGAGGCGCTGCTCACCATCCTCAACGACATCCTGGATTACTCCAAGATCGAAGCCGAGCATCTCGAACTCGAATCGATCCCGTTCGACCTGCCCAAAGTCGTGCATGCCACCGCCACGCTGCTCGCGGTCCGGGCGCGCGAGAGGCACCTCGAGCTCACGGTGGACGTGCCGCCCGACGTGCCGCAGATGGTGCGGGGCGATCCGACGCGGGTACGCCAGGTGCTCATGAATCTGATCGGGAACGCGATCAAGTTCACCGAGGAAGGTGAAGTGGACGTATCGGCCAGCGTGATTCAGCGCGACGGCGACCGCGCGGCCGTACAGTTCCGTGTGCGGGACACGGGCATCGGCATCTCGCAGGAGCAGCTGGGCACGATCTTCCAGGAGTTCACACAGGCGGACGCGTCGATGACACGCCGCTACGGCGGTACCGGACTCGGCCTCGCGATCTCGCGGCGCCTGGTGGGGCTGATGGGCGGCGAGCTGGGGGTCACGAGCGAGGTGGGCCGGGGCAGCGAGTTCGGTTTCGCCCTCACCTTCCCGCTCGAGGCGGCGCAAGCCGCGGCTCGCGCGACCGTGTCCCTCGGTGGACGCCGGCTCCTCGTGGTGGATGACAATGAAACGAACCGGCGCATCCTCCGGGACATGCTGGGGGCGGAGGGGATGGCCGTGCACGAAGCATCCCGGGCCGACACTGGAATGGAGGCGCTCCGACGCGCCTCCCGAGCGGGAGCGCCTTACGACCTCGCGATCCTCGACGCCCAGATGCCCGACCAGGACGGCTTCGAGCTCGCCACCGCCGTCCGCGCCGATCGCGCGCTGAAGGCGACGCGGCTTCTGATCCTCACGTCGGCGGGGCAACGGGGTGACGGGGAGCGATGCCGGCAGCTGGGCATCCAGGCGTATCTCACCAAGCCCATCGCGCGGGCGGATCTGGTGGAGGCCGTGGGGACGGTGCTGGCGGGCACCGCGTCGGCGCCAGGCGAGGTCGACCTCGTCACGCGCCACTCGATCGCCGAGTCGCGCCACGCGCTGCGGATCCTGCTGGCGGAGGACAACCCGGTGAACCAGCAAGTGGCGACGGCCATGCTCCTGAAGCGGGGCCACCAGGTGGACGTCGTGAGCAACGGCCGCGAAGCGGTGGACGCCGTCGCCCAGGAGGGTTACGACGTCGTCCTGATGGATATCCAGATGCCCGGGATGGACGGGTTCGAGGCGACGGAGAAGATTCGTGCCCTGCCGCAGGGACGGACGCTCCCGATCATCGCCCTCACGGCCCACGCGCTGAGCGGGGAGCGCGAGCGCTGCTTGGAGCGTGGGATGAGTGGCTATCTCGCGAAGCCGTTCAAGGCGCACGACCTGTTCGCCGCCGTCGAAGGGCGGGGCGCCCAGCCGGCCGACACCGCCGCGGCAAGGTCCCCCGCGGTAGACCTCGCGGCCTTCCGACGCACCATGGAGGAGGCGGGGGCGGCCGAAGCGGTGGACGGGATCCTCGAGACCTTCGTGGCGACCCTGCCGCAGCGCCTGGAGGCCCTGGTGACGGCGGCGCGCGGTACCGAGGCCGAGCCGCTGCAACGGGCGGCGCATGCGTTCAAGTCGGCCGCGGGGACGATCGGCGCGGGCCACCTCGCCGCGTTGCTGGAGGACATGGAGCGCGCGGCGCGGGATGGCGACGTGGCTGGGGCGCGGGACAAACTTGAGCACGTACGCGGCGAGGCGCAGGCCGCGCTCGACTATCTTCGTACGGCAACGAAAGGCGGGGCGGATGCCTAACGCGATTCCCGTGCTGGTCGTGGACGACGATCCGGTGGCGAGCGCCCAGCTGGGCGCGCTCGCAAAAGCGGCGGGATACGAGGTCAGGAGCGCACCCAACGGCCGCGAGGCGTGGGAGCTGCTCCAGCTGGCGCGCGTGCCCATCATCATCTCCGACTGGTACATGCCCGAGATGGATGGTCCGGAGCTGTGCCGCCGCATCCGCGCTCGTACACGGGAGCCGTACATCTACTTCATCCTGGTCACGGTGCGCGGCGGCAAGCAGCAGTACCTGGCGGGCATGGAGGCCGGGGCGGACGATTTCATCGCCAAGCCGGTGGACCCGGACGAGCTGCGCGCCCGGCTCAACGTCGCGGAGCGCATCCTCGGGTTGCGCAAGGAGATCGAGCAGCTCGAGGTATTGCTCCCCATCTGCTCGTATTGCAAGCGAATCCGCAACGACAAGGAGGAGTGGGAGCCGCTGGAGCAATACATCGAGGAGCACTTCGAGCAGCTGCTCAGCCATGGCATCTGCCCTGACTGCTACACCAAATACGTGCAACCGCAGCTCGATCGCGGCAAGTCTTCGTGACGGAACCCGCCACACAGCCACTGCAGGCGCAGCCATCGGCCGGCGGCATTTGGGCCACGGTGCGGGAAGCGCTGCGTGGCTCACACCACGACTACACCTCCGGCCCCCTGGGCCGGGCGATCGTGCTGCTCGCGATTCCCATGGTCGCGGAGATGATCATGGAGTCGGTGTTCGCCGTGTGGGACGTGTTCTGGGTGGCCCACATCGGGCCGGATGCCGTGGCCACGGTCGGACTCACCGAATCGCTCCTGACGCTGATCTACACGGCCGCGATGGGGCTGTCGATCGGCGTTACGGCGGTGGTCGCTCGGCGCATCGGAGAAAAGAACGCCGAGGGAGCCGCGGAAGCGGCGGTGCAGGGAATCGCGCTAGGACTGATCGTGGCCGTCGTGATCGGCCTGGTGGGCGTGGCGCTCGCGCCCCGTCTGTTGGCCGTGATGGGCGCGAGCCCCGCGGTGCAGACCATGGGGGCCACGTACGCGCGGGTGATGCTCGGCGGGAACGTCGTGATCGTGATGCTCTTCCTGATCAACGCGATCTTCCGCGGTGCCGGCGATGCGGCGATCGCGATGCGCGTGCTGTGGCTCGCGAACTGGATCAACATCGCTCTCGGCCCTTGTCTGATCTTTGGTCTCGGGCCGTTCCCCCGTCTGGGCGTGACCGGCGCCGCCATCGCCACGACCATCGGACGTGGCACCGGCGTCTTGTATCAGCTGTACCGGTTGTGGCGCGGCGACGCGCGGGTGGTGATTCGGCGTCCGCAGCTCAGGCTGCGACCCGCTGTCATGCGGACCATGCTCCGGCTCTCGGGCACGGGCACGCTCCAGGTGTTGATCGGCACCGCGAGCTGGATCTTCCTGGTGCGGATCATTTCGAGCTTCGGGACGGAGGCGATCGCGGGGTACCAGATCGCGATCCGCATCATCGTGTTCGCGCTGCTGCCCTCGTGGGGACTCGCGAATGCGGCGGCCACGCTCGTAGGGCAGGGGTTGGGCGCGGGGAACCCGGAGCGTGCCGAACGAGCCGTGTGGCTCGCGGGGTTCTATAACATGCTGTTCCTCGGCAGCGTGGGGGCGCTGTTCGTGGCGTTCGCGGGGCCGATCGTCAGCGTGTTCACGCATGACCCGGCCGTCGCTCCGATCGCGGTGCTGACACTGCGGACCATCAGCTATGGGTTCCTCTTCTATGCGTACGGGATGGTGATCACGCAGTCGTTCAACGGGGCGGGCGACACGTGGACGCCCACGTGGATCAACCTGGGGTGCTTCTGGCTATGGGAGATCCCGCTCGCGTACCTGTTGGCGCGCCGCGCGGGCCTTGGGCCCCGCGGCGTGGCCCTGGCGGTCACTATCGCCTTCTCGACGGTCGCGGTCGTGAGCGCTCTGCTCTTTCGGCGCGGCCGCTGGAAGGTGCGGCGGGTCTAGCGGCCCGGGCGCCGCTCCGCACCTGTTGCGTCGACGCATCGCCCCCCGCCGCTTGACAGGGGAACGGGGAGGAACCACCCTGGTACCAGCAAACGATAATCGCTGCGTCGAAACTCACCCGGCCCCGTTGCGCCCGCGATCAGGCCAACGGGGCTCTGTGTGTCGTAGGAGCGGATACTTATGGAAGCGAAAGAGCTGCTCGACAGTCTCGACCTCGGTGTATTGGCGATGGCTCCCGATTGGACGATCGCCGAATGGTCGGCGGCGGCCGCTCGAATCACCGCGCTGCCGGCGGACCGGGTGTTGGGTCAGAGCATCTGGATCGCGTTCCCGGCGGCGAAAGGTACCGAGCTCGAGCGGGTATTCGGAGAGGTGCTGGCCGACGGCAAGCCCCGCACATTCCTGGCGCCCGCGGGGGCGCCGGAAGTCGCCGGGACGGTGCTGGAGACCCGAGTCACCCGCGGGCCGGGCGATCATCTCACCCTGGCCTTCCGGCCGGTGCACGAGGAGCTCGCGCCCGAGTCTCGAGCGGCGCAGCTGCTGAGTGCGCTCGAGGCCGAGCGCCGGCTGTATCTGCAATTGTTCAGCTCGCTGCCCACGCCCGCCCTGGTACTCGCTCCGGACGGTCAGATCCTCGATGCGAACCCTGAGGGAGCGAAGCTGTTGGGCGGTGCGGACGCGGCGGCCCTGCGCGGCCGCAGGCTAGCGGAATGGGCCCCTGCGTCGCAACAAGGCATGCTCGCCGCAGCGCTGCGCCACGCCGTCACCCGGCGGCAAGACGTGGCGCTCTCTTTCGAATTCGCCGGTGAGCCGGCGCGGGAGGTACGGGCCGTCATCGTGAACGTGGATCCGGTGCGCGCGGCGCCGAAGCTCGTGTTCCTGGCCCTGGACGTGTCGCGCGAGATCCTCCTGCAGCAGCGGCTGCTCCAGGCCGACCGGCTGTCGCAGCTCGGCGCCCTCGTGTCGGGTGTGGCGCACGAGCTCAACAATCCGCTGGCCGCGATCGCCGCCTTCGGGGAAGCACTGGCGCTGGACCCGCATCAGGCCGATCTGGAGGAGAGCGCCGAGGTGATCCGGAGCGAGGCGATGCGGGCCGGTCGTATTGTCCAGACCCTGCTCGATTTCGCGCGCCAGCGGCCGCGGATGCAGACCGCCGTCGATCTCGGGGAGATCGCCGAGCGCGTGCTCGCGCTGCACCGCAGCGCGCTCAAGAAAGCGCGCATTCGGACCACCGTGTCCGTCCCCAACGAAGTGCCCGCCGTGGCAGGCGATCCGCAGGAGCTGCAGCAAGTGATGCTGAACGCGGTGGTGAACGCCCGGCAGGCGATCGAGAGCACGGGCCGCCCCGGCCAGATCGTGATTGCGGCTCGCTCGACCGACCGCCACGTCCTGGTGACGGTCGACGACACAGGCCCCGGCGTCCCGCCCGAGATCCTCGACCGCGTGTTCGAGCCATTTTTCTCGACTAAAGCGGAGCACGGCACCGGGCTCGGTCTGGCGATCAGCTTCGGGCTCGTGCGGGGAATGGGCGGTCGCATGTGGATGCAGAACGTCGAGGGGGGCGGGGCACGGCTCTCGTTCGAGCTCCCCGTGGACGCGGGCAGCCCCGACACCGCGGCGCGGGCCGTCGGCCGGCCGGCCGCGCAGCGGCTCTCCCTGCTGGTGGTGGAAGACGAAGAAGCGGTGCGTCGCGCCATGGCGCTGCTCGCCAAGCGGCTGGGCCACGAGGTGACGACGGTGGGCCGGTTCGCCGAGGCGACCGCGCGTCTCGCCCAGCCGGCTGCCCGCTTCGATGCGCTATTGGTGGACGTGCACCTGGACGAAGCGCATACGGGGTTCGACCTGTTCGATCACTTGCGGGCCGCAGGTCAGGGGCTCGAGCGACGCATCGTGTTCACGACGGGGGATTCCATCTCGACGCAGACGCGGGACGCGCTGGAGCGCGCCGACCGACCCGTGCTGCGGAAGCCCTTCAGCCTCGACGAATTGCGCGAGATGCTCGAGCGCGTGGCGTCCGGCTGACGGACGGCCGAGGTCTCAGGCTGCCTGCACGACCGCCCGCGGGCGCCGCCGCCGCCGCTCCTTGCGGCTGTCCCGGTAGTACGCGACCGTCTGTCGCAGCCCTTCGCGGAAGTCCACGAGCGGCTGGTATCCCACGAGCTCGCGCGCCTTTTCGATCGAGGCGAGCGAGTTGCGGACCTCACCGGGCCGGCCCTCCGCATACTTCGGCAGCACCGGCACGCCGGCCAGCTCTCGAATCCGCTCCCACAGGTCGTTGACGCTCACGCTCTGACCACATCCGACGTTGAACACCTGACCGGCGACCCGCGCGGCCGGCGCGCGGGTGGCGAGCAGGTTCGCGTGCACGACGTTGGCGACATACACGAAGTCGCGGGTCTGGCCGCCGTCACCGTAAATCGTGGGTGGCTCGCCGTGCAGGGCCGCGGCGATGAAGCGCGGGACGACGGCGGCGTACTGGGAGTTGGGGTCCTGGCGCGGCCCGAAGATGTTGAAGTACCGCAGCACCACGGTTTCGAGCCCATACGTCGCGTGGAGCGCGGAGCAGTACGCCTCCCCCGCGAGCTTGGACGCCGCGTACGGCGACAGGGGCTGTGTGACGTGATCCTCGGAGTTGGGGAGCGTCGCGGGATTCCCGTAGGCTGACGTGGACCCGGCGTAGACGACCCGCCGCACCCGTGCATCGCGCGCCGCCAGCAGAATGTTCAGCGTCCCGGTCGCGTTCACCTCGTGCGCGGTGAGCGGATCGTCCACCGAGCCCTGGACCGAGGTGTTCGCGGCCTGGTGCAGCACGTAGTCCGCCCCTTCCACCGCGCGACGGCAGGTGCTCAAATCCGTGACGCTGCCGCGAATGAAGCTGACCCGCCGCCGGACCGCCGCGAAATTCTCGCGCCGGCCCGAGGAGAGATCATCCAGGATCACGACGTCCTGCCCGGCGGCGACGAGGCGCTCGACCAAGTGCGAGCCGATGAACCCTGCACCGCCAGTGACTAGATACCGCATGTGAAGCGCCGACCTTGGACTTGAGTTGCCGCTGTGCCTTTGCAAAACTCCAGCCACACGCTCCAAAGGGGTGCCCCCGACGTGGAAATGCCGCGCCGCGGCAACAGGTGTTTCTCGCGCGCACAACGGCTTTCGTGTTGCGCGCCTACGACACCCCGCGCGTGTCGCTCCCAGGCGACGGACGGTATGTCATTTGCGACCCTCACCCGCGCGTTCATAAGGGGGCGTGTGGGACAAATTCGGCCGGCGACTCTAGACGACATACCTCAGGTCGCGGCGCTGCGGAGTCGCGTCTTCTCTTGGCGACAGAAGGACTCGGCGGCGGCGCGTGAGACCGCGCTGCAGCGCGTCTTCTTCGGCAACCCGTTCCATGACGAGACGCTTCCCTCGCTGGTGTGCGAGAACGACCGCGGCGGGATCGTCGGCTTCATCGGGGTCTCGGGTCGAAGCCTGCGGTGGCAGGGCAGGGAAGTCCGCGCCGCGGTGCCCACGGGGTTCATGGTCGACCCGGATTCGCGCGGTATGGCGGGCGTGCGACTGCTGCGGCGGCTCCTCGACGGCCCGCAGGACATCACCTTCGCCGACTCTCCGAACCAGACCGCGCGCCGGCTGATGGAGCATCTGGGCGGTGTCACGGCACCCAATGACAGCCTGTTCTGGGTCCGGCCGCTCAGGCCGGTGCGCTACATGGTCGGTCAGGTCCGCAACGGCGGCCTGTTGTTCTCGGCCCGGCTCCTGGCCCGTCCAGTGGCCAGCGCGGTCGACGCGCTGGCCACGCGGTACGCACAGAGCCCTTTCTATCTGAAGGACCCCGGCAGTCGGGAGGAGCCACTGACGGCAGCCGAGCTGGTGCGGTGCCTGACGGAGCTGGGCAGCGCCTGCTCACCCAGCCCTTCCTACGCGGAGGCGGCGTTGAGGTGGCTGCTGGCGTCGCTCGCGCGAGGGCCTCGGGCCGGAGCGCTGCGGCAAGCGCTCGTACGCTCGAGCACGGGCGAGGTGATTGGCTGGTACATCCGATTCATCAATCGCCACGGCACCAGCGACGTGGTGCAGATGGGCGCCCGTAAGGAACGCTACGGCGATCTACTCGATCATGTCTTTTGGGCCGCCTGGCAGGAGGGCGCGGTCGCGGTCTCGGGTCGTGTCCAGCCGCCGTTCCTGGAAACGTTGGGGCAGAAGGGCTGCGTCTTTTCGACCAACGGGCCGCCCGTGCTGATCCATTCCCGTCACGCCGAGCTACTGCGCGACGTGCAGCAAGGCCGGGCGTTCCTGTCCCGCCTGGAAGGGGAGTGGTGGATGATCCACCTCAGCGAGGGGTAGCCGCCACGAGCCCCGGCACGGCCCATCGCGTGAGGCGTGTCTCGACGTCGCGCAGGGTCAGCACCGTGGAGCCGAAACCGGCTTTGAAGCGGTACAGCCCGTGGTCGACGTGCCGCTCGTCCTGCACTTCCACGCCAACCCCTCCCAAGTTGAGCTCCGAGCAACCCTGACCGATCAGTCGTTCGATGGTATAGCCGAACAGGGCGAAGACCGCCTTGCACGTGTATCCCTCGGCGCTCGTACCGCCCACCAGGTAGTAGGCACGGCCGCCGAACTCGAGCGTCCCGATCCCAGAGAGCGGCACGCCCCGGCGGCTGGCGAAGAAGAAACGGATGGCGTGAGCCTCGAGGTAGGCTGCCATCGTTCGCCGATAGCTCTCCACCGGCCACGCTGCGGCGTTGTCGTTCCCCAGGTCGCGGCGGCGATGAAAGGTTTGCTCTTGCAGTGCATGGAGCGCGAGGGCTCCATCCAGTGACGTGTTCTCGGAGAACTCGAAATCCAGTTCCCGCGCCTTGCGGATGTTGCGACGATGGCCCGCTCCCATGCGCGCCAGTGTCGCGGGGAGGTCCGGCCCCAGCGCCACGCGAAACTCGATTCGCGGCTGGACCCGCGCGCGCGTTGGATCCGGGACGGTCTCGTCCGACGGTCGCGGATCGGCGTACGAGCCGACGCGCAGCACGCCGAAGTCGCGACGGCGCGCGAAGTCCTCGATGGCCGAAAAGGCATCCTGTCGTGGAACGTCCGGCGCCAGGGCGGGTGGCGTGTTCAACGTCAGCACGTCCCGCCACCGTCCCAGCAGCCTCCATCGAGTCCGTCGCGTCGAGGCGACCGCCATGCCAATCGGGTGACTGCCGCGCACCAGGCGGAGATACAAGACTTCCCCATCGAGCGCCCCGCAGGCTTCGCCCCAGGCACGACTGTGAAACATGTTGCCCCCGAATCGCAGGGCCTCGGCGTCCCATTGACCATCCACGGGGCCGCCATCGGCCACGACGCGAATCGAGTCGTTCACTCGGGCGCCGCGCGCACGGCCGCCAGGTCGTGCTTACCGCTCGCGAGGAGGGGAAGGGTGTCGCGGACTTCGACGCGCGCCGGCTGGAGGTAGCGGGGAAGCTCGCGGCCGTAATACGCCTGCAGCCGGTCGAGTGACCCCTGCTCGGCGAGAACGACGTAGGCGACGATGCGCTCGCCGCGCGCCTCGTCGGGCTCCCCGACGACGACCGCGTCCGCGACCTCCCCCGATGCGTGCAGCACGCTGAGGATCTCGTCCGGGCCGACGCGGTATCCCATGGTCTTGATGATCCGGTCCCGCCGCCCCACGAAGTAGAGGAACCCCTCGTCGTCCCGGCGCACCAGGTCGCCGGAGAACACGACACGCTCCCCGTCGGATGGTCGTAGCGGATCGGGACGGAACACCCGCGCTGTCAGCTCTGGGTCGTTCCAGTAGCCGAGCGTAACGGTGGGGCCGCGATACACCAGCTCGCCGATCTCGCCGGGGGGAGCGGGCGTGCCGTCCTCGAGCAGCACGTAGACCTCACCGCCGGGAATGGCGCGGCCCATCGAATCGGGCCGGTGGTCGAGCTCCTCGGGTGGGAGGTAGGTGCAGCGCAGCGCTTCGGTCAGTCCGTACATGAGGTACAGCTCCGCCCCGGGTTGGGCGCGGCGCAGCGCGCGCACGGCTTCGCGGGGGAGGTGCCCGCCGGCGTTGGTCATCACCCGCAGCCGGGGGAGCGGCGCCTCGACGAGCGCCGGGACGCGCAGCAGCCGGTTCCACAGTGGCGGGACGGCGGCAAGCACGGTCACGCCCTCCGTCCGCACGGACTCGATCATCTGTTGCGGAAGCGGGGAACGCTCGACGACGAGCGCCGCCCCGGCGCCCACCGCGCACAAGAGCTGGCCCACGCCGTAGACAAAGCTGAACGGCAGGAGGCTTGCCAGCCGGTCCTCATCCGTCAAGCCGAGGTAGGACACGACCGCGCTCGTGAGGGCCCACAGGTTTGCGTGACTCACAGCCACGCCTTTCGGGAAGCCGGTCGACCCCGACGTGTATACGATCTGGGCGACGTCGCTCCCCAGCCGGGGGACCGGTGCGAGCGGTTCGCCGCCGGGGCGGATCTCGCTCGCATCGAGGACGCCCACGGCTGTGGAGAGCCGACGCGGCTGACGCGCGAGCACGTCCGCCGTCGTGATCAGACAACGGGCGCTCGAGTGCGCGAGCACGTGCTCGATCTGGCGCGGGCGGAGCGTCTCGTTCACTACGACGGCGATCGCACCCGCGGCCAGCGCGCCGAAGTACGCCGCGGCGGCGTCCCGACCACGCTCCAGCAGGATCGCCACGCGGTCGTCGGCTCCGACGCCGGCTGCCCGGAGCGCGGCACCGACCGCCGCCGCGCGCTCCCGCAGGGCGGTGTAGGTGACGGTGCTGCCGCGCTCTACGACCGCGGGCCGGTCGCGGTGGCGCCCGGCGCTATCCCACAAGAGGAGCGCGGCATTGCCGGCAGCGGAGGGAGGCAACATGGCTTTGTCGCGGTATTGCAACGAGCGTACCAAGGGAGGCCTGTCGGTTGGTCCCGCACGACGCGCGTTGCGCGCGCGCGACACGGGTGCGCAACACGATCCCGCGCGGCTCTCTGAAGTCGTTGGCGTTTCGTCCGGTAACCGACGTCGCGACCAGGAGCCCGGGCTCCGAGCGGATGCCATTCCGAGGGCTCGAACTTTGCATTCGGAGACCCCGCGAGGCGGAGGCGACGTTCTCCCTGTGCTTGCGAGGTGCAGTGTCCACTACAATCGCAGACCGGCTGGAGCTCGATGCGGCTGCCGAGGCTCGACGGATCGCGGAGGCCCTCCGGGTCCAGGTCGGGCAGACATTGCGGCGCGCTGGCATCGTCGTCGCGATGAGCGGCGGCGTGGACAGTTCGGTGTGCGCGGGGCTGGCCGTGCAGGCGGTGGGCCCCCGGCACGTGCTCGGGCTAGGCCTGCCCGAGCGGGAGTCCGATCCCCAGAGTCTCGCGCTGGCGCGCGACTGGGCGAAGGGCCTCGGCATCGAGTTCCGGGCCGAGGACGTCACCGCCATTCTCGAAGCGAGCGGATGCTACGAGCGGCGGGATGCGGCCGTACGCCGTCTCGTCCCCGAGTACGGTCCCGGGTGGCGCTCCAAATTGGTGCTCGACGGCGGCGGCCTCGATTCCGACCGGCTCAACGTGTGCTTCATCGCGGTGCAGCCGCCTGGCCAGGGCGTGCGCAAGGTGCGGCTGCCCGCGCGCGAGCTGCGCGAGATCGTGGCCGCCACGAACTTCAAGCAGCGCATCCGGACCATGCTGGCGTACCACCACGCCGATCGGCTCAACTACGCGGTGGTCGGTACGCCCAACCGTCTCGAGTACGACCAGGGCTTCTTCGTGAAGGGCGGTGACGGGCTCGCGGACGTGAAGCCGATCGCGCACCTGTACAAGAGCCAGGTGTACCAGCTGGCCGAGTCGTTGGGAGTGCCCGTGACCATCCGGGCGCGCACGCCGACGACCGACACCTACTCGCTGCCCCAGACGCAGGAGGAGTTCTTCTTCTCGCTCCCGCTCGGCACGCTGGACGTGGTGCTGCAGGCCCGGAACGAAGGCCGTAGCGCGTCCGAGGTCGCCCGAGAGCTGGGGTATCAGCCCGAGCAGATCGAGCGCGCCTACCGCGAGATCGAGCACAAGCGTGCCGTCACCCGTCCGCTCCATCTCACCTCGCTGCTGGTGGCGCCGGTTCCGGACGTCGGAGGCAGCGCCTGATGTGCGGCGTTGCCGGGATCGCTCGCCGACGCCCCGTGGGCGTTTCCGCGGAGCTGCTGGAGCGGATGGCGGGCGCCATCCGACACCGCGGCCCCGATGGCTCTGGGCTGCACGTGGACGAACGGGTGGGCCTCACCAACGTCCGGCTGAGCGTGATCGACCTGGCGCGCGGCGCGCAGCCCATGACGAACGAGGACGGCAGCGTCTTCATCGTCTACAACGGTGAGGTCTTCAACCACCTCGCGCTGCGCGGCGAGCTGGAGGCCCGCGGGCACCTGTTCCGCACCCGGAGCGACACCGAGGTGCTGGTGCACGCCTACGAGCAGTGGGGCGAGCGGATGCTGGAGCGCCTGAACGGCCAGTTCGCGTTCGCGATCTACGACCGTCGCGCGGGATCCGTGTTTCTCGCGCGGGATCGCTTCGGCATTCTGCCGTTGTACTACACGGAGCGCGACGGCGACCTCTATTTCGCGTCCGAGGTGAAGGCCCTGCTGGCGACCGGCGAGGTGGACCGGGCGCTCGATCCGGAGGGGCTGGACGAGGTCTTCACGTTCTGGGCGGCGCGTCCGCCCCGCACCCCGTTCCGGGGGATCCGGGCGCTCGAGCCCGGCTGCTGCGCCCGGTGGCAGGGCGGGCGCCTGACGACACGGCGATACTACGCGTTCGATTACGCCGAGGCGGAGGCCGAGCCGGCGGACGCGCTCGACGCGCTCGACGAGCTGCTGCGCTCCGCGGTGCGGCTGCGCCTGCAGGCGGACGTGCCGGTCGGCGGGTACCTGAGCGGTGGCATCGACTCGAGCATCGTGTGCGCGCTCGCGGCGTCGGGGTCGACGCACGCGCTGCGCACCTTCTCGGTGACCTTCGAGGACCCCGCGCTCGACGAGAGCGGATACCAGCTGGCGGTCGCGGCCGATGTGCGGAGCCGCCACGCGGTGCAGCGGATCGGGCGCGGTGACATCGCGCGCGTGTTCCCGGACGTCGTTCGTCACACCGAGACGCCACTGGTCCGCACGGCGCCCGCCCCGCTGTACCTGCTCTCGCGAGTCGCCCGGGAGCGGGGCATCAAGGTGGTGCTCACGGGAGAGGGGTCGGACGAGGTGTTCCTCGGCTACGACCTGTTCAAAGAGACTATCATCCGGCTGCTGTGCTGGCAGCGACCGGAATCGCGCTGGCCGCCGCGCCTGCTCGACGGGCTGTATCCGGGCATCGCTCCCGCTACGGGGAAGGGCGATTTCTGGCGCGGCTACTTCATGACCGCCGGCTCAGCCGACGATCCGCTGTTCTCGCATCTGCCGCGGTTCCACCTGACTGCCCGCATCAAGGATTTCTATTCTGCGGAGTTCCGTGCCGGGCTGGGGTCCTTCGACCCGCTGGCGGAGCTGCGCGCCCGCCTGCCGGCCGGGTTCGCCGGCTGGTCGCCGCTGGCGCGGGCGGCCTACCTCGAGATGACGACGTTGCTGTCATCGTACTTGCTCAGTTCGCAAGGCGACCGGATGGCGATGGCGCACGGGGTCGAGGCCCGCGTCCCGTACCTCGACCACCGGCTGTTCGAGTTCGCGGCCGCGCTCCCGGCGCGCAGCAAGCTGCGGGGCCTGCGGGAGAAGGACATCCTGCGCCGCTGGGGGGGCGCCACCGGGCTCTTGCCGCCGGCCGTCACCCGCCGGCGCAAGCAGCCGTACCGTGCTCCCGACGTCCCGGCGTTTTTCGAAGGGCGGCCACCGGAGTACGTCGAGGCGTTGCTCGATCCGGCGAGCCTGGCGCGCACGGGCATCTTCAATCCACAGGCCGTCGCGGGACTGGTGCGGCGGTGCCGAGCCGGGCGCGCGGAGGGGTTCCGCGAGAGCCAAGCGCTCGTGGCGATTCTGTCGACCGAGTTGTGGCACCGGGAGTTCCTCGGCGCGCCCGCTCGTGGCGCCGGCCGTGCGGCCATGCCCTCTCGCGTGGCGCCCGCCGTCGCGGAAGCGCCCGTGGCGATCTGACGCGTGACTGGAAGGTACAGACGATGAGTGACGGGACACCGGATTTGACTGCTGCGACCATCGCGGACCGCGCGCGCACGTACGTGCGCGACAATTTCCTCTATATGCGTCCGGACTGGCCGCTCCAGGACGACGCTGCCCTACTCGGCAGCGGCGTGATCGACTCGATCGGCGTGATCGAGCTCGTGGAGTTCCTGCAGCGCGAGTTCGGGTGCTCCATCGCGGAGGACGAGATCACGGAGGCGAATCTCGGGTCGCTCAGCGCCATCGCCCGGTTCATACACGCCAAGCGCAACGGCAAGGCAGGGACTGTACGGCCGCACCAAGCCGCCTGATCCGCGCGTCCTCGCTGCAGCGCAGGCCGGGTCGGTGGTGGATGCGGAGGGCGGTGGCCCGCCTTCGAAGGCTGCTCCGTCGCCTGCCCGACCAGCTGCTGCACGCGGCGCGGCGGCGCGCAGCGCGCGTCGCGCTCGCCGCCCACCAGCCGCTCCGGTCGGTGCTCGTCGTATGCAACGGCAACATCTTCCGCAGCCCGTTCGCTGCCGCCGTCCTGAGACGGGCGCTCGGCCAGAGCGGCGTGGCGGTGGATTCGGCTGGGTTCATCGGGCCCGGCCGACCCTCGCCGGCCGACGCCCTGGCGGCCGCGGCGCGCCGCGGCATCGATCTCCGCGGGCACCGCTCCCAGCTCCTCATGCCCGACCTCGTGCGCGCCGCCGACGTCATCCTCGTGATGGACACGGCGCAGCGTCGAATGATCTGCGAGCGCTTCGGCGCCCCCGCGCGGAACGTGCTGTTGCTCGGCGACTTCGACCCCGCGCCGATCGAGTCCCGGGCGATTCAGGATCCGTGGGAGCAGGGTCCGGACGTGTGCGAGGCGGTGTACGGGCGGATCGAGGACTGCGTCGGCCGGCTCGTCGCGGCGCTGCGGCACGCGTGAGGGCTGATTCGGCGACCGCCAGCCCAGCCCAAGCCGTCCCGCCGGCGGCTTCGGGCCGTGTCCCCCAGCTGGATGGGCTGAGAGGTATCGCCATTTTGCTCGTTTTAGTCACGCACTTCTGGCGCTATCCCGTCGGCTATGAGGCCATCAATCGGTTCGCCCGCACCGGGTGGGTGGGCGTCGACCTGTTCTTCGTACTCTCCGGCTTTCTCATCACCGGAATCCTCTGGGACGCGAGGGATTCCACCCAATACTACCGGAACTTCTACGCTCGACGCGTGCTCCGGATCTTTCCGTTGTATTACGCCCTCCTGTTCGTGGTGTTCGTCCTCCTTCCCCTGCACGGTGTGGGGCCGGCCTTGCGTGCGGTGCTCGACGACCGCGCGCTGTACCTCACGTACCTGGCGAATGTGGCGCTGGTGCTCCACGGCTGGCAGGTGTTTCCACTCGACATTACGTGGTCGCTCGCGATCGAAGAGCAGTTCTATCTCATCTGGCCGTTCGTCGTACGGCGACTGTCCGGGCGAGCGCTCCTGGTTGGGCTCGCGTGCACAGTCGCGACGACTCCCGTCGTTCGCACGGGTGCGCTGCTCGGGTTCAACGCCGGCTGGATGGCGACGCACATGTTGACGCCGTTCCGGCTCGACAGCCTCGCCTTGGGTGGGATAGTTGCCATCGGTTTACGACAAGGACTGTTCGACCCGGCGGCGCTGCGCCGGAGGGCCGGTTGGATCCTGCTCGTAGTCGGCTCGGTCCTCGCGGCGCTCATCGTGACCGACCGGTTCGGGCGGGATTCCCTGGTGGTGGGCACGATAGGGTACTCGCTGCTCGCCGTGTTCTTCGCCGCGCTGCTGGTCCGCACCCTGTCTCCCGGCGGCGTGCTGAGTCAGGTATTGGGGCACCCGGTGCTGCGCCGGATCGGCCTCGTGAGCTACGGAATGTACATTGTGCACCCACTCTGTTTGATGGTCGCTGGGACAGCGCTCTCCAGGGTGGGGATCGATCTCGACATCCTGACGCCCTGGCCGCTCGTGAATTCCACGGTTGCGCTCGTGGTTTTCTCGGCATGCGCGTACGGGATTGCCGAACTGTCCTTCCGATTCTTCGAGCGTCCCATGCTTGCCCTGAAGGAGCGCTTCCGGCCCGACCCGATGCCCCGCGCGTTGACGCCGGCGTGAGCTGGCAGCTGCCCGCGGGGCCAGTGTCGTCAGCGAGCGGAGTCGAAGAAACGGGCGACCGCTCGCGCCGCGGCCAGCGTGCTCCTCCCGAGGCGCTCCGCCAGCCTTCGGCGGCTTTTCCCGTCGGCGAGTCCGCGACGCGCGTTGTCGCGCGACAGGCGCGCGTCGTCGTACGCGACCCGATGAAATGCGACCTCCCGCGACTCGTGGTCCAGCACCGCATAGGCCGCCCTCGGGTCCGAGTCCCGCGGCTGGCCGACGCTGCCCGGATTGATGAACCAGAACGCGCCCGCTGTGAGACGCAGCGTGGCACCGATGTGTCGCACCACGCCGTCGCCGCCGATCTCAACCGCGCCCGGCCGGTGGGTGTGCCCGGTGCAGCAGATCTCGATCTCCGGGTCGAAGCGGCGCAGCTCGAGGGACACCTCGTGAAACCCCTCGCGGCCGCGTACCCGGCCGACCGGGTCTCCGAGCATCGAATGCAGGCAGATGACACCGCCGGCGGGGCGCAGCTGCCCCGGCAGCGCCGCCAGATAGGCGAGCTCCGCCGGCGAGAGCGCGCCCCTCGTCCACTCGATCGCCCGGCGGGCGAGCGGCCCGCAGTGATCGAGCGACAGCGCTCCACAGGCCATCAGGTCGTGGTTTCCGTGGACGCCACGGATGCCGCGGGTTTGCACCAACGCGAGGGTCTCGGAGGGGAAGCTGTTGTAGCCGACGAGGTCGCCCAGCTGAACGATGTCGTCGACACCGCGGTGGTCGATGTCGGCGAGCACGGCCACCAGCGCGGCGACGTTGGCGTGGATGTCGGAGAGGATCGCGAGGCGCATGGGATCCCCGCGCTGCAGCGCATGCCCGGTGCCACGGAGGAGTGTCGCGACCGCGCCACAATCCCGAGTCGAGCCCTGTTCCAGCCCAGCCGGGCACACCCGTTGCATTACGGGCGTGGCGTGACGAGCCACCACTTCACCGTCGACGTGGAGGAGTACTTCCAGGTCTCGGCGTTCGAGCGACACGTGCGGTATGCGGATTGGGGCGACTTCGAGTCCCGCGTGAGCGGGAGCGTAGCCCGGTTGCTCGACCTGCTCGCCGGCTCGCAAGCGCGCGCGACGTTCTTCGTGCTCGGCTGGGTCGCGGAGCGGCATCCCGGGTTGGTGCGCCGCATCGCGTCCGCGGGGCACGAGATTGCGTCGCACGGCTGGGATCACGCGCGGGTAACCGAGCAGTCGCCCCTGGCGTTCCGCGACTCGATTCGCCGGACCAAGATATTCCTCGAGGATCTCACCGCCGCTCCCGTCGTCGGGTTTCGGGCGCCGAGCTTCTCGATCGTGCCGGGCCGCGAATGGGCCCTGGACGTGCTGATCGAAGAGGGATATCGCTACGACTCGAGCCTGTTTCCGGTGCGCCGCCCCGGCTATGGCTACGCCAACGGGCGACGCGATCCGCACTGGCTGCGCCGCCCCACCGGACGGCTCGCTGAAGTGCCGCCGGCGACGCTGCGGCGCTGGGGCGCCCAAGTGCCCGCCGGCGGCGGTGCGTACTTCCGGCTGCTGCCGTACGGCGTCGTCCGTGCGGCGCTGCGCGACTGCGAGCGTCGCGGGGTGCCCGGGACGTTCTACATCCATCCGTGGGAGCTCGATCCCGAGCAGCCGCGACTCGACGTGCCGTGGCTCACCCGGGTACGGCACTACGGGGGCCTGGGACGGACGCTCCCGCGGCTCGAGCGCCTGCTCGCCGAGTTTCGCTTCACGGCAATCGCGGACACGGTGACCCGCCTGTGATCGCAATCGCGCCGCTCGATGGCAGTGTGTCCGCGTGGGACGCCTTTGTCGCGTCCGCTCCCGACAGCACGTTCTGCCACCTCGCGGGGTGGCGGGACATCATGGCGGATGCGCTGGGGCACGAGTGTCTGTACGCCGTCGCGTGCGACGACGCGGGCGAATGGCGTGCGGTCCTGCCGCTGGTGCGGGTGCGAAGCCAACTGTTCGGCGACTATCTCTTGTCGCTGCCGTTCCTGAACGCCGGGGGACCAGTGGGCGTCCCGGAGGCGGTCGCGACCCTGATCGAACATGCCGTTGGCGCAGCTCGCCGGTTGGGGGTGGATCTGCTGGAGCTTCGGGCCCGCCATCGCATTGCCTCTCCGTTGGCCGTGTCGCAGCGAAAAACCACCGTACGCCTCGATCTCCCGGCCTCGGCCGACGCTCTGTTCCAGTCGTTTCCTGCCAAGCTCCGGAGCCAGGTCCGGCGCGCGCAAAAGGAAGGACTGCAGGTCCGTTTCGGCGGCGACCAGCTCGATGCGTTCTACGAGGTGTTCGCGCGCGACCAGCGGCGGCTCGGTACTCCGGCGCTATCGCACGCGTTTTTCAACCGCGTCCGATCGACGTTCGCCGACCGCGTGGTGTTCGGTGTCGTGTACCGCGGCGGGCAGCCGATCGCGGCGGGCCACGGCTGGGTGTGGCGCGACGAGTTCGAGATGAAGGCCGCCGGGTCGCTGCGCGAGTACAGCCGCATCGCTCCGAGCATGCTGCTGTACTGGGCGTTCCTCGAGCACACGATCGCCCGCGGCGTGCGGGTGTTCGATTTCGGCCGGTGCACGCCGGGCAGCGGGAACCATCGATTCAAGCTGCAGTGGGGCGGTGCGGACGTCCCGTTGCCCTGGCTCCAGTGGTCGCCGCGCAGCGTGGCCACGACCCCGTCCCCCGACCGGCCGGCGTTCAAAGTCGCCTCCGCGGTGTGGCGCCACCTGCCGCTCGTCGTGACGAACCGCATCGGTCCCCTCCTGGCTCGACAGCTGCCGTGACCGTGTGCCCCGTGCCGCAGACGCAGGCGACGCTCGGCTGGGCGTCCCGGGGGTGGCCCTGGCACCAGTTGCCGGTCCACTCGCCCGTGGCGCTCCGGGCCGCGTGGCGTAGCGCACGCCTTGGACTCGGCGCCGGCGAGGATTCCCGGCCTCGGGTGCGCGCGCTCGTGCGGCTGCTCTACCAGGCGGACGATGCGGTGCTCGCCGGGAGTGGCACCCAGGCGCTGACGCTTGCGCTGCGTGCGGCCGCCACGACGTTGGGGGGGCCGCAGGTCGTCGCCCTTCCGGCGTACGCGTGTTACGACGTCGCGACCGCGGCGGTCGCGGTCAACGCGCGCATCGCCCTGTACGACATGAATCCCGCCACCCTGGCGCCCGATCTCGCCTCGCTGACGGCGACGCTGGCCGAAGGGGCGCGGGTCGTGGTGGTCGCGCCGCTCTACGGCATGCCGGTGGATTGGGACGCGATCGAGCAGTGCGTGTCGGGGTTCGGCGCGCTGGCCGTCGAAGACGCCGCGCAAGGGCACGGGGCATACTGGCGCGGGCGTCCGCTCGGAACCCTGGCCCGGCTGAGCGTGCTGAGCTTCAGCCGAGGGAAGGGGTGGACCGCGGGGCGGGGGGGGGCGCTGCTGGTGCGCGGCGACGTGCCCGTGGTGGACGGCACGCCGCCCGAGTGCGGCAGCCTGGCCGAGGTGACGGTGGCGCTGACCGCGCTCGCTCATTCCGCGTTCGGGCGGCCTGAGACCTACGGGCTGCCCGCGGCTATTCCGTGGCTGCATCTCGGCGAGACCCGCTACCACGAGCCCGAGGAGCCGCATGCCATGAGCCGCACGGCCGCTGCGTTGCTCGAGCGCACGCTCCCGCTGGCGACGCGTGAGGCCGAGGCTCGACGCGCCAACGCTGCCGCGTTGCTGGGTCAGTTGGGCTCGCGTTCCGGCGCTCGGGTGATCACGCCGCTGTCGGGCGGGACGCCGGGATTCCTGCGGCTCCCGCTGCGGCTCGTCCGCGGGCTCGACGCGCTCGCCGACCGGGCTGTGGCACGTCGAGTCGGCGTGGCGGCGGGGTACCCGAGCACCCTCGCCGCGCTGCTGCAGGTGCGCCAACGGTTGGTGCGCCCCGGCCGCTGGCCCGGCGCCGAGGACCTGGTACGGCAGCTGGTCACGCTCCCCACCCATTCATTAGTAAGCGCGGCTGATCGGGAGGGCCTGCTGCGTCTGCTGGAGCGGGCCGCCTAGACTCGAGCCCGCGCGCCGTTCGCCAACAGACGCTCGTACAGCGCGGCATAGCGCTGAACCATGCGCTCGATGCCGTACTCCGCCGCCGCGCGGACCTGCGCGCCGTTGCCGAGTTGCCGGGCCTCGAATGGCTGGGCGAGCAAGCGGTCGATGGCCTGGGCGAGCGCGGTGGGGTCGCCGGGCGGGACCAGGAGACCCGCGGCGCCGCCGGCGAGCGCCACGGGTACGTCCCCCACGGCGCTGGCGACGATCGGGCGAGAGGCGAACATCGCCTCGAGCAGGGCGAGCGGCAGACCTTCGGAAAGAGAAGGAAGGACGAAGACGTCGGCTGCGGCGAGGACGTTCGCAACGTCCTGACGCAGGCCGAGGAAGTGCACCCTCCCCCCGAGGCCCAAGTCCCGCGCCTGCCCCTCGAGCGCGCCGGCCAGCTCGCCCCGGCCCGCCAGCGCGACGTGCAGTTGCGGGTAGGTCGAGCTGAGCTGAGCCACCGCTTCGAGCAAGTACGTGTGTCCCTTCACCGCATAGAGATTCCCGACGGCGACGGCCAGGCGGTCCGCATCCGTGAGACCGAGCTCGCCGCGCAAGCTGGACCGACCCGTGGGCGTGAAGCGCACTCCGTTGGCGATCGTGGTAATCCGGGTGCGCCGGATCAACAGGTCACGGCTCAGATGCGCGGCGAGCGGGTCCGACACGGCAACCAGTTGCTGGGAGAACGCGATCGCTGCGCGGAGCGCGAGCCGGCGACGGAACCGCTGGGCATAGTAGCGGCCGCCGTGCATCGTGATCAGATGGGGGAGGCCGGCGCGGCGCGCCGCCCAGGCGCCGCAGAGAGCCATGGTGAATTCGTGGCTATGGACGACGTCGATCCGATGGCGACGCAGGGCGGCCGCGAGCGCTCGACTGAGCTGCGGCGAGAGCAGATGCTCGAGGCGGACGTATTCGACGGCCACGCCCGCGGCCGCAAGCTCGCGGCCCAGCCAGCCTTCACCATCGGCCGGCAGGAACGCGACGGCAAAGCAGCCGCCGTTTTGAAGCTCGCCTGCGAGCTGGCCGACCATCCGCTCGGCTCCACCGGGTCCGTCCGATTCGATGAACTGCGCGATACGTGCGCCGCGGATCGGGAGCAACGACTGGCGGCCCATTCAGCCACGCCCGCCGCGCGGGTTGAGCCCGGCGACCCAGGCCTCGAACGCCGGGAGTGTGATACCGGCGGGGATGTTGACGCGTCGCAATGCCCACGGGTCCGCGCCCGCGCCTACGAGGCCGTAGTCCAGCGTCACAGCGCCGCGATATCCCGCCGCGGACACCGCGTCTCGGACGCGGGTGTCCCACACGCCATACGGATACGCGAAGAGCGTCGGAACGACGCCGGCACGCGCCCGAATTGTTTCCCGGCTGGCGACGATCTCGTGCTCGAGCTCCCCGTCGCCAAGCTGCGTAAGCGTCCGGTGCGTGGCGGAGTGCACACCGATTTCCAGCCCCGCGGTGGCTGCAGCCGCGATCGCGTCCCAGCCTGCCGGTCGGTGAGAGGAAGGGACCTGGGTCGAGTTCCGGAGCGAGAGTGCAGACAGGATCGCCGACGCGTCTCCCTTCAACTCGCGCAGCCAGCGCTCCCGACTCGCGGGCGTCGCGCTCGGAGCGATGTCCGGGTAGTCCCACCAGAATGCGTCCTGCCGCTCCGGTCGCTCGGCGACGACGAACACGGTCGCCGGGAGGCCGAGCTCGGAGAGCAGCGGCCATGCGTGCTGGAAGACACCGTCGTACGCGTCGTCGAAGGTGAGTGCCGCGATGCCACGCAGCGAGCGCCCGGCGTGCAGTCGCTCGACGAATTCCCGCAGGGCGACGACCGCGTACCGCCGGGCGAGCCAGCGGATCTGCTCCGCGAAGCGCTCGAACTGGAGGTGGACGCCCACGTCCCCGGCGGCCGTCGCGTTGCGCGGCGGCAACACGTTATGGTAGCAGAGCAGAACGCCGGCGGCGCGCATCCGCCGCACGAGCGACGGGATGCCGAGGGCGACGAGGCCGGCATAGCAAGCGGTGCGGAGCATGAACCTTGCAGATATGGGGCGCGCTACGCAGTAGAGCAAGCGTCATGCCTCGTGCAGCACGGCGGCGCGTGACGGCGCATTGTGGCGCCTTCTCGACACTGGTTTTACGACAGGTGTGGTTTCTATGTTCGAACGCGCGATACTCGCAGCGATCGCCAGTGGCGCCGTCGGCGCGCCCTCGGCGACGCCATCAATTCGACGGGAGACAGCTCCGACTTCGATCGTGACCATGATCCGCGCCACGGGCTCACTCCGCGCGCGCTTGGCGTTGGCTGCCGCGGCCGGCTGCTTGAGCTGCCGCGACACCTCCGTCATGCCGCCCCCGTCTCCCGACCGAGTCGTCGCCATCGCCGTAGCGCCGCAGGTTGCGGACCTCGCTCCCGGCGACACGCAGCGGTTCGTCGCTCGCAGCGTCACGGCCGCGGGCGACACGGTGCCCGCGCCGACGGTCGAATGGCACGCCACCGGCGGCACCATCACGCCCGATGGTGTCTATACCGCCGGATCGGATGTCGGGGTTTTCAGCGTCACCGCGACCCGCGTCGGCGGCGGTGCCTTGCCCGGACGGGCGGGAGTTCACGTGTTCCAGCGCGTCGTCGCCATGATTCACGTGCAGCCGGACACGGCGACGCTGCCGATTCAGGGCTCATGGCCGCTCCATGCCGTGGCGCTCGATTCGGCCGGCGACTCACTCCCAACAGCGCCGATCACGTGGATCAGCACCAATCCCGCCGTGGCGATGGTGGATACCAACGGCCTCGTGACCGCCGTCGATTCGGGGACCGCGACAATCACGGCCGCGTCCCAGGGTAGGACCGGCGCGGCGGTCGTCTCGGTGGTGCCGCCCGGCAGTGGCCCCTGGCCGAATGAGCCCTCCGGCTTTCGTGTGATCACGGATCAACCGTGGGATCTCCTGACGTCGCTCGGGTGGTTCGTGCAGTTTGGCGTCGGCGCGATCGGCACCGACCCGAGCGCGCGGTTTTCTCCACCGGCCGTGCTCCAGATCGCGTACCCCGTCGGGTTCGCCGGTGGGGAGGCACCCGGGACGCTCACGCACGACCTCGGCGGGTTGCGGCAGGTGTACGGCGGCATCTGGTGGAAAGCGAGCGATCCGTGGCAGGGGCACAGCAGCAATGTGAACAAGATCCAGTACGTGTTCACCGGTGGGAACGGCAGCATATACATGACGATGTACGGGCCGACCGGTGGTCCGTTCGAGCTCCGTGTGTTCCCCCAGTTCTCGAGCTCCTCCGACACATGGCTCGTGCCTAATGTGAACCGCATCCCCGTCAGTCTCGGCACGTGGCACCGGATCGAGTGGCTGATCCTGTATAACACGACGAGCGATCCACCAAACGGTATCTGCCGCTGGTGGATGGATGGCCAGTTGATCGGCGACTACTACAACCTGCGGTTCCCGGCGGAGCAGCTCACGGAATACAAGCTCGCGCCCGTGTGGGGCGGCCTCGGCGACGCGAAGCGGGAGCTCGATTATTACTGGTACGACCACGTCCATATCAGCGGCCGGTAGCGGCCAGTAAGCCCGGGGCGCGTCCATCGCGCTGCGACGACCACGTGATCTACATCACGCGTGGCCCGGCTTGCTGATTTTCGTAACTCCGCTAATTGCACAAGAATACAGCCCGCACGCCGCAGTTGCGGTCTACGGGACCTCCTGTTCGTCTACTTAGGCTGCACCACTTGCGCCCCTAACCCGCCCGTCGCTACTGTGGCCGCACGCGCGACGGGGACTTCGGGTCCAACACCGGTCGGGCGTTGCGGGAGAGACCCGCAGCAGGCCATGTACGCTGCTCAGAGCAAAGCCGTCGAAAGACGGTGACGCAGAGCCACGGGACTAAGGCGAGCCGACCGCTCGCGACGTCCGCCGGGCCGCCAGCGATTCGACAGAGCGTCGAAGCGGGCGGCCTTTTTTTGACCATCAGTGTAGCGGGGGCGCAACAGTATGCCGTTCACGTTCAAGTTGTCCCAGCGTCTGGCGCGGATGCGATGCAGCGCGGTCGTTCTCACGATCGCGGCGCTCGCCGCGTGTGAAAAACCCGTCAACCTCACTGATACCGGTACCACCATAACACAGTTGGTGGTTTCTCCCCGAGCCGTCACCCTTCGTACAGATCAAGTGGTCGACCTCATGGCCGTCGCCTTCACCAGCGCCGGCGACACCGCCCCCGTGACCGTGAGCTGGAGCGTCACGGGGGGCACCGTCATCAATACGTCGACGTCCGGCGGACGCCACTACGGCAAGTTCAAGGCGGGTGCCGATACCGGTAAAGTCAAGGTGATCGCCCGGGGGCAGCCCGGCGGGACGACCGACACCTCGGTGGTGACGGTGACAGCGGTGCCGGTTTCAGCGGTGACGATCACGCCCGCGTCGGTGAGCGTGTTGGTGGGCCAGAGCGCGCAGCTCGCGGCTACGACCGTGGATTCCGCTGGGAACGCGTTGACCGGACGGACGGTGACGTGGACGAGCAATAACTCGAGTGTCGTCATGGTGAACGGCAGCGGGCTCGTGACGAGCGTGGCCGCCGGCTCGACGACCATCAACGCCGTCAGCGAGGGGCACAGCGGAACCGCCTCCATCTCGGTTTCCAACGTGCCGGTGGCCTCGGTGACGGTGACCCCGGCGACGGCGAGCCTATCCGTCGGGGGGACGCAGCCGCTCGTTGCGAGCGCGAAGGATGCGAACGGGAACGCGCTGACCGGCCGGACCATCACCTGGACGACCAGCAACTCCGGGGTGGCGACCGTCAACGGGAGCGGACTCGTCGGCGCCAGCGCAGCGGGCTCGGCCACCATCACGGCGACGAGTGAAGGGAAAGGCGGGACGGCGACCGTCACGGTCACCGCCCCGGTGTCAGCGCCAGGCACGGTGACGGACCTCGCCGTAAGCGGCATGACGGATACGTCGGCCACGCTCTCGTTTACCGAAGTGACCGAAGGTAGCGGCCAACCGGCGCGCTATGACGTTCGCTACGCCGCCGGGACTATCTCCTGGGGATCGGCGACGGAGGTGACTCGGGGAAGCTGCTCCACGCCGCTCGCCGGTACGACGGTCGGCGCGCGCCGGACCTGCACCGTGCTCGGGTTGACCGCATCCACCGCCTATGGCTTCCAACTCGTCGCCTTCCGCGGGACGCTTGGCGTGGACGCGGTGTTCGGCTCGCCGTCGAATGGCGCGAGTGGCACGACCGGCGCGGGTGCGCCGAAGCCGGTGGCGTCGGTCACGCTGAGCCCGGCGACCGCGAGCATTACGATCGGCGGGACCCAACAGTTCACGGCGACGCTGCGCGATGCCAGCGGGACCCTGCTCAGCGGCCGGACCATCAGCTGGACGTCGGACGCGTTGAACGTGGCCTCCGTGTCGGCGAGCGGCCTGGGGACGGCGCTCCTGGCGGGCGCGGCGACGATCACGGCGACGAGCGAAGGCAGGAGCGGGACAGCGACGCTGACCGTGACGGCCGTGCCGCCTCCCCCCCCGCCGGGCTGGCCGCACGAGCCGAGCGGGTTGGGCGTGCTGTCGGACTACGGCTTCGGAACGCCGATTCCGGTGACCCAGGCCGACGTGGCGGTGCCGGACGGCAGCGGCTGGTCGTCGATTTACAACG
>Ga0137397_10000281_pt1 | contig 34845 bp, 40 predicted proteins | sample czorhiz116metaG_FD_106658 | JGI IMG/M metagenome (GOLD analysis project Ga0137397, IMG submission 106658) | Vadose zone soil microbial communities from Angelo Coast Range Reserve, California, USA - czorhiz1.16 metaG | ecosystem: Environmental > Terrestrial > Soil > Vadose zone | place: USA... | reverse complement strand
TCATACCGATTTTTTTAGGTATCGTCCTCTTACGCTCCTTTGGGCGGAGCCAGTCGAGGTCCCGAGGGTCACAATCCTAGAGCTCGACCATCATATCCACCATCGCGCGCTGTACACGCTCTCCTGCTTCTTCCGGCAGGAAATCCTCAACCTCGATGCTTTCATCTGATGTATTGCCATCCGACTGTGATGGCTTCAAGCCTGCATCAGAGTATCAAGCCCAATCACTGGCGTCGTCGACATTGACTCCAGTTGATGTCGATGCTGGCCGATCTGACATCAGCAGACCCTCAGCTGGTGCTAGCGTCGAAGTGCCTGGCACCGGCACACCCCCAGCTCATGGCGCTTCAGCATCAGACGAGTCGACATCGGCATTGACTGGAGGTGTGCCAGCATCTGAACGAAGAACGCGAGATGGACTTGAGCTCGGAGCCCAAGACTGCTCACGCACAGCCTGATCCTTTGGGGCTTTCATCCTTGGCTTTTTTCTTGGACGTCCTCGAGGTCTTTTGGTCTGCTGCATATTGGAGGTGGCGATGTCGTTCCAGCGTGCGTGCAAAGGGTTTGAGTGTCGCGCTGGCAACTTTTCTATTTCAGTATACCTTACTCGGATACATGATCATGTCCTTTAGTAAACAATATTAATTTTATAATTGCTTTTCTTAAACACTGGCTGTGTAAACTTTTCACCGTTTCTCACAGTGCTCTTTTTGTAAGATCGTTTGCCCACTTCACTCGAGTGCTTTGAATCAGTGTTTAATGACCCAGGCATTTGCTCGCGTTCGAGTTATTTTGACCTGCTAACCTGTCACGTGGTTTCTACCATCAGGAGGTTTCTGGGTTAGGGTTAGGTAAGCTACCTTATAATAAATGATTTGTTCGGCCCAATTTGCTTCATTGGAAGTGTTCATATGTGACTTAAATTGTTCTCTGAATCATTTCTAGCTATTTCCGAACCCATAAGAATTTTTTTACAAGAAGCATGACAGTAAATGTTGTTTGTGTTTGGAGTTAAAGCTAAAGATTATGTAAGTGGCTGAGTGCTTTCGCGCCCGCCAAACCCACTCTCTCCACCCGCACAGACACAATGGCATCCTCCAGCGGTAAGCAACCTGGACAATTCCTCATATTCAACCTCTTGATATTTATGACTTAGCCGTCGGTAAGCTTTCTCGCGAAGAGTTCCGTCGTCAGAAGGACTTGGATGCGGCTCGAAAAGCCGGTACCGCACCTGCAGCACTCGACGAGGAGGGTAAAGCCATCAACCCTCACATTCCACGTACGAACAGACTACCTTTTGCAGTTCGAATGCGTTTTACTAATTTCTCTCTCAGAGTACATCTCGCAGGCACCATGGTACTTGGATACAGGTGCACCCTCCCTCAGTCACCAACGACGACCCGCAGACGACCGTTCCCACAACAAACTCGATCAATGGTACGACAGAAGCATTCAATCCGTACCTGCCGCGAAGAAGTATCGAAAGGGCGCGTGCGAGAACTGTGGTGCGATGACGCACAAGCGACAGGACTGCCTCGAGCGTCCGCGCAAGAAGGGAGCAAAGTACACCAACAGGCACATCGCGCCGGACGAAGTCACGCAGCACGTCGACGTTGGCTACGACGCGAAACGCGATCGGTGGAACGGGTACGACCCCACCGAACACAAGAAGATATACGACGAGTACGAAGCGATCGAGGCTGAAAGGCAGCGTTTGCGCGAGGAGGAGATCGACAAGCAGACGACAACCGACATGGCCGCGGTGCGCAAGGTGGCAAAAGCCGGAAAGGTGGAGGGAAAGGAGGGCGATCCTGACTTTGGCTCGAGCGATGAGGAAGATGCGGATGAGGACAAGTACGCCGATGCTGCGGATGCGGTCGGGCAAAAGATGGACACCAAGACGCGGATTACCGTGCGGAATCTGCGCATTCGGGAGGACACCGCCAAGTACCTCATCAATTTGGACTCTTCGAGTGCCTACTACGACCCCAAAACACGCTCTATGCGTGACAACCCATTAAAGAACGTCGCTCCAGAAGAGGTACGTATCGTCACTTCAGTGACCTACGTCAGGCACGCTTACACGCACAAAGGCGCCGTTTGCTGGAGACAATTTCCTACGCTACTCGGGCGAGGCGCCGGAAGTGCAGGAACTGCAACTGTTTGCATGGCAGTCTGCAGCTCGTGGTAACGATGTCCACTTAAATGCCAACCCAACCCAGGGCCAACTTCTCCACGAAGCGTATAAGGAGAAGAAGGAGGAACTACGCGACTCGTCGAAGGTCAGCGTGCTCGCAAAATATGGTGGTGAGGAGCACCTGGCTCTGGGCCCGAAAGAACTGCTGCTGGGTCAGACAGAGGAGTATGTCGAATACTCTAGAACTGGACAAGTCATCCATGGGAAGGAGCGAGCGAAGATAAAGTCAAAATATCCCGAAGATGGTTCGTCCTTTGCCAATTTTTGTTTTGTCGTATGGCACTTAAATATGCTCTCACAGTCCACAACAACAATCACACGTCCGTGTGGGGATCTTGGTATGATACGGCATCAAGTGCATGGGGCTTTGCGTGTTGTCACTCCACTGTGCACATATCATACTGCACCGGCGAGGCCGGAAAGCAGGCTGCAGCAGCGTCCAGTGCGCAGAATCTGCTCACGGGAAGCTCACGGCCAGAAGATTCGACGTCAAGATCTCCTGAAGGTGGGGACAAAGGGAAGCAGCGAAAGACAGACATCGACGTTGAGACAGAACAGAGCAAACTATCAGATGAGCGTAAACGCAAAGCGAGGGCGAACGAGGGCGACGACCGATTCAGCAAAAGGTCGAAGGACGAGGAGGCTGTGGAGAGTAAGAAATTTGACGTTTCGGAGGACGAGCTTGGTACGGAGTTTATTCAAGCTCACGTTGGTATAGAAAAGACTAACGAGCGGATACAGAACGATTCCGTCGTGAGAGGGGTCGGATGGAAGACCCAATGGCCAACTATGTCGATAGCGGAGATCTTGTATGATATTAATATTGTAGTGTATACTCGACCACGTGATCAAAATGAACATCGTCATCGCCAAAGTCTGTAGCCTCGTAGACCTGACTTAGTACATGCCGCCTTTAACGACCGCAATCCCCCTCTTACTTGGCCTGGGAGCGCGTATACTCTACAACAAATTCTTCACTTACCGTGCCCCTGGTATCGAAGATCATGTTCTTAGCGGTCTCTGGCAGGGTGTAGCCCTATATCACGTTCTCATGGAGTATCCCTTTCTCACCCTTCCCGTTGGATTCGGCATCGGCGCTCGTCTCCTTGTCAACTTCGTTATCTCATATGATGCCGCCGGGTGCGCATGTACTCTTCTCGGTGTCGCCGTCGGCGTGCTTTTCACGGATATCCTCTCCCAACTGCTCGAAGACGGTGACCCGGAGGACGCATACTACGAAGGCTCTGTCGTCTCGGACTGCCCGCGCAGACGACGCCTGGTGCAGCTCCGCGGCTCGTACTACGACGACGACCGCGTGTGGGACCACAACCGGCGCCGGCGCGCGTTCTTCGAGGCCGACCCGTCCGTGACGACGGCGGTGACGAACCACACGAACACGACCGGCACGTGGGACTCGCTCTCCGACTGGATCGACCCGAACCATACGATGACCCCGCTCGAGCGCGAGGTCGCCGCGCTCCGCAAGAAGGCGAGCATGGCCGACAGCGAGCGCCGCAGGTTCAAGGAGGAGAAGCAGTGGGCACAGGTCCAGGGTAACAAGGCCCGCGCTGCCCAGATGGGCTGGCAGGTAAAGCGCTACTCGGCGCTCATGCAGAGCTTCCACCGCGAGGCCGACCTGCGGCTTCTCGAAGGTCCGTCCGCTCCGTTTCTTTTCTACGCCCTTCGTCCACCCCATCTCATTTCCCCCATATTGACATGGCGATTGCGTGCCCCCGCATCTCACGATCACTTCCATCTCCCCCGTCGCATTTGCACACGCCTCGCGTCTATTTTTTCGGGGTCTTGATACTGCAGCGAACAACGAGCGGCATCGCCAGGAGGTCGCGTCGATGAAGGCATCAGCATCGCAGGTGGCAGGCCCGTCCTCAGCGTCGTCTGTACCGATGCTCCCGCCTCCACAACCCGTGGCAATCACCTTTGGCGGACACAACCGCCCATCGCCACCAAGCCCACCTCCGCGTCCGATACCCCCTCCGGACGATGAGGAACGAGATCGACCCGTGCGGTCCGTTAAAGCTCAGGGAAAGCAGCCCGAACGCCGCCATCGGCGCATCTCGGCTACCGCTGATAAGGACGGAAGCGCGATGAAGGCTGGCTCTGTGCATACCGGCACGCATCACCGCCGGAGAGCGGGTTCCGTACTTAGTCGGCCGAGTGTCCGTATCGAGCTTCACGAGTGAGTGCTTTGATCCTTAGCCTTTATTTGATTCTTTTTTGGTTATTCTTTTGGGCGTTTCGTCGAACTAATCTCCCTTCATACACCGACAGCACACCCTCGCGACGGTCAAGAATACATAGAACGAGACCTTCACCGTGATCATTGCGGTGTCTCATAGCTCTAGCTCCACCCGCAAGCACCACCCTATACTGGTGGGGCCATTAACAATACGACGTCATACGTTCGAGTGTATTTCATTTTTTCCGCTAATGTCTGTTGTGGACAACCGGGAAATGTACTATAGGAGGTTTGAGAGGGCTGCAGGAGGTATATAGCGTTTGATCTGTGCAGGGTACATGGTGCATACAATCTCGGCGGGACCGACTTCGGGAATGTTTGGGATTAGATTATATATTCATTGACAGCGCTCACAACTAAATCATATGGCTCACATGCGTCCAATGCAGAATACAACAAACCTGTCAGGCACTACTAGTAGCTCGTCCGCAATGACCGCGCACTTAAGCCATTCTCATCCATAGACGACACTTAGATGAACACGCCACCTAGCAGCGCTGGGTTTCAGATGCGATGCGCGAAGAAGCGATTCATTGTGATGCAATCTAAGGGTCAATATGTGTGTGAGTTCGAGTGCGCGCGGTAGGCTCTGTCTGTGGTTAGACGAGCAACAATAAAGACTACTACAGTGTCAGTACTGGGATGAAATGGAACGACAGCTAAGTGCCTCACCTCAGTAACAGCGCGCGCGGGTGGGCACAAGAGCTGAGGCCTGAGGGGGCGTCGAGGGACTACTCGACGCTATATACCAACTACTAGTAAAATTTCTGGCCGGCCATCGCGAAGGGAAAAACGTGTAGTGTATGTAACTTGTTGAGTTCATTTGGCCGTGTAGCCGAGGTATCTAATCTAACCCGTACCTGCCCGCGCTGCGGTCCGGTCCATCCGCGACAAGCGGCTGGGGTATGGTCACTGGCGCGGCCAGGCCTTGAGGGTCGTTAGTACCACCCGCGGTCGTGAACGCCGAACTCGAAAAAGAAAGGATACGATATCTAATGCTAACTCGATAAACGACAGACTAACACCGCGGGTGGAAAGCAAGGCAAGTCCCTTCACCAACGCAGGAATATCCCGCAGACTGACTCTGTGTTGTCACAGTGTACGGTGTGCTCGGCGGCCCCCAGGCTTCTCCTATTCGTGCGCATACTGTGTAGTGTGCCAGTGACGCATCTGATTACAATATGCTTGACACTACTCACGACAATCCCGGACCCTCACTTTCATTGGGCCCGGAATAACTGTAACCAGAGCACAATCTCCTCAACAAGCAAGTCTTTGCGGAGCACGACCTTGCTGTAGCAGGAAGCAGGAAATAGTGTGCTACTAGTCCTAGGTGCGGTACAGATAATCGCACCGCACACATGATTTCAATTGACACCAGTAGTGGTGTTACCAAGTCTGCTCGTATGGAAAGCCCTAGGAAGCACGATGGTACGATACCCTGTCAGATTGCACTGTGGTGAGTACATGAGTCTCCAGGAGGCCAGGAGGGTGTATCTATTCAAGTGGGAGTGTACTACTCGACAGGCGCAACGACCAGTGGCGCTGAACAAAAAAAAAAGTACTATATGACAGGCGAGACAGCAAGCACGGGTGTAGGATAACGATGGCCGAGCCCAGTGCACGACCATATTTTACAAATATATTTGTTCTTCAGGTTCGGCAGGGTTTTCGGCTCGGGGAAGGGCAAAGAGTAGGAGTTGGGGTCGGATAATCAGAAACAAGAGAACGTTGATGGCACCGGATAGGTTGAACATAGATTGACCAAAAAGCATGGCTGCCGAGGGTAGGTTGTGGCTATACTGCAACCAACGTGCAAAAGATACAGGGAGGATGACGAGAGAATATGCAAGTGGATAGCTAGAAGAAATTGTGAGCTGTTTCACAAGAAGAGACAATCGTCGTAGCTCACAGAAGCATTCCTAGGCTAGCCCTCCTCTCTGCATACGTCACGCTCTGGTCGTGAGACAGCTTGAACTTGTACCACCTATCGCAAATCGACAAGCGACCCTCCGCCCATAAATGCAGTGGGATATACATCAACACCGATGCGAATAATGCTATCCACAACCAGATGTACTCCCCGGCTAGGCGTTGTGCTTTAAATCGAGGGCTGATCCAGCACCAATACTATGCAGACAGTGTCCGTTGTAAGGAAAAATATGAAAAGATAGTGGTCGAAATAACTCACGGGCGTAGGCACTTCATAATTCTTGTTGTGTGCATTGCCAATAGCAACCCAGAGCACGATAAATACCCAAGTGAAGCCAACAAAGCCAAAAGCAAAGCCACGCGCTCTCATCCCAATCCCCCACAGAGCTGCAACGAACGTGTGGAGAGCAAGTATCTGACAAGGCATGCACCAATATGTTTCAAAGTCGGAGAAGACGACAACGGGGGAGAAGACGCACAAGAGTGATCCATGCGGTGCCAACCGCACCTATCTGCTTGATAATACCTTGTGCTGAGCAATAGGACCCCGTATGCACTTGCCCATCATGAGCCCATCGGACATTAAGGATGCCACCCGTAGCATGAATGATATCAAAAATAAAAATGGAGAGCTGTCACACGATCAGTATCATATTAGGTGAGGGGTGGGCACTGATTATAAGACATACTATGTAAATGTCAGCATGGATCCGAAACAACATCAGGTCACCCCGTTGGAGTGCTCTTCGATGATGTAGGATATTCCTCTGTATGCAAATCCAGTAAACTGCAGAACTGGACAACCAGGTGAAAGCAAGTAGAAACATACTATGCCTAGAATAAAAATGACGAGTACACAAACGAGACTGATGAAAGATGTCTCGGCACCTAGCTATAGTACACATACATAGACTGGGTTGAGAAACAACACTGAAGACAGAATGACTGTGTGCCTACCGCTAAACCAATGCTTTGGCCATGTGTTAAGCACGTGATTGAGGGATTGGGATTGGTTGGAGATGACAAGCTCTGCTGATACTGTTGTGCATCACAGGTAGTCCCATTGACGCCTTCGGATGTGGTCATCTCTATCACAGTGGACTGACGGGGATGAAAGGAGCTATTGAGTGCGTTCTTAGGCCCCCAACGTGGTTTTTAAAGCAGTAACGAAAAGGCACCAGGGACCTCAGCGCCCGGGCTGTGTGACAAGCGTCGAAACATAGCACTTGGCAAGGGTCAAAGGGCTGCCATGAATATGAAGATCGTTGAGAACTAGGTTTCTTTGGAAAGGCACACACGAGGCAAGGCCTGAAAAACTGCTGTGCGACGGGAATTACACGTTCTCTTTCCAGTTACGTGAAGACAGTACAGGGGTTTCCAACAACCAGGACTCGGGACCAGTGACTGGCAGGCTGGAAAGTGGCCAATGTCAGCACGATGTTAGCAAATTGTAACGCATAGCTACAGTGCAGTGATCGTTGTACATGTAACATGACTATACAGCACTGCACAGAGTCGATCTCCTAATTATAAGCTACAATATCAACACTCTTCCTAACGAGCCAATGCTTGAATGGGAAACTTACTCACAGCGGCATACCTTCTGCACAGCCATAGGGCGGATGGGCGTATTAATGCGTAACATGGAATTTGCTATGTTGTTTGAATTCGCACCTGACTACTGTACTACTATTTCATCTGTAGGCACGGCAGATAAGTTCCGAAAGCAGAAAAAAGCACAACCACTATACATGGACACACTTTGTCGGTATGAGCAGGCCTGCGGCGTGTATATTAGTTAGGTGCGGTTCTCGGAGTCAGGCAATATGGCCCGTTGAGACAGGCAATAAACCAAGTCGCTCACCGTTACCCGTCATTCGTCTCAGAGGTCTTCGCGTCGACTGCCAGTGCACGACCTGCACCGGGTCGGCGGTTCTAGGAACAGTGAGGCACCATGAGTCTGCCACCAACTCAGAATGGCTTAATGCGAGGACCAGATGACATTTGGCTCGGAGGTAATGCGCATACTCGTGGTATGCGTGGCGTGAACGGACAGCACCCTTGAGCAGGACTCCGTTGTATTGATTGTACTTCATAGGGGTTTTGCGGTATGTGCTAGCAATTTGTGCTCAAGTGCCAGTGAATTCAGGCGGTCGGGGATGCCCACACTATGATGGGTGCATACATGGACAGCATCAACATGTTGATACATGGTGTGTGCTCCCGGACTGCATACGAGCATGCAAGAGGGTACCATTGGCTCCAAGTCGTTTGGTTGACTTTTTATTATCGCGGTCGTGAGGAGGACCAAACCAGCTCTCTCTCTGGCCCCGGATTGCCGGTCCGGTAGCCCCTTGGTCGTGAATAAACGGTCATTAAGATTTTGTTTTGGGATAAATTTTGGCTGAATTGAAGTTTTTCTGGTCATGAAAAATAAGAATTTTTGATTTATTCAAGGCTTTTGCCCTTATGTGACTGTGTAATCATTTATTCACAGGTTTGTGTGCAAAGACCGACTGACAAGTTGCGACTCAAGTGCGTACTAATTAGCGTAACGCAGACAACGCGTCTAGTCACACATTGTCACACCGCGCTGGAACGCGATCACCTCGAAACCTCGTCTACACTAGCACCGTCCAGGATATGACAACCCACATCGGCGTGCTCCCACTTGGTCAGTCTCATTTCTCTTCACGTCAGATACGGGGAACCATATCAGCCCGCTCCAAATTTCAGATCTTCTAAATACTGTTACGCGAAGAGTGAATGAGCTTGTACCAGGGCTTGAAGGTCCGGATGGCACCCTTGCGTTGACATCCTTTCTACGGTTGCCGCACCCCAGAACAGGTGCCTTTCTCTGTTCGTCGGATAAGAGTGTCCATTTGCTCAGCCTTTCAACATAGCGCTCCCATCACTCTTTCTGCCCTATCGTCGTGCACAAACCTCCAGCTCTAATGACTCGGAGGATAGATGGGGGATCCTGGAGGTACAAAGTGTGTCGCCACCAAGCCGACGATCTTGGTTCTTTACAGAGGGCGAAGTCATTTCAGGTAAACCCTGCTGGTCTCTCCGCCGTGAGACTGATGCGAACTACATAGATGGACAGACGGGAAGCTCCTTGTGATGACCCCAATCGACCCCGCCTTCCTTCTCATTCCCGTACTTCAGGCAATTAAACCTGTACGCAAAAAGCTTGAGCTCCTACCCTTCGGGATCACGCTTACCATCTACCCCAGAATGTCGGCTCCGCTGGGATCTTTCAGCCTCTGGATGATATATTCGATGAAGCCGTGCCAAAGATCGTCCGAGCTGTCAATGGGACAGCTTCCGACGATGCACTTCCTCATATCACCCAGGAAGATATGCTATTCCTGACTAAATGCGACTGTGTTGTCAGCGCGCTGAAGAGGATATGTGACTTTCAAAGTGCGCGCCGTAGTCCTCTCATTGAGAGACTGTCTTCACATGATACATGCACAGACGTCAATACGGAGCTCACGGTATACCGTTACTCTGAAGATAAGGTAATGGAATACTTCCAGGCAAAAGTCTCCCGGCTGTCGAAGGACGTAGCTTCAGAGAAATCACGCACAATTATTCGCAACCTTGCCAAAGACGGGATTATGGATGACGGAAAGGAAGACTTGCTCGGACGTAGGAATCCAGTTGAACAACGTTGCGTCGGCATCCCGGGCTGACCGCTTACTATCTCGCAGTGGGCCGCATCAGGGCGGCGTGCAACCTCGTCTCACAATACATTTCACACGACTTGTACTCTGCGTTGATCGCGAAATATGAGTGCGTATGATAAAGGTGTTGTCTGTTCCTCCACTTACCCACATGCGTTCGCTCGCAGCTTCACCCCTCTTGATGCGTACATCAAGGCGCTGAAGGACGAGGAAGTCGCAATCGCGCTTGCGGGCGCACCGGGTACGAAACCCCGCATCGCTGACGTGGTGGAGGATGGCGGCAAGAAGCGCAAGGCAAAATCAAAAACGTCGCAAGGCGTGGAGAAGCTGAAGAAAGCGAATGTATCCGGGATGGCAAAACTCTCAACTTTTTTCCAAAAGAAATAGGCCGGAGTAATGGTTCATATCTTTTTCTCATTTATATGTACGGACATGTGCTACTATATTTCAGCTGGGATATACAGTAGAGTATATATACCGTAGAGGGTGACGTGTGGTCCGAGACGGAAAACCCGAAGAACCGGAAATGTAACGTAAAAGCGTTCGCCTAATCATCTGGAGCAACTCGCGGCGGCGTTTTGGCTGGGTTGACAGCGAGAAACGCTCGTCTCTCGAACGTGTTTGTTCTTACCGTATAATGTTGCGCACGCAGGCCCGGGCATCGTTACGCGCCTTGGAGCAGCGGGGTTCTCTCGCTGCGACCGGTCGGGTCCAGGCTGTCTCTATCTCATCGTCATCAGCAAAGGTAATCTCTTCATCGCGTCGTCAGAACCAAACCCCTTCCCCACTTTCGCCCACCACTGTCGCCGCCTTCCCCATCCGCGCTATGTCTACTCAATACGGAGAGTCCGCCATCCGTCCGGAGCCCGACAAGGTTGTACAAGACATCGCAGACTACGTGCACGGCTACAAGATCGACTCAGACCTTGCGTGGGAGACCGCGCGCCTATGTTTAATTGACACCATCGGCTGTGGCCTCGAAGGCTTGCGTTTCCCCGAGTGCCGGAACCTACTCGGCCCTGTTGTCGAGGGCACCATAGTCCCCAACGGTGAGTACCGTCCCTCACCTTTCTGCTCTCCCTGCTCCTAGCTTCACTGACCCACTCATCTTCAGGAACCAAGGTCCCAGGGACCAACTATCAGCTCGACCCAATCCGCGGAGCGTTCAACATCGGCACTATCGTCCGCTGGTTGGACTTTAATGACTGCTTCCTGGCAGCAGAATGTAACGTGTCACCATCTCTTCGCTTCCACATAGCTAAAAGATAACATCGTCGTTCTTTCCAGGGGGGCACCCGTCCGACAACCTCGGGGCCATCCTCGCCGTCGCGGACCACCTGGCGCGTAAGGGCGAGCCCGTCACGGTCAAGGACGTCCTCGAGTGCATGATCAAAGCTCACGAGATCCAGGGCGGCCTCGCGCTGCTCAACTCGTTCAACCGTGTCGGCCTTGACCATGTCGTCCTCGTCAAGGTCGCCTCGACCGCCGTCGTGTCCAAGCTCCTGTACGTCTCCATGTGCCCATTTCCTTCCCCCCAACACAACGCTGACAACTAACTACTCTTTTCCTCAGCGGCTTGTCGCGCGAGCAGACCATGGACGCCATCTCACAAGCATGGGTAGACGGCCAGTCGCTCCGTACATACCGTCACGCGCCCAACACGGGCTCTCGCAAGTCCTGGGCCGCCGGCGACGCGTGCTCGCGCGCCGTAAACCTCGCCTACCTCGTCAAGAAAGGCGAACCGGGCCTGCCCTCGGTGCTGACTGCGAAGACGTGGGGCTTCTACGACGTGCTCTTCAAGGGCCGCCCGTTCGAGTTCCAGCGCCCGTACAGCTCGTACGTGATGGAAAACGTCCTCTTCAAAATCTCGTACCCGGCCGAGTTCCACGCGCAGACGGCCGTCGAGGCAGCGCACATCGTGCACGAGCGCCTCAAGGCCCTCGGCAAGTCCTCCGACGATATCAAGAGCGTTCGCATCCGCACTCAAGAGGCCGCCATCCGCATTATCGACAAGCAGGGACCGCTCGCCAACTTTGCTGATCGCGAGTGAGTTTCGAACACATGCACCAGCCTCAGACGAACCTCACGTCCTGCATAGTCACGCAATTAGCTACATGGTCGCGTACCCGCTCGTCCACGGATACCTCAACTCAGAGAGCTAGTTCGTTTTCCCTCCTCTGATATTGCTCCGCTTCCGTTCACAAGGTCCCTGACTCCACAGCACGGACAAATCTGCCGCTGACCCACGGATCGACCCACTCCGTTCTAAGATTTATTGCGTAGAGGACAAGCGCTTCGGCGTTGAGTACCACGATCCGGAAAGGCGCTCGATCGGGAATGCACTGCTCGTCGAGTTGAACGATGGGACCGTGCTTGACGAGGTCGAGGTCGAGTATCCAGTTGGTCACAAGCGCCGTCGCGAGGAAGGCACGCCACTCTTACTTGCCAAGTTCCGTCGGCACATTGGACACCATTTCGACGACGGCCAACAGAAAAAGTAAGCATTCTACCCAACTGAGCCACTCTCCCCAGAGTTTAAAGTTTCATATTCAGGATACTGGACACACTCTCGGATGCCGAATCACTGTGGCAACTTCCCGCTGACAAGTTCACTGACCTTTTCGTCAAACCTTGAGATAGTCGCGCGGAGGTTAACGCTGTGTTTATGGCCCTACTCGTTGTAGATTTAAACACCACAGTGCCGTCAAATTCAGCGACAAGTATCGCATCATTCACGAATACACGAAAATTCGTTACATGCATCCTTCCCGAAACAATAAGATATGGTGCTTGAAAGTCCAGGTACTGATTCTATGCATGAAAACAATGGGAATCATGATTGCACGAGTCAGGTCAGGAGTGCCACAGGAGCCGACATCAGAACATACAGAAGAAGCGGGGGACAGAGACAATTCAAGGTTCAGAAGAGCAGGAAGAAAGAGACCCAAGTTTAGAGCCATACTCGCAGAGCCCACAGCTTATCGCAGGCGGTTGACTTGGATATGGCCGCTTGATTCAGAGTCCTCAATTACCATGGAACTTTGGAGGCCGCCCACGAGTCTTCTTCAGTCCACTAGCTCTTCTGGATGTAATGGCACCCTCTTTCTCTGGTGCCACCCCTTCATGTCGTGTTCTGTAGCGTCCCTGAGCATCAAGAGCATCCATACCGCCCGCGGAAATCTTGCTACTAAAGACGGCGCCACGAAGTTTACCTTGTGAGCCACGAGAAGCTGGTTCTACATAGGAACCTGAGTAGTTGGCTGACGACTCAACGATTTGGGGGTATTGATATCCGTGCGGAGCAGGAGGGTATAGGTAGGACCGATCCGCGCCTTGCCTCGTAACCTGAGGCGGTGATGGTGAACGTCCATGAATGGTTGGACTTGAGTCTTCTTCCGGCACGGACGACAAACGACGTTGCATGAGCCTTGCTAGCGGGATAGACCTCGGAATGTGAGGCTGAGAATGTCCCCGCGTATATCGAAATTCTTCTGGGGATGTAGGAGACACTATATCGTGATGGGGCACAGCGTACCGGCGAGCGTCGTGGTTGATGTACCCAGGTAACGTCTGAGGGGCCCGCGCAATGGGCAATAGAGCGTCAGACGGCAGGGAAGGTAGATGCTGAATATCCTGTGCAGCAAAAATATTCGTCAAAGCCTGTGACGTAACCGGATCTAAGTCATAACCAGGATAGTCCACCCGGGATGCTGAGTTGATTTGAGCGGCGGGTGCCAGGGAGGAGACATCGGTATCATGCAAGATATTACGACCGAAGCGCTCTCGCATCAAGTGACGCAGCTGATCCTGCGTATCTGAGTCCCGCAATGGTTCGTGGAATACCTGGTGTCTAAGCGAAGCGGGAGATACCGAAGGATGATTGTAAGGAGAAAATTCAGATGACCAGAGAGGAGACGAAGAATTAGGAGGTGTAGGTAGAAGGCTTTGTTGTTGCATCTTCAAGAGCTGGTGTTGTTGGTACTGATGAGCTAGTTCCATTGCAGTCATCCGACGCGACGATGCTTGGGGAACTTCGGGAGAGCGAGGTTCAATGAGAATTTGAGGGAGAGCGGAACCAACCGCCGGGCGAGACGAAACCCGCATAGCAGGAAGGCCAGACCTAGACGAGGACAACGAATTCCGAGATCCATAAGCCCTAGACAGAATGTTGCGATCTAGATTGCTGGTAGCCCGGGGTTCATTGTCGGATTCTCGCAAGTGCAGGTTGTGTTCGAACGTTCTTGTCAGGTTACCAATCGCATCGTAATCTCGATCTTGATGGGCCGCTCTGACAGTTCTTCTGTCAACGAGGTTCTCCAGAACGATGGTCTCATTGAAAGGATTGGGCGAATAGGCGACATCAGTCCGGCTCCCAGATGTGACCTGCCTCAGGGTACCGTACCCAGCGTCTTCTGGCCTCGCTCTTCTCGGAGAAAGCATCGTGACAACGGAAGTGTGTGTCCTCGTAGAAGCCGCAGAGTTATCATTTGAGAGTTTATAATGGCGAGGAGAATGGCGAGCGTAGTGCGATTGCTGGGCGGTCGAATCCTGCTTCTTCAGGTGAGAGTCTGAACCGAAATCGCTAAGGTGATGCTCTTCGGAATCCAGGCCCCATATCACCCGCGGCAAATTGTCCGGCTCTTCAATGATCGTACCTTCAGCACCACTAGAGAACTTTTCGTAACTGGCACGAGTAGAGCTGCCACAGGGACTCACGACGGGCACCGCGCATAGGGCAAAGAGAGTGGACCGTGCAGCGCAGGAATGGGTCGAGGAGGCGACTTGGCCCAAGTGATCCACCCTGGGGGAATGCAATTGTTTATACTCTATAGATCGTTGAACAACATTCCCACCTTCGTCCCTGGGTGCTATTTTCTTCTCAGACTCAGGAGACGTAGGGTTTGTCGCATTTTGATTGCTCAAAAACGCTTCTGACAATCCACAATTATTTTCGATGATCAGCACTGAATCTGGAGAAGGGGGCGGAGGCGTATGAGGGATGATACCCTGCTTATGGCTGAAGAAACATATACCGGATGTGGTGTCGGTTCCAGAGAGGAAAGAGCCTCCGCTCAGCATCGAGCCGTCAAATCCTTCCGTAGACATGCTACTTTCGGCGAGCTGGCCACCAGCAAGTCTTGGTTCTGGCATCGAGACCACACGCTGGACGACATTGACTTCGGCTTTCTCCGTAGCTGAAATGGTATCTTCGGGGAGAGAGAAAACTCTGATAGCTGAGTGCCGGCTCGTGGATGGCCTTAGCTGGGGCAACCTGTGGGGCTTAACGGCATGAGACACCTCAGTCTTCACAAACGAAGAGCCGTGCGCCGAGGAGTGGCTATATGCGGGAGAAATTTGTGAGGCATGTGCCGTAGGAGAGAGAAGTTGCGAGTCGCCAGTTGCAAACAAGGGATCTTCCGGAGATGGAGCGAGCAAATCAGCGTCCAAAGTCAAGATGCGGGATTGCAGCTGAGAAGAGCCGGCTTGCACGCCACGATCAGCGTATGTCTTCATTACTCTTCTTAGCTAAAGCTGCTGGTAAGTACGAGAGCAAAGGACAATACAGAATGGTGGTGGTGATGGGGGAAGCACCAACGGCAAAAACAACTGGACGCGTTCAAGTCATGTGTATTTTGTGTACCCCAACGTGACGAGAGAATCACGTGATGTGACCTCATAGGCGTAACCCATCATTTCGACTCAGTACTCAGGCCCGGGCTCAGAATGCACTCGGTGACATGGACAGCAGCATCTCATGAATCACTCATTGGCCCCCCATCTGAGCTCATCCACATCAATGATTTTCTACGTGATGCTCGCGACAGCGCGGCACTTGAATCAGACCACCTTCAGCACGTTTCCGAAAGTGTAGACCCAGCGCAGCAGGACACTATCGCGTCTGAATGCAGGTGGGTCCCTCGCACGAATGACGGGATCACACGTTCATACCGCCCCAAGTGTAGATGATATTCGTTCAAAGATCTCCGATATATTTGACGACACGCGCCTCTACGTTCACGCGCGTCACATTCATGATGCGTCTGTCAACGCCGTCTATGACCTAGCGGAACGAAATGCCCCAGGGAAGCGCAAAAGGAAACGCGAGGTTGTCTCGGAGCTGGAGGATACACCCGATCTCATCGCTCTGAAGAGTGGCTTAGCAGATATCAAGTTGAAAAGCTGGCCGTATGCATGATTCCTCATTTATCGCCGTACTGCACAAACTTGACGGGTATAGGTTACCCCAGGAAGCGGCAGCCTTCATAAGAGGCCCCAAGAATTCGGATATCAACACTCTGACAGAGATCGTGAGTCTACCAAGAACTCGGGCCTCCCTCATGCGCTGATGGCTTGGACAGAAACGTGCGAATGACGAACCTATCCCTGCTCAGCATCCGGCTATCGTGACGCTCAGCGTATACAATCGTCTTGCATGGACCTATAACTTCGTATATCGCAGCTCGCAACATGCTGTGTTGTCTTCCAATACCCTTGGGGAACTCTATGACGTCATACCTTGTCCTTCGAACGAGTTGCCTGACGAATCCACTGTGAACGAGGCATTCGCAGGATATGAGTCTGGTCCCTCAAAACGCCCCAGCGGATATGTTGTGGTGATCGGGGATACGGCTTACGGGGATGGATTGACCGAAAATGATTATGCCAGGTACGCCTATCTGTTTCCTCAGTGCGGACTCTGGTCGACCGTCCACCCACACCATTCTAGCAAGCTCGGAGCTCACGCCTCGAAACCGCTCGCCATCGGTTCGAAGATGCACGACACACCCTTCTCCTCACTCTCACTTCGTCTTAACCATCCATATTGGCTACTGCATCACGGCAATTGCGAACACTTCTTGGTTATCGATCAAATTCGGCATGTCATCACCTCTCCTAATGCCTGTCGCCTTGTTGAACTTTCTTCGTTTAGCTTGTTGCACGCACACGATCCTCCCTCTGGGTACCCGCTTACAACAGGAATCACGCCTCCACTCATCGGAAACTGCCGCGCATGTTCGAAAGTTCCGGCTGTATATTCAATTGTTGGAGACATGCGCCTTGGCGAGAGTCCGTGTATCCTCTGTGCGCCCTGCTGGAGGAAGATGGGGATACCGAAGGGTAGAGAGGCCGAAAATATCATAGTTATCCCTCTCCCCAAGCATGAGTTCGTACGTTAAAATACATGAGCTACTATTGCTTCCTGTACAGTACCGGATAGGGACCTACCAGACATGCGGGCTTACTAGCGCTTACTATTTGAGTCGAACGGACGACGCAGGTCATACGAAGCCTGAGATGTACGCCCAGGTTGTATTAACGTCGGCACCCTCGGGACATCCACTGCTAGTTTGTGTATTTACTTTGTCGTACAATATATAACACCTGCGTCAACCTTAATTCTATAGCCGTCCGCCAGACGGTGTCCCGCACTCTACTTCTAACAATGTCGAGCCAGATCTATAGAAGACCCGACGTCTCCAGTAGCAATACAATACCTATAACGAGGTGAACGAGGGAGCATCGCAAAGGGATCAGAAAAGAGACGTACTGTGGACAACCTGTGGAATGCTGTGCTCGGTAAGGTCGACGGTCAAATTCGCGTCTTTTGGAACCTCAAAATCTTCGTCCACCCCGGACAACCCTCTACCGATCCCCTTCCGCGCCTGAGCGTACACGCCGCTTCGGTCGGTTTTCTCGCAGTACTCGATCGGAGTCGCGACGTGGATGACGAAGTAGTTGCCGCCAGGACCTGCCTGATGCGTAACTGTCTCACGTACAATCTGCCGGCCCGCCTCGTGAGGTGCAATCGGCGCCGCGATGACCGCTGCGCCAGCCCGCGCGAGCTCAGACGCGACGAATGCTATTCGTTGCAGGTGATTAGAGCGCTCTTCCCGAGAAAGGGCATGGTCTGAAGAAAGTCAGAACCAAGCAAAAAAAAAACTGGGCCAGGGAACTTGGCTACCTGGTCCGAGGTCGTGGCGGATCGAATCGCCTAGTAACAGAGACACGCTCCGTCCGCCTTGTTCGTTGAATACGGTTTGGAGAGCCCGGGCAATGGTATCTTTGCCGGAATTGTACAAGCCAGTCAGAAAAATTACGAATCCTTGCTGCAGACGCGGAGGATAGCTCTCCCGCAAGGTTTTTACGACCGCGCTGAGGTGCCGTCAGCGTAGAGCCGCCCTGGATAGAGGCAGACGTACTCATAACTGAACCAATCCGGAATGTGAGCGCCAGTCTTGAGCCGTCGTCTAAGCTCCGTTCCTGAAATATCCAACGTCTGCACCCCATCTGGCACTTCGTCTACAGGCATGTACTCGTCCGTTGAAGGAAGATATGTCATCTGTTGGAACGGAACCACAGTGATATGCAGCTCATCGCGATACTTAGAGACGAGGTGCTGAGCATCGTAGGCGCCGTAAAAGTCCTTTCCGTGCGAGTTTTTTCCGGGACCAGCGTGGTCGCGGCCGACGATGAAGTGCGTCGCGCCGTAGTTTTTCCGGATGATGGCATGCCACACAGCCTCCCGAGGCCCCGCCATGCGCATCGCAAGAGGAAGAAGGGCGAGGTGCGCCATGCCGTTGGGATACTTGGCCATGATCGCCTTGTAGACGCGGACTCGGGTGTAGTGGTCGACGTCGCCAGGCTTGGTGAGGCCAACGACCGGGTGGATGAGGAGATTTGCTTGGTGCTTCCGTGCGGCACGGAGAGTCAACTCACGGTGCGCGCGGTGCATGGGGTTGCGCGTCTGGAACGCGACGATCGTCCTCCATGCGAGCTTTTTGAACTGCGCGCGGAGCTCCGCGGGAGTGACTGTTAACTCTATTAATGCACCAGCTTGGGTCAACAAAGCTGTAACAACTCACATCGAAGTGGGACATAGTCAAAGTATGCAGGCGCCTGAATGGCAGAGACACTGCCCCCGACGTAGTACTCTTTCACTCTTTTACGCAGATAGGCCACTGATGGATGAGCGGGGTCATCCGCACCACAGACCTTGACAGCCTCTTTCACACGATCGGGCTTGTAAATATCATCAACTATAAGCGCATCAGATGGTGAACCCTAGTGAGACCTGGATAAGCTCAACCGGTTAGGATAGCGAGCGCTTGGTCGTCTCGAGGATCTCGAAGGGCAACCCGTTTGCCTCTGGACAACGAGAGACGGTCAATATCTTCTTGAGACACGTCCAGTGTCACAGGCATGGGAAAGAGTGTCCCATTTGCGAGGCGAAGGTTATCGACCACGCTGCAACCAAGTTTGGTCTGACCGAGAGCACCGATCGCGTTACGTTGACAACTAACCCGTCATAGTCTGCTTGATTCATGAATCCCTCCAATGGGCTAAATCCTCCATTGCTGATCAACTCGAGGTCGCAAAGTTGACGCTTGAATAGGACTGGTAAGCCATTGAAATCAGGGCGGAAAGGGCACAGACCTCAGTCAGAATAATATCATCCAAGGCGAGGGATTCCTCCTTCAAGAGGTGATGTATGCCCTCATCTCTGGCCAGGAGATCCTTTGATGGGATAAGGTAGTGTCAAGGAGGCACTGCCATCATAGGTCGATAACAAGGGGACACACCTTGAGGATACCACCGTGAGGAGGGTTCGCCATCAAGTTTTTGATATGCACGAAGGCGATGACAAGAGAAGAATCATGACGCAGAGTGGGAAGCTTTTTATCGCACCTATGACTACAGATTGCGTGCTCAGACCGGCGAAGTTTTTGGATGTTCAACTGCGCCAGCAACGTTCGACTTTCTCAGCCCTGGCAACTCCCGGTACATGGCGGGAGCGTGTGAGCCCTCTCGGCGTCGTTCTCCTACCCGGCCACCATCGAACCGCCCCACAATATTACGAGATGCCGATCAGGCGGAGGCTGGTGGGTACCCTGAGGTACTTGTGCGCTTCGCCGCGGCGGTGTGAGCCTGCGGCAGCGCTTCTAGCATATCTCAGAATTTACCTGGCCGTTTCAATTGCTAGTGGTAAAGTACCAGCCTTATCCATGTCTCCAGGATGCGACCAATAACCCTCTACTCTATCTATTATAATAGCCTTCAACACACCAATCCACTTCGCAAATCCCGGCTGTGCCTCGAGATTACTACGTAGCCCCCCGAATTTGGTCTTGCGTTGGGGCATACCAAATTCAGCTGGGTCACGAGAAGCATCGTTCTCATGCGGTCCCTCAAAGATTTCTCTTCCTATGGGTTAGCGACAACAGTCCTGTGGTCAGAATTCGGAATTCCTTTGATTTGAAGTGCAGTGGCGTCACATGAACCTTCAGCTCGCAGTCAGGGGCAGGTTTCCTTTACCTCGACGAGATCAACCTCTCACGCCTGGCACGCAGCTTTTCGCTGGGTGCTGGATTGCCCATACTGAATATTCCCCTGGAGCTGGAGAGATCCGAGGAGAGCTCATCTCATTCGTCCTCACCACATTAGCTCATGACCACTCACCGACGAAACTAGATTGGCCCCAGGTCATGATAAACCAAGTCACTCTAGCTCTCATCATTGTGCTAAGCCTCCACCTCATCCCCATATTCACGCACAATTGGCATTGGTCGCGGCGACAATCATGCTGGCAATGGCACAGTACTGGTAGATTGAAATCAGCTGATACTCTGATCACTACTTTTCCCATGTGGCGACTTAAGACGCCACGGTGCAGTATTTCTGATGATTACGCGACCCTGGCTGGTCCCAATCCAATCGTGGAGCGGAGTCGGGCCCTGAATGCAGGTATCGTTTCTTCGTCCAAAGATGCATACACCACGCACCGAGCTCGCACACGGCAGGATAACCTACTATCAGCTCTGTCTTGCTTGGTGACTACCATAACCGTCAGGGGTCGTTCCATGGCTGATTGACTAACTCCATCGCGGTGCTGCATATGAGAATCTCATTTTGTCTTCTACTCTTTGTGGGTTTGTCCCTGGTCTTGCTCTCCCAACCGCTTCTAGTATATATCTCGCATAATATCCCCGCAGAGTTACATCAAAACACTGATACCCATCTGTCTTGGCCGATCCGGCCAAATATGGTGTATGGGGGTCCGCTCCTCCCCTGCCGTCGTTTTCAGTGCAACCACATGACTTGCTACAACCGCTTTCGGTGGGCGTAGGCGGCCACATCGCCGCCACTTGGATTACCGAGCGAACCGTATGAAAACAAACCGGAGCCCTGAACATCTCCTTCGCGTTGACTCGTCAGAAATCTTGAGACCTTAGGTCGGAAATGAAATGGGTGTTTGTAAGCAGTTTTTTGATTGCCATAATGCGATGTGAGTACAGCCTGTACAAATTACGAATAGGAATAGGAATGTGTAGGCAAAAAAGAGCGCGAAAATGACACAGATAAAATAAGCGAGGTTATAAAAGATAACAAAGTTAAGCCATGACAAAACAAATCGCGTCACTAAATCGTACACATGTCCCACGTTCACCGTCGGACCGCAGTTGATGGTTTCAACAACTGAGTCACATGTAGTCTGACAGGACCGAGCGAGTTCGTGAGCTCGACGCGACTGATCTTGTTTCGATCGAACTGCTCCGGTCTCCGGCTATCACCAATCCAGCCGCGAGTCCGCTCCTCTGAGACACGGGCGTCAAAGTGCAGCTCGTGCTCATCGTCGCCGTCGCCGTCGTCGTCTCTATCAGAAGAAGAGTCGGAGACGAACGACTGCACCACCTCCGCCTTCGCCTCCTTGGTCCGCACGTCGAAGATCCCTGTGTACAGCGGGTCGAGAAATACGTCGATCGGGCCTTGCGAGTTGTCCGCGATCACCGCGACTCGCGCGGGCTTCGATCCTATGGCATGCGCTACGGACACGTTCATCGGCGCATTGAAATTCTTGAATTTTGTTTCAAAGTTCCGATGCTTTGGCGCGCTGAAGTAAAAACTATCTTCGACGGCAATGTTGACGTTCACGAGGATGGGCCTGTCGGGAAAACAGAGTAAGCCATCGATGGTTCGTCACATCAGCAGCAACTATGATACCCGTTCCCGGTCTCCACCAAGAGTTTGGTGTGCTTCTTTGGCTTCTTATTGTTACGCAGCGACACATTAGCAAACACAGCGCTGGCGGTGTTGAGTCAGCTGATAGGTAGGCCGACGAAGATGAGTTTCGTCTACCCATTAACTGTGTCCAAGTGAATTCTTTCAGAGGCACTGAAATTCCCTGAGATTGCGGCATTGGATGTCTGAACCCTGACAGTTCCCGCGGATATAGACTGGAGAGATTTGTGTGAGTTTCATGTGGTTCATGCCATGACACAGGTAAACATACTCCAACTGTGACGGATGAACCGGAACCATCGATTTTGAGGCGCTCGAAGAAGACGCCAGGCAGCGTGCCCCATACTTGCTTGAATATGGGTAACTGAACGAGAAACCTGTCGAACTTGATTGTTGTCTGCACCCGAGGCAAAAGAAGTTTCAAGTCCATTTCTATGGTATCAGAAGAGTTCCTCGTCCTCTCGGGTATCTAAAAACATGACGATTACCCTTCAGGATTCCATCGACGAACGAGCGATACACACATGTATCATTATATGCGTGGTGTTGCTAACTCGTGTGAGGCAAATAGAACTTGCATTGAAGAGTTGAGAGTTTGAATATCGTGCATTGGCCACTAAGACGGCACTGGACGAGTCTTGTTCTGGGTTCATGTCAACCGTGACGCTGCCAGTGACATAACCATCTAACTCCTCTTCGCTGGCATCTACCAGGAAACTCATCGTCTCATCCAAGGGGAAAGTTAGACGCGTCCTGGAAGAAGCGGAGAGATGGATCAGCAACCATTTGGCATTTGATTAGACGATGCAGCGTTGAAGGCGTACTCTGCCACGCCAGTTGAGGGTTCGACCCAAATGTTGCACGAGACCAAAGTTTTGTTGGGGGCTTGGCCGGGGAACATATTCATGTCCATCTGTTTGCCTGCCGGCGGTGGAGGCACCCGGCTAGGTCCATAATCATCATCGTCTGAGGACCATTTGAACTTGTGGTGTGATTTCGACTTCGACTATTGAGGCGCACCGGGACATGGTTGGAAGCGCGATTGTCAGAACGAGAAACTCACCATTACGAAAATGGGAACGCCGACGATGACGACGACGACGGAATAGACCACCGCGGCGTACGAAATCAGCTTGCCCACGCGGGTATACCAAAATTTCCGGCTTCCTGACCGTTTGAGACGTGATGGCTGCTGCGCTTCCGACGTTTCATAATCTGGTAAAGTGGGGTTGGAACTTAGAGGACGCGAGGATTGTGCTTGTGCTTCGATGTCGAGCTCGGGATGCTCCCTATTCGTCGGCCCGGCGGAGGGGTCCGTTGGGTGTTTTGGTACACCCTCGAGGATGATCATGTTGTTTAGCCAGCTGGAAGGATGGAGGCAGGAGGAGAGTCAGAAAAGGTGATAGGATGATGGCGGTGCACATCTACTAGCGATTGGTAATAATTGAAAATGGTAACTACGCGTGTGTGCGCAGCATACGGTACGACCGTGTCGGCTATACCGCTTTCGTCAACGTCATCATAAGTCCTGCCTCGGCCCCCGCTCTTTCCCCGACCATCTAAATAGTGAGACAAAAAATGTAGTGACGTGTAGTACAACTTCTTTCACAGCGTCCACGCACTCGATCGTACCCTCCTTACAAGCACGTATCCAATGCGCTGCTCGTTGTTGCATCCCTCTGACCAACCTGGTAACTACTGGGGCGCTTGCGCTGACAGGTGGGGATGGCCGGGGTAGCTAAGACGATGTCAAAATCAGAAACATAAAACATCCAAGGTAACTCACAGGCGTATTGACCGCCTTCTCAGCTTCTCGAATGAGCTTTGCTGATTCCTCGCCGCTTGACTCACGCCATAGTCTTCGGAAGACTTCTACGGCATGCAAACTTTCGGTGAATCTATGCAGCGTGTTGATCAAAGCAACCACTTCTGATCGCTGCAAAAGATTGGCATTTAATCGTGGGCTAGGGATCCAAATAAGCAAATATTAAGCGCGAGCATGGAAAGGGAAGCCCTTACTCCAAATTTTTGTCATCGAGTTCGAAAAGGACTTTTAATGCGGTAGCAAGTCCCGTCGTCTGGACTTTCCCCCATAGTCTGCACTTGTCGCATCCCACACAGTCCATAATCCGACTAACGTTTCTGAAGTGCTGTTTAATCTCCTCTTTCAGGACCTGCGTGAGGCGCGTTAAGCGTCACCAGGAGATGATCTGTCCAGGTGTCGACCTACGTTAGCGTTCTCACCCTTGAATAGAGCGGTCTCGTCGAACTTGCCAGCTACCCTGGCGATTTCAATGACCTTTTCCAATCGGCTGTACGTGATCACATCGTCTTCATGGGTCCCTGAAGCGCAATAGTCGTAGGCAGATAGGTATGGACCCAGCCGCGCTACAGCTCGTAGGAGGAGCACTGTGTTGAAGTAGATATACTGAAGTCGTTCAGGGTACGATGCTATTCTAGTTACGTAGCACTGCAGGTCTGGTCCCTGTTGTGTAGTGAGCACCAATTCCGAGTGTAATCAAGCTGTGATGAAATACCCATTGGCCGGTTGTCTGGTTCAGATGCTCATAACAGATATGTGTTGAGATTGACGCATGAAGTCCTGGGAGTGAGTACATAAGAATCGTTCATTTGGATACGATAGGCTAACGCACCCGAGATGACTTTGTAGTACACCTTCTTCTCTAAACACTGCTCTTGGGGTGTGTCGCCGTCCAGGTACAAGACCTCAGCCATAGTATCCGGAAGGACTAACCCGGCCTTTGACAACTTGCTCAACGAACTCTCCGATTGCTCGAAACAATTCTCCTCGTATATTGCTTTCCAGACACGGTGGGCAGAAGGGCCCGCGTAGCCAGTGAAGCGCTCAGGATTTAACGAGAGATCGACATAGTCACCCTCTAAATGGCCTTGTGATTGAGGTTCATATGGAGCTAAGGTAAACGCACCAGTCATGTCATCCAGGAAACAGAAGTCCGAGTCACGGTAATAACAGCCAGGAAGTTCTACTCTCTGTGTCGCGTCAACGAGAGGTATCACTTTACGACGTGTGTGGACTCACGTCATCCTCCCTGCGTTCTAATTTACTCAAAGTGCCAGCTCTCCATTGCTCGGGTATTTCACTCTGCCAACACGTCGGACAGTGTGCAGTGGCATCAAGAAACGTGCCTACCTCGTCGACAGTGATGATCGAACAATCTCTATTCATGCAAAACACATTTTCTTCCCAAAACGGGCATTCTCTATATAGATCCACCTGGTTGGGTTGATCAATTCAGCTCGCACAAATGAGTCGGATGACGCACCCTAAAGTATTTAAAGAATGGTGTTTCCACAAGGCTATGAAGTTGATCATAAAGCACAGTATTTACGCTCTCGATGGTCTCATAGTCGCATAGCGTAGTCTCGATGGGCCCGGTGGGCTACCGAATAACGCTCAGAACGGTTACTGTTGAGAAGCCGAAGGAGGCAAGCACGCACCGTCTTCTCGCAAGATGCGCTCTGCGCGGGCTCGTGTTCTAGCACGTGCTGAAGTTGGTCCTTCCGAACTAAGGTGTCGGATAGGAATGATGCGTCTGCCGCGCGTGTGTGGGCGGTCCCCCATTGACTAAGGAAGAGAAAGAGTGTGAAAAGTTGCAGTAGACGACGCATTATGCCGCGGAAAAGAAGGTGAGGTTGACGTTTAAAACGAGTGATGCTGGTGACCTTCTTCCATCGCCGTGACTGTCGCGTCTCTCGTCTGATCTTGCACCGCAGTTGCGACCGCACGTGATCACTCGCCTCCGCTGCCACGTCAGTGCTAAATCTCAATCTCTTTGAAAGCCTCGCGAGTTCACCTTGTTGATACCTTACACCGTACATCTTACAGTCCTGTATGTTCTCTTCGGTCATTACTGCTTGCCGTAAACCAGAGTTATAGAGTTTCTCAGAAATAGAAACAGGCTCCCACGTGCCTCACTGGCCGGGTAATTTAGGACACGACGCAGGCATCAAGCGAACCGAAACGAACAGTTTTCCTTTCCTTTTTACTCAACCCACAAATTAATATCCTGGACCAGGTCTGCGTGCAGCCCTTAGTCCTACCGGTTTTTCTTCCCCCGTCAAAGGTTTTCCCGTCACTGGTCACTCGTATTGCTCGTCATGGACGCTGCTACGCTCGCGGTAGTTCTTTCTCTGTCTTCCGTCAACCCACGTTGCACTCACGTCGCGTCGTAGAGACTGCACAAATTGGAAGGTGCCCCAGATCCTTTCCCGTCTGAGGTCATCTCTCCCACAGTCTCTAAGCCGCAGAACCCTGCCTCCGTTGATACCGACTCTCAAGAGGCATTCCCATCGCTTGCCCCTTCGCCAGTTACCGTTTCCAAGCCCGTCGCCTCCGCTTGGGGAGCTCCTACTGGACCTCGGCTCGCAGCGCCCGTCTCTCAGGCGACAGAGTCTTTCACCTTGTCCGCGATCGACCTTTCTTCCGCAGGCAAAGATGGCAAGCCCACGACTCTCGGTGAGATCATGAAGCAGGTTATGGCAAATCACAAAATCAGGATCGAAGCTTCCACCAACCAGAAGACTCGCCAGACTACGTTCCATCTTAAGGCAGACTCTAGGAAGGAGCTCGAAAAGGGCAAACGTAGTCTGTTGGCATCGCTCAGCCCGGTGGTATGATACGGTGTCTTTTTCTCTCCAAATTCTCCCGTGTGACCACTCGAATGCAGGTTTCAGTTGTCGTCAATGCCCCTGTTTCCACGATTGCCTCTATCATTGGTTCCAAAGGCAAGGACGAGAGCACGCGTCTCTCGCTGACAGTCCTCTCTGACCATGTACATTTAGGTGCAACGCTCAAACAAATCCGCGATCAGACATCCGTTAAAATCGACATCCCTCGCCGAGAGACTTTGGCTATTCCCAGCGGTAATGGTGTCGCGAATGGTGGTTCGCCCCATACTTCGGGAGCGACCTCGCCTGTCCCTGCTGATGACGACGACGAGCCAACGATGCCGATTACGATTACTGGTCCCCATTCGCTCGCTTGTGAAGCCCAGGATCTCATCCAGCAGATTATTACGTCGAAGCGGGCCCGAACTACGCATCGTGTACGCGACATACTTCCACATATTGTTCCGTTTGTGAAAGCACGCTATTCTGCGTTCGTGGAGGCTGCCGATGGGGGAGATGTCGAGCTTTCACTTAACAGTGCTCAGCGCGAAGTGACCGTTTCTGGTGACCGGGGCGTTGTCCTCCGGGTAATTGAGGCGGTCAAGAGTACTGTCGACACTGTCTCCGCATCTATTACGTCGGTCAAGGTCCCGCTGCCAAAGAGCAAACACAGGCTCCTTGTTGGTAATGCCGTTGGCGAGATCCTAGCTTCCTCTAAATGCGTAGTCACTGTCCCTCTGACTGAGGATGCAAGCGAGGAGATCGTCGTCTGGGGTAAGGCAGACGATGTGGGCAACGGTGTCGCCGCAGTTATGACCAAGGCCAATTCTCAATACATTCACGAATTTCGACTCCCTACTCCGATCGCGCTTTCACGTCAATTGCTGACGTACATCCACCTCACTGGCTATGCACGCACGCTTTCGGCCGCGCACCCTGGTGTTTCGATCTTCATCCCAGAGTTGGCGACAAGCTCCGGGGCATCCGTATTGAATGTGGACCTAGTCGGCGAAAAGGCCCTTGTGGATGCTGCTGTACGCCAGGTTTCGGAGTTGATGGGCAAGCTCAATGGCGCTACGAAAGATGTTCCAGTTGACTGGCTCGTGCACAGAGTCATTCAGGGGAAGCACGCCAAAAGGTAGTCACCATTTCTTCTCATCTCGTCCTGACCTGATCCATTTCTTTCGCTGCAGGATCAGGCAGCTCCACGAGTCACACAATGTCTTACTCTTCTTCCCTCCGGAATCAGAGGAGCAGTCTTCGGTTTTACTGGTGTACGACCCGACCTCACCATCCGCCTCACCGTCATCTGTGGAGAAAGCCAAAAATGTTGACGAGGCAGTGAAGGAACTGCTTAAGTGGGCCAAAGATGCAGCAGATGTCAAAAGCCAGGTCATTCCAGTTGAAAAGAAATGGCACAGCGCTGTCATCGGTAAAGGTGGTACTACTCTCAATGCGTGAGTTCATTCGCCTGTTGCTCAAGCTGTCGGTCCTGATGACGTACGTAGGATTATCGGCGAGGAAAAAGCACTAAGTGTTAAGATTGGCGCTGAGGCAAACGATCCGTCCACAGATGTCATTCTCGTCCGAGGTGCCAGCGCCGAAGTTGACCGTGCTGTCAAAGAGATTTTGAAAATTGTTGAGGATGCCAAGAATGATCTTATTCTCTCTAGCTATGTATGTTCATCCATCACCCTCCGGTGGCTATTGGCTGACACGTACCGTATAAAGTCGGTTGAATTTGAGATTGATCGTGAATACGTGGGACGCGTCGTTGGCTCGCAGGGCTCAGGTGTTAACAGGCTTCGAGAGTCTCTCGGCGTCAAAATCGACTTTTCAGATGATGTTGACGATACTAAGGACGCGGGCAAGAAGAAGAAAGGGACAGTTCAGAAGTCGAAGATTACGGTGCGCAAGAGCTCGTCAGCCACCAGGAATAAGAACTGAACTTGTTGAGCTAGATCGTCGGTCGTAGGGAAAACGCTGAGGAAGCCAAACGTCGTATTGTTTCTCAGGTTGAGCGCCTGGTATGTGTGCCCTTCTCTCAATAGAGATTCTCGTTTATCGCCTGTCCTTGCAGGCGGATGAAACCTCGGAAATTTTGAACATACCCGCGCAATATCACTCTGGGTTGATTGGCCAGAGCGGGAAATATGTTATCCGGCTCGAGGAGAAGTACAATGTCAAGATCACGTTCCCACGCGGGTTGAGTGAGAACGCGGAGGGCCGGTTCCGCGAGCATCTCAAACCTGACGAGGTACTTGTCAAAGGTGGGAAGAAGGGTGTAGCTGGCGCGAAGTCCGAGCTGCTCGACGCAGCCGAGTTTGAGAAGGAGACCAACAATGTGATCCACTTCGCTGTTCCGGCACGTGCAATCCCGCGCATCCTTGGTAAAGGCGGAGCCACAATTAAACAAATCAAGGACGATACAGATGCATCAATTGACTTGGACAAGGCTGACGACGGAAGTGGTGCAACTGTCGCCTGCCGCGGGAGCAAAAAGGCTATCGCAGCTGCCAAGGTCGCCATTCAGTTGATTGTAGATCAAGTCAGCGAGGAAGCCACGGAGGTCCTGACGATTGAAAACAAATTCCACAAGGCGCTTATCGGTGGTGGTGGTCAGGGCCTGCGAAACCTCATCGTTCGCTGTGGTGGCCCTGCAGACCCGAAAGCTCAGGCCGGACTTGTTCGATTGTGCGCGCTCCCGTTTCCTTGTTTTCCCGTCCTCGTTGACCATGAGCGTATAGCCCACGACCGGGTGAGGAGCCAAAGGACGAAGTCCGCTTGCGCGGTGAAGCCACCCTGGTCAAGAAGTTGAAGGCTGAGCTCGAGAAAGCCACGGCAGACCTGCGCGACCGCGTCGTACTTGGCGTTCAGATCCCAACTGCCGCTCATAGCTCCCTCATAGGCCGTGGTGGTCGTAACCTGCTCAGCTTCCAGGACAAGTACAAAGTTCAGGTGCAGTACCCCGGCTCGAACTCGTACAAGTACGCCGGTGAACCAGAAAACGTCGAGGAGCTGGTGGACGTTCCGCCTGAGGAGGTGGTCAAGGTATCAGGGGGCCGAGCGTCCGTTGCAGAGGCGATTGAACACTTGAAGGTTTGTCATCTCGGATTTAGTCGAGCTCTGGTGGTCGCCAGTCGTGCTCACGACGCTCTGTAGTCGCAGGTCACCAATGCTACACCTCCGGAGACCATAACGGACACGACCACTGTTCCACTGAAGTACCACGACGCCGTGACGTCTCAAGGCGCCATCTTCCGCACTCTTCGCCATCTCGGCGTCGAAGCCGAGACTTCCGCGCAGCCTACCAGACCTTCCCAGCCCTCTCGTCCCTCGAACTCTGCGGCACAGACGGCGCGCGTCGACGATGCCGAAGATGCCGTCACCGAGGCCCATTGGGAGATCGTCGAAAATTACACCGACGCCGAGGACGGCGACTCGACTTGGACTTTGAAGGCCCGCGACCAGCCGAGCATCGACAAGGCCAAAGACGCCATCAGGGAAGCGATCGAAAAGGCCAAGACGGCGACCCACGTCGGTTTCCTTATGCTTCCCGATCGCTCCAGCTTCCCGCGCATCATCGGAACGAAGGGCTCCAACATCGCACGTCTGCACGAAATGACCAATGCCAATATCAATGTCGGACGTGAGAATAGCACCATCATCATCACAGGTTCGTTTCTTTTTCTTCCGTCCTTCTCGTGGCGAAGCCAACCCAATATTTTATGACTCGATATAGGCTCTGTATCGTCGCTAGAAGCCGCGAAGGAGGCCATCTTGAAAACTGTCCGCGGGCCCAGTCGCCAGAAGCGGGGACCATGAGGATCGTTGTTCCGCACATAACAGTATGTACTAGGGTTATCTCGGGAGCAAACATATGGTGGAGGGATGGATAATCATTTAGGGAACTGCATAGTCACACGATTACTGTTGTTTGACATTGAGGAAACTCCCGCGTTTATGTGAGTTGGATGACAACAAAGAAAGCAAACCGAGACTAGAACATCGGTTCCCCGTCCACATCCTCCATCGGTACACCGTCAATATCTTCCCCCAAGGGGGCACCATCAACATCATCTTCCAAGGGAGCGCCGTCAATGTCCTCTTCTAAAGGCACGCCATCAATGTCGTCCGGTGGCTCGCCATCAATATTCTCGAGTGGTTCCCCATCGATATCATCATCCAATGACTGACCATCAACGTCGCTTTCCATATCCATTGGCGATTCACCGCCCTCGTCTGGGACAAGTGTTGTCTTTGGGGGCTCGGCAAGTTCTTCGGCCGGCTTGAAGGACGAAGTCTTAAATCGCGAGACGGGCGCGGGCGCTGGTTCCTCGACGACCACCGTGGCCTCCTCGACTACTGGCGCTTCCTCCTGCACCTGCCCATCGATCCTTCGCCTCAGTTGCTGAGTGAAGTCAGGCGGGAAAATGATCCAATCTTCCCAGATATCGACGACGGCGGTGATCTGGCCCTTGAACGTCTCGGCGGTGATGCGACCCGGAAAGGAATGATAGATCGTGGAAAAGTGATCGAAGACGAGTCCGAGTCTGCTTTGGAACTCTTGTCGGAACTTCCAAGCCATGGGCAGGGCCGCGGCCGAGTTGTGCAAGATGTCACAGATGAGATGCAGGCGGGCGAGCTTGCGGGGCACCGGCGTGTCATCAACGACGAGAGAAGCAATAATGATATCGGCGACCTGCAGGCGGTCTAGCGTAAGAATGGAACTAAACATGGCCGCGGAAATATACCTCATTAGATGCTTCCGCATGCTCCAAACTGAAAGCCATACATCGTGCGAATTCACCGCGCGCACCGCTCAACGACCGAAGCATGGCCTCGAAGCGTTTTCGCGCCAACTTGCCGAGTTTCGTCTTGCGCGTGCGTTCCTTCTCAGACTCCTCAGCAGAATCTGTGGAGAAGACGCTGTTGTAACCCTTTATGCCCATATTGTCAATTCACGCGGCGTGAGGAGCAAAAGAGAGGATTCGCACCTCATCCTCGAACTCTGGTTCTACAGTACCCCCCTTCTTTACCAATGATCGATAATATCTATGCTTTCGATGCTGCGAGACTGACAGTCAGCTGTGCCCATATGATCTGTGTAACGAGCTTACATTTCGGTCAGCGAGGAAGGAATACCGCGGATTATCTTTCTCCATCTCCTTCAGATTTTCTTCATATTTTTCGCCGTGACCCTTCACCTCGGCAACGACAGTCCTTATAAACGACTCGGTGACCTCCTCGTCATCCGTCGCATACCCACGTGGCGAATAACGACCGCGTGGTGAAGGGCTACGCCTGCTATAGCGATTGTACGATCGCCTTGGGGAACGTGAATACCTAGACCCGCGTCGAGGGGAATAGGAACGACTGCGCGAACGCTTATTGCGCCTATGGTCGCGATCACGGGAGCGGGACCGAGACCGAGACCGAGACCGAGACCGCCTATCTGGCCTATCTGGCACTGGACTGGAAGAGCGGGATCTCTGGGCGACTAGTGTATCGTTAGTGCTAAGGCCTGTGGATAGCATAGGGACAAATGGCATATCTACTGACCATACATTGGCTTGGCGGCGAGTGGAACAGCTTTGCTCCATCCGACGCGAAGGACAGTCCCTCCCCATTCAAATCCATCAAATTCTTTAAGCGCCGCTTCGGCGTCTCTTCGTTTCATGAACGAGACAAATCCGCTGAGGCCAGAATTTCTATTGCGCCGGGCAGCCGTCATATCCGCACCGGGTCCAGCCGCGTTGTCACCGCGTGGCCACATGATTTTGACCTTTATTACCAACATAAGCAAACGGGAGGTTGAGAGGAATGTAGACACCAACCGAGCCAACGGGGCCCATCCGAGCGAAGAAGGTTCCTAAGCTTTGCTCTGTAACATGAGGCGGGAGGTTTGCAACAAAGACATTGGAGGTCTGTATACCGTCAGCTAAGATAGAAGTAAGTACGAAGATATTCCGGTACCTCTGGGTCGCCTCGGTCTTTACTTCCACTCTGTCCTTCGTAGGCTGGAAAACGTTATAAGCCAATTGCGATGTGGTGATTGAAAAACCGTGACTAACCTGCCATCGCAGTTGCCGACCGTCCGTGAGCTTGAGGGAGTAAATTCAGCGTTGACCGAGTAAGGCCGCGTTGCAAACTTACAACTCCTAGCAAATCGAGCCTCTCGGTCTGCCTGGTCCCTTTGCAACACCGTAATGAGCGTGGCGAACATAAGCATCGTGCAGGTTGGTCTGACCTCTTAATCTCTTCTAAAAAGGCATCCATAGCACGTTTGCCTTTCGGCTTTGGCACAGCTGGAGGAGACGGAGACTGCAGTCATGTAGAAAATGTCACGCTCGTAAACAGACTGGCACACCTTGGACAGTTCAAATGCGCGCATGGGACGGGAGTGCGCATCCGATCGAGAAAATCCTGATGGCGTATAGGCAGTACCAGAATCCTTCGAAGAGCGGATGAAGCTGCTAGACTTTGAGCTGCGCCGTGGAGGTGCACTGTCATCGGCGTCGAATGCATCTAGAAACTCTGCGTATGCCTTTGCAGCATGTTCCTCCTCTTCTTTCCGTTTAGCCTCGGCGGCCTCTTTCTCCTTTTCCCGTTTTGACTTTTTCACGGTGCCTTGGGTATACTGAGAGAGCTTCTGGTCGTCCACGGTCTTTTGCTATCGCAGGAGTCATTGTGAGTGCAGAGGAACGGGAAGAGAAGTTCTATCCGTCGCACTGGAAACGAAGAGTCGTCTTCGTCATTGTCAAAAAAGGTGGCCAACCTAGACTTGGTTTTGTCCATGAGTGAAAAGATACGAAGACGCGAGCCGAGCCTGGGCGCGGTGTGACGGTTTAACGTTTAACCTCCGTCACATCCTGTCACGCAACTGCTGAGACCTTTTTCTCACCCACCCACTCATCTTGACAATCATGGTTCTAATCTCAAGACAATGCTCGCTTTGCAGTCATTCATCGATCGACGTTCTTCGGGTCTATGGCCACATATGTCGAAGACCATTCATCTTGTCGAGCGTAAGCCGTCGAGCTGGAGCCTGGAAAGACTCTACCAGACCACTTCGTGAAGCGTGAAGGCATTCATATGTAGGCTTTTCCACGCGTAAATTACGACCCTATCACATGCCGCAACGAGACCACGTCTCGTAGGATGACGGTTTGGAAATGTACTTGTTACGATCGTCTGTGCTACATCATGATACCCTGCAAGCCAGCGAGGTATGGGAGGTGTCATCAGCGCCATACCAATTGTGGAGGGTGATGCAACGAATGGTGGTTATCAGGCGGTCATGGCTTGCGCGCTGAAGATTTCAGAATCAACAAGATGGGATACGACGCGAGAAACCTGGGAAACGTGATCCTGGATCCGAACTCTGGTGCGCCAGTAGTATCGATTGATATCGCCAGTAAAAGTGTCCGGAGGTGGTACGGTCGCGGTACGCATTTCCGAGGCGTACCATAAATGGCCTGGATGGCGTGTGGGAACTAGCGCTGTTGGAGATCACTCACGCGATCACGGATCGCGGTCTGTTCACGGACTGAATTGTGTTCAAGATCATGATGGCTGCGCCGTGCAGTTGGCTTCGTTACCGTCACCATTACCCTCGGGACGCTCTTTCCAGGATGTGGCATATATTAAGGTCACACAAGTCGTGTCTTTCGGGCTAGGATCGTGCTGGTATCACCTCAAAAGCGGCTGTCCGTCACGACAGTCTCTCGCATCGTGGCCTCTGGTCTACGCTAGTCGTAGAAAATGGCCTCCAAGTTACATAACCCACTAGCCACACACTATGCAGGCGTCCGTGACAGGATCATAAGCACAATATGCCAAACATTGCTCTACGGTCCGAGTCATCTCTACCACTTCTCCTATAGTCCCTGCGGATTTACTGACCCTCCATGTATCCTAGGCATATATTTGTGTCTCATTCCCATTGCGGTTCACGTCATGGTGTAAGGGATCCGTCGCCCAATTCGCCTGTATTTTTTTTCTCAAAGGATTATCATGATGGTACAGCACAAAGGGACTCCAGAGTCGAGCACGGAAATGGCTCCTCGCCATCATCACTTCCATGTTTGCTTTGTCGACTG
>Ga0137397_10000280_pt1 | contig 34870 bp, 19 predicted proteins | sample czorhiz116metaG_FD_106658 | JGI IMG/M metagenome (GOLD analysis project Ga0137397, IMG submission 106658) | Vadose zone soil microbial communities from Angelo Coast Range Reserve, California, USA - czorhiz1.16 metaG | ecosystem: Environmental > Terrestrial > Soil > Vadose zone | place: USA... | reverse complement strand
TCACGACCTCGGAGGTGCACACGTCTCATTCGACCTGTTTCGTAGCAGTGGGCGAATGGCCGTTCCAGCATCAGCCCTCGCCGCCGCAGTAAGCTCTTGCCCCGCTCGCCGCGAATTCGTCGCGGATTGGCGTAGACGGCATCACGTTCCGCTTGCTTGCCGATCCAATTTCGTTGTCCTCGTTTCGGTTCCGAGATAGAAAGCTTCACACCGTAGAAGGTATTCCTGCCGTGCTGACCATTGAGGGCGCAGCTCAAAACTGAGCCAGAAACCAACCGCGTTCACTTAGTTACTTGCATACTCCCGATTCGTGTAAGAATAGCCGGGCTTTAAGTGCCGCCATCGTTCATTTCAGGAGGAGTTCATGGCTAAACTCAAAGGTGTAAAAGCTAAAACAGAGAGCCATCCGATCTACAAAGTGCCGCGCCGCATTTACGACATCGAAGCGAAGGCCAGTGCAAAACCGCCACAGCAAATCGCGGCGGCATTTCTCAAGCGGATTGCTCCGGACCTAAAGATCGATCAGAACCTAAGTCAGTTGAAGTTCGACAAGGTGAAGAAGACCCTGCTCGGCAGTCATGTGTTGTATCAGCAGTACCTGGATCGCAAGCCAATCTCCGGCGCCTGGATCCGTGTCGACATCGACAAGGATGGGAAGGTGTACAACGTTCAGAACGACCTCGTACCTGCGCCGAATCTCGCAAAAACCAAACGGGCTGCTCCCGGTGGGGAAGGTGCCAGGCTTTCCAAAAAGGACGCTTCCGCCGCCGCGTTGGACGCAGTGAAAGGGCGGACCAAGGAAGTGTTGGATGCCGAACTCGTATATTTCCCTCACGCGGGGGTGCCGACCGAGGCATGGAAAGTCATCGTCAAAGCCGAGAAGCCCTCAGGCGAGTGGAAGGTCTATGTCGACGCCAAAACGGGCGCTTTGTTGGAGTGTCTGAATATCCTGAAGCGAGCCGACGGCAAGGGCCGCGTCTTTGATCCGAATCCTGTCGTGACCTTGAACGACATCGAGTTAACCGACAGTGGCAAGGTGCCCAACGAAGCATATGTGCCCGTGACGCTACGGGGTTTGAAAAGCGGTGGAGTGTTGGATGGCCCCTTCGTGAGCACCAAGGCGACGCCGAATCGGATTAAGCGCATAAGCCGGAAGTTCATGTTCAAGCGCGGTGACCGGGCCTTCAAAGAGGTCATGGTTTACTTCCATATAGACCGTATGCAACGCCATCTGCAAGAGTTGGGCTTCCAAAACGTTCTCAATCGTCCAATCCTGGTGAACATCGATGGGACGACTGAAGACAATTCGTTCTACAGTCCGAGCACCAAAAATCTGACTTTTGGAACGGGCGGAGTTGACGATGCGGAGGATGCCGAGATCATTCTCCACGAATACGGCCATGCCATTCAGGATGATCAGGTGCCCGGCTTTGGCGCCAAGCACGAGGGTGGATCGATGGGCGAAGGTTTCGGCGACTTCCTGGCCGCGAGTTTCTTTTCAGATAAGAAGCCCGCGAAAATGAAGCCAACGCTCGGGAATTGGGATGCCGTCTCATACAGCGGCGACGATCCGCCGAGCCTGAGAAGGCTTGACAGCAATAAGAAATATCCCAAGGACATGAATGGCGAAGTGCACGACGATGGCGAAATCTGGTCCGCTTGTCTCTGGGAATTGCGCTCTGCGCTAGGACGTCGGACGACCGAACACCTGGTGATTGCCCATCACTTTCTTCTGACGCGCAACGCCGAGTTCGAGGACGCCGCTAATGCCTTGATCCTCGCCGACAAGAACCTGAACCAGGGCGCCAATGAAGCCGCTATTCGAGGCGTTTTTGTAAGGCGCGGCATCTTGCCAAATCCGAAGCGTAAGAACCGACGCGCTGGAGAGCCCTTCGAGGAAGTGGCTGTGCGCGCGGGGCGTCGCGTGCCGTAACGTCCGCCTCTTCTTTGGCGCCTGGGGCATCAGATGCGAGCCATACTTTTCGATCTCGGCGACACACTCGAACATAAAGACAGACTGCTGCCCGGTGCGCTGCAACTGCTGGACGGCTTGCGTGAGTTGCGCGATGACGAAGGCAAGCCGCCAGTAGCAGCCTTGATTTCAGATTGGGACGATGCCGCAACGCCGGCCGAAGTGAAGCGTCTTCGGCGCGACTACTATGCACTGCTCGAGCGCCTGGGATTAAGCAACCATTTCAAGCCCTTGAGCAAACGGGTCACGCTGTCGACGGAGTTCGATCACGTCTATAAGCCGGATCGACGCATTTTTCGGGCTGCACTCGACAAACTCCATCAGGGTCTTCCGTTTCACCATGCCGTCTTCGTCACCGAAAACGCCACTCACGTGGCAGCCGCACGTGAATTGGGAATGATGGCGATACACTTTAAAGGCCCAGGGCAAAGCGCGGGTGAAGTGCGTGAACTCAAGGCACTTCTGCCTATTCTAAAGAACCTCTTAGCGTTTCTACCGTGCGGAAAACGGCGTGGCGAGGCGATCGGACGGACCGTTAGTCCGGCCCGCAAGAGCAAGAAGACCGATGAACAAACCAAAGCGCTTTTGTCACAGGTTAGCGAGGAGCGTCTGCGCAAGAGCCTGTCGGCGCTGGTCCAATTTGGTACTCGATGGACCTATTCGCCCAAGATTGGAAAGGTTCCCGGATGGATCCAGCAACAACTCAAGGGGCTCGGCTATGGCGCAAAAACCCGTTTTCAGCCGTTCGACGTGCCAGGAAGGCCTCGACAGCGGAACGTCTTATGCGGGCCTTCGCCGGGTACGAAAGGTATCGTGTTGGTTTGTTGCCACTACGATTCGATCTCGGAGAAACCGTCCGAAAACGCTCCGGGAGCAGACGACGACGCTTCGGGCGTTGCCGCGATTCTTGAGTTGGCGCGGCTATTGAAACCGGTTCAACTCAAGCGCGACCTTCTATTCGCGGCTTTCGGCGGCGAAGAGCAGGGCCTGTTTGGATCGACGGCCTGCGCCGCCATCGCAGCGCAGAAGCATTGGCCGATTGATGTCGTTATAAATTTGGACATGATTTCGTACAAACGTCCAGGCGGTCCTTCCCGCATCGTTGTCGAGTATGACCAGGGGAACCGAAACCCCGGCAACGACTCCGCAGCGAAGGCCTTTGGACTGGTGATGGCCCAGGCTGCAACCGATTACACTCGGCTCGCGGTCGAGCACACCGACATCTGGAACAGCGACTATCTGCCCTTCGAGGCGAAAGGTTTCGCGTGCATTGGCGCTTACAACGCCGATGAGAACCCCTTCTACCACAAGTCGTCGGACGGTCTTGACAACGTCGACGTCGGCCACCTTGCCGAAGTCGTGAGGATGGTTTTGGCGACGATCATCATGCTGGCGAAATAAATTCAACTCCGCCGCGCCTTGCCATACTTCCGTTAGAAGGAGCATACGATCGGATCGCAGTTAGAGGCCTTGCGAGGATACGCGGCGACAAACGGGATGGAAGTCGTCGAGGAATTCATCTCCGAGCCGATACGTGGACGACGAAACTGGATCGGCAAGGAAGTCGAATGTGACGCCGTTTACGCAATCGGCGCCGGATTAAAGGCGAGCGTGGCAAGAGCTTATTACGCCGTCGCGGACTGATGTTAGAAAGGCCATTCGCCCATTGCTACGAAACGGGTCGAATGAGACGAGTACACCTGCGAGGCCGTGAGAACATTCTCAAACGACTCCTCATCCACATCGCCGGTTACAATTTGAGTCCGGTGCTGCGCCTGATGATCGGCAAAGCCACGCCGCGAGGCCTCCAGGACCTCGCAGTCGCCAACTTTCTTACTTTGATTGCCCTGATTAATCAGCTCTGGCAGGTCTCGGATGCCGTAGATGACTCCATGCCCCCAGGAATGATCAGATCGCAGCATTCAACATTCGCTGTCGGGAAGTTCGACATCGAGACTTCTACCCCGGGCTGCCAGGGTACGGAATTGTGTTTTGAAATTCTAATCTCCTTGAGAAATTCCGGAAATCATCGACCAGTAGTAACATGGCGCACACTAGGATTGAATAGTCGGCACAGAACGTGCACAGTACGGAGAGGTTCATTGGATCAGCGTATCGACCACGTGATCAAGCACATCCAATGTACGTATGAAGGCCCTCTTTCGCTAACCGAACTGGCTCGATTAGTAAATCTTTCGCCATCTCGTCTGCGGCATTTATTCAAGCGTGAGACCGGACTGACTGTTCACGAGTATCTCAAAACCACTCGGATGAAGAGAGCCAGGGAACTACTCGAATCGACATTCCTCAGCGTCAAGCAAATTGTGGCGAATGTTGGTTTGGCCGATTCAAGTCATTTCGTCCGGGATTTCAAACGCACCCACGGCGTAACCCCCCGACAATACCGGTCGACGCACAGCCGCTTCGGCCAATAAAGAATCTTTTTTGCCAACGGATTCGGCTTGAGCATAGCCGTCGATGGAAGGCACCATACCGAATCGCGGCTTCTAAGCACGTTAGCTTTTGTTGGAGAATTGCGTAGCGGTGTGAAAGGTAAACAAATTGTAAAGGAATCTCACTAGAGGAGGTCTTGAGATGTTTCAATTGATGAGAAAATTACGAGCTATACGTGGACTACAACGCGCTGCCAGAGGTGCACGGCTGCGTGGTTTGATGGCGACGGGCCTGCGGGGTGGAGGACAGGGCCTGCGGGGTGGAGGACAGGGCCTGCGAGGTGGAGGACAGGGCCTGCGAGGTGGAGGACAGGGCCTGCGAGGTGGAGCAAGGGGCCTGCGCGGCGGAGCAAGGGGCCTGCGCGGAGCAAGGGGCCTGCGAGGTGGAGGACAGGGCCTGCGCGGAGCAAGGGGACTGCGCGGCGGAGCAAGGGGACTGCGAGGCATACGGGGGCTGGGTGCTCCCTCGGCACGCCGAGCGGCTCGCGCAAGATTCAGATAATACCGTATCAAAGATCTCCGGAACTTTATCATTCGTGAGGTGATGGGCAACTATTGACGGACGGTTGGACAAACATCATTGCCGCTGCTCTTTGTCCACTCCGGTACGTCCAGTAGTTATCCATTGTTAGGTTATTTGGTGTGCCTGCTCGGCCTGCTTTCTGTTCAAAGGTGCCTGAGAAGGTTTAGAAGGAAGGATATGTCGAGGGATGTCCTTTGGCTAAACGTATCCGCCCACGTTCACCTTGCGTCCGAAGACCTTTGTCACGAGGAGGTCCGCGATGCGTTTTCAACATTTGATGCATGCCAGACGTCGACGGTTAAGACGATGGATCCAATTAAGTCTTGCGCGCGGTTATCCGCCGTCTCAGGGTGCTGACGAACCTGAGGAGCGTCCGCGTCCGTCGGACAAACAAAAGCGGCCACGCACCGACCAATTTGACGCTGTATTGCCGTTCTGGCGGTTCAGACAAATGAATGATCGGGTGGGGGCCGGCCGTGCCGATTACGCGGAGGATCTCGAACACGAAGATCTGGAGGATGATGACGAAGATCTCCGCGATGAAGACTTGGAAGACCAAGGCGCGGAAGCGCAATGGAGTTCCGATCGGGACGAGTTTGATGAGATGAGAGGTAGGAGACGCTGGTGGCGAAATCCAAGAACCGTCGCCAGGGGCTGAATAGCGTCTCCTTTGCGGCGTCTCAAAAACTGCCTTCGAAAGACTGATTTCAGATGCCCAATAACTTGGTCTACGTCATTATGGACAGCTGTCGCTTTGACAGCGTAGCCGAAGCGCGTACTCCGAACATCGATCGCATCGGCCGACTGGAGCGCCGATTCTCGTACGCGTCATGGACATTACCGTCGCATTACACCTACCTCATGGGTTTGATCCCGCATCAAAGTCCTCCGGGGGTCTTTGCATCCGAAATTTATAAACAGGAGTTCAGCCGCTGGATCCGACGCCTGAATATTGACGGTTTGTCGTTCAAAAGCTTCGTTCCCTGTTTGTCTCTTCCCAAGGTCCTCAAAGACTACGGATTTCAAACGACCGCACGTGTATCTCTGCCTGTGCTCAACCCCTACACAGCGATAAACACGCATTTCGATGATTATCGGCTCATGCAAAACCACAACGATTTCAAAGGAATGATTCAGGAACTCCGGTTTTCCACCAGCCGTCCGAATTTCTATTTCTTGAATCTCGGTGAGACGCACTATCCCTACATGCTTGACCCGAAGGGCCTGCCTCACCTCTCGGGCGTGCACGGCGTCTACAAAAGGCTCGATGATGACTTGGGCGTCAAGGATTCAGCGGCACCTTTCTTCGATGAAAGTCAGATGCGGATGTTTCATCGACAGCAGATGAGATGTGTGGAGTACGTTGACGAGCTCATGGGTGTGTTGCTCGACAAGGCGCCAAAGGATACCTACTTCATCGTCACTTCGGATCATGGGGAGTGCTTCGGAGAAAGCGGATATTTCGGACATGGCCCAATAGTCCACGAGAAGGTCTTTGAAGTGCCTTTTGTTGAAGGCGTCAAACCGTAGAACAGGACCTTCCCCGACAAACGCCCTGACGGCAGCGATTAAGCGCGCGGACACTTACTGGAAAATACGGAGGCGGACGTGAACTGTGAGTTTCGATGTTTTACGCTTAGTCACGCCGATCTTGGTTCACCCGTCATTGCCATCGCCACAGCGCGGGCAGGTGGCGTAGGGCTAATCGATTTCGAGTTCAGCCGTTCCCGATCAGCTGCGCTGGGCGCTGTCAACCGTCTGGCCGCAGACGCCGACGGGGAAGTCGGCATCCGTGTGGGTCCCGCCCGCATCGAACATTGGGTACCAGTCATCGAAGCCTTTGGCGACCGTCCTCACTGGCTGGTCTTGAGTGCGTCGGCCGAACAACCGCTAAGCGAAAGGATCTCGGTTCTGCCAGATGCTGAAAATCGCTGTCTCCTTGTGGAGGTCACCGAAATTGAGCAGCTGAGTGCAATCGAGGGACATCGCGTTGCCGGAATTATTGTTCGGGGGCACGAAGCTGGCGGATGGGTCGGCGAGGACACGACGCTGATTCTTTTGCAGAAGGTGCTGCCGCGTACTAACGTACCTGTTTACGTCCTTGGAGGCATTGGCATCCATAGCGCAGCTGCGTGCCGGGCCGCTGGAGCTACGGGTGTTGTGCTTGCCGAGCAGTTGCTGCTGATGCCGGAATCCCCGTTGTCGTTGAGCGCGCGGCGGCATTTGAGACGGCTGAATGGGCAGGAAGCCCGAATCTTCGGCGAACGGTTAGGGCGATCCTGTCGCGTCTTGATGCGTCCAGGATTCGGTGGAGCAGAGCGTCTGGCGGAGCTCGCCGCCCAATCCGAACGGGACCAGGATCCGATCCGCTGGCGCGACCGGGCGAACGAAATCATCGGCTGGGGACGGCCGGAGGAGTCTGCCTGGCCTCTGGGACAAGCCGTGGGTTTTGCTGCGACTTTTCGCGAACGTTACAAGACCACTGGACGCCTTGTGCAGGCCGTGATTGGGGAAACCGCTCGTTTGATTGCGTTAGCAAGACATCATCAGCCACTGGCACCAGGCGCCGCTCTCGCGACCTCACACGGTACCCGATATCCCATCGTGCAAGGCCCGATGACGCGAGTCTCGGATTGCGCCGAATTCGCCGACGCCGTCTCGAAGGGAGGCGGTCTGCCATTTCTGGCTCTTGCGCTGATGCGCCAAGAGCAAACACTCGAACTTCTGCGAGCCACGGCCACCATGATGGGAAACCGCCCCTGGGGGGTTGGCCTGTTAGGTTTCGTTCCGAAAGCATTGCGAGATGAACAGATCCGGGCTTTGTGGCAGGTCAAGCCACCGTTCGCGCTCATCGCCGGCGGACGTCCTGACCAGGCTGCAGAATTCGAGGAACGCGGAATCGCCACGTACATCCATGTTCCGACACCTGATCTTCTGCGAATGTTCCTGGAGCAGGGTGCCAGGCGGTTCGTATTTGAAGGTCGGGAATGCGGCGGCCACGTTGGTCCCTTATCGAGCCTGGTACTTTGGGAGAACCAGATTCAAATGTTGCTCGATCGCGTGTCGCCCGGTGAGCAGCAGAAAGTGCACGTGCTCTTCGCCGGTGGTATTTGCGACGCGCGTTCTGCCGCTATGGTGAGCGTCATGGCGGCGCCTCTGGTTGAGCGCGGCATGAAGGTCGGCGTATTGATGGGTACCGCGTACCTGTTCACCCGCGAGATCGTCGAAAGCAACGCCATTGTCCCCGAATTTCAAGCACAGGCGTTGGCATGCACCCACACCACTAATCTGGAAACCGGTCCTGGCCACGCAACACGGTGCGCGGATACAGCGTTTGCCCGCGAATTCGAGCGAGAGCGGTTCAGGCTGTTAGGTGGGCGAGAGTCTGCAGACATCGTACGTGAGCGTCTGGAGGACTTGAACCTCGGGCGATTGAGAATCGCGTCGAAAGGGATTCGGCGCGATCGGAAACTCGGGCTCGTCGAGGTGGACGTACCCACGCAAATCCAGGAAGGAATGTACATGATCGGGCAGGTAGCCACGGCGCGTGACGGGCTCACGACCGTGGAAGAATTGCATGAGCAGGTCTCACGGGGTAGTGCCGAGCTTCTGCAAGCCGTCGCTTCCGCATCGCCGCCGTCCAGATCCGAAGCTCATCCGTCCGATGTCGCCATTATCGGTATTGGAACCCTGTTGCCGAAGGCTCAATCGCCGGAGCAGTACTGGCATAACGTTTTGAACCGAATCAGCGGAATAACCGAGATCCCAAAGGAACGTTGGGATTGGCGGCTCTACTACGATCCGGACAAGAAAGCTCGAGACAAGGTCTACTCCAAGTGGGGTGGATTTCTTGACGAGATACCGTTCGACCCGATGCGCTATGGCATTCCGCCAAACTCGCTCAAGTCGATTGACCCATTGCAACTGCTGACACTCGAGGTCATCCGCCTCGCCCTCGAGGACGCAGGCTACGCCGATTGCGACTTTGATCGCGAAAACACGGGTGTGATTCTTGGCGCCGGGGGTGGCCTGGGCGATATCGGGATGCAGTACGGCGTGCGTTCCGAGATTCCCAGGTTTCTGGAAACGCCCGACGAAAGAGTTTGGGAACGATTGCCCGAATGGACCGAGGAATCGTTCGCCGGATCTCTCTTGAATGTGGCGGCGGGGCGCGCCGCGAACCGCTTCGATTTCGGTGGTCTCAATTTTACCGTCGACGCGGCGTGCGCTTCCGCGTTGGCTGCGATCAACCTTGCTGTAAGTGAACTTGAATCCGGACGCAGCAACATTGTGATCGCCGGGGGCGTCGACACGATCCAAAGTCCTTTCGGGTACCTGTGCTTCAGCAAGACACAAGCACTTTCCCCACAGGGCAAAGTCCGTACTTTTGATGTTAACGGCGACGGAATTGTCATCAGCGAAGGTTTTGCCGTCGTGGTGCTCAAGCGCTTGCGAGATGCCGAGCGCGACGGTGATCGCATTTATGCAGTAATCAAAGCAGTGGCGGGCTCCAGCGACGGAAAGGCTCTCGGCCTCACTGCGCCACTGCCTGCGGGACAGAAGCGTGCACTACGTCGCGCTTATGCCAAAGCCGGTATCTCACCGGCAACTCTGGGCCTCCTTGAGGCCCACGGAACCGGGACGCCTGTTGGTGACCGCGCCGAAGTGGAGACCGTGATCGGCACGCTCACGGAAGCCGGCACTCCCCCGCGAACCTGTGCGCTTGGTTCCGTAAAGGCCCTCATTGGTCACACCAAGGCAACCGCCGGCGCGGCGGGGCTAATCAAGATAGCCTTAGCGCTTCACCATAAAGTGCTCCCGCCGCATATCTCAATCGATCGGCCTCTTGCGCCTATCGTCGCGGAGAGCAGTCCAGTCTATCTGCTGAAGGAGGCGCGACCCTGGCTTGCGCATCCGGATCAGCCGAGGCGAGCGGCCGTGAGTGCTTTCGGTTTCGGCGGCACGAATTTCCACGCAGTTCTCGAGGAATACCGCAGCGAGTACGACCACCAGGCGCGCAGCGTCGGCTCGCACGAATGGCCGTGCGAATTGTTCGTCTTCCGAGCCAGGGATGAGCGGCAACTCGAGAACGAACTCAAGGAGCTCGAGCACGCACTCGCGTCCGGCGCGAAACCTCGGCTCAGAGATCTTGCCTACAGCGTGCTTGCCCGCGCGGAGAGTCGCGCCGGCGGTATCGCTGCGAGCATTGTGGCTTCCGACATCGGCGAACTGTGCCAGAGCCTGCGGCGCGTTCTGACCGCGGTTCAAGGTAACTACGGCGCCACGCTGCCTCCGAACATCCGACTTATAAAGCGGCCTGTTTCTGGCACTGTCGCATTCCTGTTTCCCGGGCAAGGTTGCCAGTACCTCAATATGGCGCGTGAAGCAACGCTCTACATTCCCTTGTTGCGCACTACACTCGAAGATGCGGACCGGTGTCTTCGATCTCGCTTTCCAGAACTGTTGTCGCGTTACATCTACCCCCCTGGCGCTCATACCGACACGGAAGCCGATCTTCAGCGTCGCAGCCTGACCGACACCAGAGTGGCGCAGCCCGGGATCGGCGCGCTCTCCGCTGGATTTCTCGACCTGCTTGCGGATCTTGGCATTCGGCCGGACATGGTCGCAGGTCACAGCTACGGCGAGTTTGTGGCATTACACGCAGCAGGAATACTGTCACGATCAGAGTTTTTGCATTTGTCGGCTGTTCGCGGCCAGGTCATGGCGGATGCCACCACAACTTCGGCGCCGGGTGCGATGGCTGCGGTCCACGCGACTCGGGGGGATGTTGAGGAAGCACTGGGATCGATGGACGGCATCGTAATTGCCAATCACAACGCGCCGCGACAGTTGGTCATATCCGGCAGCCAGGAAAGCATCAAAAAAAGTCTGGCGCGATTCGAAAAACTGGGTGTGAGTGCAGAACCACTGCCGGTATCCGCGGCGTTTCACTCTCCAGCAATGGCGCCCGCAATGGCCCCCCTCGAAGCTGCCTTACGATCCGTCGGCATGACCGCGCCGAAAGTTTCTGTCTATTCGAACCAAACGGGTCAACTCTATCCCGGGAATGTCGATCAGATCCGGGATCAGCTATCGAAGCATGCTCTCTGCCCCGTGGAGTTCGTCAGCCAGATCGAACACATGTATTCCGACGGGGCTCGGATTTTTATCGAAGTCGGTCCCAAAAGTGTCCTCACTGGTCTGGTTGGACAGATCCTTTCGGATCGCGTGCATGAGGCCGTGGCGCTCGATGCGGGAGGCCTTCGCGGTTTGCTTGGCGCCCTCGGCACGCTTGCTGCGCTCGCACTTCCTTTGGCCGTCACGCGCTTGTACGAATCACGCGACGTTCAAGAGCTAAACCTGGCCCGTTTGACTCATGAAGCCAGAGAGAAACCAATGGCTGCAACTGCGTGGCTTCTCAGCGGAGGATGCGCCCGGCCGCAGAGCGATGAGGTTCGTCGGACGGGCCGCTTACCGTCCCTGGATGTGGACAGTGCCGAATGTGCCAGACAAGCTTCGCAATCGCCGCCGAGTCTGCCAGCAACTCCGCCCGTTCATGCAGTCCCCGCCTTCAACGCCAGTCCAACGGCAAGTGCCGCCGAGATCCGGCAGGATTCCCATGGATCATCGACATCAGTGTCTCTCGATGCCATGAAAGCATATCAGGAGACCATGCGTCAGTTTCTTCTGCTCCAGGAACAGGTCATGTCGAAGTTCTTAGTCGGGAATGAGGCTGCAACCAGCGTTCCGGCTTTGACCGCCAGCGTGCCTCGGCGCAATGCGCTCGACGCACCCTCATCCGATGCGAACACCCCGCCGGCACATGACAAAGACTTGACAGCAATCAGGCAGACATCGAAACATGAACGGCCGGCTGCTGCTGCCGTTCGCTCGATCCTTTTGCAGTTGGTGAGCGAGCGCACCGGATATCCAATGGACGTCCTGGGACTGGGCCAGGACATCGAAGCGGAACTGGGCATCGACTCCATCAAACGAGTCGAGATCTTGGGAGCGCTGCAGGCGCAATTGCCCGGCATTTTTGGACCGAGCCAGATGGAAGCTCTGACCCGTATGAAGACGCTCAATGGCATTTTGGAGCATCTTCATGCGACTACCGGGGCGTTGGCGGCGGGAAACGGTGCCGGCGGGCAGGCAGACGCGCTGGCCCAACCCGTTCAGGGAATGCTGGATCCCGGTGAACTGCAGAAGCAGTTACTACAGCTGGTCAGCGACCGTACAGGGTATCCCGCCGAGATGCTGGGGATGAATCAGGATCTCGAGGCAGAGCTCGGTATCGACTCGATCAAACGGGTCGAGATCCTCGGCGTCTTGCTATCACAACTGCCTGCCGCATTTCAGGCGCGCCTGGGGTCCCGGTCCGGTATGGAAGAGCTCGTAAGGACCAAGACACTGGCTGCTCTCGTGGACCAACTGTTATCAGGAGACATGGCAGGCGACGGAAAGGAGCAACCCGATGAAACTCCGGCCGTCGTTCAGTCCAACCCACGTCTGGAACCAAACTCATTGGCACTTCCCCGCCTTTGTATGCGAGGGGCTTCCGTTCCGATTGATCGAGCCTTGGTCAAACTGCCCCATGGCGCGTTCCTCATTACTGAGGACGATTTCGGCGTAGCTGCGTTAGTTGCCCAAAGCCTCGGGGCGCGTGGAGTCATAGCCCGAATTGTACCGATGGAGTTATTAGCCGAAGGAGGCGCACTCGAACATCACGTTCGCGAGTTCGCCACGCAGCACGGTCCGATAAGTGGAGTGATTCACCTCGCACCATTAACCCGACAGCCCATGCCGGTAATGCTTGCGGTGTGGCGGGTGCTGTGCACGCAGCATGTCAAGAGTCTTTACCGGATTCTTCGGACCTGTCTACCGGATCTGGCGAAATCGGCCGAGCAGGGAAGAGGACACCTGGTCTGTGCTTCATCGATGGGCGGAAGCTTCGGACGCATGGCGTCCAGCACAGTCGCTGCCTGGACAGGCGGTTGCGTCGGCCTGATTAAGACCGCACTCGCCGAGTGTCCCGGCCTTCATTCCAAGGCCCTCGATTTTCAAGCTGACGTTTCGCCGGAATGGATAGCCGCCCGGGTGCTTGAAGAGGTGGGGACTCCGGATGGCTTGATCGAGATAGGTTTCCCGGGTGATAGCCGAACCGCATTCGTTACCGTGGCCGAGCCCCATGTTTCCAATGGCCTGGGCATCGTGCCTGCCGCGGACTGGGTGGTCCTGGCGACTGGGGGCGCGCGGGGTATTACTGCTGAGCTCGCCTGTGAAATTGCAGTCCCCGGCATGCGGTTCGTTATCGTAGGGCGTACTCCACTCTCCGACGTCGAATCGGCCGAAACGGCCGGGATGAGCGAACGCGCGGCGCTACGAGCGGTGTATATCGGCCAGGCTAGCGCTTCTGGAGCTTCGGTCTCGCCCGCTCTGGTTGAAGGCGCTGTCGAGCGAGTGCTCGTCGAGCGCGAAATCCGCAGAAATATCGCGCGCTTGCGAGAGCTCAGAGCCGAGGTTGTCTATCATTCGCTGGATGTCCGCGACGAGGAAACATTCGGCAATTTCATTCAAGAACTATACCGGATCCACGGTCGTGTGGACGCCGTGCTTCACGGCGCTGGCGTCGTGGAAGACAAGCTCATGGTTGATAAGGTGCCCGAATCTTTCGACCGGGTATTCGATACCAAGGCCGATAGCCTATTCATTCTCAGCCGCCACTTGCGCCCCAACGAGTTACGTCTCTTCATCATGTTCGCATCCGTTGCTGGGCGCTATGGCAACCGCGGACAGGGCGACTATGCCGCGGCAAATGAGACTGTCAACCGATTCGCCTGGCATCTGCATTCAGCTTGGCCGGCGTGCCGGATTCTGTCGATCAATTGGGGGCCCTGGAACATCACCGGGATGGCGACCGAAGCCGTACGCGATCAGTTTCGAGCCCGCGGGGTCGTGCCCGTCGAGCCCGCCTCGGGGCGGCATTTCTTCGCTGACGAGATCCTCTTCGGGTCGTTGGCGGATGTTGAGGTGATCGCAGGCGAAGGACCGTGGCAGGGCGAGGAGAAGCTTGCACGTGAAAGATCGCTCCGTCCACCAAGGCGCGAGGCGAGGCTGGTGCTGATCTCCACGCCGCCCGAGATGAGGCCGAATGGAACAGTGGTGTTCGAACACACCTTCGATCTTGTTAATGATCCTTACCTCAATGATCACCGCCTCGACGATGTTTCGGTACTGCCCGCTGCAGCGGCCGTTGAGTGGATCGCGCAGTTCGTTCAGTCGGCGTGGCCCGACCTGGTAGTCCAGGAAATACGCGACCTTCGCGTCCTGCGAGGATTCCGGTTGGATGATGATTCCCCTCGGAAAGCCGTTTTCCGGGCGAAGTCATCGAGCCACGGTGATGCGGGATCGCTGAACGTCGCTGTGGAACTCACCGACGGGGAGACGGATAGTTTCTGCTACAAGGCCACGGTGATGCTGGTGACTATGCTTGCCGAAGGGCCGGAGAGTCCCATCGGGCCTCTTTCATCGGGCCAATCGCTGGAGGCCGAAGCAGCTTACAAAAACTTCCTTTTTCATGGCCCGCGATTCCGATACGTTACAGACATCCTGAGACTGGACGGTGCCGGGGCCGACGCGCTGGTTGCTCGCAGCGTCCCAGGGGCCTGGCTGGGTCTGCCAGAAACACGCGCGAAGGAAAGCGCCGACGGTTGGCTTTTCGATCCCGGGCTACTGGACACGGCTCCTCAGCTTGCCATCGTCTGGTCGAGGCTGCGCCATGACTCGACGCCACTTCCGTCACGATTCGGGTCTGTAGCACGGTTTGGCAAGGAACCGATTCCTGAGTCCTTGAACCTTTTCGTGAGAATGCGCGCAGACAGCACCGAACATCTGCTTGTTTATGATGCCGCGTTTGTTGATCGCCACGGCAAGATGCGCCTGCAGCTGAAGCAGGTCGAGAGCACAGGCACCCGAGCACTGAATCGGCTCGCGGTGAAAGCATGAGCGTGCACGCGAGCTCGATAGACGTCGCTATCGTCGGTATGTCCGCGATGTTTGCTGGGGCGCCGGATCTCCAGACTTACTGGCATAACATCCTCGCGGGTACCGACGGAGTGCGTGAAGCATCCGACCGTTGGTCTGTGCCGTATTTTGACCCTTCCTCGACAGACAATGCACGAATCTACACACGTAAGGGCGGGTTTCTGGGCGATGAGGTGGACTTCGATCCTATCGAGTTTGGAGTCATGCCCAACACGGTGCCTTGCGCCGATCCGGACCACTTTCTTGCCCTTAAGCTTGCACGCGCTGCGCTGCGCGATGCAGGCTATGAAAGCCGTTCCTTTGATCGAAAGCGAACCGGTCTTATTTTTGGCCGCGGAACTTATGTGAATCGCGGTTACAACACGCTTCTTCAGCACGGACAGGTCGTTGATCAGGTCTTATCACTATTGGCGTCGCTGCGTCCGGATCTTAGCGAGCAGATGCTCGAGAAGATCCGGGCCCGGCTGAAAGAAAGCCTCCCCGCGTTCACCGGCGATGTTGTTCCGAGTCTGGTCCCGAACGTCATCACCGGGAGAATCGCCAATCGCCTGGACTTGATGGGCCCGAACTATATCGTAGACGCGGCTTGCGCCTCTTCGCTGATAGCTGTCGATCTGGCAATTACGGAGCTGACCAGCGGCCGCTGCGATATGGTCTTGAGTGGTGGCGTTCACTCGACTACGCCCCCTCAGCTTTACATGATGTTTTGCCAGCTCGGGGCGCTGTCACGTGCGGACCTGCGGCCTTTCGACACTGCGGCGGATGGAACATTGCTCGGTGAAGGAATCGGCATCGTCGTGCTCAAAAGATTAGCCGACGCGGATCGGGATAAGGATCGTATTTACGCCGTCATCAAAGGGACCGGCACTTCGAGCGACGGGCGTGCAGTCGGCCTTCTGGCTCCCAACCTCGAGGGACAGATTCTCGCGCTCAAGCGGGCCTACGCCCAGAGTGGAATCGACCCGGACACGATCGATCTGATAGAAGCGCACGGGACGGGTATGCCCGTGGGCGACAAAACAGAAGTAAACACGCTCAGAACCGTGTTTGGTAACCGCGCGCCAGATGGCCTTCCTCGCCGTGCCCTGGGTTCAGTGAAGTCGATGATTGGCCATTGCATTCCGGCTGCGGGCATCGCGGGTCTCATCAAAGTGGCGCTGGCATTGCACGATAAGGTGCTGCCAGCCACTCTATGCAACACCGTTAACCCGGCTTTAGAACTTGGTCGTACCTCATTTTATGTGAATACCGAAAGCCGGCCGTGGATCCATGAAGGCCGATCGCACAAACGCCGTGCGGGCGTGAACGCTTTCGGTTTTGGAGGCATCAACGCCCACGCGGTACTTGAAGAATACATTGCCCCTGACCACGTTGAGCGCCTCGTGCACAGCCGGTGGCCCGCAGAACTCTTATTGTTTGCGGCACCGGATCGACACGCGTTGGTAGAAAGCCTGCGGCGCGTGCAGGATCTGATTGCTCCCGGCACGAAGCCGCCGCTCTCCGATATTGCCTACACGATGCGCCATCCCGGAGAAGGTTCGCACCGCCTGGCCATCATATCCGCGACTGCGGAGGATCTTGAACGCAAGATCTCAAAGGCCATCGACGTTCTGTCAGGATCGGCGAAGCCGCCCGTATCCGGTCGCCGGGATTTGATCTATGGCGTTGTGGAGGAGATTTCCCATTCTGGCGACATCGCGATGCTGTTCCCGGGCGAAGGCGGACAATATCCTAACATGCTTGCCGATTTGTGTATGCATGTGCCCGCCGTGAGGAAATGGTTCGAGCGGCTCGATGCCTCGCTTGCGAAACTGGCGCCGGTGCCCCCAAGCCAAATCATCTTTCCGCCTCCCTCTACGCTCGAAGAGCGAACGCGCCGCGCCCTCGAAGAGCAGTTAAAAAGCCTGGAGATTGGATCCGCCGCCGTGTTCGTAGCGAGCATGGCGATATATGAGTTCCTCGTGGAGCTGGGTGTTCGCTGTGACGCGATGGTGGGGCACAGTACGGGTGAAGGAACCGCGCTGGTCGCTTCCGGCTTAGTGCGCATTTCCGATGAGCTCCAGCTGCAGTCGAAGCTGGCGTCGTTTAACCGAACGTACCGGGAATTAATCGGTGCCGGCAGAGTTCCTCGAGGCGCCCTGCTCACCGTCGGCGCCATTCCGAAGGCAGAACTCGACGAGGCAGTTGCGACATTCGGTGGGCGCCTGCACATAGCTTTGGAAAATTGCCCCAACCAAACAGTGCTATTCGGAACGGCTGACGATGTGAAGACAATCTCAGAAAAGCTCATAGCCTCAGGAGCTATCTGCATGCCGCTCTCCTTCGACCGCGCCTATCACACACCTCTGTTTGCGGAATCCGAACCCATCTTGCGCGCGCTGTACGAAAGTCTGGATGTGGGTCCAGGTCACACACCGGTATACAGTTGCGCTACAACGCGGCCCATTCCAGATGATCCGGAGGCGATCCGCGAACTGGCGACGCGACAGTGGTTCAGCAGGGTCCGTTTCAGTGAAACGATCGAAAGCCTTTACGCGAATGGCATTCGCACTTTCCTCGAAGTGGGACCGGGAAGCAATGTGACGGGGTTCGTCCGTGACATCCTCCACGGTCGCGATCATCTCGCGCTCGCCACAAACGTGCCGGGCAAGTCCAGCGTCACCCAGGTGCTGAACGTATTGGCGCAACTGTTCATCCGGGGTGTGGCGTTGAACCTCGAGCCGCTTTTCACGTCCCGCCCTGTAAACATGCTTTCTCGTGATCAAACTGTCGATCAGCGACAGCCCGCGCCACCTCGGATCAATCTAAACATGCCAGTCATGCGGCTGCCCGAAGAATTCATCGCTGAGGTCCAGCCAGCGCTGCCGGCGGAGCAGACGCCGCCGCCCGCCGGACGCGATACGAAACTCGCCGGACTGATAGCTCACTTCGACCTGATGCAGGAATTCCTTGCAAGCCAGGGGCGCATCATGTCCCAGATCGGCGGCTCGGTTCGGCTTGCACAATCGAAAACGTCCGAGGGACCGGCTGCACAGCAAGCCGGTCCGGCCGTGTTGTCGGTGGCCGAACGATGGCCTCTGCTCGGAACGATCCTCGAACAGGATGCCGATCATCTGTTGTGTGAGCGGCAGGTGTCCATTGATCGCGATACGTTTCTTCGGGATCACACGTTGGGCAACCAGCCGTCAGATCGTCAGACAAATCTGCATGCACTTCCGATCGTGCCCTTTACGATCAGTATGGAAATCGTGGCTGAGGCTGCACATTGTTTGGCAAGTGGGAATCGATCTGTCGTGAGACTTCATGACCTGCGTGGTTATCGGTGGCTCGCTCTGGACGAAGGAGCCATCTCGATACTGATTTCGGCGCGACGGCCTTCCGATAGAAGCTGGCTGGGAATCCAAGTTCAGATCTTCGAAATTCGAAAGGGCAAAGAGGGAGAGGAACGGCAACTCGTTTTTGAAGGGCGGGTCGATCTGGGAGAGTCCTTCCCCACAGCTCCAGCACAAAAACCCTTCCTTCTGTCGCAGCCGCAGAATCCCCACTATTCGCCGGAGATGCTGTACGGAGCAGGTGCGGTGGGCGAGGGGCGCTATGCGCCTTTGTTTCATGGTCCGGCGTTTCAAGGCGTAAGGAAGATCCGGCTTTGGAGCCGTGAGGGCATCGAAGCAGACATGAGGGCGAGTGATGGGACGAAGTTGTTTCGCAACCTGGGTAAGCCGTCAATGCAAACCGATGCAGTGCTGCTCGATTGTGCCGGTCAGCTAATCGGTTACTGGGTGGCCGAACGCTTCGGCGTCGATTTGAGCTTCTTTCCTTTCGCGGTGCGGGAGCTTCGGCAGTATGGGCCGCCGCCGCGTGCCGGTGCGAACATACTGTGCCGCGGCACCGTTCGAATCGTCGACGATGCGGACGAGCCGGGAGGTTTCGAATTCGTCGCTCGAGACGGCACTGTCCTGCTGCGGGTGGGCAACGACAGTGAACCGCCGTCTCACATACCGACGGTTTATGAAACCTGCCGGATCTATCCACAGAGTGCGAGAATCGAAGGCGCATTCGAATTCCTGGATTCCGATGGACGAGTGCTCGCCCAAATTGCCGGTTGGCAGGATCACTATTTCAGTATTTCTCATCGATACTACCGAGCTCGCCTTTGGCCCCAGCGGGAATACCTGTCACAACCCTGGATGGAATCCGAGGCGGGGTTCTTCTGCCGTCGCATCGACTCGGAAGCCATGCCTTTTCTCGAACAAGGGTGGGGCATCTGGAAACGTGTACTCGCACACCTGATGCTCTCAGAGCGCGAGCGAGGCCTTTGGTATAACCTGCCGACGCAGGGGAGGAGAAGGTCGGAATGGCTGATGGGTCGCATCGCCGCCAAAGATGCGGTGCGCATGTGGGCGGAAGAACACTTCAGACTCTCCCTCGCTCCCGCCGACGTGGAGGTCTTGACGGGTAAGTTCGGGGAACCGGAGATCCATTGCGCACCTCTGCGCAATCTTGGTGCGACTCCCATTGTCTCCATCAGCCATAGCGGAGGGTGGATTGTCGCTGCAGCAAGCGATGCATCGGCAAGGATAGGGATCGATCTTGTCCGGCTGCAGGATGTGCGCTCCATCGATGCCGTCAAGAAAGCATTCGGCGACGATGAACTGAAATTTCTGCCGGGTCTCGGTCAACAAGAAGGTCTCAGCGTGCTTTCTCTCTGGGCGGCCCGGGAAGCAGCCGCGAAAGCCCTTGGTACCGGACTCAAAGGAGAACCTAGAGACTGGATCATCGATGACTGCCAGGCCGACGGTCGGCACATCACAGTAAAGCACGAAAATGAATCCTATCACGTCACCATATGGAGCACGCCCGACGAGGTTGTAGCCGTGTGTTACGCCGGAGCGATGCGGTCTAATGGGGCGTGGCATTTGCAAACGACGTGAGCGAGGGATAGCTGATGGATGAGTGCACTCGAGAAGACGCGATTCAGAGAGACATCGCCCCTGAGACTGTGCGCCAGGATATCGTGAGCCTGATTCGAGACATGATGAAGGATTGGGACATCGATCCCGCTCTAACAATCAATCTCGAAACGGCGTTGGTCGCGGATCTGGAATTCGGATCCGTCGATGTCATCTATTTAGTGGTGGCGATCGAGGAACGTTTCCGGCGGCCGCGGATGGGCTTTCAAAGTCTCTTAATGCGTGACGGCCGCTACGTAGATGACCTCACTGTGGGGCAACTCGCCGATTTCGTGACGCGTAAATTGTCTGGAGCAGAATCATGACGCGAACCCTTTTCATTGGCCTCGACGGAGCGACGTTCTCCATCCTGGATCCGCTTATCGGCGATTCGGAAGGTAATCAGCCAACGATGCCTTTTCTGAGGCACCTTATCGATAACGGCGTTCGGGCAAAACTGCTCTCGACTCCGAATCCGCTCACACCTCAAGCCTGGGTTTCGCTCATGACTGGCCGTATGCCTGGTCATCATGGGGTGTTCGATTTTCTTCACGCCGAGGAGAAAGACGACGAAGTCTACTTCACTCTGTCCGACGCTCGAAATATCCGTACCGAGACGCTCTGGTCGATTGCGAGCCGGCAGGACCGCCGGGTGATATCGTTGAATCTTCCGATTACGGCTCCTCCTCGGCCAGTCAACGGCGCCATTGTGCCGGGTTTTGTGCCCTGGAAACATCTGCGCCGCAACGTGACTCCGGTCGAGCTGTTTGAACGGCTCAAGTCTGTTCCCGGTTTCGACGCTAAGCGCCTCGCCTGGGACTTCGAGAAAGAGAGCCAGGTCATGGAAGAGTTCACTCAAGAGCAACTCGAAGACTGGGTGCGATACCACGTCGGGCGCGAAGAACAGTGGGCTCGCATCTCCGAAAAGCTATTGGTCGAGGACGAACCCGATCTTATGGCCGTCATGTTCGACGGAATGGACAAAATTCAGCATCAGGCCTGGCCTTTCCTGGATCCGCTTCTGCTCGCAACGCAATCCTCGCCGTCTACGCGCCGTATTGTTGATCTGTGCCGGGAATATTTTCGAAATGTGGATAGGTACATCGAGCGGCTTGTTACGCTGGCTGGACCACAAGCGCAGGTTTTTCTGGCCTCGGATCATGGATTCACGTCTTCAACCCACGCAGTACGAATCAACACACTGTTGCACGACCTCGGCTATCTGCGATGGCGATTGGCGAACGATAGCGATCCGGAGCGCCGGCGTGAACAGAGTTGGTTTGCGAATCTCGACTGGAAGCGCACCGTCGCCTATTGTCGTACGCCGTCCAGCAACGGCATCACGATACGAGTGGCTCAGGCACCCGGTGCAACGGGTATTTCGCCTCCGGAATACGAGTCGTTTCGCGACCACCTGATTGCGCAGCTCCGCGAGGTCAGGGACGAAGAGACAGGCGAGCCGATTTTCCAGCAGATTCACAAGCGCGAAGAGGTGTTCCGCGGGCAGGCGATGAAAGACGCGCCCGACTTGTTGATGGTCTGCAGGGACCATGGCTTTATGTCCATCCGGAACGCGCGGCCCATCATTGAAAAGCGAAAGCTGCCGATTGGTACCCACCATCCGGATGGCATATTCGTCGCTTTTGGAAATGGGATCGTAAAGGGCCTGACTATCGAACGCAGGCGCATTGTCGATACCACGTCGATTCTTCTTTATAGCCTTGGGCTGCCAGTGCCGAACGATCTGGAAGGCGAGGTGCCACAGCACATCTTCAGCGATGACCACCTTGCCCGTAACCCAGTGCGAATTGGTCCTTCAACATATTCAGTAGAGGGAAGTGAAGTTCGTGGCGGCGAAATCACCGACAAAGAGAAGCAGAAGATTATTGACCAGCTTCGTATGCTAGGTTACATGGAGTAGTCGCGATGCCGTTCATCACTCTACCGAACGCCCGCCTCCATTACGTTCGAATGCGCACCAATAAAAACGCGGCCAGGAAGGCATCCGAAGAGTTGGTCCTGTTACACGGCCTCGCAGCCAATCTCGGATTCTGGTATCTGCAAGTTGCGCCGGCGCTGACGAGCAGTCATTACTCGGTCACCATGTTCGACCTGCGGGGACATGGGCTCAGTTCAATGCCGCGGTCGGGCTACTCACCGGATATTCTGGCCAAGGACCTGCAAGGTTTATTGGATAACCTCGGCATCGAGTCTGCACATCTGGTAGGGCACAGTTTTGGTGGTTGCGTCGGTCTGCACTTCCTCTGCCAGCATCCAGACCGAGTGCGCAGCCTCACATTAGTGGATGTGCGCCTTCGTACGCTTCAGCCCAGATTGAACCTGCGAGCCTGGGCCTCCTGGCCGCGCTACCGCGCTGCCCTCGCCTGTGTGGGTGTCCATCCAGACGAAGACTCGTTCGACTTGGACTTCAGACTATTCGACCAGCTCGCCGCTCTGGCTTTAAAGAATCCCGAGGCCATGAACCGGCTCCAACGGTTGCTCCCATCGCCATTTGCAGGACGAGCGGGTAAGGCCGCCGCGCGGCGGTGGCTGCATTTGCTTGATACGACGACCGCTCGGAGCGAACTTCAGTCCGGGGAACGTCTGTCGCAAGGTCAGCTTTCTTTGCTCAAGACGGAAACACTTCTAGTTTACGGCGAGTTTTCACAGGCTTTGCCGACTGGTGTCGCCTTGTCGGCAGAATGGCCTCACGCTCATTTCGAGGTCGCCCAGCGCGCAGGACATTTCTTCCCGATGAACTCGCCGGAAAAGCTGCTGGCTCCGGTTGAGAAGTTCATCGGTGCAATCACGTAAACGAAGCTCGTTATGGAGAACACATCCTCACCGAAGCGCTCTCGAGAGGCGCATGCAACAGCACTCGGACAAGAGCATTTCGTTCCGCTCTCGCTCCGCGGTTTCGGTGACGGTTGGAATGCATACATTCACGGGATGATCTGGTTCGAAGGTCGGCTCTACTGCGGCACATTCCGCGCGAATCTTTGCCTCAAGCGCCGGCAAAAAGTGCACGGGCCGCAATGGCCTGTCTGGCCGATCAAGTGTCCCGACGGCGACGTTTTTCAGGAATTGGACCTGCGCGGCCAGATATGGCGTTTCGATCCACGGACCGCGTCGTGGGAAAACGTTCAGCGCTCTCCAATCGTCAAGGGACGGGATGGGCAGGATATTCCGCGGGAGTGTGCCTACCGCGGCCTGGTGGTGTTTCAGGGAAAGAGTGACAGCAAAGCCGTGCTTTACGTGACGCCTTTCAGCAACACCCGCAGTACCGGACCTGTCATCTTAAGATCCGAGAACGGGGAAACGTTCGAGCCCGTTTCCAAACCGGGGCTGGGATTTGATGGTATCTCCTCGTTTCGTTTTTTGACGGCCTTCAAGGGACGCGTCTTCACGTCTCCCGTCGGCATGACCAACAACATTGTCAACTACAGCCCTTATCCAGTGGTGTTCGAAAGCGACGACCCGCGGGCCGATTCATGGCGGCCGGTCAGCACTCCAGGCTTCGGTGACCCGAACAATTCGGTTGTGTTTGAGACGGTCGCGTTTGGCGACTGGCTCTACGCCGGCACCTTCAACCATGTTTCGGGATGTCAGCTCTGGAAGACTGCTGCCGAGGGAAAAGGGCTATATCGTTGGACGAAGGTGCTCGACCTCGGCGCGTTTCGCGGCAACTTCAACGAGGGCGTGCTGGCGATGTGCCCTTTCAAAGACGCTTTGTATACGGGCACTTGCATACAGGACGGTGGATTTGATCGGGTCAACCGCGTCGGGCCCGCTGCTGGCGAGATCATCCGCGTCTATCCGGACGATTCCTGGGATCTCGTGGTGGGAAGCGCGCGCCTCACTCCGCAGGGACTGAAGGTTCCGACCAGCGGACTGCGGCCCGGGTTTGACGATTTCTTCAACGGCTATATCTGGCGCATGTGTGTTCACGAAGGTCGGCTCTATGTCGGAACAATGAACTGGTCGGCGTGGCTGAACTATGTCGATATGAATCAATGGCCGGAGCGGTTGCGCGAATTCATCGAAGCACGAGGCATCCAGCAGCAAATCGAGCGTGGCGGTGGGTTCGATCTGTGGAGCACCGCGGATGGTAACCACTTCGAACCGGTTACCTGCAACGGGTTCGGTAACCCATTCAACTGCGGGGCGCGTAGCCTTGTATCAACGCCTTATGGATTAGCTGTGGGTACCGTCAATCCGTTCGGGCCTGAGGTAGCAGTCAGGAACGGTGACTCCTGGCAGTATGTTGAAAACCCGCGAGGTGGCGCTGAAGTTTGGCTCGGCTCCACAACGCTGTCCGACGTCATTCGCGGGATGGCCGTCCTCGGTACGGCCGACGGAACGCCGTCCGGAGTTGAAGAATACCGGAAAGCCGCCGTGCCGCTGTCTCCAGCGACCGATCAGCACTCCCCCATTCCCGTCCTCGATTTAGACGTCACAACTCTGGAGGAGCGCCGTCTCGCCATCGATGTGGAATCCGTCGCTTCGTCGTTCATGGCCGAGGCTCGGGACCTATTCGATCTCAAAGCCGAAGGCACTGAACACATACCGAAAGAAGGTTCCGTGCTGCTTCTGGGCAACAACCCAGCAGTGCCGTTGCTGGCAGCGGGCAGCCTGATCGCTGCGCACGTGTTGTACACGCTCAGTACGATTAAGTCTTCGACGGGCCGCCCGGCGTGGCTGCTCGCGTCAGCGAAATACTTTGATCCGCCAGAACATGAACAGATTTCCAGGAAACTCGTCCTCCGGCTTGGCATAGTTCCCCAGACGTTAACAAACGGTGTACACCTGCTTGAACTGGGACACGCAGTTCTTGGTTATCCCGAAACGAAACCCTCCCGGCCGCCGTACGAAATTCGAGCTTTCGATCCAAGTTACGTCCGAATGGCCGTCATCGCCAATGCGCCGATCGTGCCGGTAGTATTCATCGGCACACACGAAAGCCACTTGCTGATCGAGCAAAGCCAGCAGATCCTCGTCAATAAGCGGCAACCTTTAATAACAGACTATCGGATGATCTTCCTTGCCCCGATCCGCCCAAGAGACCATCGATTGTCTCCGGAGGACGTGGCGGGCATTGAAGAACTCAGCGAAGACCTGCGTAAGAAAATTCAAAGGCTGCTTAGTCAGCGTAGCAAGCGCAGACGCCTTGTCGAGGTTGCGCGGCTTTTGCAGACTCGGTTCGGTTCTTCCGTCGACGCAGAAAACGTTGGGCCGGATGTGGACGGTGTCTCATCATGAATGGTACTGAGTATTTTCTCCGATTCTTGCAGGCGCAAGGCGTACGTTATCTGTTTGGCAATCCGGGACACACCGAACTCACCGTGCTCGACCGTCTGATTGAAACGTCGGGCATGGACTACATCCTCGCATTACATGAAGGCAGTGCGATGGCCATGGCGGACGGATACGCTTTGGCCTCCGGCAAGCTGGGCGTGTTCTGCGGCCATATCATGCCGGGTCTCGGGAACGCGTTGGGTATGTTATTCGACGCGGCCAAACACAGCAGTCCGCTTCTCGTGACGGCCGGTCAACAGGATCAGAGTTTTAGCCTGACCGAACCGTTTCTGGGCGGCGACCTCGTCCAATTGGCGCGTCCCCTTGTGAAATGGGCTTATGAAGTGCGCAGCGCTAGTGAACTCGAACGAGCGTTGCAGCGCGCAGTGAAGATCGCCACCACGCCGCCGGGGGGACCCGTGTTTCTGTCCCTCCCGAAAGATGTAATGGTTGCTCAAACGGAGTTGGCGGGGGAAATCACCGCCGCCACGATCATGCACGCTCCCCGGGCCAACCTGGACGCGATTCGGGATGCGTGCGGCGCTTTGCTGCAGGCGCAGCACCCGGTAATCATCGCGGGCGATGAAGTAGGCAAGTCGGAGGCTGAAACAGCTGTACATGCAGTGGCTTCATTCCTTGGCAGTCCGGTGTATTCGGAGACGGCCTCGATCACCTTCAATTTCTCCATCGATAGTCCGCTTTACCAGGGAACGCTTGCGCGTCGTCAGCGTGATGTGCGGTCGATGCTGGAAGGCGCGGATGTTGTTTTTGCGGTGGGAGCCGAGATCTTTACGATGGCAGCAGCCGCCCACACCGAACCGCTGCCCGAGAATGTCCGCTTGATTCAGCTCAACATTGATGCATGGCAGCTCGGTAAGAACTATAAGGCTTCAGTGGCATTATGGGGCGATCCGAAAGCCACGCTTGAGACCCTGTTAGAGCAATTGCGTTCCATGGCGAACGCCGACCAGGAACGGATCGCTTCGGAGCGGATCGGCATACTCGCGCAGCGCAAAGGTGCGCAACTCGCTGAGCTCGACGCAGAGATCTCCAAAGTCAGTAATCAGCGTCCAATAGCGGGTGCCGTGGCGATGCAGCGAATCGTCGAGCACGCGCCAAATGACGCGGTTATCGTCGACGAATCCGCCACTACGGGCCTTGCCCTGCGGCATTTGCTGAGTCGGCATCCACTCAAGTATTTCGGGCTAAAGGGAGGTGGTCTCGGCTGGGGATTACCGGCAAGCATCGGTGTTCATCTGGCGCTCCCGGAACGACCCGTACTTTGCATCGTGGGAGACGGTGCAGCAATGTTCTCTGTTCAGTCGCTCTGGACCGCCGCCCATCTTCGCGCCAGAGTAGTCTTCATCATTTGTAACAACGCCCAATACCGGTTGATTAAACACCGGGTTCACCTCTACGGAGGAGGGGCATCCGCCCGGGCAAAGCGTTATATCGGGGTGGATCTCGATCGTCCGCCGATCGCTTTCCCTGAATTAGCGCGGTCCATGGGTGTTTGGGCGGAACGAGTCGAGGCTGCCGCGCAAATCGGTGATGCCCTTCGAGAGGCACTCCGACGGGAAGGGCCGGCATTGCTCGACGTCGTGGTGGAAGGAAGCCATCCTGAACGAGACGAGGCTATGTAAGTTTATGAAATGTCATCTGTGATGCTTGAACCTGGACAACTACATATCGTGTGAGGGAAACAGCTATGGAAAACAGCCCTATTGTCGATGCCGACGGTCACGTACTGGAACCGATCGAACTCTGGGAACAATACCTGGAAGATCCAAAGTGGCTTCCACTGGGTCCCCGCTTTTTTAATGACGAGGACGGCGAGCAACATTTCATGCTGGAAGGCGAGGTGTTGACGAAAAAGGGAGGATTGGGCCTGGGCGGTCGCAACGTGCGGCAGAAATGGGATAGTAGCCTGCGCAAGCAACGCTGGGAGGAACAGGAGCCCGGAGGGTTCGATCCGGGGCGCCGAGTCGCAGACATGGATGAAGAAGGCGTCGACATGGTACTGCTCTACCCCACAATCGGGCTGCGCTTCACTGCGTTGAAGGATGCCGATCTCTCGGCGGCGTTGTGCCGCGCTTACAACCGTTGGCTGGTGACCTATTGTAAGCCTCATCCGCATCGGCTCTTCGGAGTCGGCATTATCCCGCTGCAGGAACCGGCGCTTGCCGTCCAGGAACTCCGGTATGCCGTCGAACAGTGCGGTTTCAAAGGAGTTTTGATTCGCCCTAACCCCATTCGGAGTCGGAATCTGGACCATCCGGACTACTATCCCGTTTGGCAGGCAGCTCAAGACCTCGACTGCGTCATTGCCCTTCACGAGGGCGGTAATGTGCGAAACAACCCCCAGGTTGGGCGCGATCGCTTCGATAACTGGGCGTACATTCACGCAGTCGCGCATCCAATGGAGATGCAGATGGCACTGATGTGTTTCGCTTTCGGAGGAGTGTTCGAGAAGTTTCCGAAACTGAAGATCATGTTCCTGGAGTCTGGCGGCGGATGGCTCCCGTTCTGGCTTGAGCGACTCGATGAGCACTTCGAAAAGTTGGACTGGCTGCTACCGCAATGTAAACGTCCTCCCAATGAGTACTTCAAGCGCCAGTGCATGATTCAAGTTGAGGCCGACGAATCAACATTGCCTATGACGGCGGAATTGGTGAGCGGTGATTGCATCGTTTGGGGTTCAGACTATCCGCACTACGATTGCAACTGGCTCGGCGCGGTCGAGAAGGTCCGGATGCGTCAAATGCCACAGGCAACGACGAGGAAGATTCTTGGAGAGAATGCCGTTCGTATTTTCAACCTTCCAAAAATCGAAAGAGCCCGGCCCCCAGAAGCGGAAAAGAAAGTCGGAGCATGAAAAGGACCTGCGCGCGGAAGCCCAAGGCCCAAACTCTCACGTCTAAACAGAGAGAGATGGCGGCGTCGCTATGGTATACCGGAGCAGGCCATTGATTAACCTGAGGATGGTAATTGGGTGTTGAAAACCCACAGGCTATTGAAGGAGGCAACCCATGACATTTAGCGAAGTTGCAAGGCGTTTCCGGAAACCGTGGGTTATGAACCTGATCCCAATCTCTGTGATTATGGCAATCGGCCTCGCGATCCCAGCATGGCGTGTTGAAGCCACGCCCGCGGGCCAAGCCCGTGCGCGCGTTGGCAGGGCAGAATCGAGCCGTCCGGTGACGATGGAGCGAGTTGGGGAGGGCGGGCAGGCAGCCTGGATCTTCACGCCGAACGACCCACGGCCGACGACCGCGCCCGTCATCTTATTCATTCACGGCTATCGAGCGACCGATCCGTACGAATATGGCGCATGGATTGATCATCTGGTCAAGCGCGGCAACATCGTTATTTATCCCATTTACGAAGAAGAGTACGGAGATTCGGATCCCAAGATATTTCGCAATCTGGTAGAAGGCTCCAAGACCGCCATTAATCATTTGATGACGCGGGGTCCGGTGACGCCCGATTTGCAACGGTATGCCATTGTTGGACACTCCTTTGGTGGAGGGCTATCCACCGTGCTTGCCGCGCGTGCGCATGAAGTGGGCTTACCGGTCCCGAAAGCGATCATGTCGGTCGAACCCGGATGGCGCGATAACGGCAAGTTTCCCACGGAGTACCTTGACCGGATTCCGCCATCCGTTTTGCTGGTGGTCGTCGAGGCAGATCAGGATCAGTTCGCGGATTCCAGGCAGGGCAGTACGATCCTTTCGAAAACGTCTCAGATCCCGCAGTCACAAAAGGGATACATACGGTTACAATCCAACCGCGAATCCAAACTGGTAGCGGACCATTATGCGCCGTTGGCTCCCGACGAGGCCTATCGTTTGGAGCATAAGACTCGGCGTGAGGAACGACGAGAGAGGATCGTCTCGAAGATCATGAAGATCAGGGACGGCGAGATTGACGCGTTGGATCGGAACGGGTTCTGGAAACTGTTTGACGCTCTGGCGGAAGGCGCGTTCCGAAGCCAGATGAATGTAGATCAGATCATCCGCTCCGGCGGAACCGAGAACATGCAAGTCGTCGCGCCGCACAACTGAGGGGCATTGCTCGCCGAATCGCGTGGAAACGCTCACCCAGCAGGCTCCACTCGCCAATCTCAAGGTGCTCGACTTCACGCACTACCGGGCAGGGCCTTATTGTACAAGGCTGTTCTCTGGTTTCGGCGCTCGCGTGATCAAGGTCGAACGGCCGTTGACCGGCGATCCACTACGGCATCAGGGACCTTTTGTCGATGATGTTCCCGGCTGCGAACGGAGCATCCCGTTCCACTGGTCAAACGCCGGCAAACAGAGCATTGCTATCGATCTCAAAAGCCCCGAGGCTCTGGAAATCGTGTCAGCGCTCATTCGATGGGCGGATGTGATTGTCGAGAGCTTCACTCCCGGCGTAATGAAACGGCTTGGATTCGATTACGCGCGCTGCAGCTATATCAGCCCGCGCGTGATCATGACATCGATATCCAATTTCGGTCAGGATGGCCCGTATCGCGACTATCGCGCCAGCGAAAGCACAATGTATGCCATGAGTGGAGGCATGATATCGACGGGCGACCCGGATCGTCCGCCGCTCGCCCCCGGACCCGCTATAACGCAATACACCGCTGGTCTCCACGCCTATATTGGCACCCTGCTGGCATGCTTGCGGCGCGCTAACACGGGACGGGGCGAATACGTCGACGTATCTGTCCATGAAAGCGCGCTCGAAAACATTGAGATCCACTTGACGGAATTTGCACAGGAGGGTAGAGTCGCGCGTCGCAGCGGCGACAACCATCCACTCGTCCCATGGAGAAGCTATTCGTGCCGAGATGGGTATGCCGCTATCATCGCCGGGCCATTACGGCACTGGCACAGAGCGGCGGAGTTATTCGAAGAGCCGAAGCTTGGTGCTCCCCGGTTGCAGCACATGCGAGGACGCATCGAGCGGCGACACGAGGTCGAGATGTTGATTCAACCCTGGCTCGATGCTCACGACAAGCAGGACATATACCATCGAGGCCAGGCGATGGGACTCGCGTTCGGTTACGTCGCAACTCTAGCCGAGGTGTTAGCGTCTCCCCAACATGCCGCCCGAAGCTTCTTCGTACAGAGTGACGAACACCCGGAGGCGGGCAGTCTCCGCCAGTGCGGCGCCCCTTTCAAATTCGGTGGAGGAACGTGGAACTCCGGACGCGCTCCCCTGCTCGGCGAACATACGAAATCGATTTTGGTAGAAATTGCGGGCTGCTCGGAAGATGAGATGGAGCGGCTCGCGCAGCGAGGTGTCATCTGAAACATGCCTGAGCCTCTCAGCGGGTGGCGCATCGTCGACCTCACACACGAATGGGCCGGTCCCCACGCGGCCCGTTTAATGGCCGATTTCGGTGCCGAGGTGATCAAGGTGGAGTATTTTCGCCGCCTCGATCATATGCGCGGTGCGAACAAAATAAATCGTGCCTATGACCGGCACGCCCGTTTCCTGCAACTGAACCGCAATAAACGATCGCTCGCTCTCGATTTGCGCGACGCGCTCGACCGCGGCGTGTTCGAAGACCTTGTCCGCTCGAGTAACGTCGTGTTGTCGAATTCGAGGCCAGGCGTCCTCGAACGGCTCGGGTACGGCTTTGCCGCGCTCCGACATTTGAAGGCAGACATTATCCTCGTCGCTCTGAGCGCCTGCGGTCAAACCGGTCCCCACGCAAACTACGCGGGATACGGCGGTGGCCTTGAGGCGACGAGTGGGGTCCAATCGTTGACCGCCTATGGTCCCGCGGAGAAACCGAGGCGCATCCGAGAAATGGACGTTACCAATGGCATAATGGGAGCGGTCGCAATCGTCACCGCCCTCATGCACCACCAGGCCACAGGGAAAGGAACCTTCATCGATCTATCCGAGATCGAAGCGCCGGCCCACGCCTTGGCTGCTGAACGAATCATGGAGGTCGCTCTTAAAGGCGCCAGCGTTTTGCCTCTGGGCAATCGTGACGCGTCAAACGCGCCTCACGGCGTATATCCTTGCCAGGGGGAGGATACGTGGATCGCGATCTCAGTGGATACGGGGCCGGAGTGGCTTGCCCTTTGCACCGCGATCGGCCGTCCTGACTGTACCGCAGACCAACGCTTTGCCACACGAGAGTCGCGCCTTCAACACCACGACGCATTGGATGAACTCATATCCTTTTGGACGCGCCAGCACGACAAACTGACAGCTATGAAGCTCCTGCAGGCGTCTGGCATCACGGCGGGTGCGGTGCTCGATGTTTCTGATCTTGCCAAAGACCCACACCTGACCAAACGTGGGTATTTTCGGTATCCAACGTGTACGCCTCATGAGTTTCTTTATCCGGGTTTTCCATTCCGGCTCTCTGCCGGCGGCGGCGAGGTCGCGACCGGAGGCCCACCCCTTGGTGAAGCAAATCAGTACGTGATTCGTGACCTGCTTCGCCGTGACCCGGTCGACGTTCGCGAAATCCGCGAGGATGAAATCGGCACCGATTTTGACGTAGGCGAAAACAGCATCTGACATCGATCGACAACAGTGTCTGACCAACTGATGACAACTGATCTCATTCTTTCGGACGACGAGGCGCGGAACCTGCTTCTCCGATCGTGCGATTGGTTATCGTGGGAACTCACCGCTCGGCAGACTTGCGACCTCGAGCTACTTCTCAACGGCGGCTTCTCGCCCCTGTCCGGCTTTATGACCCGGGGAGACTATGAATCGGTTTGCGAAAGAATGAGGCTGAGTAGTGGTCACCTCTGGCCGATTCCGATATGCCTGGACGTCAGCGAGACCTTTGCATCCCGAATGGCGCCGGGAAGTCCCGTTGTTCTTCGCGATGCGGAGGGTGCCGCGCTCGCCGTTATTACCGTCGAAGAGATTTGGAAGCCCGATCGAATGGCAGAAGCCGAAGCGCTGTATGGGACGACGAACAGTGCCAATTCGCACGTGCGGTATTTGCTGCACTCAACGGGCGCTTACTATGTGAGTGGCCGCCTCGAAGGAATTCATTTGCCGGAGCACTACGACTTTAAGCCCTTGAGGATGACCCCAAAGGCTCTGCGCGCGAAGTTTCGGAGACTCGGTTGGAATCGGGTGATCGCCTTTCAGCCGAACGGACCGATGCATCGCGCCGATCAGGAACTTACTTCCAGAGCAGCTCAAATTGCCACGGCAAACTTATTGATCCAGCCGGTCGTTGGTGCGACTGAACCTGGTGACCTCGACTATTGCACCAGGATCAAGTGCTATCAAGCCATCGTTCCACGTTACGGAAAAAAGGATTCAGCTCTCCTGTCCTTGCTTCCGTTGGCGAAGCGGATGGCCGGTTCAAGAGAAGTCCTCTGGGAGGCAATCGTCCGAAGGAACTACGGGTGTACGCACCTGATCGTACCTGGCGAAGGGACAGGCCCGGAAGCCCAGGCTGCATGGGAGATGCTATCGAAGCATCAGCGGGAACTCTCCATAGCCCTCGTTTCCTTGTCCGACAGCGACGCTCCAAATGATGCTCGCGTCATCCAGATGTCAGATGGAGAACTCAGAGAGTTACTCGCAGCAGGAAAAGAAATTCCCGAGTTTTTCACATTCAAAGAAGTCGCTGACGAGCTTCGCCGCGCCTATCCCCCCAGAATCCGTCGAGGTTTTGCAGTCTTTTTCACCGGTCTTTCAGGATCCGGAAAATCGACGGTTGCAAACATTTTGCGAATAAAATTACTGGGAGCCGGGGGCCGTTCGGTGACGTTGCTCGACGGCGATATTGTCAGAAAGCACCTTTCGTCCGAATTGGGATTCTCTCGCGCGCATCGGGACATCAACATCCTGCGAATTGGTTACGTCGCTTCGGAAATCACGAAGGCGGGCGGCGTGTGCATATGCGCGCCGATCGCGCCATACGATGCCGCACGAAAAAAAGTCCGCCACATGGTTTCCGCCGCCGGGGGATTTCTTCTCGTGCACATGTCTACGGCAATCGAGGTCTGTGAGGCAAGGGACCGCAAAGGACTCTATGCGAAAGCACGTGCAGGCCTAATAGAAACTTTCACGGGCATCTCCGATCCGTACGAGCCCCCGTTTGACGCGGACATCGTCATTGATGCTGCCAGTGTCACTGCACAGCACGGTGCTGACATGATTGTCGATAGGTTGGGCGCCGAAGGCTATTTGCCCAGCCCCAACGTCGCCGAAACGCGGGGCGCCGGAGGCCGTAGATAAGTGCGAGGAATCCTTTCCAGACGATATTCCGAAGATGCTCGGACGATTCGTATTGCCTGTCACGTCGGCCGGGCATCAAGTATTTCTCGACGCTCTATCAATCCTGATAACAGTACTCGTCTGCGATGCCGACATGGGCGTCATTCCGGAGGCTCACTGTGAAGGTTTTGCTGACTGGCGCTACAGGAATCATCGGGCCGGATGTTCTAACCCGTTTACTGGCTCGCGGTGACGATGTCTGCGTGCTGGCTAGGCCGGATACTATGGACAAAATCAAGCATCGTGATCGCATCGAAGTAGTCGCTGGCGATCTGTCCGACACCAAAGCGCTCGAAAAGGCCACGCAGGGCTGCGAGATCGTCTACCATCTCGCTGGCCTTACCATCGGCGCGGGACTGCGTGAACTCACGGACGTAAATGTAATCGGAACTGAGAAGTTGCTTCGCGCATGTGAAGCTGCCGAGATCAATCGTTTTGTGTTTCTGAGCTCAGTTGCGGTTTATGCGCCGGCTCCGACTCCGAACAGGTGGCCCGTGACCGAAGAGCGGGCTATTCGCGCATATGGAAACCCGAATCTAAAGAATTACGCACAAAGCAAGATCGACGCCGAGAAAGAGGTTCTTCGTTTTCAAGGTAAAGGCAAGTTTGATTGCACCATTTTGCGCTCAGCCCCTGTTTATAGCAAAAAAGCACCACGCATCCGTGAGTTGGTCGAGCGTCTAATCCAGAACCCCTGGCAAGCCGTGAATCCAAGGTCGCGGGAGGTGAGAATGCACTGGGTGCATATCCACGACCTTTCGAAAGCCGTCGTCCTTGCCGGAAACCGTCGCGCCGCCGCAAATCAGATTTTCAACATTGCCGGGCCTGACGTGTTCACTGCGGCTACGATCCTGGCCTTGGTAAAAGGCTTCCCCGCAGAGGATCTCTTCGAGGCCCGACTGTCCGACGCCGGCACATTGAAGTATGACATCACCAAGGCCAATCGGATTTTAGGCTACACACCAAAGGTCAGGCTTGAAAGCGGTCTCCGAGAATTGGCGTCCACCATGAATGAATGGCCCCGTCGCCCCCGATTCCGGAGATCTCCCATTTCTGCTCAGGCCTGGAGACGCAGCCGTGGAACTTAATTCTCAATATTGTGTGCATACTGAAAAATGCCATCGCGCTTGAAATGATTGAACTTCCGCGTGTTGCCGTTTAGGCTTTTGCGGCCATGATTGAAGGTCTCTTTTCGTTCTTGTCGTCGCTTCGCATGTACTTTCAAAGTAGCGCGGACCTGCAACTGGAGTTAACCTTCGGCATCAGATCACCGTTCTCCAACGAAAGACACCGAAGCCAAGACTGAAACCGGCGGATCGCCGGCTATGGGCGTGGCTGTCTCGATTCTGGTCTCGGTGGCAGTCCGCACTCGTGATTG
>Ga0137397_10000277_pt1 | contig 34980 bp, 29 predicted proteins | sample czorhiz116metaG_FD_106658 | JGI IMG/M metagenome (GOLD analysis project Ga0137397, IMG submission 106658) | Vadose zone soil microbial communities from Angelo Coast Range Reserve, California, USA - czorhiz1.16 metaG | ecosystem: Environmental > Terrestrial > Soil > Vadose zone | place: USA... | reverse complement strand
CGGCTTCACCCTGGCCCGCCGCCACTCGCGCCACCAGTCCCACAGCTCGCGGGTGCCGAGCAGGCCGCGGGGGCGCAGCAGCATGAGCGCGATCAGCGCGATCGAGTAGATCACCATGCGCAGATTCGCCAGCGCCCGGAGGTACTCGGGCAGCAGGGTGAGCACGGCCGCCGCGATGGTCGAGCCGGTGATCGAGCCCATCCCGCCCAGCACCACCATCGCCACCACCTCGAAGCTGCGGACGAAGGTGAAGCTCTGCGGCGCCAGGTTCCCCTCGAACGCGCCGCTCATCGCCCCGGCCACTCCGCCGAAGAAGGCGCTGATCACGAAGGCCCGCACCTTGTAGCCGGTGGTGTCGATGCCCATCGCCTCCGCGGCGACCTCGTCCTCGCGCACGGAGAGGAAGGCGCGCCCATGCGTCGAGTCGCGCAGGCGCTTGGCCACGATGATGGTCCCGATGGCGACCGCCCAGATCCAGGCGAAGTCCGCCCGGTGGGGGATGGGCGACAGCCCGATGGCACCGCCGAAGAACGGCGTGTTCTCGATGATCACCCGGATGATCTCGCCGAAGCCGAGCGTCACGATCGCGAGGTAGTCGCCCCGCAGCCGCAGCGAAGGCTTGCCGACCAGGTATCCCGCGACCGCCGCGGCGCCGGCGCCCGCGAGCACGGCGAGGACGAAGAAGATCCGGTACGGGTCGTCCTGCGGCCCGCGCATGAGCAGGACGGCGCTCACGTATCCGCCCACCGCCATGAAGCCGGCGTGGCCGATCGAGAACTGCCCGGTGAGCCCGTTCACCAGGTTCAGCGAGACCGCCAGGATGATGGCGATCCCGATGTGGTTGATGTTCTGGAAGGCGTACTCGAGCCCGAGCGCCGGATTGAGCGCGATCTCTTCCTGGATGAGGATCAGGATCGGGACGGCCGCGAAGAACGGCAGCCAGCTCCGCACTGCCCGCCCCGTGCGCTGCAGCGCGCTGCCGCCGAAGAGCCCCGCCATCTAGACCTTCTCCGCGGTGCCCTTCCCGAGCAGGCCCGAAGGCTTGACGAGCAGGATGAGGATGAGGATGGCGAACGCGATCGCGTCCTTCCACTGCGAGCTCACGTAGCTCGAGACCAGCTGCTCGGCGAGCCCGAGGATGAGGCCCCCCAGCATCGCGCCCTGCACGTTGCCGATTCCGCCCAGCACCGCGGAGACGAAGGCCTTGAGGCCGGGCATCAGGCCCATCAGCGGCTCGACCTTGCGGTACGCGGACGCGAAGAGGATGCCGGCCACCGCCGCCAGCACCGAGCCCAGGACGAAGGTGAAGCTGATCACCTTGTCGATGTTCACGCCCATCAGCGCGGCCACGGGCGGGTTCCAGGAGACGGCGCGCATCGCGGTGCCGATCCGGCTGTGGAAGATGATCCGGTTGAGCACGATCATCAGGCCCACCGAGACGCCGACGCAGATCAAGTCGATGTAGCTGATCGAGACGCCGAGCACGCGGAACTGGTCGCTGGGCGAGACGGGCAGCGCTCCGAAGGCGCGCGGGTTGGGCCCGAACACGAACTGGCCGCCGTACTCGAGGAGGAAGCTGAAGCCGATGGCGGTGATCAGCGAGTTGAGCTTGGGCGAGCCGCGGAGCGGCCGGTAGCCGAACCGCTCGATCAAGAAGCCGGTGGTGCCGCAGATGGCCATCGACACCAGCGTGACCGCGATGGCCCCGAACCAGGTCGGGTGCGCCGCCTCCTGCGTCCAGCGCGACGAGGCGTACCAGCCCATCATCGCGCCCAGCATGAACACGTCGCCGTGGGCGAAGTTGATCAGCTGGAGCACGCCGTACACCATCGTGTAGCCGAGCGCGATCAGCGCGTAGATCGCGCCCAGCGATACGCCATGGACGAGGTGCTGCAGGAGATCGATCACGAGCGACTATTTCTTCGAATGCTCGCCTGCGGGGACGCCTTGACGCTGTCCCGTGTTGGCCGCGGCCTGCGCGGAGTTGGTGGCGCCCGGCGCGGGCGCCTGCGTGGGCGTGGGAGTGGTCCCGGGCGCCGGGTTGGGCGCGGTGTTGCCCTCGGTCTTCTTCGGTTCGCGCGGCGGCTCGCCGGGGCCCGCCTCCTTCGCGCCCTCCGGCTGGATGCGGCCGGAGAACTCGTACTTGCCGCCCTTGCCCACCTTGAGGACCACGGCCGGCTTGGTGGCGTTGCGGTGCTCGTCCATGGTGATGTCGCCGGTGACGCCCTTGTAGTCCTTGGTCTGGGCGAGCGCTTCGCGGATCGACGGCCCGGTGAGGTCCTTGGCGCGCTTCATCGCGTCGTAGAGCATGCCGGCCGCGTCGTAGGCCTGCGCCGCCAGCGAGTCGGGCACCTGGCCGCCGTACGCTTTCTTGAACCTGGCCACGAACTCCTGGATGCGCGGGCTCGGGTCATCCACCGAGTAGTGGTTGGAGAAGTAGCTGCCCTCCAGGGCCGCGCCGCCGATCTCGTACAGCTTCTCGCTGTCCCAACCGTCGCCGCCGAGCATCGGCACCGTGAGGCCGACCTCGCGGGCCTGCCGCGCGATCAGGCCGACGTCGGTGTAGTAGCCCGGCACGTAGAGGGCCTGCGGCTTGGCGGCCTTGATGTTGGTGAGCTGGGCCTTGAAGTCCACGTCGCCGGACGAGTAGCTCTGGCTGTCGACGATCTTCCCGCCCAGCTTGGTGAAGTTCTCGTTGAAGACCTTGGCGAGGCCCACCGAGTAGTCGTTGCGCACGTCGCGCAAGATCGCCGCCGTCTTGAGCTTCAGCGTGTCGGTGGCGAACTTCGCCATCACGTAGCCCTGGAACGGGTCGATGAAGCAGGCGCGGAAGATGTAGTCGCCCACCTGCGTGACCTTCTCGTTGGTGGAGGAGGGCGAGACCATCGGCGTCTTCGCCGCCTGCGCCTTGGGCGCCATGAACAGCGACCTGGTGGACGCGACCTCGCCGAGCAGGGCGGCCACGCGCTCGCTGGAGATCAGCCGGGTGGCGGCGGTGGCGGCCTCCTCCGGCTTGCCCTGGTCGTCCAGGGCGATCACCTGGATCTGCTTTCCCTTGATGCCGCCCGCCGCGTTGACCTCGTCGGTGGCGAGCTGGATGCCGTTGTGGCTCGAGGTTCCGAACGTCGCCTCGGTGCCCGTCATCGAGCCGACCTCACCGATCTTGATCGCGGTATCAGCGGCACCTACGTTTCCACCGCCCTGCTGCTCCTTTTTGCAGCCGATGGCGACGGCCAGCACGCAGACGAGGAAATTCGCGGACATGCGGCGCATGGTCGGCTCCGAGGAGTAGGAAAAAGCGAGCCTGCTTAACATTCCCCTCCGAGGGGATCAACAGGGCCGTGGCGGCTCGGGCCATTCCTTGCCGCGATAGACAACGGATCGTAGGCTCGAAAGGTGTCCGCTCCTCGCATCCTCGTCGTGGACGACAACAGGGAGTTGCTGACGCTTCTCTCCTCGTCCTTCGAAGAGGCTGGCTACACGGTCTATACGGCGGCGCGGGGCCGGACGGCGCTCGATCTGGCGCGCAAGGAGAAGCCGGCGCTGGCGGTGGTGGACATCCTGTTGCCGGACCTGATGGGGTACGACGTGGCCGAAGCCTTGAAGCGGCTGCGGATCCCGTTCCTGTTCATCTCGGGAGTGCACAAGGGAGGCAGGACGTCCTCCAGCATGGTCACCGTGCATGGCGCGCTCGGGTTCTTCGAGAAGCCGTTCGAGCGCCGCGCCCTGTTGGACGCAGTGCGTAAGGCCGTGCCCGTGAGCGGTCCCGGGCGCGAGAGCCTCGCCTTCGACGTGGAGTCGGGCCCCCAGGTCGCGGAGGCTGCCGAGGCGATGCAGCTGACCGCGCGCATCGATCTCAAGAGCGGATCGATGCGGGGGACATCACCGCTCCAGCTCCGGCCGATGGACCGCGACCAGATGAACCGGCTGCGCTCCGTCCCGCCGGCGATCTCCTCGCGCCGGGTCCACACGGGCCCCATCTCGCCGCCCTCCCAGCGGAACCCGCCCTTGCAGCCGTTCGGCGAGAAAGACGGCATCCGGCGCGGCGAGGTGAAGGACAACCTGCCGCACCTTCTGGCCGCGTTCTACAACGCCAAGGAGACCGGCGAGCTGGGCCTGATGAAGGGCCAGGTGAAGAAGATCATTTTCTTCGAGGGCGGGTACCCGGTGTTCGCGCTCTCCAATCTCGTGGCCGACCGCCTGGGCCACTTCCTGGTGCGCGCCGGCAAGATCGACGAGCTGACGCTCAAGCAGGCCGCCGACGAGGCCAGCAGCCGGCGGCAGCGGACCGGGGACGCGCTGATCGCGATGGGCGTGCTGTCCGAGGAGGAGCGGCTCTACTACATCGGGCAGCAGATCAAGAGCATCCTGTACTCGGTGTTCGCCTGGGAGGAAGGCGTCTTCACGCTCTCGTTCCAGGCGCGGGCGCGCAAGGAAGTGATCAAGCTCGACATCCACCCCGCCAACCTGATCATGCGCGGCGTGAAGAAGCTCTACAAGCCCGACCGGCTCAAGCGGCTGATGCCCTCGCGCGCGCGCCCGACGCCGAGTCAGGATCCGTCGTTCAACTTGAGCGACGTCGAGCTGCAGGCCTGGGAGGCGCATCTGCTTCCGCGTTGCGACGGCAGCCGGACGGTGGCCGATCTGGTCGCGGTTTCCGGCAAGCCGGAGAACGAGGTGCTCGGGACGTTGGTCGCCCTCACCTCGCTGCGGGTGCTCGAGCTGCGCTGACCTCGTCGCGGATGCGCGCCGGCACGCGCTGGCTCAGCCCGAACCAGAGCCGCAGAATCCTGCGCATCCCTGCACGATACCTCGCTTGACACCCTCGCGCGGGCGCCATACACGTCCGCGCCGAAATGGTCTCCCTCTCTACCGCCCAGGCCGCGCCGGTCGCGAGCCCGTTCAATCCGGAGCAGCAGCGGCGGTTCGACGAGGGCCTCGAGAAGGCGTTCGCCAAGTACCCGTCCGAGTACCGCCGGGCGGCGCTGCTCGCGGCGCTGCATCTCGCGCAGGACGAGTTGGGCTGGCTGTCCGAGCCGACCATGGCCTACGTGGCCTTCCGCCTGGACGTTCCGCCCGTCCGCGTCCGGGAGGTGGCGACCTTCTACTCCATGTACCGGAAGCGGCCGGTGGGGCGGCACCAGATCGGCGTCTGCAACTCGGTGTCCTGCTGGGCCATGGGCTCGGAGAAGGTCCTCGCGCGGTGCGCGGACATGCTCGGCATCCGTCCGGGCGAGACCACCAACGACGGCCAGTTCACGCTCGAGGAAGTGACCTGCCTGGCGGCTTGCGGGTACGCGCCGGCGATCCTGGTCGACAACTTCACCTACGTCGAGAACGTCAACCAGGAATCGCTCGAGCGGTTGATCCGCGACTTGCGCGCGCAACCCGGGATCGAGATGGCCCCCGGGCCGCTCCCGGTGGATCCCTACGCCGGCCAGGCCGGCAACACGGAGGGCCACTGATGGCCGGCCCCAAGCTTCTCTCCGCCGACTGGGACAAGCCGGAGAGTTGGACGCTCGCCACCTACCGCGCCGGCGGCGGCTATCAGGCGCTGCCCAAAGCCCTGAAGATGCAGCCGCAGCAGATCGTGGACGAAGTGGTGAAGTCCAACCTGCGCGGGCGCGGCGGCGCGGGCTTCCCCACCGGGATGAAGTGGAACTTCGTCCGCAAGGAGACCAGCTTCCCCAAGTATCTCTGTGTGAACGCCGACGAGGGCGAGCCGGGCACCTTCAAGGACCGCGAGATCCTCCTGCGCAGCCCGCACATGCTGGTCGAGGGGATGATCATCGGCTGCTTCGCCATCGACTGCCATCGGACCTACGTGTATTGCCGCGGCGAGTTCCGGAAGACCGCGATGGCGCGGCTGCAGACGGCCATCGACGAGGCGCGCGAGGCCGGCTTCATCGGCAAGAACATCCTCGGCTCGGGATTCGATCTCGAGGTGCATACGGTGTTCGGCGCGGGCGCGTACATCTGCGGCGACGAGACCGGGATGCTCGAGTCCCTGGAAGGCAAGAAAGGCTATCCCCGTCTGAAGCCGCCATTCCCGGCCAACGCGGGCGGCGGGCTCTTCAAGCAGCCGACCGCGGTCAACAACGTGGAGACGCTGGCGAACCTCCCCGTGATCGTCAACATGGGCGGAGACGCGTTCAGCCGCGTCGGGCTGATGCCGAAGAACGGCGGCACCCGCCTGTTCGCAGTCAGCGGCCACTCGAAGAAGACCGGCGTCTTCGAGGCGCCGATGGGCATCACCTTCAAGGCGCTGCTCGACGAATACTGCGGGGGCATGCGGGAAGGCTCCACCTTGAAGGCGATCATCCCCGGCGGAGCCTCGTCGGCGATCATGACCGCCGCCGAGGCGGACTGGCCCAGCGACTACGACACGCTCAAGGCCAAGAAGACCATGGCCGGCTCGGGGGCCGTGGTCTATTTCGACCAGTCGGTCAACATGGCGCACGCCCTCGCGAACGTGATGCGCTTCTTTGCGCACGAGAGCTGCGGCCAGTGCACGCCCTGCCGCGAGGGGACCGCCTGGCTCTCGCGCCTGCTCGACAAGATCGTCGCCGGCAAGGGCGAGAAGCAGGACGTGGACAACGTCCACCAGATTGCGCGTCAGATGGAGACGAAGACCATCTGCGCCCTGGCGGACGGCGCGGCCATGCCGGCCAAGAGCTTCATCGAAAAATTCCGCGCCGACTTCGACGCGCTGGTGCGAGGCTGACGTGGCCGAGGCGGTCCTCTTCTATCTCTTCGCCATCGGCGTGCTGGTCGCAGGCGCCCAGGTGATCTTCCGCCGCAACCCCATCTACGGGGCGCTCTCGCTGGTGGGTTGCTTCTTCTTCCTCTCCGGCATCTACGTGCTCCTCGGCGCGCACCTGATCGCAATCCTCCAGATCCTGGTCTACGCCGGCGCCGTGATGGTGCTGTTCGTGTTCGTGATCATGCTGCTCAACCTGAAAGAAGCGGAGTTGGGGGAGAAGCGGCTCACGGTCTGGAAGGGCCTGGGCCTGGCCGCGGTGGTCCTGGCGGTGGGCGTGATCGCCTGGAAGGCGCTGGGCCCCGCGTATCCGCAGGGTGTCCTGATGCAGGGCGCCCGGCGCGTGGACAACGCCGTGCTCATCGCCGGGTTCGGAGGCGCGAAGGCCGTCGGGCGGACCCTCTATCTGGCGTCGATCCTGCCGTTCGAGGTGACCTCCCTCTTGCTCCTGGTGGCGGTGGTGGCGGCCGTGGTGGTCGCGAAGGGGAGGATCTGATGGACTTCTTCCACGCCCACCAGGCGCAGCACTACCTCGTGCTCGCGGCGCTGCTCTTCGCGCTGGGGGCCGCGGGCGTGGTGCTGCGGCGCAACGCCATCATCGTCCTGATGAGCATCGAGCTGATGCTCAACGCAGTGAACCTCACGTTTTTGGCCTTCTCGCGGTTCCCGCTGGTGCCCAACTCGCCGATGGGCACCTTCCTCTCCGGCCACGCGGCCGTCTTCTTCGTGATCGCCACCGCGGCCGCCGAGGCGGCGGTGGGGCTGGCGATCGTCCTCGCCGTGTTCCGTACCCGCATCTCCGTGAACGTCGACGAGTTCGACACGCTCAAGCTCTAGAAGGTTCCGATGGAAGTCTCCTGGCTGCACCTCCTTCCGCTCTTGCCCCTGCTCGGGGCCGTGACCTGTGGGCTGGTCGGGAAATGGCTGCCCAAGGGCTGGCTCTACGCCGTGGCGCTCCTGGCGGTGCTGCTCTCGTTCATGGTGGGGTTGCGCGCGTTCTTCGGGCTGGACGAGACCACCCAGCTCTTCCACCAGACGGCGTTCCACTGGTTCTCGGCGGGCTCGCTGCGCGTGGACATGGGGTTCACCTTCGACCGGCTCTCCGGGGCGCTGACGCTGGTGGTGACGGGCGTCGGCTTCCTCATCCATGTCTACTCGGTCGGCTACATCGACGAGGACCCCGCGTACTGGCGGTACTTCGCCTATCTGAACCTGTTCATCGCCGCGATGCTCACGCTGATCCTGGGCGACAACCTGGTGGCGATGTTCGTCGGCTGGGAGGGCGTGGGGCTCTGCAGCTACCTGTTGATCGGGTTCTGGTTCACCGACGAGCAGAAGGCCTACGCCGGGCGGAAGGCCTTCGTGGTCAACCGGATCGGGGACGCCGGCTTCTTGATCGGCATCTTCATCCTCTTCACGCAGATCGGCAGCGTCGCCTTCTCGCAGATCAACGCCACCGTGGTGCCGCTCTCGGTCGCCTCGCTGGCCACCCTCTGCCTCTTCATCGGCGCCACCGGCAAGAGCGCGCAGATCCCGCTGTACATCTGGTTGCCGGACGCGATGGCGGGACCCACGCCCGTCTCCGCCCTGATCCACGCCGCCACCATGGTCACGGCCGGCGTGTACATGGTGGCGCGGCTCTCGCCCCTCTACGTGATGGCGCCGGGCATCCTGGCAGTGGTCGCCAGCGTGGGCGCGCTGACCGCGCTGGTCTCGGCGCTGATCGCCACCTCGCAGAACGACATCAAGAAGGTGCTGGCGTACTCGACGGTCTCGCAGCTCGGGTACATGTTCATCGGCGTCGGCGTGGGCGCGTTCTTCGCAGGCACGCAGCACCTGATCACGCACGCGTTCTTCAAGGCCTGCCTGTTCCTTTGCGCCGGCGCGGTGATGCACGGCCTCCACGGCGAGCAAGACATGGTGCGAATGGGCGGGCTGCGCAAATACATGCCGTCCACCCGGACCACCTTCCTGATCGCGACCGTCGCCATCACCGGCATCCTGCCCTTCTCGGGGTTCTTCTCGAAGGACGAGATCCTGGCGCAGGCGCTGCACACCAAGGCGTTCAGCTTCCTCACGCTCACGCCGCGCGGCAACGTCCACCTCACCTGGCTGGGGCCGCTCATCTACCTGATCGGATCGTTCTCGGCCTTCCTCACCAGCTTCTACATGTGGCGCTGCTACTTCCTCACCTTCTCGGGCGAGTACCGCGGGCCGGAGGACGTGCACCCGCACGAGAGCCCGGCGGTGATGACGGTCCCGCTCTGGATTCTCTCCGGGCTCGCGGTGATCGGGCTCGTCCTGGCATTGCCGCCCTCCTGGGTGCACGGGTCCTTCCTGGAGCGCTGGAGCTGGGAGCACTTCACCGAAGGCGTCTTCGCGAGGCCGCGCGGCGGGGCGCCGGAGGAATTCTCGGCCCTGCCAGGGTTCGCCATCGCGCTCCTCGTCGGCTGGGCGGGATGGGCCTGCTCGTATGCGCTCTTCTTCAAGCGCGGCCTGGCCGGAGATGCCCTGCTGAGCGAGAAGCTCCGGGGCGTCAGGGTCGCGCTCGCGAACAAGCTCTACGTCGACGAGTTCTACGGCCGCGCCGTCGTGCGCCCGCTCTGGGCGCTGGCCCACGGCGCCTGGCGCGTGATCGACGCGACCATCATCGACGGGCTCTTCGTCAACGGCATCCCGGCGCTGGTGGCCTGGGTGGGCGCGATGGCCCGGCGCTTCCAGAACGGCGACGTGCAGCGCTACGCGGCGGTCACCGCCCTGGGCGTGGCCGCGCTGCTCTATGTCTTCCTGGTGAGGGGCGGATGACCTGGCTGGAATCGCATCTGCTCACGCTCGTCACCTTCCTGCCCGTGGCCGGGGCGTTCCTGGTCCTGCTGCTGCCGCGCGGCGAAGGCGGACAGCACAAGGGGGTCGCGTTCCTCTTCAGCTTGGCCACGTTCGTGCTCTCGATCCCGCTCTGGACGGGCTTCCGCGCCGGGGCAGGGCGCTACGCTTTCGAGCAGCGGACGGAGTGGGCGCCGACGCTGGGCTTCAGCTACCACGTCGGGCTCGACGGGGTGGCGCTGCTGCTGTTCCTGCTCACCACGTTCCTGGGGCCGATCGTGGTGCTCAGCTCGTGGAAGTACATCCAGCAGCGGGTACAGATGTACTGCATCTCGCTGCTGCTGCTCGAGACCGCGATGCTGGGCACGCTCGCGTCCCTCGACCTGGTGCTCTTCTACGTCTTCTGGGAAGCGATGCTGATCCCGATGTACCTCTTGATCGGGATGTGGGGCAGCGATCGGCGCATCTATGCGGCCGTGAAATTCTTCCTCTTCACGTTCACCGGCTCGGTGCTGATGCTGCTGGCCATCTTCTGGCTCTGGAGCAACGCGGGCCGGAAGAGCTTCGACTACGTCGACCTGCTCAACGCGGGCCTGCCGGATCCCTCCACGCAAAAGTGGCTCTTCCTCGCCTTCGCCCTGGCGTTCGCCATCAAGGTGCCGGTCTGGCCGCTCCACACCTGGCTGCCGGACGCGCACACCGAGGCGCCCGCGGGGGGCTCGATCATCCTCGCCGGCGTGATGCTGAAGATGGGGACCTTCGGCTTCATCCGGTACGCGATGCCACTGTTTCCGCAGGCGGCGCTGGCCTGGGCGCCGAACATCGCGATCCTGGGCGTGATCGGGATCGTCTACGGCTCCTTGATGTGCATGGCGCAGACGGACCTGAAACGTCTGATCGCGTACTCGTCGGTCGCGCACCTCGGATTCGTCATGCTCGGGCTCTCCGCGCTGACGCCGGAGGCGGTGAGCGGGGCCGTGCTGCAGATGGTGAACCACGGCATCTCCACGGGCGCCCTGTTCCTCCTGGTGGGCCTGCTCTACGAGCGGACGCACACGCGCGACCTGGCCGCCTACGGGGGCCTGGCCGGAGTGACTCCGGCGATCGCGGCCACGTTCATGATCGTGATGCTGTCGTCGATCGGCCTGCCGGCGACCAACGGCTTCGTCGGCGAGTTCCTGGTGCTGATCGGAACGTTCAGCTCGCGCGTGATCGCCGGCGCGAAGGCGTTGGCCGTGGTGGCGACCATCGGGGTCATCCTGAGCGCCGTCTACATGCTCTGGATGTACCAGCGCGTCTTCTTCGGCCCGCCGCGCAAGGCCGCGGGGCACGGGATGCCGGACCTGACCGTGCGCGAGTGGTTCACGCTGGTGCCGCTGATCGTCGCCATTCTCTTCCTCGGCTTCGTGCCCCAGCCTTTCCTGACGGCCGTCCGCGAGCCGGTGGACGCCTTCGTGCAGCGGGTGAGCCGCGCACAGCCGGCGGTGCGCAAGGCGGAGGTCGAGCGATGAGCTTCGACCCGAGTGATCTCTCTGGCATCCTCCCCGCGCTGATCCTCTCGATGGGCGCGCTCCTGGTGCTCACCAGCGAGGTCTTCCTGCGCGGTGTGCGGCCCAAGGTGCTCGGGCCGTCCACGGGTGCCTCGGAAGCGGCCGTGCGCAGCTTGCCACCGGGAGCCGATTCGAAACCCGAGACGCCGGAAGCGCAGCCCGACCGCCGCTACCAGGCCTGGGTGACGGCGGCGTTCGCGGCAGCTGGTCTCTGGGCCGCGGTGGCCCAGATGGGAGACCCCGCGGTCCCGCTGTTCGGCGGAGCGGCGGTGAGCGACGGGTTTGGGCGTGTGATCGCCGCGGTGGTGTGCGCGGCCCTGTTGCTCTCGAGCATCGTGGCGTTCTCGTATCTCGAGGCGCTGCGGGCGACCCGCGGAGAGTTCTACGCGCTGTCGCTGTTCTCGGCCGCTGGAATGTGCCTGCTCGCCCAGGCGACCGATCTGATCGTCGTCTTCCTCTCGCTGGAGGTGATGTCGCTCGCCGTCTACGCCCTCTGCGCATATCTGCGCCGCGGAAAGCGGCCCGCGGAGGCCGCGTTCAAGTATTTCATCCTCGGCAGCTTCGCCTCGGCGCTCTTCCTCTACGGAGCGGCCCTGGCCTTCGGCGCGACCGGCTCCACCCGGCTTGCGGACGTGGCAAAGGCGCTCATGGACGGGGCGGCCCCGGGAGCGGAGCGGCTGCTCTATGCGGCCGCGGCGCTGCTCACCGCCGGATTCGCCTTCAAGGTGGCCGCGGTGCCGTTCCACATGTGGGTCCCGGACGTGTACGACGGGGCTCCCGCTCCCGTGACTGGCTTCATGGCGGCCGGCGTGAAGGCCGCGGCCTTCGCGGTGCTGGTGCGGATCCTGGTTTTCGGTTTCGGCGGAGCTACGGGCGATCTGATCGTGGTGGACTGGGGCCGGCTGGTGTTCTGGCTGGCGGCGCTGACCATGCTCGTCGGAAATCTGCTCGCGATCCCGCAGCGCAGCGTCAAGCGCATGCTGGCGTACTCGTCAATCGCGCATGCGGGGTATCTGTTGATCGCGGTCGCCTCCATGCAGAAGGTGCCGGCGCGCCCGGATGCGGCGCAGGGGCTGCTCTTCTATCTAGCGTCCTATGGTGTGACGGTGATTGGGGCATTCGGGGTGGTGGCGATCATCGAGCGCCGCCTCGCCCTCGACGGCGGCGGCGACGACCTGTCGTCCTGGTCGGGGCTGTCGGACCGCCATCCAGGGCTGGCCGCGGCGATGTCGCTGTTCATGGTCTCGCTCGCAGGCGTTCCGCCAACAGCCGGCTTCATGGCCAAGCTGACCGTGTTCCGCGCCGGCATCGAGGCGGGCCTGACGCCTCTGGCCATCTTCGGCATCCTGACCAGCGTGGCCGGCCTCTACTACTACCTGCGCGTGGTCGTGTACGTGTACATGTACCCGGGCTCGAAGGGCGAGACCATCCAGGGCGGCCGCCTGCTCTCGGCTGGCCTGGCCATCGCGGGCTGCGCGCTGATCGTGCTGTGGATGGGAGTGCTGCCGGGGACGTTCGCGGCGTTCACGCAGTCGGCGGCGCAGGCGTTCGCACGGTAGGAACTGATCACTTCTCACGACGAACCCTTCTTCAGCAGCACGTAGATCGCGCCGGTGCCGCCGTCGTGCGGGCGCGCGGACGAGAAGCCCAGCACATGTCGCGCGAAGCGGCCGGTGTGCATCCACCGCTTCAGCGCCTCTTTCAGCACCGGGACCTGGTCCTTCGAATGCAACCCGCGCCCGTGCACCACCAGCACGCACCGCTTCCCTTGCTGGCGCGACTTCGCGAGGAACGCATCCAGCTCCGCCTTCGCCTCGTCCTTGAGCAGGCCATGCAGGTCCACATGCGCCTGCACCGCGAAGTCTCCCCGCCGCAGCCTGCGCACCACCCGGGGATCGAGCCCCCGCGCGTGACCTTCGATGAACTCGTCGGTGTCGGTGATGTCGAACGGCACCTCCCCGGTCACCAACGCCCGAAGCTCGTCGTAGGCCTCCAGGTCAGGATCCAGCTCCGGCCGCGCGACCGAGAGCGGCTGTGGGGCCGGCTTCACCCGGGCGCTCCGGTCCGCCAGCGGCTTCGCGCCATCCACGGCCACCGTCCAGAGCTCCTCCTCGGTCATGTCGTTCGAGGTGCGCGGAGGCGGGGGCGCCGGCTCGGGCGGCTTCTCCGGCGCCTCCGGCGCCGGCCGCTCGGGCAGCTTCACCCCTCCGAACGGATTGTTGAACGGCTTCTTCTTCGGCACGCGCTACTCCTTGCGCAGCCCGAGCCGCTTCATCTTCCGCCAGAGGGTCGTGGTCGAGACCTCCAGCTCGCGCGCCACCTTCTCCAGCTGGCCGCCGTTGCGCTCCATCGCGCTCTCGATCGCCCGGCGCTCCGCCTTGTCCACCTCCTGGGCCAGCGTCCGCACGCCGCTGGGCGGCGTGTCCAGCGACGCGGAGGCCCCGCCGTCGATGGACACGTCCTCGGCCTCGATCTCGTCGTTGCGCGCGAGCGCCGCCGCCTGCTCCACCACGTTCTCCAGCTCGCGGGCGTTCCCGGGGAAGTCGTAGGCGGTCAGCTTCTGCAGGGCGCCGTGCGTGAGCATTCGCCGGGCGGTGTTCCGCTGGTTGAACCGGGCGAGGAAGTGGTGGGCCAGGAGCGGGATGTCTTCCTTGCGCTCGCGGAGCGGCGGCGCGTGCAGCGGCACGACGTTCAGCCGGTAGAAGAGGTCTTCCCGGAAGCGCTTCTCGGCGATGGCCTGCTTGAGGTCCTTGTTGGTGGCCGCGATCACCCGGACGTCCACCGGGATCGAGGCATTGTCGCCGACGCGCCGGATCTCGTGCTCCTGGATCACGCGCAGGAGCTTGGCCTGGAACGCGGGCGTGGTCTCCGCGATCTCGTCGAAGAAGAAGGTCCCTCCGCTCGCCTCCTCGAGCAGTCCCTGCCGGAGCTTGACCGCGCCGGTGAACGCACCCTTCACGTGCCCGAACAGCTCGCTTTCCAAGAGCGTCTCGGAGATGGCGGCGCAGTTCACGGGCACGAAGGGCCGGCTGGTGCGCCGGGAGTTCGCGTGGATGGCGCGCGCGATCAGCTCCTTCCCGGTGCCGCTCTCCCCGGTGATCAGCACGGTCACGTCGGTCGGAGCGACCCGGACCACCTTGGCGAGCAGCTCCCGCATGGGCGTCGAGCGCCCGACCAGGTTGTCGAGCTTGTAGCGCTGCCGGAACTCGTCGGTGAAAAGCGAGACGTCCACCATCAGCCGGCGCCGCTCCAGGGCGCGCTGGACGCGCATGAGGAGCTCGCCCTCCTTGAAGGGCTTGCTGATGTAGTCGTAGGCGCCCTGCTGCATGGCCTCGACCGCGTTCTCCACGGTGCCGTATCCGGTCATCACGATCACCTGGGTCGCGGGAGAGATCTCCAGCGCTCCGCGGAGCACCGCGAGGCCGTCGAGCGCCGCCATCCTCATGTCGGTGATCACGATGTCGAACGGCTCGGACAACAGCCGCGAGAGCGCGGCCTCGCCGCTCTCCGCCTCGAACACCTCGTACCCCTGCTGCCGCAGCACCAGCGCCGTGGTGGTGCGCATGTTGCGCTGGTCGTCGACGATCAGGATGTGGGGCCGAGCCTGTCGGGCTTCCGGGCCCGAGGCTGGGGAACCCTCGCCGGGCATGCCGTCAAGGATACAGTCGGATTGCCCGGTCCGCGAATCTTCGTGTTCAGGCTTCGAGAGGGAGGCGCAGGCGGAATTCCGCCCCGGCCCTGGCCTGCGCCAGCTCGATGGTCCCGCCGTGGCCTTCGACGATCCGGCGCACCACCGCCAGCCCCAGGCCCGTTCCGGTGGCCTTGGTGGTGAAGAAGGGCTGGAAGACCTTGTCGACGATCTCTGCCGGAATCCCCGGCCCGCTGTCCTGGACCACGATCTCCGCGCAGGGCCGCCCGTCCGCGAGGGCCCGCGACGAGCGCACATCCAGCCGCCCCGAGCGCGGCATGGCCTGGTAGGCGTTGAGGAAGAGGTTCACCAGCGCCTGGCGCAACAGCCGGGCGTCGGCGCGGACCGTGGCCGCATCGTCCGCGACGCGCACCGTCGCCGAGACGTGCTCGGCCCCCGGCCCGGCTTGCTGGGAAGCCGCGGCGAGCGCCTCCTCGAACAGCGGGCGCAGCGGCACCGGCTGCAGCGAAGGCTGCACCGGCCGCGAGTAGTCGAGCAGGTCGCCCACCATCCGGTTCAGCCGGTCCGCCTCTTCGCCGACGATGTCGAGCAGGAGCGCCACGTCCCCCTGCGGCTTGAGGAGCCGCTGCAGGCTGCCCACCGAGTTGAAGATGACCCCCAGCGGGTTCCGCACCTCGTGGGCGATGGAGGCCGACAGCTCGCCGAGGGCCGCGAGCCGCTCCCGGTCGATCAGGTCCCGCTGGGCGCGTTCCAGCTCCGCATAGCTGCTGCGCAGCGCTTCGTAGAGGCGGGCGGAAAGCAGCGCCAGCGCGAGCTGTCCGGCCACCGCCTGGGCGCGGTCCATCTCGGCGCGGGTGAAGCTGCGGGCGTGCTCGTCGAGCAGCAGGGCGACGCCCAGGACCTCGTTGCGCGCGATCAGCGGCACGGCCAGGCGCGTCCGGGCGGAGGAGGGGCCTTCCGCGCCCAGCGGCGGATCCAGCACCTGCACCACCCGCCGCTCCCGGAAGGCGGACATCGCCACCGCCTCGTCCTGCTGCCCGAGCGCGACCTGGTCGGGAAACCCGGCGTGGAAGCGGAGCGCGGGCTCGCGTGGATCGGGCAGCAGCATGCACCACTGGTCGGCGTCGAGCAGCCGCCGCAGCGTCTCGCCCCCGAGCTCCAGGAGCGGCCGCACCTCGAATGAGCCGGCCAGCCGCTGGGCCACGTCGTTCAGGAGCGCCACCTCCTCCGCCTGGATGCGAAGCTCGGTGTTCCGCCGGTCGAGCTCCTCCAGGCGGCCCACCATCTCCAGCGCGCCGCCGAGTTGCTTGCCGAGGAGGCCGAAAGCGCTGGCCACGGTCCTGTCGAGGTCGTTCCCGGAGCAGGAGAACAGGTAGCCGTCGCCGCCGTCGATGGGAATGGAGGCGACCATCGCCAGCGGCGGCGCGGCGATGAATTCCTCGCGCGGCCGCCCGAGCGCCTTGGCCATCACGCCCGGCAGGTCCTCGATCAGCATTCCCTCGGTGGAGGCGCGCGCCATGGGGAAGACGGAGTCGGGAATCCAGCCGGGCCATGTCCGCTGGAGGGTGGAGATGAAGGGATTGCCGGCGCCCGCCTCGAGGATGCGGAAGCGTCCCGCGCCGAGCTCGCAGAGGGTAACGGAGAGGCCCAGCCGCTGCAGCTGCTCGCGCGCCACCCGGAGGATTCCGGCCTGTGTCCGCTCGCGCTGGGCGGCCACCGCCACGTCCACGAACCCCCGGACCAGCTCGGCGTGGCGTTCCCGGAGCCGCTCGTACGTCATCACCAGCATGATCGCGTTCGGGTCCACGGCCGCGAAGGGGGTGACGTGCGCGCGGACGGGAATCCGTTGCCCGTTCGCCGCGATCACCGCCTGGTCCATCTCCTCCGCCACCGGCTCGCCCCGCGCCCGCGCGGCAATCCGCCCGAGGACCTGCGGCTGGTCGTCGGGCGAGACGAACCGGAGCACCGGGTCGGCAGTGGCCAGCAGCTCCTCGGGCGTGACGCCCAGGAGCGCGCCCATGCGCCGGTTGGCGCTGATCACGCGGCGCCCGATCATGACCATGGCCGGCACGGGCAAGACCTCGAGGAACCGCTGCAGCTCGAGGCCGATCACCGGTCCGCCTTGCGCAGCACGCGCTTGTCGCCGATGCGCAGCGTGAGCTTCTCGCGGTCGAAGTACTCGAGCAGGGGAATCGCGAACTTCCGCGTCAGGCCGGTGAGCTCCTTGAACGATTGGGCGTCGATCGACCCGTGCTGCGCCAGATGGGAGAGGACGCGCCGCCGCAGCTCCATCAGCGGAGTGGCGCCGAACCAGAGGTCCTCGCTGACCTTGCTGGCGCGGCCCGCCCCCGCGAGCGCCTTGAGCAGGGCCTGGGTGCGCTGCGGGGTCTGCCCGATCAGGCCCGGCAGCTCGTCGGTCCGGGGCGGCGACAGCCCGGCACCCTCGAGAACGACGGCGAGCTTCTCCTGAGCGTCGGCGTCCTTCCCCGACAGCCGGGCTGGCGCTCCCGGCGGATGGACGCGCTCCGCGTCGGCGCGCACTTCTCCGCGCTCGGCCAGGGAGGCCAGCGCCTTGGCGAACAGCTTCTGCGGGGGCGCGCCGGCCCGCTGCCGCAGCTCTTCGCGGGCGATGCTCGGCTCGATGGTGTCGCGGGCCGCATGCTCGGCCAGGCGCGCCAATATCTTCGCGTCCAGCGCGGCGAGCACGTCCTTGTGCGCGTACACCCGGGCCTCGCGGTCGAAGAGGATCGCCCGGCCAGCCTGAGCCAGCCGCTCGAGCGTCTTCTCCGCGGACTTCACGGTGAAGGCGCCGCCCGCCGCCAGCCGCTGCGGGGTCGCGCCGGGATAGCCGGACTCCAAGAGGATCCGGTCCGCCTGCGCCAGCGGGTCCTCGCCCGACAGCGCCTGCAGCGCCGCCACGTCGGCCTCGCGACGCCTCCGCCTGCGCGCCGCGACCGCGAGGATGCGTCCGCCACCCAGCGTCGAGGCGTGCGCGCGCGCGGCCCGCGTGAGCTTCTCGGCGGGAAGGGCGGCCTCGTCGCGGCCCGGCTTGGGGAGCGCGCCGCGCAAGAGGAAGCGCAGCCCCGCGATCGCCGCGGTGGGCTGCGAGAGGCGGAGCTGGCCGAGCCCGCGCTCGCCGGGAGCGAGCTGCGCCCGGTCGACCAGCGCCACCACGCAGGAGACCTGTGCCGTGCCGATGTGCGCCAGGAGCCGCGCCCGGTCGCGCAGCGGGCGCGCCGCCCAGGGGAGGAGCTCGATCTCCACGTCCAGGACTTGTGCCGCGCCCACCGACTCCAGCGTCCCCGCCTGCACCAGCGCGGCGCCGCGTGGCGCCTCGTGCACCTCGATGCCGGCCAGGTTGGCCGCCGTCCGCTGGCCGGCGCGCGCCTTGTCCACCGGGGCGCCGTGGACCTGGACGCCGCGGACGCGCACACCTCTGGCCTTCGCTCCCGCGCCCGCCAGGTCCACCTCGTCGCCCACCGCGAGCGCGCCGGAAAAGAGCGTGCCGGTGACGACAGTCCCGAATCCCTTCACCGCGAAAGCGCGGTCCAGGGGGAGGAAGAGCGCCGCCTGTTCGGGCCGCGGAGCGGCTTGCCGCGCCTTCACCGCCGCCGCGATCGCGGAGATCAGCTCCGGCAGACCCTTGCCCGTGCGGGCGGAGACCTCGACGATGGGCGCCTCCTCCAGGAACGTCCCCTGCACCAGATCGCGCAGCTCCAGGGTGAGCAGCTCGAGGTGGTCTGGCCCCAGCTCGGGCAGCAGGTCCGCCTTGGTCATCGCGATCACGCCCGCCTGGACCCCGAGCAGGCGGAGCACGTCGAGATGCTCGGCGGTCTGGGGCATGGGTCCTTCGTCCGCGGCTACGCAGAGGACGGCCACGTCGATCCCGCCGGCCGCTCCCACCATGGCGCGCAGGAACCGCTCGTGGCCGGGAACGTCGACCACGCCCGCGGTACCGACCCCGGGCAGGGCGAGGTTCGCGTAGCCGGCTTCGAGGGTGATCCCGCGGCGCTTCTCCTCGGGCAGGCGGTCGGTGTCGATGCCGGTGAGCGCCTTCACCAGCGCCGTCTTCCCGTGATCGACGTGCCCCGCGGTGCCGATGACGACGCGCAGCAGGTCGCTCATTCGTCCACCCAGGCGATGCCGGGAGCGAGGGTTTTCAGATCCAGAGCCGGCGCGCCGCGCATCACCGCCACGGGTGCCGCGCAGTAGAGCGTGCTCCAGAGGGCCGCAGGCCGGTCGTTGCCGCTCCGCTTCAGGCCTCCGAAGGGCAGCCGGCCGCTGGCGCCCACCGTCGGCGCGTTCCAGTTCACCACGCCGCACTCGAGCGCCCGCTGGCAGCGGTCGAAGGCCGCCAGGTCGCGCGTGTGAACGCTCGCGGCCAGGCCGTACTCGGTGGCGTTGGCGATCCGCACCGCTTCCTCTTCCGAGGCGGCAGGGTAGACGGCCAGGTCGGGGCCGAACAGCTCTTCGCGCTCGTAGGGAGAATTCCGGCGCTGCTCGACGAAATGGACGGAGGGGCTCACATAGCAGCCCTGGAGCCCCCGGGGCTGCAGCCGGCGCGATTCCAACAGCGTCTCGGCCTGCGCGGCGGCGATTCCTTGCTCGAACTTCTCCAGTGCCACCGGCGACGCGAGCGGCCCCATGAAGACGTCCCCGTCGAGCGGATGTCCGATGGAGAGCTGCTGGGCGAGCTGCGCAATCCGGCGGGCGAAGCGGCGCGCATCGCCCACCACGATGGCGCGGGAAGCGGCGGTGCAGCGCTGTCCGGCCGAGACGAAGGCGGAGAAGAGCACGTCGTAGGCCGCCTTCTCCGGATCGGCGTCGGCCAGCACGATGGCCGCGTTCTTGCCGCCCATCTCGAGCGCCAGCAGCTTCGTCTGGCCCAGGTTGGCCTTCTGGATGGCCTGCCCGACCGCCCAGCTTCCGGTGAACAGGACGCCGTCGACGTCCCGGTGCGCGCTCAACGCCGCACCCACCGCGGGTCCGCCCTGGATCAGGTTGAAGACGCCCCGCGGGACGCCGGCCTGCTCGAGGCAGCGCGCGTAGACCTCCGCCGCCTGCGGGGCCACGTCGCTGGGCTTGAGCACGACGGCGTTGCCGCACGCCAGCGCGGGCAGGACATGGCCGTTGGGGAGATGCACCGGGAAGTTGAACGGCCCGAGGACGGCGAGCACTCCCAGCGGCCGGAAGCGGCATTCGGCGCCGGCCTGGCCGGGGGCGGGGAAAGGCGAGACGAGCTTCAGGCCCTCGTCGACGGTGATGGCGGCCTTGGCGGAGCAGGCCTGCGCCTCGGTGCGCGCTTCCCACAGCGGCTTGCCCACGTCGAGCGCGATGGCCCTGGCCAGCTCCTCCTCGCGCTGCTTGAGCACTGCGCCGATGCGGCGCACGAGCTGGGTACGGTCGGCCTGCGGCAGCGCGGCGAAGGATCTTTGGGCATCGCGGGCGGCGGCCACCGCGCGATCGACCTCCGACACCGCCCAGGGATAGCGGCCGAGCGAGAGCGAGAGGTCCGCCGGCGAGCGGTCCTCGATCGCTCCGTCGGCCGACGCGGGCTCGGTCCAGTCTCCTCCAATCAGATTCATGGTTCGTACTCAAAGCCCCTCTTGAGCCGCCTGCGGCGGCCTGGGCTACTCAAAGGGTATCGTATGCAACCGCTCGCCGTCCTCCGCCTGGAGGGCTTCGACCGCTTCCTCGGGAAGCCGGACCTCCGCGTCGCGGAAGGCACAGAGCGAGCGGACGGCGCGGAACCGGTTTCGCCCCTGGCTCCGCTCGACCGAGACCAGCCGCTCATCGATGTCCGGCGGCGACGCCTCGGAGCCCTGCGGGAGCCGCTGCTTCGCCAGCTTGGCACGCCGGAAGCGGCGGATCGGCTCGATCAGCTCGGTGGGTGCCGAGTAGTGCGGTCCCCCGTCGAACGGGTCGATCCGCTCGTCGTAGCGGAAGCCGATCCGCGTCAGCATGTTCTTCGCGCCCACGCTCTCCGGACCGACCTGCCCGATGGCGTCCTGGATCTTCTGCGTGAAGATGGTGGCGTAGATCTCCCCGGGCGGAAAGAGCTGCTGGATGAACTCCTTGTTCTCGCGGGAGAGCCGGTCGGCGTCCTGGTAGCGCAGCCCGGTGAACTTGCGGCCCAGCGCCTCCCAGAGCGGGCTGCGCCCTTCCTCCTCGAGGCGTGGCAACAGCTCGACCAAAATCCGGTCGCGGAAGCGCGGCCGGTGCATGGCGATGAAGAGGAAGCGCACGTAGCTGAGCTGCTTGCCCGGCTTGCCTTGCCCGCGGAACTGCGGGTCCACCACCAGGCCGCCGATCTCGGTGGGGCCGTCGAAGTTGTAGCCGATCGAGAGCACGAGGTGGCGGAAGTGGCGGTCCACGCTGTGGGAGTAGTGCTCCTTCTCGTAGACGTCGAAGAAGATGTGCGGGGCGTCGCGGGTGCCGTGCTGGGCGATGATCAAGGACGAGCCCGCCAGCTTCCCGGAGCGGGTCTCCTCCATCACGAACAGGTACTCGCGCTCGAATGGATCGCGGATGCGGCCGTCGAACGAGCGCGCCGATTTTTCCAGGATGGAGCTGAGCTGCCGCTCGTCGTCCGGGAGGTTCACCGTGTCGAGCTCGGACGCGAGCTTGCGCAGGCCCGGCAGATCGTTCCTCTGGGCGTCGCGGATCACGTACAAGCGCAGAGCTCCAGGAGCAGGGACTCGTACAGATCGCACGCCTTGTCCAGTTGCGCCATCTCGATGCGCTCGTTGGGCGTGTGCGCGTTCCCCGTGCTGCGGCCCGGGCCGATCACGATCGCCTCACAACCCGCGCGCGCGAACACGCCCGCCTCGGTGCTGGTCGGCTTGGCGCGCGGGGTCGGGTCCAGGCCGTGACGAGACAGGACCTGGCCCACCGCTTTCACCAACGGAGAGTCGGGCGGGAGCGCCATCCCCGAGGCGTTGCGCTCGACGGAGATCTCCAGCTCCAACTCGCCCTGCCCGAGCTGCTGGACCCAGGCGACCGCCTCCGCCTTGAATCGCGAGACCAGCGCGTCCGGATCCTGATCGGGCAGCAGGCGCGCGTCGAGATCGATGGTGACCGCGCCATCGGAGGTGGACAGCACGTTGAGGCCGCCGACCGCGCCGGGGGGATCGAACCGGGCATCCGTGCCCGCCGGCAAGATGCGCTGCCAGAGCTCCTCCAGAGCCGATGCGGTGGCGATCCCGCGCCAGAGATTGGGCTGCGGAGCCCGGGTCGGCAGGAACTTCGTCCCGGACGGTTCCGGCGCGCCCTTCTCGCGCGGGGCGGGAACGTCGACGGTGCAGCTCGCGGGCACCACGTTGGTGCCCGACCCGCCCTTGGCCGCCACCACGGCGGACCCCGAGGATTTCACCCATGCCAGGGCCTTCAGGATGGCGTTCTCGCCCAGGTGCGGCGTGGAGCTGTGCGCGGCCTTCCCCGCGAACTCGAGCTGCTCCACCCCCGGGCCCTCCGTCCCCACCGGCCGCGCCTTGCGGTCGCGGATGGTGCAGCGGACGACCGCGTAACCCTTGTGCGCGGAGATGATCTGGAGCTCGCTCGGCTCGCCGCACAGGACCTGCGCCGGAGCCACCTCGCGAAACAGGTCGCTGGCCACGAAGTGGCGGGCCCCGCGCAGCCCGACCTCTTCGCCGAACGTGCCGAGCAGCCAGAAGGGACGGCTCGTCTTGCGTCCCTGCACCCTGCGCGCCGCCTCGGCTTTGCAGAGCGCGTCCAGCTTCACGTCCGCGACACCCAGGCCGTAGAGGAAACCCTCCCGTTCGGTCAGCGTCCAGGGGTCCGACTGCCACCTCTCCCGGGGACCCGGCGGGACCGTGTCCAGGTGCGTCACCAGGACGACACCGCCAGGTCCCGCTGCGTCCCCTCCCGGGCCGCCCAGCAGGTTGACGTGCACCTCATCGACCACTTGCCGGCGCACCGCCAACCCGGCATGCTCCCACAGCGTCGTCAGGACATCCGACGCAGGGAGGGTGCCTCGGGCAGACACGGTGTCAGTGGCGATGAGCTTGCGCGCCAGCTCGAGGAATCCCTTCGAGAGCATGGGGCGCTCCCTCTGTCACGGACACTGCCGCAGGTCAACTCCGTGGCTAGGTTTCGACGCGACACTTTTTCCAGGAAGGGAGTGGGAATATGGACCCCAAGGCGACGCCGTTTCTGACCGACATCAAGGAGCTGCAGCGCCGGGCGCGTGAGCATGTCGAGAAGGGCGCAGTCACGCCCGCCTACCGCGGAGACGTGCAGACCGCGGTCAAGCTGCTGAACGAGGCGCTGGCGACGGAGATCGTCTGCATTCTGCGCTACCGCCGGCACTACTACATGGCCAGCGGGATCCACTCGCAGTCCGTGGCCGACGAGTTCCTGGAGCATGCGAACCAGGAGCAGGAGCACTCGGACAAGATCGCCCAGCGGATCCGACAGCTCGGCGGCGCTCCCGACTTCAACCCGGAAGGCCTGTTGTCCCGCAGCCACGCCCAGTACGCCGAGGGCTCCTCGCTGCTCGACATGATCAAGGAGAACCTGATCGCCGAGCGGATCGCGATCGAGTCGTACATGGAGATGATCCGGTTCTTCGGCGAGAACGATCCCACCTCCCGGCGTGTGATCGAGTCCGTGCTCGCGCAGGAGGAGGAACACGCCGACGACATGGCCACGCTGCTCGAGTCGCTGGACCCGCGCGAGCCGGCGGGCGACGGGGCGGCGGGCGTCAAGCACTGAGAGCACGGGGCACGCGCAGGTCTGGTATGGGTGCGGCATGCGCGCCGTCGTGCAGAGGGTCAGCGAGGCCTCCGTCGCGGTCGACGGGAAGGTGACCGGCTCGGTCGGGACCGGCCTCTGCGTGCTGGTGGGCGTCGGGCAGGGCGACACCGAGGAGGACGCCCGCTGGCTGGCCGACAAGGTGGTGGACCTGCGCATCTTCGAGGACGAGCAGGGGAAGATGAACCGCTCGGTGACCGACGCCGACGGGGGTGTCCTGGCGGTGTCGCAGTTCACGCTCTTCGGGGACGCCCGCAAGGGGAACCGGCCGTCGTTCATCGATGCGGCGCGCCCCGAGCTGGCTCAGCCGCTGTTCGCGAAGTTCTGCGGATTCGTGCGCGAGCGGGGCGTGCAGGTGGGCGAAGGCGTCTTCCGCGCCACCATGCAGGTCCGCACCGTCAACGAAGGCCCGGTGACGCTGCTGCTCGATTCCAGAAAGGGGTTTTGAAGTGGCCATGGACGACTGCATCTTCTGCAAGATCGTGGCGGGCAAGATCCCGGCGAAGAAGGTCGGGGAGAACGAGGGTGCGATCGCGTTCCCGGACATCAATCCGTGCGCGCCGGTGCACATCCTGGTGATCCCCAGGAAGCACGTCGCCTCCCTGAACGAGGTGGAAGACGGGGCGGTGATGGCGCCCGTCTTCGCCCTGGCCGAGAAGGTCGCGCGCGACCAGAAGCTCGACCAGTCGGGATGGCGGGCGGTGATCAATACCGGACCGGACGCGAACCAGCTGGTGTTCCACGTCCATCTGCACGTCCTGGGCGGACGCAAGATGGGCTGGCCCCCAGGGTGACCCGGCGCTCGCCCGTCTGCCCGGACCCAGGGTGCGGGTCCCTCCATTGACGGATCCCGCCTGTTCAGTCTACGTACGGCGAATTGTCCACTGACGCGCACAGCGTGGCACCGAGCGCCAACGCGCCTCCGCCTGAAATCCCCGAGGACATCCTCGACCTCGATGCGGTGAAGGTCGTCCGCCGTCTGCGCCGGGCGGGACATCAGGCGTACCTGGTGGGCGGCTGCGTCCGGGATCTTCTCTTGAGGATCCGTCCCAAGGACTTCGACGTCGCCACCAGCGCGCACCCGAACCAGGTCCGGGACACGTTCCGCAACTCGCGGCTGATCGGCCGCCGCTTCCGGCTGGCGCACGTCTTCTTCCGGGGCGGCAAGATCATCGAGGTCTCCACCTTCCGGGCCAACCCGCTCGACGAGCTGCAGGACCTGCCCCAGGATCTGTTGATCCGCCACGACAACGTCTTCGGGAGCGCGGAGGAGGACGCCCGCCGGCGCGACTTCACCATCAACGGCCTGTTCTACGACGTGGACGAGGGCCGGGTGATCGACTACGTCGGCGGCAAGGAAGACCTGCGGGCGCGGCTGATCCGCACCATCGGCAACCCCGACGTGCGCATGCGCGAGGATCCGGTGCGCATCCTCCGCGCCATCCGCTTCGCAGCGAAGTGCGCGTTCGACCTCGAGCCCAACACGCTGGCGGCGATGAAGGCCCACGTGCACGAGATCCCCCGCTGCGCGCCGCCCCGGGTGCTGGAGGAGGTCCTCAAGCTGGTCCGCTCGGGCGCGTCGCGCCGGTCCTTCGAGCTGCTGCGCGAGGTGGGGGCGCTGCGGATCCTGCTGCCGCCCGTGGCGGCCTATCTCGAGCGGCGGGGCCGGGAAGAGGCCGAGCGGCACCTCCGCGCCCACGACGCGCTCGACGCGCACGTGCGCGTCGGCGAGATTCCCTCCGACGCCGTGCTGCTCGCAACCTTGCTGGCGCCGCTCCCGCGTGAACCAGGCCGGCGGGGACCGATCCCCAAGGCCTCGCAGCAACCCGCACAGGCCCCTCCGGCGGCGGAGAAGGCCGACGAGGAGCTGGAGCAGGAGCTGAGCGCGCTGGAGGAGGCTGCCGAGGCGACCGAGGCCACCGAGGCGGAGGACCCGGCGCAGGCGCCGCTGCCCGAGGGCGCCTTGCGGGAGCCGGCAGAGATCCACGACGAGCGGCTGGGCACGCAGCCCTTCGCCGCCACCACCGAGGCGCAGTCCTGGAGCCTGCCGCAGGATGTGGTGGCGCCGGACGTGGTCCTCTCCGAGATGGTCCGCACCGCGCGGCTTCCCCGGCGCATCGCGGAGCGCGCGCGGATGATCCTGCTGGCGCAGCCGATCCTCTCGGGGGAGCGGCGCCGGCGCAGGTCGTCTCCGCAGGCGTTCGCGCGGCAGAGCTACTTCCCCGAGGCGCTGGCGGTGTTCGAGCTCTCGGTGGCGGCCACGGGACAAGGCCACGAGCAGCTCGCGAAGTGGCAGCACATCTTCGCGGGACAGGACTTGTCGCAGCTTTCCAGCGAGGAGCCGACCGGGAAGGGGCCGCCGCGCAGCCGCGGAGGGCGGGGCGGCCGTAGGCGCCGCGGGCATGGGCGTCAAGGGCAGGCGCGGCGAAGCTGAAGCGTGCTGGTGCTCGTGCTGGTTTTGGTGCCGGGGACTCGTGCTGGTGCTGGTGCGCGTGCCGGAAGGCGATCTCTCCTCAGGGAGCGGCGTTCGTCTGGATCAGCTCGATCAGTTTCCTGGCCAATGCCTCCGGGTTGTCCAGCGGCAGGAAGTGGCCTCCGGGTAGCACTTCGAGCTCCACGCCCAACGCGGCCGCGAGCGGGCGGCCCACGGTGTCCACCGGCAGATAGGCGTCGTCGGCGCCCCAGATCAGTCGGATCGGTACGCCGGTCTGCTTCAGCCGCGCCGTCATCCCTTCCGTCTGCCTCGGGTCGAGGCAACGCGCCGCATGGATCAGCCGCCGCCCGCCGGTCTCGCCGGCGTAGGCGCCGAGCAGGTCGCGGATGCTTCGGAGCTTGCGCACGAGCACCGGCTGCAGGCGCGCGGCCTGCGCCGGGTCCCAGCTGCGGATGCTCTCCACCGCGCCCATCGCCCACTCGGTCTCGAACACGCCGTCCATGAGGATCAGCCGGCGCACGCGGGCCGGCGAGCGCACGGTGAGGATCTGTGCCGCGGCCGTTCCGACGTCGTGGGCAACCACTGTCGCGCGCTCGATCCGCAGCTCGTCCAGCAGCTCGAGCAGCCACCCGGCTTGCCGTTCCATGCCCACGTCGGGCTCATCCGGCGACGCGCCGTAGCCGATCAGGTCCGGCGCCAGCATGCGAAATCCAGCCGCCGCCAACCGCGGCGCGACGTCCTTCCAGAGCCCCCGCGTGGCCGGGAAGCCGTGGAGGAGCAGCACCGGCGGACCGCGACCGGCGTCGTCGAGGGCGAAGCGGCTCATTTCCAGACGCGGCGGTCGTCGACCCGCTTGGCGCCTTCCGGCACGGCGCCGGTGCGGACCTCTCCCCGGACCTTCACGGCGTCCCGGAGTGCGTCGGCGACCAGCGCCACGTCCACCGCCGCCCCCGGAGCGAGCTCCAGCACGTATTCGAGATGGTCCTGGTGATGCTCCCGCGTGATCACCGCCTGGAAGCGCGTGATCCCGGGGAACGCCTTCAGCGCCTTCTCGATCTCCGCGCCGCGGATGAACATCCCCTTCACCTTGACCGCGTCACCCACCCGCCCGAGCAGGCCGGCGAGCTTGGGCGCGGTCCGGCCGCAGGCGCACTTCGAGGGCGGCGCCATCGCGCCGATGTCGCCCGTCGCGAAGCGAATCAGGGGGTAGGCTTCGTCGAAGATGGTCGCCACGATCTGGCCGGGCTGTCCTGGCGCCGCCTGCGCGCCGGTCTCGAGGTCCAGCACTTCGAGGATGCACTCAGGGTGGAGATGCATCCCGCCCTTCTCGGCGCATTCGTACGCCAGACAACCCTGGTCGGCGGTCCCGTATCCCTGCAGGACGCGCACGCCGAAGTCGTTTTCCAGCTCGGCGCGGAGCGATTCGGGCAGCATCTCGGCGGTGACGAAGGCGACCTCGATCGAGAGCGGCGTGCCGAGCTCGCGCCCCCGCTTGAGCAGGGCGTAGAGGAAGCTGGGGGTGCCGAGGTATGCCGTCGCCCGCAGCGTGGCGGCGATGCGCACTTGAAGGTCCGTCTGCCCCGTCCCGGCGGGCACGACCACGCAGCCGAGCGTGCGCGCTGCCGAGTCGAGCATGAACCCCAGCGGCGTGAGGTGATACGAAGCCGAGTTCATGGCGATGTCGCCGGCGCGGAACCCCGCCGCGGCCAGCGCCATGCGGAAGCGCCAGAAGTCTTCGACGTCCCCCTGCGGATCGAGGATGGGCCCGGGCGAGGCGAAGACCCGCGCGAGCTTCCCGGTCTCGACGCCGAGCAGTCCTCCGAACGGAGGGTCCGCGGCCTGCAGCGCCGGGACGTCGTCTTTTCGCGTGATGGGGATCTGCTCGATGCGTTCCGCGTCCGGAGGGAGCGTGCGGCGGTAGTAGGCGGAGGCCGCGCGCGCATGGGCCATCGTCTCGCGCAGCCTGCGGACCAGCCGGCGCTCGCGGTCCGCCGCGCTCTCCTGCTCGAGCGACGGATCGAGGATGCGTCCCGGCCTCACGACAGCCACCGCTTGCGCCGCCGGTATGACTTGGTGGCCTTGTAGCTCTTCTTCCCCTCGCCGCCGCCCAGGTAGAACTCGCGCACGTCCTCGTTGGCCTTCAACTTCTCCGGCTCGCCGTCCAGCACGATCCGGCCGCTCTCCATGATGTAGCCGAAGTGCGCGATGGAGAGCGCGACGTTGGCGTTCTGCTCCACCAGGAGCATGGTCGTCTTCTCCTCCTGGTTGATCTTCTGGATGATGCGGAAGATCTCCTGCACCAGCAGCGGCGCCAGGCCCAGCGAAGGCTCGTCGAGCAGGATCAGCCGCGGCCGCGCCATCAGCGCGCGGCTGATCGCCAGCATCTGCTGCTCGCCGCCCGAGAGGTATCCCGCGATCTGCTTGCGCCGCTCCCGCAGCCGCGGGAAGTAGTCGAAGCAGAGATCGCGGTCGCGCTTGAGCGCCGCGAAGTCGCGCCGCGTGTACCCGCCCATGGTGAGGTTCTCGTCCACGGTCAGGTCCTCGAACACGCGGCGCCCTTCCATCACCTGGAAGATGCCCCGGCGGACGATGTCCTCCGGATCCATCTCCTCGATGCGCACGCCATCCAGCTCGATGGCGCCGTCGGTGACCTCGCCCTCCTCCGCGCGCAAGAGGCCCGAGATGGCTTTGAGCGTGGTGCTCTTGCCCGCGCCGTTGGAGCCGAGCAGGGCGACGATCTGCCCCTTCGGCACCTCGAGCGAGAGGCCCTTGAGGACGAGGATCACGTCGTCGTAGACGACCTCGACGTTGGCGAGCCGGAGCATGGCCGCGTCACATTGTAGGGGACACGCGATTGCGTGTCCCCAACACTCAGAGGCCCAACCAGTCCGGGCGGCGCTCCATCTCGTACTGCTTGGCCTTCACCAGCTTGCCGCCCTTCACCATGTAGATGTTCACCTTGGTGGTCGGCCGGTGATCGGTCGACGTGTACGTGATCGGCTCGGTCAGTCCGCCGAGGTCGAAGTCCTTGAACGTCTCCAGCGCCATCTTCACGCCCTCGCCGGTGAGTTTGCCCGCCTTGTCGGCGCGCTTGAGGGCCTCCGTCCACACCAGGGCATACGTCCAGCCGCGCACGTAGAAGGTGTCGTGTGTGTCGTTGGGGTGGTTCTTCTGGTGGAAGTCGGTGAGCTTCTTCATCCCCGGGACGTTCTCGCCGTACGGCACGTCCACCATGATGCCGGTGACGCCTTCGGCGGCCTCCTGGGCGATCTGGGGCAGGGTCTCGCCGAACCCGTAGGGGTTCGAGCCGAACTTGGTGTTGAGGCCCAGCTTCTTCGCGTCGCGCAGGATGGTGGAGACGCCGGTGGTGGTGACGTTGATGTACGCGTAGTCGGCGCCCTTCTGCTTCATGTTCAAAAGCTGGCTGGTGGCGTCCTGGAAGGCCCCGGGCACGATCTCCTCGTCGACCAGGTCGATCCCGTTGTCCTTGCAGAACCGCCGGCCCGCCTCGATGGGGCTCTTCCCGTAGGCGTTGTCGCCGTAGAAGAAGGAAACTTTTGGATTTCGCGACTTGTCCTTCCAGTCCTCCTTCACCCAGCGGAGCCAGGCGCGCAGGTCGTCCGAGTAGGTGGGACCGACGAAGAAGTTGAAGGGGGTCTTGGTCGGGTCGGTGAGGTGGGCGGAGAAGGAGGCCGAGATGTAGGGGACCTTGTCCTGGTTCACCTGGGTCTTCAGGCCCTCGGTATCGCCGGTGCCCCAGCCGTTGATCAGGATCACCTTCTCGTCGCCCGCCATGCGCTTGTAGGCGGCGACCGCCTCCGGGATCTTGTAGCCGTAGTCCACGTCCACCAGCCGGATCTTCTTGCCGTTGATCCCACCCTGTCCGTTCGTCCAGGCCACTCCGTCGCGCACGCCCTGGGCGTACGGCTTGCCCACGTCGGAAGTGATGCCGGTGAGGTCGAAAATGCCGCCGACCTTGATCTCCTGCTGCGCCTGCGCGGACGCGGCCGCGCAGAGGACCAACAGCGACCATCGAATCAGCTTCATGGTGTCTCCTCCTTCAGTACGAGAACGGGTACAGCCGGAACCAGTTGCGGATCCGCCTCCAGAAGTCCGCGAGTCCGTCAGGCTCGAAGATGAGGAACAGCACGATGGTGAGCCCGAACACGCCGACCTTCAGGGGTGTGAGGAGCTGCACCAGGTGGGGGAAGCTGTCCGACAGCGCGCTGGTCATCAGCCGCAGGAACTCGGGCAAGAGCGTGAGGAAGACGGCGCCGAGGATCGAGCCGAGCACGCTGCCCAGGCCTCCGATGATGATCATCCCGAGGAAGTCGATGGCGACGGCCAGCGGGAAGTTCTCGGGGCTGATGATCCGGGCCTGGTACGCGAGAAGCGAGCCCGCCAGCCCGATGTAGAACGAGCTGACCGCGAACGAGAGCAGCTTGTAGCGGAAGACCTCGACGCCCATCACCTCCGCCGAGATGTCCTGGTCGCGGATGGCGATGAACGCCTTGCCCACCCGGGTGCGGAACAGGTTCTTGGCGAAGTAGAGCAGCGCCACGCAGATGGGGACGATGAGGAAGAACAGGCGCCGGTCGTCGGCGAATTCGAAGCCGAAGACGCGCGGCGAAGGAATGCTGATGCCGGCCACGCCGCCGGTCACCGCGTCCCAGTGCGTGGAGGCGAACTCGACGATGAAGTGCGCGGCGAGCGTGGCCATCGCCAGGTAGAGACCTTTGAGGCGCAGGGAGGGGATCCCGAAGATCATCCCCGCCAGCGCCGCGCTGACTCCCGAGAGCGGGCAGGCGATCAGGAACGGGACGCCGTGGTTGGCGAGGAAGGCGGTGGTGTACGCGCCCACCGCCAGGAACGCGGCGTTGCCCATCGAGATCTGCCCGGTGAAGCCGGTGAGGATGTTCAGGCCGGTTGCGGCGATCACCGCGATGGCCGCGCGGTTCGCCACGTCCAGCCAGTACGAGCCGGCGGCGAACGGGATGGCGAAGAGCGCCGCGATGAACACCGCGAGCAGGCGCCGGGCGCGGCGGGTCTCGAAGATGCCCATGTCGCTGGCGTAGCTGGTGTGGAATTCGCCGGAGAGCACGGTTCAGACCCGCTCGATGCGCACTTTGCCGAACAGACCGTAGGGACGGACCATCAGGATCAGCACGAGCGCCACGAAGGGCGCAACCTCTTTCACCCCTCCGCCGAAGACGGGGTCCAGGTAGCCGCCCGCCAGGTTCTCCAGGACGCCGACCAGAAGTCCCCCGAGGATGGCGCCGCCGATGCTGTCGAGGCCGCCGACGATCACCACCGGCAGGACCTTGAGCCCCAGGATGGCCAGCGATCCGTCGACGCCGCCGCGCATGGTGGCGAGCAGGATGCCGCCCGCCGCCGAGACCATCGCCGCGATGCTCCAGGAGAGCGCGAAGATGCGCCGGACCGAGATGCCCATCGAGAGGGAGACTTGCTGGGAGGCGGCGGTCGCGCGCATGGCGATGCCGGGACGCGCGTACTTGAAGAACAGGGTCAGCGCAACCAGCAGGACCGCGACGGAGGCCGCGCTGTAGAGGTATCCGCGCGCCACCGGCAAGGGGCCGATCTGGATCGGGTCGAGCGAGAACACCGGGGGAGCGGGGCGGGTATCCGTGCCCCAGATGCCCTGCACGATCGCGCGCAGGACGCTGGAGAGCCCCAGCGTCACCATGATCACCGAGATGATCGGCTCGCCGATCAGCGGCCGCAGCACGACCTTCTCCAGCGCGAGCCCGAGGAGCGCGGAGAAGCCAAAAGTCAGCAGCAAGGCCGGCACCATCGGAACGTGGGCCTGCTGGACGATGGCGAGGAAGACGTAGGCGCCCAGAAGCAGGAACTCGCCCTGCGCGAAGTTCAGGATGCCGCTCGATTTGTAGATGATCACGAACCCGAGCGCGACCAGCGAGTACACGCTTCCCACCACCAGGCCGTTGAGGACGAGTTGGAGAAGAAATTCCATCTAGGCCGTCTCCATACCCAAAATTCCTCTCGAAGCGTAGGCGCCAAGCGGCCTTCGGCCGCCGCGCCTAGGCCACCCTCATCTCGCGCACCGCGAGGTTGGCCTGGATGCGGGCCGTCCTGCCGTCCTGGTAGCGGATGGTGGTGTCCACCGCGATCCTCTGCTCGTCGCCGTAGAGCGCCGCGATGATTCCCTTGTAGCGGTCCTCGACGAACGAGCGCCGCACCTTGCGCGTGCGGGTCAGCTCCTCGTCGTCGGCGTCCAGCTCCTTGTAGAGGAGGACGAACTTGCGGATCTTCGCCGCCGCCGGGAGCGTCTGGTTGACCTTGTCGATCTCCCGTTGCAGCAGATCGTAGACGCGGGGCTTGGCGGACAGGTCGGTGTACGTGGTGTACGAGATCTTCTCCTTCTCGGCCCACTTTCCAACGATGCTTTGGTCGATGCACACGAGGCCCACCAGGTACGGCTGGTCCTGGCCGATCACCACCGCCTCCTTGATGTACGGCGAGAACTTCAGCCGGTTCTCGATGAACTGCGGCGAGAACTGGGTGCCGTCGGCGAGGCGGAGGACGTCCTTGAGCCGGTCGATCACCACCAGCTGTCCGTCCTCCAGGTAGCCGGCGTCGCCGGAGTGGAGCCAGCCGTCGGTGAGCGCGGACCGCGTGGCCTCGTCGTTCTTGTAGTAGCCGTGGAAGACGGCGGGGCTGCGGGAGAGGATCTCGCCGCCCTCGCTGATCTTCACGTCGGTCTGCGGGATCGGCTCGCCCACGGTGTGGAACTTGATCCGCTCGTCGCGGTGGATGCAGGAGATGCCGCTGATCTCCGTCTGCCCGTAGATCTGCTTGAGCCGCACGCCCATGGCGTGGAAGAAGCGGAAGACGTCGGGTCCCAGGGCCGCGCCGCCGGTGGTGGCGCTGCGCAGGTTTCCCAGACCCAGCCGATCCTTGAGGGGCCGGAACAGCAGCCAGTCGGCGGCGAAATAGAGCGCCCGCCAGAAGATGGGCACCTGCTCGCCGTGCGCCAGCCGGAGGTCGGCGACCTTCAGGCCGACGGGCATCAGCCGCTCGTAGAGGAACCGCTTGAGCGGCGTGGTGTCCATGATCTTCACTTGCACCGTGGAGTTCAGGCCCTCCCAGATGCGGGGAGGGGCGAACATCACGTTGGGACCGATCTCGCGCACGTCGTGCAGCGCGGTCTCCGGCTCCTCGGGGAAGTTGATGGTGAACCCGATGGCCAGCGCGGTGGCGACGGACATCATCTGCTCGCCGATCCAGGGGAGCGGGAGGAAGGAGACGAACTCGTCGGTGGGGCGGCGCGGGTCGACCTCGTGCAGGTTCATCGCCATGCTGAGGAGGTTCGCGAAGCTGAGCATCGCGCCCTTGGGCGCGCCGGTGGTGCCGGAGGTGTAGCAGATCATCGCCAGGTCGCTGGCCTGGCCGGCGCCGACGCTGCGCGCGAACCGGTCGGGTTCCTTCGCGTGCAGCTCGCGGCCGCGCCGCTCGACCTCCTCGAACGAGATCAGCTTCTCGTGCTTGTAGCGCCGCAGGCCGCGCGGGTCGGCGTAAACGACGTGGGTGATCTTGGGGAGCTGCTCGATCATCCCCAGGATCTTGTCGACCTGCTCCTGGTCCTCCGCGACCACGAACCTCGCGTCGCAGTGGTCGATCACGTACGCGACCTCGGTGAGCGTGGAGTCCTGGTAGATGCCGACCGAGGCCGCGCCCGCCGCTTGCGCGGCGAGCTCGGCGATCACCCACTCCGGCCGGTTGTCGCCGATGATCGCCATCTTGCCGCCCCGCTCGAGGCCCAGCGCGGCGAGGCCGAGCGACAGGTCGCGGACGCGCTCGCCGTAGCGGCGCCAGCTCGTCTCCCGCCAGATCCCCAGGTCCTTCTCGCGCAGGGCCGCGCGGTCGCCGAGCCGCTCGGCGTTCTGCAGCAGCAGCTTGGGGAAGGTGTCGCCGGGAGTCATGCCGCATGGCCCCCCAGATACGCGGCCTGCACCTCCGGGTTGCGCTGGACGTCCTCCGGCGCGCCGTCGGCGATCTTCTGCCCGAAGTTGAGCACCACCACGCGGTGCGAGAGGTCCATCACCACGCCCATGTCGTGCTCGATCATGAGGACCGTGGTCCCGCGCTCCTCGTTGATTTCGAGGATGTAGCGGGCCATGTCCTCCTTCTCTTCGGCGTTCATGCCCGCCATCGGCTCGTCGAGCAACAAGAGCCTGGGATCGAGCGCGAGCGCCCGGCCGAGCTCGACCCGCTTCTGCAGACCATAGGCGAGGGTGTGCACCACCTGCTTGCGCCAGGGCTGGATCTCGAGGAAGTCGATGATCTCCTCGACGCGCTCCCGCTCGCGGATCTCCTCCTTCTGTCCCTTGCCCCAGTAGACTCCGCCCGCCAGCGTGCCGGTCCTCTGGTGCACGTGCCGGCCGATCAGCAGGTTGTCCAGGACGGTCATGCCCCGGAACAGGGCGATGTTCTGGAAGGTGCGGGCGATACCGCGCCGCGTCCGCGTGGCCGGCCCCAGGCGGGTGACGTCCTGGCCGTCGAAGACGATGTGGCCCTGCTGGGGACGGTAGACGCCGCTGATGCAGTTGAGGAGGCTGGTCTTGCCGGCGCCGTTCGGGCCGATGATGGCGCTCAAGGCGCCGGGTTGGACGGAGAAGCTCACGTCCTGGAGGGCGGTGACGCCGCCGAAGCGCAGGACGAGGTGGGAGATGTCCAGGAGGGGCGACGACATCCGACGAAAGACTACATGTTTGCTGTACAGAGGGGAACGGAGCCCTCTCTGGCCAGACCCGACCCCGACCCCGAACCCGACCCACGAAGCGGCGAGGGCGCGAGTCCCGATCCCGGACCCGCGCCTCCGTGGGTGTCTCTACTTCTTCTCTTCGGGTGCTGGCGCTGGCGTCGTTCCCGGCGCTGCAGCCTCGCCCCCTGGCGCCCCCGGCGTAGCCGCAGGCGCCGCCGGTGTCTCCGTCGTCTTGATGCTCTCCGTCAT
>Ga0137397_10000274_pt1 | contig 35290 bp, 51 predicted proteins | sample czorhiz116metaG_FD_106658 | JGI IMG/M metagenome (GOLD analysis project Ga0137397, IMG submission 106658) | Vadose zone soil microbial communities from Angelo Coast Range Reserve, California, USA - czorhiz1.16 metaG | ecosystem: Environmental > Terrestrial > Soil > Vadose zone | place: USA... | reverse complement strand
GGAACGAACACACACCGGCGCCAGGACCGCCGAGCACGAATATCACGGTCACCTTTTCTTTGTCGAATATGGGCTTGTGGGCGGCGGGGAGGTGCAGTGCGTCAGCGATCTTCTCTATGAAGTTGGGTGCCATCGCGGTCTTGATCTTGATCAGGAGAGTGCACGGGCCAGACGAGCGGATGGTCGTTCGGGCGGGGTCGTGAGGATGCGGGAGCGGTGGCTGCGCGGTGGTGTACGAGAGTGTAGTACGCGGCGAAGGAAGAGAGGGCGACTGCGACGAAGAGAGCCGGGTTTGGTGAGCCTCTGGGACTATGAGGAGCCTTCATGAACCGTTCGCTCGATCATCGATTGGCGCCCTCGAACGCCTGAGGGGACGCGCCGCGCCGCGCACGTTCGAAAATTATAAATTATGGACCTCCGACACGACCATGGCGCACTCATCCACGTCGTTCGTGCGTGCGACAACGCAGACGCGCCTGACATCGTCGCCATAGGCGGCGAGAACTCCGTCTCCGTATTGCTCATCGTGTGTGCCGCCATCCTTCTCGTACACCCCTTGTCCGCGCTCACCCTTCGACCGACGCGAATAGACCGACATTTCAGCAGACCTCGTCGCGTCTTTCCACGTAGGATCCCGCATCACCGCCCTTGCATGGTCTCCCCGTGCTGTCTCTCCTTCGTCATCGGATCAATGGTTTATCGAGTAAGACGAGTTCTTTCGAACCACACCGCTCCATGACATGGGTCCCTTTAAGGCTCACAGTCGCATCCTCCAACTTTGGTTTACACTTGCTCACAAAAACGCCCGATGTCGACGAAGACATATTTCCGTTCGGTGGCGGGTTGAGCGGCCACCACGGTCCCGTGAACGACGTGACATTCTGCGGCGGTCCTACCAATGACATTGCGCGCTACGTCGCGACTGTCTCAGGTGCGCTGTCTCCATCTCTCCCCCCTCTCCCTTCCCACCTCTTCATTACTTACCGACGCAATCCTCAATCGGTTAACAACAAACAAAAAACAAAAAAAAGACGACAAAATGCTCATGGTCTGGGACCTCCGCCCAAACGTCGACATACCCTCAGCACCCTTTTCGCGCTCGCGCTCCCCCGCCCCGAGCCCAGGCGCATCTGATCGCAGCACTAGTAGCAGCACGAGCAGCGGCACCACCACCACCACCACCAACGCCGCGCGGGCCCAACCGACCGCCTACGTGATCTCCTTCCCGCACGCGCTGAGTTCCGTCTGCGCCCACGCCTCGACGACGAAGGATCTCCTCGTCGCAGACGTGCGCGGCTCGCTCGCCCTCGTAGACTGGCGTTCGGACCCCACGCACGCACCCGCGGATGCAGCGTGGCACCACCCGCGCGTCGTCGAGTTCGCAGCTCCGCGCAGCATCGCCGGAGGCGCGTGCGCGTTCCTGGCCTCCGCCGCCTGGCAACAGGCCAATCCCGACATGTGCGTAAACATCTTCCCCTCCACCCTTTTCCCACTCTCTCCGTCGTATTTTTTCGGTTGTTGTTGTTGTTGCTGTTGCGGCTCATCCTTGTACGGGTAGTATCGGCGCCGTACATCGCTCCCGCTTCTCGCTCTGGAACCTCTCCAAGCTACATGGCGGCAAGCCGACGCTCAGCGGATCCTCGTTTCCCGAGGGCGCGCATCGTTTTCGGTGGTGTCCGACCTATCCCGAATACTTCGCCATCTCGACGCGCAGCCCCGGTGCGCGCGGCGCGACGATTCACGTGCACAGCGCCTTGCACGCTCACGCTCACGTCGAGCCGACCGCGTTCACGCTCGCCCCACGTCCGTTGTGCGTACGCGACTTTGACTTTCTGTCGCTCAAGGGGATCCCACGGATCGCGGCCGCGGTGGGACATGAACTTATCGTGTTCTATATCGGTTTGGAGTGAAATGAAAAAGAACAATGATCAGTTCGACCTGTGCCATCTCGATATATTGCCCTGTGTAATCTTTTTTGATTTCTGTTGATATACCTTTACGTGCGCGATTAAATTCACAGATAGTGTGGCAAGAACTGTTAGAACCCGATCCGTTCTATCATATACATAAAAGGTCTCGGCTGTGGAACCGGGGTGCAGCAAGGTTATCAGTGACAAGCAGAATGAGATACGGTTCTACAATGGATAATTTACAGACTCGAACACGCTGGGACTAGAGGGGCGAGAGCTAGAGGTTTTGCAAAGACGAGGCGTGGGATACGGTGTTTACGTTTTACGTGTGGGCATTGAGATGAGGGGACCATGAGTATATGCGTCAAGTGAGGGATAGTGGGGTGTTATGTCATCATCTATAATCCGTACCCGGGAGCTTCGTAGTGCATGTGGTGATACGCGTACGGCTGTTGATGATTACGCCCATTCCCATAGTGGTGCGGCGTAGGTAGCGGTGGGTGATGCGGCGGTGTCGGCACGCCCGACATGTTATGTGCGGCGTAACTCTGATCGACGGCCTCGCCAAAACCGAGATCCCGGAACATATTGTTCCAATACCTCAAGTCATCTGACTGTGTTGCTGGGGCTACCTGGGAAGGTTGAGGCGCTGGTGGTGACTGTGAGTAGGTATTGCTGCCGTACGATTGCGCGCTAGAAGTCTGAGCCGAGGCGCTCCGCACCGAGTCGACCTGCATCGACTCCTGGGCGGACGCGGGCGCGCTAGGTTGGGTAGGAGAAATCTGGTAGGAAAAGGGATGATGAACGTTTGACTCCTGCACGGAGTCGATCATCTGATTGGGGTATACCCCTGGAGGCTGCGACACTTGCGTGGTTGTCGACAGCGTCGACTCTCGCCGTGACGCTGTTGGCCAATACTCCATCAGCCATGCTATCGGTCACATAGCGCACGCAATGACACCCACAGCGGGATTGGTTGTCTTCCCATCCTTTGTGTTGCTGAGACCGGAAAATGTCTTGCGCAACCAGCTCCCGCAAGAACCGCGCATGATAAGCCGCACCCGTGCACGCTGGCGACAAATGCGACGCCTCCTCGTAAGCATCGGCGGTTTTTGAGATAATCGCGTGAATTTCGCCAGTGGCACCCTCGTGTAACTCCGCCAACGTCTTTGAGCTACGAAGGAGCTGAGAACGGCTGGTTCAGACAAAATGCCATACCGGAGGAAGAAATGGGATCATCATCACCGTACCTTCAACAGGAAGACGGCGGAATATGCCGTCATGACGGTGATAGAGTCCTGTCCATAACGCTGGAAGAGCGTAAATATCGAGTCCCTAAAACTGAGCATAAATTGGGCTTACGAGCATGCTCATTGATGCGAAATCGTGCGAGACGATGTGCATATTTTCTTTGGCGCTTGTGTAGCACGCTGATAATGCCTGGACGCTGGGTGTTGTGCGGCTTGACTAATCTCGGTCAGTCTTCGGATGATCACATGGAGTGGAGCCGGAAACTTACGGGGGACATGGCAGCATGTATGCCAAAACTGTTCAAAAACAACCGTACATGCAATCTGAAGAAGCTGAGGAATGACATGTGAAAGGATTCCCCGTTGGCGCGCCGCATTTCATGGTGCCATGTGTCCATCCATTGAGTTAACTTGCCGTTACAATTGCGCAGCAATACCTCTTTATTGACGTCTGTGTGGGCTGCACCGGGGATACCCTTGTGTAGATAGAATACGTCGGTGGTCTCGGCCTATCTCGAGAAAAATGAGGATTACGATAACAGGAATGGCAGGTGTTGTCACTCACGGCAATTCGACGCAGCTGGACAAATGCGGCGACAATCACGTCCTCCGGACGAAGTGGGGTGCCCCCCTCTTCGTGCCAATTAGCCGAATGCCGGACAAGGTCATCCTGACGGGCGCCGTGAGACAGATCACACTATACCGATCTAATGTGAAGAGAATCCTACCTCTGGAAGCATCCATTGACGTCCGGTCTGCATGCTCAGGCTCCGGTCGTGCACAAATAATACGAGGTAGGTACGCTCGTGATTACGACGTTCCCGGAGTTGTAACTCGGTCTCATTTGGGGGTGGCGGCGAGACATAGCGGTTAAGGCCCAATTCAACCGCCATACGACAAGCCTGTATGAGTTATCGCAAAAACGCAGGCCGCATTATCGCGGAGATCACGCACCAAGCCAATGTACATCCATGTTCGCTGCGATAGCGTGAGCCAAAACGAGTCATCAATACACATTGGTGCACCCACTGTATCTTCTGGCTCTCTCCAGTAAGTCAAACAAGCAAAAGCCTGAACTACCTCGACCGACTTTTCGTTGTCGGCAAAAACGCGTACGGCAAATTCATGAGCAAGTTTTTGACATGGCTTGAACGACTCGGGTTTGAAGAATTTGCAGCCGGCCATGATTAATACGGTAAAGAGGAAAGGACATTTCGAACGAACGTAATCGGGGGTGTGCAAAGCAGGGTCGAAGAGATTCACGAAGGGGTTGAGTCGTAAAAACACTAGGTCAAACAAGACCTTGGCATTAGATTCATCCAAGATACCCATGGTGACGGGGTCTTTGAGAACGTGAGATGCGGAAGAGTTTGCTGCTTGGGAGGAAGTTGTCGAGTTGGACCGATCCGATCGAAGACAAGTGGCAGGATTCTCATGTGAAGGATTGAGGATGGTCTTGAAGAAGGAGTGACGCTGATTCTCCCTCCGGATGAGGTCCGCGGGGAACATGCCGTCTGGCTTCCCTTCACTTTCGTTTTCTTCCTCGTCCGTGGCCGATCGCAGTTTGGGATCAGTCCGGTCATCTCCATTGAAAGAGGGGACGTTGAGGCGAGGAAGGTCATTTGAATAACGTCCCGGAGAACGGTTATGGGAATCTCCACGACGCATACGCAGGTCAGTTGGGGAGACTGGGGAGGAGGTCTCGAGGGTTTGTGACTTCAACTTGGCATTGTTAAGGCCCTTCTCAAGGCGCCTCAACATCTTGGAAGCTTCGGATAACCTATATACATTAATGAGTAACCGAACTGAGGGCCGGGTTGAAACGAACTTGGAACCCGGTTTTCGACCACGCCTATGTCTCTCGAACACACATCTGAGGGAGTGAGATGAAGGATACTACAGAGAGAGATGGCAAAAGCACATACTCGGCACCAGTGCGCCTACACCGTTGACAGGGTTGCGAGCCGTCTTCCGCACCGACACATTTCATCTGAACGGTTGTTTGATGAGAAAACAAATTTTCGAGATGGGGATAACGATGATGCGAACTTTGGCAGCGCGGCATACTGTGCAAGCCCGGGCACCTCTGACGACAGGAGTCTTTCCACTATGGGGTAGAGGGGGACTGAGGGGGGGGAAGGAATATGAACTGAAGGGTATGCGCGACATACGAGGACTTTGCTTGTTGGTCATCTTGATGGTCAGCGTTGACAGTATCTTGAGGGGAGTCCATTTTATGAAGAGACGAGACCGGGTGTAAGTGCGATGACCGGCAAGAAAAGGAGGGTGAGGATGAGTGAGAAACTGTCGGGGGTGGAGAAGATCTTGTGGGGGAGAGCGACGCTGAACTTTGTTCAGACGAGAGGGAGCAGCAGCCGGGCTAGGAGGGGGTCAGCCGGTAATGAGCGAGGCGGGGACCTGACTTGACCTGACCTGGCCTGGCTGGCTCGACTTGCGCAAACGCCAACGAATGCGAACCCGGCGAATTTCCCTTTCAAGTTGCCGGCCGGCTCCACTTTCGGGCTCAATCATCTCACTTCTATCATTTCCTCATTCCTGCCCCGCACAATCCCCCTCTCCCCACTCCACGGCTCCTTTATTTCCTTTTTCTATTTCTCGCTCGACCCTCCAAACCTTTCTTTCCCTCCTCGTATTCTTCCGGCTACCTCATGTTGCCGCGTCACCCAGACATATTGCCGACCAGCCCCTTCTCCCCCCGTCGCACCTCGATTCCGCGGCTGCATGTCCTGCCGCGGTCATCATCCCAGCGAGATGACGATGTCATATCGAGATGCGATCCTGACGTCCTCCTCTCCATTAGTCATGTTTTTGACCTACCAGGGCAACGACCGAGCCATCAGCTGCATACATTCAGCCACCCATTTTTTAACCTGATGGTATGCAGTCGTCGATCTATGTGCATTGGGGAATAATTTTCATTACCTAATTCAAATCCGCCCAAAAAGGCATGGAAACAGCATTATTAACCCTTTCATCACGGAGCCATCGACCATGCCGACAAAAGCCACCCGGCCGCGATAATAAATTTTCAACTAACCCGCGTAAGAGGCCGGGTACCTAGAGCAGTTGCCGGACGGTAATTCGTCCGCATGTCCACTGCGACCCACTCTCACTTCGGTCTACCCCGGCTTCTATTCATTTGTCCCCCCCTCTCAGCATGAATGTATGGATTTCCTGATGGGTCCTGACTCCCCTCCACATTTATTGCATCCATAGTACTCTAGCCTTTCTATGTCAACATGTAAAGTCCTGGACCCCTGATTATAACATCACGCTACAGCTGTCAGTTCAAAAAGAGACAAGAGACAAGAGCAATCAATCCCAATCCCACGCGGGCCGTGTCTCTCCGTCCACCCCCGATTATCCGGTGGAAAAAGTATCGTGGCGATGTCGAATCTGGGCTGAATCGTCACGCGCAAGCCCTCGCCCGTATGAACGTAAACTTTATTAACAGTCTTTTTGGCCTGCAATAATACCATCTCTGGAATCCCAGGCGTTCGGCCTCAATAGCACGAGCGGCTATCGAACGTCAGACGCATGACGCATTTCTGTTTCGATGTATGGTGGCGAGATGTGTGGCTCAACTGTGGCTTCAACCACTCTCCAACCTGGGAGGATACAAAAAAAAATCAGGGGCACTTCCTGCTGATCCATGCGTCGGAGTGGAGAGGGTAGCTTCCAGATAACCTCCTAAAAACTTTGTTCTCCTGACATGGCTCCTGATAGCAGAATCTTAATGCGCCATTCATATTCTACATATTGGCGAGTATATCTGTATGGCAAGGACATGATAAGGTCTACAGACATTTTAAAATAAAATACAACGGCCCAAAGCTGAAATTCACACTTCCCTACAAGATAGTGCCCAATTCGCCTATCACTCTGCGCCGTGCCACACATCACGCTTCTCGAGTTCGACATGTGGTGCCACCTCCGACGAGCTCGAGTCAGCTGACATCGGTGCCTCCGTCAGCCACTCTGCGGTGCCGAACAGCGTTCGGCCGATGTTAAGCAAACTGTCGAGGGTGTCGACCAGGTATGCCAACATCTCGCCCTCCGCAGACGCATACATATGCGACATCCCGAGAGCCCGGTGCGAATCGCGCATGGATCGTGCGATGTGCGATGTGAGCATGGTGCGCGCGTGCCGTGCAGAAGGGAGGAACTGTGGCAGAGGTTGGCGCGCCCTGAAAGCATGTTCACAGGCGTACAGCGAGATGCACACGCAAGATACCTAAGTCGGTGTAACCTCGTGTATCAGAAACTCTGATATCGAACCGAAGGATGGACAACGGCGTACAAACTCTCGCCGATCGTTCAAGACCCCGGATACGGCTTCTCTCACGGGTATACGTTCCCTTATTCTGCGGATGCCGGCCATGATATCCAACATCCCCTGCATGGAACCTATAGCGTTGCGATACTGTATCATGGGTTTCTGCCAAGGGGGATTGGCGTGAGAGCTTCGATCTCGGGCCTGTGTTTGGATGATGATGAGTCGCACGCACGGGTAAAAGGCTCATTTCGTCGCGAAGCGCGACGATCAGACGCGATAGACGGATAAGAGAATTGCGTATTTCGAGCTCGAGCTTCCGCGTCCGTCTCCTATCGCTGGGAGTGAACGCCCGGTTACGTTTGAATAAATCCCTTGTTCCAGTACAATCAGAAGAACCCTCACCAAATGGCACATGAAACATACCTGCTGAGCGTCAGGTACAACTGGCTCAGTAAGCCGAGAGTACGGCTCGTATTTCGCAAGAAAAGCACCTAAGTCAGACGTGGAGAATCAGGGACTGCGTTGGCTTCATCCTATTTACGTGGTTACCCTGCAATGTTTTGGGAACACAAAGGTATTCATCATTAGGGCCGATAAGACGCCGGCCGTAATCATAACCGCTCTCCAGACAGCCAGTGCTGAGCGCGGCATAAAGATTAGGCATACAAACGGAAGGTGGTGTACGCACAGATGATCGGGGTGTCAATTGTGGGATCAAGGTACTGCGCAAATATTATCGGTGGCAACGTCACGGACCTAGTATAACGAGTAAGGTTAGAGAACTATGCTGCACTAGGATGTGTACTAACGCGACAACACCCAGAGAAGACACCTCCGTCCTAGTGATCAACCAGCTGATCGGAAAATCCGCAAGCTAGAACCATTTGAGAAGCATGTCCCTGCGACATTTTTTGGTTCTCACGAACCGTCACCATCAGAACGAGGCCATATGGATTCGTACGGCATATCAGCCAGGTCTATGACACATCCATAATTGTTGGTGTGGAAATACATGCCTAACATCACTCACGATGTACGCGTAAGTGGCCCCCAATATTGTACCAGCCTAGCAAAAAAAAATGAGTGGATGACCTGACTGTGGGGTCCACAATACACGCACGATGCGGAGGTACGCCACCCGCCAAGTCGCTCCTGAATTCGTTTCTAGTACCCACACATAGCTGATAATCATCCATTGTCCGTGCGCTTCGACAAACCATCTTCGACCTTGGATTACAAATGAAGTGGCAATTATGTCGCGGAAGACTCAATTCCTACCTGGACTTCCAAAGGGCAGGACAGCTGGCAGGCTCAACAGCATCACACCAACTGAGTTCTTTAGCGCGTGCTGCAGGTGGCTAGAGTGCGTCACAGCCCGGACGCATCTGGCAAATAGAAGTCGGAGACGAATTATTCTTGGCCCGTAAATGATATTGCGAAGGCGCAAGGATTCTCTGCTGGTGAATGTTGCGCCAACATGTGTAAATATTGGCGCAGATAGGTTGGAATCTCTCCATCTAGCCAGCTCAGAAAGACCTTCCCGCGCTTCGGCCATACTGAGCATATTTTCATCTTCGAAGAGTTGTGGGTCATTATCAGCAGACATCACGCGGTCATGGTCATCTCCGATGATAGTGGGGGGGGCAATGCCTAACCACGCCCAGGAAAGGCCAGGGCACCATAAACGAGTGCGAGAGGTATTGTGGAGATCAAGAATCTTCTCGGCAACGAGCAACGCGCGGTGCATTTCATTTGCCAGCTAGGGAACGGCATTATCTCAATTCATGGGTGATCACGGAAGGTAAAAATATACCTCCATGAGCGAGACAACGAAGAGGGACTGGTCCGAGGCTTCTACATCCAGCCCCACGTCATCAATTTTTTGGGAATCCTCATTCATACCCTGGGATAGATTTGCAAACTCTTTCCTCGCATCATCCCTCGCTTGGTCGAGGAGACGGAGTATTTGAGCTGCTGTCTCATTTTCAGAAGGATTCGGACCCGACGCGCTTGTGGCGTGCTCAAACACAAACAACAGGGTCTCCTCGACATGTTTCATCGATGTCAAAATGGCCTGCCCGAGATTCACTGCTGATGTTGAGGTGGAGCGTGAGAACGTCTCTCCGCCACTCCTTTTCGCTCCCGGACTACCCCACGATAATTCCCTGCGAGTATTTTCTACTATTTCAATGAGAGGCTTGATAGATTCGACTGGAGAAAGCTCAGAAATTCTCAAGAAATTAAAGCAAAAGTCTCATACCACTTATCCGACCGAGCCGAAGTTCGAAAGCAGCAATCGAATACGCTAGGTCCAGTTGGCCAGATTCTGCAACTAGCTTATCGAGAAGCTGTTTGTATCGTGAGGTGGTGCCAAGGGACGAGTTTCCTCCATCGAGACCAAAAGAGTCATCCATGGATAATGCAAGGCATTCACGAAGCTTCGAAAATGCATTGGCAAGTGTTCTAGCGAAGTGGGTCGAGAACCAACGCAGGAGCAGTATGTTACTTATGAGGCATATGAATGCAGCCGATAACGTCATCCAGATGAAGAAAGTGGCAGCATGGACGGAGCCCTACTCATCATAGCAGTTAGTCCACAAGGAGAGGTACGGATTACGATCGTAATATACTTACACTCGATATACCAACATCAGTGGTTAGAAGCCAAATGGATACAAAGCATGATATTCGAGCGGACAGCTGCAAGCGAGGCAACCGGCTTTTAGCCCAGCCAGCTAGAATGCCATTAGCCGGTGAAGACGGAGGACACGGAGGAATTACACACCAAAAAAGGTTATAGCTACGAGGAAAAGAGCAGGGATCGTCCTCGAAGCCGCAGAATGGTCGGGCAGCAAAGAAGCGAGATATCTCGCCAAAGTAGAGAGACCAATGCCGAAGAAGGCTCCTGTTATGTTGAGAATGGTAGCCTCCAAATGTTGTGCAAGCGTTTCTTGAGCGGAAAAAACGAGTTCCTTAAGCGTGAGAAGCAAAAAGGCATCATGACCTCCGAATCGGGACCAAGGTTTGATAACAAGGACGATACAACATAGCAAAGTTGAAAGCAAGCGAGCAATGACACGTCGTGTAAGAAAATCTGAAATCCGACTCAATGTACGGGCCATTTGATGCAGAGCATCGGTGTGGAGTGGAAGAGAAGTGCGGCAAAGCGGTGTTTCTCCGAGAATTTTTTTACGTGGACGAGATGATCAGGTGGCCGTGAGAAAGTCCGGTAATTAATCCTGGAACACTGGAACAAGCAATGAGCGCCTCGCAACGTCTCGACATCCGCCTGGCCTATGGCAGAGAACATTTATAGCAAGGGAACCAGGGTCTGGTTCGCAGATAAAGAACAAGGGTGGATATCGGCCGAGGTCACAAATGTTATCAAAGGGTCTGGCGACAAAATCAAGCTTACCATTGTCGACGACCGGGGCAAGGTCAGTCCGCGCGTCGCCTTTTTTTCATCACCGACAAACCATCTCACTACTCCGGCTCGAACCCTTGTTTCAGGAAATCATCATCGACACTACTGTCAAGGCTATCAGAGACGGCCAAGATGATTTGCCACCTCTACGAAATCCTCCTCTACTAGAGACAGCCGATGATCTCGCTACGCTATCCCATCTAAATGAGCCCTCAGGTGCGCTTCTTCCACATATATAGCCATCGCTGTCTTCAAAGTTCGCGTGTAGTTCTTCATACCATTCGGAACCGCTATGCACAGCATAGTATCTACACTTATAGTGGCATCGTTTTGATCGCCATGAACCCCTTTCAACGTATTACCCAGTATGGCCCTGAGATTATCCAGGCTTATAGTGGACGAAGGCGAGGAGAGCTTGAGCCCCACTTGTTTGCTATTGCGGAGGATGCGTACACCGCCATGAGGAAAGAGGGTACTGGTCAGACAATTATCGTTTCTGGTGAAAGGTACGTGGGATGATTTCGAGTGGGAAGTCAAGTTGACCCCCAGGGTATCTAGTGGCGCAGGGAAAACTGAATCTGTGAGTGTCTCGCATAGTATTCTTACCTAGGTACTCAGTGTCCTGCAGGCGAAATACATAATGCGTTATCTTGCATCTATTAATCCCCCCGATTCGAACGCAAAGACAAGAACAAAGCTTTCTTTAGACGAATCAAGCGAGGTAGAGCGCCAGATTTTGGCTACAAATCCTGTCTTGGAGGCATTTGGTAATGCGAAGACTACACGTAATGACAACTCATCTCGGTTTGGCAAATATATCCAGGTTCGTGCTGCGCGTAATCGGTGTGCGTTGCTTGCAGAACTTTCCTCTAGATTCTCTTCGACGGAAGACAAGAGATCGTTGGTGCAAGAATTCGTACCTATCTTCTGGAACGTTCCCGCATCGTTTTCCAGCCTTCGACCGAACGCAACTATCATATTTTCTACCAACTATGTGCCGGCGCACCTTTAAAGGAACGCAAGGATCTTGGGCTAGACACTGATATCAACAAGTTTCACTACTTGCGGCAAGGTGGCTCTCAATCTACTCCCATTCTTGGTGTCGATGATGCGGAGGAGTTTCGAACAACTCAGCATGCCCTCTCAACTATCGGTATCTCCGTCGAACAGCAGTGGGCCGTCTTCCGTCTTCTGTCTGCTCTGCTTCATCTCGGCAACGTTAAGATCTTGCAAATGCGATCAGACGCTGCCATAGACGAGAACGATCCTGAACTTCTACTGGCTACGCGCTTTCTGGGAATAGACAAGGCAGAGTTCAAGAAATGGACTGTCAAAAAGCAGATCACTACACGCTCGGAGAAGATCGTAACGTCTCTCAATGCTGCGCAGGCAACTGTTGTACGTGACTCCGTTGCAAAATTTGTGTATGTTTGTCTTTTCGAGTGGCTCGTTGCCATTGTCAATGAGAGCTTGGCTGGGGAGAACGGCGAGGCGGAGAAACGCGCTGAGATGTTCATCGGTGTCCTTGACATCTACGGTTTCGAGCACTTCCAGAAGGTAATGATGCCAAATGTTTTATATGTGTTGGGTTTGTGATGTGCTTTCCAGAATTCCTTTGAACAATTCAGCATTAACTACGCAAATGAAAAGCTGCAACAGGAAGTCAGTGAAAACTTACATCTTATCAATGCGTCACCTGACAAGTTTTCCAGTTTAATGCACACGTCTTCAAACTCGAACAAGACGAATATGTCAAGGAACAGATTAACTGGAAGTTCATTGAATTTTCGGACAATCAGCCTTGCATTGATGTCATAGAGGGTAAGTTGGGCGTCCTTGCGCTTTTGGACGAGGAGTCGCGTCTCCCGGCTGGAACGGACGCATCGTTCCTCCAGAAGCTCTACACTCAGATTGCAAAGCCCGAGACGAAAAGTGTTTTCAAAAAGCCTCGGTTCGGCAACACAGCTTTCACCATCGCTCACTACGCCCTCGACGTAACATACGAAGCTGTGGGGTTCCTGGAGAAAAACCGTGATACTGTTCCCGACGAACACATGACTCTTCTGGGGTCGACGAAGAATACCTTCCTTCGGGAAGTGCTTGATGCCGCCCTGGCCTCGACCAAGTCTCCGGATAGTCCTATGCCCAACTCTCCAGCCGTCTCGGATATGAGCGGGGCTTCTCGCCGGCAATCGCTCATCCCCGACCCTGGGCGTACTTCTTTGGTTAATTCGGTTACATCCGGTTCCAAGCGCCAGGGTGCAGCCGCACGGAAACCGACTCAGGCCTCCATCTTTAAGGCTTCTTTAGCCAGTTTGATGGAAACGCTCGGTATCACGAATGTCCATTACATTCGCTGCATCAAACCGAATGAGCAAAAGGAGGCCTGGAAATTCGTCCCTCAACAAGTCCTGGGCCAGCTTCGTGCTTGTGGTGTACTTGAGACCATCCGAATTAGCTGCGCTGGTTACCCTACAAGGTGGACCTACGAGGAGTTCGCTGAACGGTTTGTTGTTCCTTCGTTCTCGAGTCCCGCTTGTGTCTCACAGTGCGTAGGTATTTCATGCTTGTATCGTCTTCCCAGTGGGGTCCAATGATCCAGGAGTTGGAGCTGAATGGCCTTTGTTCTCTCATCCTAGAGAAGACCATTAACGACCCCGATAAGTATCAGAACGGAAAAACTAAGATCTTCTTCCGTGCGGGCATGCTCGCTGCCCTAGAAACTTTACGTTCGGATCGACTTAACGCTATGGTCACCGTGGTTCAAAAGAATATGCGACGGCATATGTGTGTGAAGCGCTACCGTGAGATGCGGACCGCGGCTATCAGGATTCAGACATGGTGGCGTGGGGTCTTGGCCAAGCGCTTTGTGGCTCGGGTTCGTCGGGAGACGGCTGCTATCCGGTTCCAGAAGGCCGCACGACGCTATGTGCAAAGGAAGCGATTCACGAAGGTTCGAGAAGCTGTTGTTCGCCTGCAGAGCCGTACGTATAATGTGTCCAACTCTCCGTCGATTCTGATTTCTGATTGTTGAAATCGCGTTCAGGAATCCGTGGTGTCCAGGCTCGTCGCGCATACATGGAACGACGACATGCTCAGGCAACTACGCTATTGCAGAGCCTCTTCCGCGGGGTGTACGTCAACGTGCACTTTTCTTCTCAATGCCTTATACTTACAGAGGACCTGTAGTCTTGTTCAAAGAGTTTTCCGTTCGGACGTTCGCCATGTCATTTACCTGCAATGTTGCACGCGCAGGAGGTTGGCCCGCAAACAGCTCAAAGCCCTCAAAGCTGAGGCCCGTTCGGTCTCCAAGTTCAAGGAGATTTCATACCGTCTGGAGAATAAGGTCGTGGAACTTACGCAGACGCTGCAGAAGCGAACGGAAGAGAAGAATGCAGTGACTGCTAAGCTTGCTGCAGTTCAACTCCAGCTCAATTCTTGGGTCTCCAGGCACGAAGAAATCGATGCGCGCGCCAAGCAGCTCACTTCTGATCTCGCTGAATCCCGGACAGAGTTGACTCGTCGTGATGAACTTCTCCGCCAAAAGGAAGCCATCGAAAAGCGCCTTGAGGAGGCGGTTGCCACTGTCCAAGAGCGGGATCAGACAATTCGCAGGCTTGAAGAGGATTTGGCGCGACAGGCCGCCGAACTCGAGCACCGTGCTAAGCAGGTTGACAGCATGCCGATCCGCACTGCGGAGGACAGCTCCGTCATCCTCACTCTTAAGAATGAGGTTAGCGGCCTTCGCGAGCAGCTCAACCGCGCGCATGCCCTTCAGTCCCTCACCCGCGGTGCGCGGGATCCCCCAGTCTCTCCTACATTTGCACCCACGTTACGCCATCTGGACCATGCAGCCCCCGAAGAAGCTCAAGCTGTAAATGGTGGCCATTCCGCTGCAGCACGGCATCAACGACGACACAGTTCTGCTGGGGTCTACGCGTTAGGCGGCAATGACAACCGTACCTCGGTTGATGAACTGATGTCGTTCGTGAAACGTACCCAGACTGCGAATCCGCGTGCAGTATCCGTGGCCTACAACGGGGAGGAAGGAATTCCACGCTTCCGTGGCATAGATGGGCTGGCCGACATCTACGATGATCCCGCAGAGGAGAAGATTCGACTTCTCCAAGACATCCGGAATCTAGACGAAGACGTCTTGGAGGGACTCATCAAGGGCCTCAAGATCCCCCTACCAAGCTTAACAAATCCGTCAGCTGTCAAGGAGATTTTGTTCCCTGCAAACCTCATCAGCCTGGTCACAAACGAGATGTGGAAGTATGGTCTAATATCCGAGAGCGAACGGTTCCTGGCGAACGTCATGCAGACTATACAGGCTCACGTGATGGCGAGTGCTCCCTTCCTCAGTAATTTTGACTTTCCATCTGACGTCTTCGCAGACATTCAATGGCGAAGAAGCCATTGTTCCTGGAATTTTCTGGCTGTCGAACGTCCATGAAATGCTCTCATTCATATGCGTTGCCGAGTCAGACATGCTGCAGGGTATTGGGCCTGGTGAAGAGAACGCTGTGCGCCCATTCGACTGGTCCGACTATGAGCGACTGGTCTCCGTCGTGAAGCACGACCTGGATAGTTTGGAATACAACATATACCACACATGGATGACAGAGACGAAAAAGAAGCTTACGAAAATGGTTGTTCCTGCCCTCATCGAGAGTCAGTCTCTACCAGGTTTCATCGCAAGCGACGGGGGAGGGCGTTTATTCAATCGCGTCTTCAATTCCAATAGCCAGCCAGCGTTCAGCATGGACGACATCCTCAATTTGCTGAACAAGGTGTGGAAGAGTCTGAAGAGCTACTACATGGAGGAGAGTGTCGTACAACAGGTGGTGACAGAACTCCTCAAGTTGATCGGGGTGACCAGTTTCAACGACCTTCTCATGCGTAGGAACTTCTCCTCGTGGAAGCGCGGTATGTTCTCGTCTCGGATTCTCGGATTCTCAGATTGCCAACTGTGTCTGTTTTAGCGATGCAGATTCAGTATAACATAACGCGGATTGAAGAGTGGTGTAAGTCTCATGATATGCCAGAGGGTACATTGCAATTAGAACATTTGATGCAAGCAACGAAATTGCTGCAACTCAAGAAGGTTAGCGGATTTTCCCATGGACCTTGCTCCTGATAGCCCACTAAAATTTCTCAGGCAACGGCCGAAGACATTGAGATCATCTACGACGTCTGCTGGATGCTGAGCCCTATGCAAATTCAGCGCATGTGCACAAATTATTACGTAGCCGACTACGAGGTAAGATTAGCCCATTAGGTGGATCATGGTGCCCTACTCACAAAACCAAACCTTCCAGAATCCTATCTCACCTGAGATTTTGCGTATTGTCGCATCGCGCGTTATTGCGAACGACCGAAATGACCATCTTCTATTACCGGAAGCAGAAGAAGTTGGCCCATACGAGCTACCCTTACCTCGGGAGGTAAATGGGCTCGAGACTTATGTTCCTGCATATCTTAACGTCTCCCATCTTCGTCGACTTGCCGCGCTGGTCGCATGAACCACATGAGTTATCGCCGTTGTTACCTACTTATCTGGTCTTTGCCTCCTAATACTATCTACGATATACCTCTCGATGTTTCACTATAACAAGTCATGGAAATAGGCTATGAAGAAACCACACACGTGTTCAGTAACATCTCCCTAATCCTTCCCATGAAAAGCTCGAAAAAACTGGAACACAACATGGAAAATATATATACAGATTTCATGAATGACTAGAGCTAAGGAGAAGCTCGCATCCATCCTCAATCTGCTCACGGAGAAGTCTATCGGTTTCTAAGACCACGAGCTCTTCCTGAGTAGCTGTTTTGCGCAGAGAGAGGCGTAACGGCTAGAGAGCTGCCGTGAGTAAAATACCGAAACAACAAAATCTGTACTTACCACTGTCGCCTGGACGTTGAAATGACGAGCAAGCATATCAAGCGCTCTCCCAGTGCCCACGGTCTTAGAGAGTTAGTTAGGGGGAGATGAAGTGGACAGAAAAAGACGACTGACCTTGCGGAACCAGAAGATCTTTTCGGGGTCGCTTTCGTAACTCACCCTGACGTGTAGTCGCTGATCAATTCCGATGGAACCTGGCTTGTCTCTAGGATCGGCTGGCACCGCGCGATGACGCATCCTCATAAACTCGACCTTCTGCAACTGGGCCAGTTTTTTCGGGTCAGTGGGGACCTTGCGTCTCGGCGCGCCGGACGCGGGCCTGTTATTGTTCGACGTCGCGGCGGCACTAGAGAAGTGTTTCGCTAGAAGAGCGTGCGCGGCTTCGTTCTTGGGTGCCGCAGCGGGCTCGGGTACTGGACATGAGTGCTGCGATGTATCACGGTGCCTGAGAGAGTAGTTGCGTGATTAGGGTTGTATAGAGGTGTCGCAGGGACGAAGACAGAGCTCAGACTCACGAGGCACAGTAGGCGAGCGTACACCGAGGACACTGCGCAGACGCCCTGCCTTCTTCGCTAGCCGAGTCACCGGCATATGCGTTCAGGCTGTGCTTGTTGCAGGAGACGAGGGCGCAGCGCTGAAGTTTCTGGAGTGCGGTTGGCGACGCGTCTCTCGGTGCCTGCGACGGATCGACTTGACATTGATGGGCATCCGGGAAGATGTGATCTTTGCAGAATTGCTTATCGCAACGACATCGGATCGGTAGAAGGTCGAGCACTCGACAAGAAGGGAGCGAACAGTGCGTGCCAATGGGAGGTAAGTCCATCTCCGGACTCGGTCCGGCCAACTGCCAACTGCGGGGCAAGGGTAAACCCCTCCTTTGTTTCAACCGGCCAACCATGAATATCGTCGTACGTTTCTCCAATTCAACTTTTATGCTTCGTTACCGTGTCGTAATGGTGTACGATCAATCGTAGGAAACGCTCTTTGGTCGCACAGTGACGCCAGCGGAGCGTCTGCGCCAGCATCAGCGCTCCTTGGCAAAGGCACAGCGCGAACTCGACCGCGAGCGCACAAAGCTCGAGCAGAGCGAGAAGAAGCTCATTGCAGACATCAAGAAAAGTGCCAAAGCGGGACAACTTGTGCGTCTCTCTCCAGCTCTAAGCCTCTAACCATGCAACACCCCTCCCATCCCATCCTCCGTTCTCCTTCTAGTCTTTTCTAACAACGCGACCCTTAGAATGCTTGCAAGGTCATGGCCAAGGACCTTGTCCGCACGCGCAGATATACCCAGAAGTTCGTCCAGATGCGCACGCAATTGCAGGCGGTCGGACTGCGCATCCAGACGCTGCGCAGCAACCAGCAAATGGCCGACGCCATGCGCGGAGCCACTCGTGTTTGCCCTTTCCATTCCCCTCTCACTCCCTCGATGCTGATGATCGAAACGTAATTCTGACAGGCGATGAAGAGCATGAACCGGGGACTCAACCTTCCGCAGATCCAACGCATCATGAACGACTTTGAGCGCGAGAGCGCGACGATGGACATGAAAGAGGAGATGATGAGCGACGCGGTTGACGACGTCATGGACGACGAGCTCGAAGACGAGGAGGAGGAAGGCGACAAGATACTCAAACAGGTCCTCGACGAGATTGGCGTCGGAATATCGCAGCAGGTACGTGTGTGTCCGTTGGCTGGCCCACCCCACATTTTGGCTTCGTCCACCCACATTGTTGCTCACCTATTGCTCTGCACAGCTTGTCGACGCGCCGACAGGTCTGGCTACCTCCTCAACGTTGACGGAGCGTCAACCCGTTGCCCTTGCTGACGGCCCCGCTCCTCTACCCGGGAATGCCGGCTCTGGTGCTGGCGGCGCAGGGATTTCGACAGATGAAGATGCCTTACAAGCCCGCCTGGATGCCCTCCGCCGAGGGTAGATATTACCTGGAGAGCTTATTCCAGCCGCCGTTGAAGATGACCGTCACGTTTTCTCCTAATTTTGGGGGGTGGTCGCCCTCGCTCTTGTATTCTTATTCGACCACACACAATCAGGTCGGTTATCGCAGACACTTTGATACCGTCATCACTATTTGCGCATCGAGTCATAACATGGAATCGATTGCGCTGCCAGTGATTTGCCCGCTGTTCAGAGGCCTCCCGCCCTTAGGTATGGTTCCGAAAGGCCGTAAGAAGGACCTGGAATCCTGATTCGCGCTCAGGACGTCTACAAACAAACGATCTGTCCCGCGTTCAGACGATTAATATTGTTGGAGTTCGATGATCACCAAAGTCAGTTTGCTCACGTGATGCAATCGCCGAGAATGTCTGTTGCCTCTCAGATTCTCTTTCTTTTCACTTTCATCCTATGCAGTCGCTCGTAAAACAGACTTCAAACTACGCCCACCAAGCCTAAAAAACCTTCCGACCTATTCCTATATCCCTATCAGTAGATCATGGTTTCTGAGAACTCTACTATCCCTTCCAACACGTCGAACACATCAGACAATCCGTCGACTTGGTCTGTTAACGAGGCGGCTACGGCGCAAGGAAACCAAGTCGACCACTTGCAACTGTCGGTGCCTAGCCCACTTAGCGCCCTAGGCCCCGATGGCATCATGATCACCGAACGACTCGTAACTGATTCCTGCTGGCCTGGCGACCTCCGGCTTGATCTCAAAAAATTCAATTGGGATGAATGGAGCCTACGGATGTCACTCTTTGCGGCTTCTCGGGGATTTACCGAGTGGCTCGATGGATCCCTCAAACGACCAGATGAGGCAGCATATCCAGGGGCACACTACCTTTGGCAAAGAAGTGATGGCTCACTCAGAACCTTCATGCTCGGGCACATTTCCAGACGTGATTATAGGGCCGTTTCCCACTTGGAGGAGTCACATTCTGTCTTCGAGGAGCTCCGAAAACGCCATGAAAACCCTGGAATCCACATACAAGCCGCTCTGCTTAAAAAGTTACTTGCCATTCAATACAACCCTAACACGCCACTTGGCAAAACTTCCCACGAAATCAGGGTCTTATCCAGTAAAATTTTCAAAATGAGGATCTTCGAACCCGATCGGCTCAGATGTATTGTCTTATACAACGCCCTCGTTCACTTCAAGCATATACAATCAACAATTCGGGCCATCTCCGAGTCTCCTGGTTTCTCGTCAGATACCATAATCCGCCTCATCGAGCGGGAGGACTCCCTCATGCGGCTCCGGGCAGCACAGAGACCACAACCTGTTCCATCCACGTCTGTTGCCGTGAACAGGGATAGAGCGGCGACTCTCGTATGCTCCAATTGCAGGCGCGCAAACCACACCATGGATTTCTGTATCAAACCCGGAGGCAAAATGGCTGGTCGATCACTTGTCGAAGCTCGTGCTGCCCAACGTGGGAACGCGGGAAGGAATCAAACTGTCAATTCGGCCACTAACGCACCGTCGGCGAACTTGAACGTTGCGATGATCAGCACACAGCATAAACAGGCTCCCCTGACAATCCTAATAAATGGGGTTCTGTATCATGCGGTCCCCAACGCAGTCCCTCACAGGCGTTAACCCAGTGATCGCTCCCCAGTTCCAGTAAGCGACCTTATCAATATCTCACTGTCTTGTAGTGACTCCGGCGATTGGGACAGACGTTTGAAAACTACTCCTCTCTTGGCGACGGTGGTCACCGATTAGTGCTTTTGAATTCAAATTGTGTACGTAGGGTCTGAAACTGCTGTTTGGACGTCTGGTTGGACGTCTAGAAAGATCACATGCCGAATCACTCTCGTACATCCAATTTTGACTTACGCTCTTCCAAACTTAGACTTCCCTGGTTGCATGTATCGCTTTGAGTTCGCCTATCATTGCCAATCGCACTGAAGTAACTTAGACGTGCCCGCATTCAATCCGAGCGCCATCCTTGTTCTCTTGAGTTTTCTCGTGGGCTTGGCTTCGATGCTACATACCTGCGCTAATTGTACTTAGGTAATGAGTTCATCTTGTCACCGTGAACTGAGGTCCGAATTGGTTTTTGATAATAAATGTGCTTTCTTAGTTTGCGCGCATGTGTATCCCATCGACGAAAGGCATAGAAACCACACACGTGATCATCTGACGCACACTGGCAGCTCAGACAGAGAACGGCCACAAGAGAACGAGTATCCATCTAGTTAGGAATGTGCATTTTTTATTCGTTTTTTTGGCTCGGTCAAGTTTCCCATATTGTGGACCGCCGAGCGGTCCCGGTTGCAAAACAGAGATGCTCAGATAGTACGCGAACGGGTAGAAAGGAAGAACCACCATGAACAATATCGATTTCGTTGCGCCCATGACGAAGGGCCGCCAAAAAAAAATGGGTGGAAGATAGCAAGGAGCTGAAGTTTTCGTAGATGGATGCGGGACAGACAAGAGAGAGAAAGTGACACTACCGTGCCAGTAGTACTTCCTCATACCCTGAGTCCAGCAACCGCCCTTGCATCCTGCTCACTCAACTTCCACGTAATCCCAGAACCATTGTAAAATTCGTCCACGCCTTCTTCCTATTTTGCGCGAAAAGAAAAAAAAAACCCCCAGAACGAACCACCACCATCAGAATTCAGAATCACACCCGGGATGAAGATGTAGTTAAAAGCGGACGCACGTGATCGAGATTGAGAAGCGTGGCAATCTGCTGGAGTCGCACGAACTTTTCGCGCACGTCGCCAAAGGCGGTTTGCGAAGAGAGATACGTCGCGATCGCTCGTAAGTCACGGTCGAAACGGACGGCACCTAGCTGCGAAGAAAAAGAGAGAAAAAATGTAGATAAATGAAAAAGATTCTCTTTGGAAGGGGCCCGTCGCCCCGCCCGATGAGCACTAGGTACCTCGTTGTATTTTTGGCCAAGAACCAGCTTTTCCCAGGGTCTGATCAAGACGTCCAGTGCAAGCCCGAAAAAGAGGCGATAGTTATTCTCCATGAGCGTGTCCTGAGCAACGATTCGCATGAGTGTGAAATCCACTTTATTACGCACGCATCGTACCTTGTAACCCTCCGCCAGACCCTCCCAGGCTTTGATGAAGCGTTTCCGCACGACGTCTTGATACTCCGCCGCGGCGTAGGCGTCGTCGTCGAGTACGTAGGACACGTCCTTGTACACGTCCGTCAGCAACGTGCGGAGCTTCGGCCGCAGAAGTTGGTTGAACAGCTGCTCGACGCCCACGCGGAGGGTCGATTGGAACTTTGGCACGAGGCTCGAGAACGACGAGATGCTCGCGCGCACCGCTTCGACCTCCTCTGCGGGGAACATCTGCGGTATCACGGGCGCGGCGAGCAGATCTTTTACGAGGCGATCCATGTGCGACGCGGACACGTCTAGGTCGTTCAGCAATATCTACATTTTATGCGTAACTGAGATTACGACGAGAATGTGAGCGACTACGCACGATGAACGTGGCGCGGCTCTCGCGTTCGACTTTTTCTCCTCGTCCAACACCCGCGTTGCGGTATACGTCGTCCATTTTGCGCCGGATCGTACTGGCATAGTCACTCTCAATCACGCTGCGTAGTGCCCCGGCCGTCCGTTCGACGATTGTACGCGAGCCCGTGGAGAGGAGTCGTGAAAATACGACCTTGAAGATGTAAAAAGCGTCGTCGGGCGTGGTTGTCGTTGACGGTGACGAATTGGTGTCTGTGGTCGAAAGGCGGTGCGCCTACGCGCGACAGTTAGCTTCGTGTAACGCAAATATGAGAAAGTTAGGACCTTGTCGACAGCGCTCCGCGTGTACCAAACCTCTAAGGGTGTATAGTAGGTGTTCAGGAGATCCTCGAAGAGCTTGTTGCATGCGGACGATTCGACGGCTTTCACCTCCTCGGACATAGTATGTGTGGAACGATCCGGTGCTTTCTTAGTTTCTGGAGATGCGGGACTGGACAGCCCGTCATGCGATGGAGCCGAGCGACTGTCTTCGCCTTCATCATCGCTGTCATTCTACCTCCACATTTTGAGATGCCATTCGCTGCGCGATGCAGGGGGAAGGGGCTTACCCTTAGACGATCAAACAGAAAACGCTTGAAAAGGTTCCATCGGCCTGCCATTCCCGCAGCCTCGGAGATAACCTTGTCGATATCCCGAGGGTTCGCACCCTCTTCGGAAAGGGGACCTTGCGTCGGCCGTCGTCCAACTGTCGGAGATGGTACGGCTGAAGGAAAGTTCACGTTTGATACATCTGCAAGCTACAGCCGTTCAACCCCGACGCAAGGGGCCAGTCGGTGTTGTCTATACCTTAGGCTTCATCGCTCGTTCTTCCTCCCACCCTTCGATCAGGCCTTTGCAGACGCGATCGCACTCCTGCAGGAGGCGTGCGATCACGCTGGCCATCTTTCCGGCGCCGTAATAACTCTCGACTACGGGCTGGTGCTGATCAACGATCATGGCTATGCTCTCGAAGAGCGCTGTCAAAGCGGTGATGTAGTATAGCGGGGATGACGCTGCATAGAATAGTCGTTAAGACGACAAGCCAACAGAGGAAAAAGAGGTTTCACGGAAGAACGCACGTTGCGCAGATGCTGGGGGTCGTACCTTGACTAGGTCTACGATGAACAACGCATAGGCTTCCAAACCCTCAGTCTCGTAGCCGATTACTGGGAACAGCTTGAAAAACCGCGTCGTGGCTACCGCGTCCCGAACCTTGGTCGCTTCCGTAAACTGACTCGTGAAAACCTGAAGGAGGTGCGTTCGCGTGTCCTGTAATGTCTGTGCAGGAGGCAAAGGATTCTCAGAAGAAGGCTATTTGATTTGAGAGCGTCAGAGAAGACCGAACAAGGAAAAACCTAGAGGTCTTACGACAGCCGTCTCTGCGAAAGTGCCGTTGATCACGTCCTTGGGGAGAGCCATGGCTCGCGCACAATGTCGTGTTGCCGACTCCCAGTCTTGAGCGTTGACAGACGACTGAAGGGCGGACAATGATGACTAGCGTGGTGCGAGGCGACGCAAGCGAACATGTATGTGAGAATACGGGCGACGGCGACAAAAACCCACAAACGCAACAGTAAGAGAAGGGAGGCGAAGAAGAAGAACGATGAAAGGGAACGAACCTTGAGCTCCATGACCTGATGAACACGATCGCTCGCCTCGCGCACTCTGCGCATCTCCTCGTCGAGTGTGCGCACGCGTCCACCGACGCGTTCGGCCGTGCGCGCCGTGACGGATACTTTTCGCGAGAGCGTGGACGCCTCCGCGTGGAGCTCATCGATGCGGGGGAGGAGGGATTGGAGGCGGGCGAGGGAGGCGAGGATCGGCTGTTGGTCTGCGAGGAGCGCGGAGAGCGAGTTGGACAGTTCGGCTTCTTCAGATTCGAGGGAGGAGAGCGCGGACAGGACCTGCGGGAGCGTCGTTAGCGTCGATGGGGCGGGGTGTTGGGTGCCATTCATTTGTAGCCGATGAGCTTGAAGAAGGGCGCGTCACGTCTCTTAATAACAGAGCATGAGCACCAGACAACAACAGCAACATAAACACAATATTCACATCTACACGATGGACACACTACAGCTCAACTTGAGGGCGATCCCAGACTAATATATATCAACTTGTGAATGCTTCAGTAGCACAAAGTCAAGGCCACCGTCGGTGTTTCCGGTCCGGTTTAACCACAACATGTCCTCCAGTCTCGACGATACGCTCACAAATCTTGCCCGGCCAACGACATCCGCCGTCATCACCGTACGCATAATAAAGTCCCTCGAGTTTCGCACAGAGCGCAGCCTCGTCCTGCGCGACATTAACCTCGAGACGACCACAGTGGGAGATCTCAAGGAAATAGCGCGCAACTGTGAGTTGGCATGTAGCGCCTTTTGAGTCATACACTCCTCAAATACCGGTTCCACGTAGCGATCCAGACCCAGCCCGGATGGAAACCCTATCGTTCTACGCACCTTGGTCTGCTCGATTCCCCTCTGCCTCTCTTGCAAGGGAATACGCTGACCCTGCGAACGGCCTAAATAGATACCTTGAAACTATACACCAAAGCCCACGGAGCCAAGGTCTGGCTGTGGTGACGAACCAAAGGACTGCACGCACACTGACTTACCCCCTAGACCACCAACCTTATCATTAATCTCGATCATGACGAATGGATACTTTCTGATGAGAGCAGCCCACTGTCAGTGTGCGGTTTGGGTGCGTCATTCTGCTCGGGGTGTTCATGCCCCACTGAGACAAGTTGGCCCCCTTCGAACGCAGAAAATGAAACCGAAGTCAGCTTCTTCAACAAAGAAATGTACGAAAATTTCAAGTTAAACCCTCAGGTACTTACGTTGCCCTTTCCCAATTTATTCAAGTCTCACCGTGTCTCACAGACTCGGTGGGAAAGCTGAATTTCGTGCTATGCTTTGGGAGAGCATTATTCGGGACGTCGACTTGCACATCTGTGTACAGTATAGGTGGATCCAATTAATGGCACAGGAAATGGATCTATATGAGAGTGCTACGGCTAGTCAGATTCAATAACGACGTAGAAAAAGGTGAGGCGGGGAATACGAGCAGACAGTACATAATGAATGACAGCGATCAAAAAAGTCCCCTGGTGGAAATACATGCATCACTGATTCGCACACTGCACGCGGGGTTCTCCCTCCTCTTCATCCATGGCCTCTTCCTGCATTGCCCGCTCTTGCCGCGGATCTACGTCAGACATCCCTACTTCCTCGACAAGAACGCTCTTGGGGAGCTTGGGTAACGGCGTGCGGGGCGGAAGAACCTGCTCTAAAAGATGGATCTTGCTGGGATCGATGTGTTCTGGCCACTTGACGGCCACCTTGATGAAGAGGTCACCCAACTCGTGATGTCGCTGAGAGGGCATTCCCTGCCCATGAACAACCTTGAGGTCATCTATGACATCGAAGGGCGTCAAAATAGGTCATACGCAAGTAGCCAGAACTTGTCACATACCCTGCTTCACAACCTCGCCAGGTGCTATGGTCACGACCAACGCTCGGTCGTCCAAGTGCCTGATCGTGAACCTACCACCGCCAAGTGCCGTTAGGAGGTCAATCTCGACGTCGATCATGAGGTTGTTATCGTTGCGTTTGAAGCGCTCGTGAGGTTTCTCTTCGATGACAATGATGACATCGCCTGGAACGACACCTGGAGCCTGATCACTTTCGCCAGAGAAGGTGATCGTCTGGCCACCCTTCATGCCCTTGTCGACGTGCACTTCGAGCATCTTCTTTTCTGAAATGACCTTACGCGCGTTGCAGTTCTTGCACTTGTCTCGATGGTTGATGATCTCGCCAGATCCTGAGCACTCCTCGCATGGCTGCTGCAATTGTTGGATCATGGGTCCCATCTGGCGCAGCGTGACGCGGACACCACGACCCCCGCAGGGACCGCATGGCCGCACAGCGCCCTCCTTCCCGCCTTTGCCGTCGCACTTTGGACAAATGATGTTGCGAGTCAAGGCTAGCTTGGTCGTCTTTCCCTTATACAGGTCCTCCAAAGACACGTGTACCCGGTGAATGAGGTCCTTGCTCTTGCGCGGCCCTTGGTTTCGGGAGCCGCCGCCGCCTCCAAAGAATCCGCCACCGCCGAATAACTGGCTGAATAGGTCCTGAATGAAAGGCGGTGTATGAAGCCTGGGATCACGGCACGTATACCGAGGCTGCGCACCTGCGGGTCCATGCCGCCCATACCACCGGACTCTGATAGTCCGGCCTCTCCTCGCGTGTCATAAATGCCACGTTTTTGTGGGTCAGAGAGGACTTCATACCTACGACGATGGGCAGATTAACGAGGGGGTCCGAGACATGGTCCTAGGGTAGTTCCTAGGGTAATTGCCACTTACGCATGTGTGACCTCCTTGAAAAGTTCCGGATCGCCACCCTTGTCGGGATGCAATCGCAGTGCTCTGTGGAGGGCACTGTTAGCCATCGTAACAACACATAAACTCTGGCTTACTTTTTCCGATACGCCTTCTTAAGGTCGCTTTCTGAAGCATCGGGTTGTACTTCGAGGAGATCGTAATATTTTCTACGGGCTAGATGTGAGTAATGCGGGATGTCTAACATGAAGGACATACGATTCCTTGACCATGATGGGTGGTAGAGGGTAGTGCTGGTGGTTAGAGGGAAAGACAAGGAGAGGTTAAGATGACCGATGAAGAAAGTGATGGAACCCGCCAGAAATTTCTCGTCTTCTCTGTTTTGCTGACAAACACGACAGCCCCGGCCCGGACTTCCATTACCGTACTAGCGCACCGTACAGCCAGCAACAACAACAGCATTCCCATCACATCTGGCACATACGCCGCCGCACTGCAGCCCACTTACAGCCCATAGTTCTACAGGTACATCTACAGTGATACCATGACCATGAGTTTGCTGTCCTGGTGGATTTCTTCCATTGAAACATGCACCCTTAAAAGGACTTTCTTTGGTGTGGCATCCCGACATCACCTTCCACTCTGACGGACAGCATCTGACTAACTTAATTACTATGGACAAAGCTGGAAATAACACGCACCGGGCTCAGGTACGCCGGTTCTTGTTGAACATGAGTTCGGCCGGACCTAATCTATCCATGCTTCCCTTTCTTTACACAGGCATCTCCCGTCTCTACCGCCAACCAGCCACCTGCAAGTGTGTTTTGTCCCGAGTGCAGGGAGCAGGTTGGCTACCGGCAACAGGATTTGAAGCGCCACATGTTGTCGGTGCACCTTCCGCCCTGGATCTACTGCCCACACCCATCTTGTGCCTGGCGAGGTCGTCGTAAAGAGGACCTCAAGAGACACATGGATAAGGAGAAGTGCGGACCAAAGCCCGAGCCGGAACAATACCAAATATACGACACAAAGTTGATCCTGGGTTGGATCCTCGAGGGCGATATTCCCCTCAAGGTCGCGGCGGGGTACGCCCTAGACTTTGTCAGCGAAAGGGCGATAGAGCTTGGGAAGGTCGAGGCATGGAGAGACCTCTGAGGCCGCCAGTCACAAGGAAAGTGGATTGCCGTTTCCGCAGCTTGTACACCCATAAGTAAGGATCTTTCAGCAACATAGTGGACAGAAGAGTCGCGACAACTGCAGTCCTCTGCGCCTTCGGACAGATAACTACCATGTATCCGTTTTACGCCTAGCAGGGTCACTAGCTCGTATATTGTCTCTTTGAATGTTCTTTTCAAGTCTCTGTATCTACAAATGTACACAGACAAAAACATGCATCTCATCGCCAAAGGCAAGCAGCCAGCCTGAACCGGATAACTGAAGGCAGTCGAGGCAATCCGCCGTTTTCAAGTTGACTGAATGAAAGGCAGTTGTTCAGGCCGGGAACTCACCGTCACTGATCTAGTACCAGTGTGTTTGCACTTTCGTGGCGGTACATCCTTAGGATCGCTCGAGATGCATGTTCGAATTCACTCTGTCTGACATGTGCTGGCACTCATGATACTAGACAACCGAGATGGAGGATCCCCATGCAGAGCACGGTTCCAAGCTATTAGGAAGACAAAATCTCACGGACATTGTTCCCGAAAATTGGTTCTACGCGGGACAAGATTTCGACCGATTCGTCCTAAAATGTTCTTTCAGTAACGCGTCGGATGGTTCAGGCTGATTGCGTCACGCACCCAGAGGCGCGTTTGTACCACGGCACCTTCGTCGCTCAGTGCATAGTCACTGACTTCTTGGATGTTTGCGTTGCTCACATAGGCACCGCGTAACTCGAATTCACGCCCGGCACCACCGATGGCGGCCCACAAGAGTTGTCGTGAACCTTCCTCAGTCGTGCGGGCCAGCAGAGCCCCAAAGATACTGTCAAGTATGCGAAGAGGGAGGGGCAGATGCCGCCTCAGCTGAGACTTGCAATAGCCCGGATTGACAGTGGTCACAATCACCGGTGAATTGGCGGGTAACCTTTTCGTCAGTTCCCGGACGAAGAAAACGTTGAGAACTAAGAAAGAGTTCAGAATCCAATGCACCCCGGAATAGTTGGCTGCAACGAACGTTTCGATAGATAGTATCTGCCAATCTGCCCAATCATGACGTTGCTGCGAAGTGGTGTTACTACCACCACAATTACGGAACTGAAACCGATTGCCTCACCGACGACTGCAATAACCCTTGTCAGTTACTTTCTCAAGGATTTTATCGTTCTCCACCTCTTCTCTGGACAACTTCGAGAGGTAGTGAGCTTCGCTGGATACGATGACAACTCGTGGATTTGGCGATGTCCCCGTTGAAGCCGCTTTGAGCAAGCAAGGGAGCAAGAGGATGGTTAACAACATCGCCGAGAGTTGGTTCACTTGAATTCTACCTAGCGCCTTCTACATTGCGACATTGGTCAAAGAAACATTGCAAACTCACGTCTCTTCCCATCCGTCCTCGGTAGCGGAATATTGTAGCAAGATAACCGCCGCATCATAGACGAGGATGTCTATTTGTGTGCCGTCGCGAATGAACGTGTCTGCAAAGGCGGAAACAGATGCAAATTTGGAGAGGTCGACGAGCGCGAGCTCCACATTTTTGAAGCCAGTAGCTTGTATGGCTGGGCAACATTATTAGTCAAAGGAGGCCCCGTCATACCGTGACCACGCACACACTTACCCTGCACCGCAGCCTGACCCTTCTCTTGGCTCCGGCATCCAAGGACTAATCTCTTCGGGTTCATTGAGGCGAAGTGCTTTGCCGCTTCGAAGCCCAACCCAACATTGGCCCCTATGATGACGATGGTCTTGCCAGTAAGATCTGCGCGTACCACCGGCTCGACCGTCCAGAACTGGTCTTTGATAAAATTGAGGATTGTGGGCTGCATAGGACAACTTGAACACGGGACCTCCTATCCAACAGTCATATTTTATAACGTTTACTACTATATGCCGCGCTTCGCGTCCATTCGGCATTGAGCTGAGCGTCAGGGCAAACCTCTCGGTTCCGAGTCTAATCTTTGTCAGTCGTAGTTGGGCACTGGCCCGGTTTAAAGACGTAGTTAGCCCTGTCCGGCCACGCATAAACTTACCCTGCATCGCATCTGAACCTTTTTGAGCTACGGCATCCAAGTGACTCATCCTCGGATTCATTGAGGCGAGTAGTTATTGGCTAATGGGCACGACTCGAGGCGGTGACGAGGATAAGCCAATCTATTTGACCCTCGTCGTGTGTGAATAATATGGGCGGCCACACACTGGCAGGGGGTGTCATCGCGCTCAACTGGTAAAGTACAGGCGGAAAGTACATATTGGGATTGTGTCGGGTTTGCTTTCCACTCTTCATGAGTCCAATTTTCAGATTTCTTCTGCAAAGTATGAGAGTCAGACGAAAAATATATATCGCAAAGCGGTACTTTCTGCTTGATCAGTTCAAGGAAAAAGACGGTATTGTGATGATAAAATGAACACCTTCCTATGGATACTGTACAACCAGTCTCAAATCTCTCACCACGGTACAGCAACTTGGATAATTATCAGTATCGTGTCATTGACGGATGTACGATGTACCAAAATTCCTGAAATGTTGTAAAAGGCCAACCCCGCAATCAAGGATAGAGCTCGCAACTGCCAGTGCACGATCTTATTAGCCGAAGACAGAAAATTGTCTAGGAGAGCCCGGAGAGGACTCAGAGGCTCCGACAGCCGGTGTCCTTGAGTCATGTAGTAAAATGATGGGGTGAATACCGCCGAGCTGCCAATAACTGAACAATCATGGCACCACAAGGAGAGTGCCAGTGTCCGCCAGTGAGAGACTAGAGATCAACGACGAGCCCCCCACAAGGTTGAGACCTTGTCACCCTGAATTGAAACTATCCTTGTTTTAGTTTTACCAGGTCGCGAAATCACAGCATTTTCGGATTTGGGAGTAGAACGGTACCCTTCTGCGGTGAATGGCAAAATCTGAAGGTATGCCGCAGTAACGTATGAGTTCTTACATTTGTTAGTCATCCACTGGCACACGACCCACTCCAGGGGTGAAACTGTTGAACAGAATCCTTTCAAATCTCCGGAGCATTGATCCAGAAACGAAATGAGGAGGCGCAACTGTATCGTTGTGATACTGGAGAAAACCGCTGGTGATCGATACTGTGTGAACCTTAGCGCAGAGAGTTGGGGGTTTGGGGCCAGATCATGATAGATGAAGCGCTCATGTCTCGCCAAAAGGAGAACAACAGCAGTCCCCATTTAATTTCATCGGCGGGGCAGGCGCTCCCCTGGACCCTAGAGCACGGTTTCCTCGTGCGAATCGCACGGCGGCGTTTTGAAGGGCAACGTGGGGGTGACAACGTGCCAACGGTGCAAAACGGACTATTTGACCAGATACGCGAATTTCTAATGCCTCACCATCATAACCCCTTACTGACGTCCGGATAAACGTCAAAACGCCGCTGAACCGTAACTGGTATCCCCGCTCGGGCATCGTGCAGGGTCTTTGGTTCTGGCGACGCATCACATGCTTAGTACACGGGACTGTTACTGTTACTTTGCAGGGGTGACTCACCAATTCGGGTATGCAATATCGCTTCCACGTCTTCTGCCTCGACAAGTTTTGATCCCCTATGCATCATGCAGGTCGTGAGTGGTGGCTCACAACCCAAACTTAGAGAACATACATCGGATCGACGACTAATGAATGGCCCCACTGACGTGCCAAGCGGTGAGGGGTGATATTGGTACTAGTGGCTATGTGTAATAGTGCCATGAGAACTCACCGCATGGTATCCTGCTGTAAGGTCCCGCGCAGGGCTACACATCGAGAAGTAGACCTGATTATCCACAGCCCTGTCCGTTTTGGAGGCTGAGACATACACGGAACGTTGGGGATGAGAGGCCACGCACCTTGCACGCTGCAGTAACTCCCAATGAAGCGGACCAGTGGTCAGGTTGAAAGCGCCGGGATAAATCAATACATGACATCCTGTACGCCGTCACTACAACTGTATGGCCCTGAGTGTTGGTTTCATGTACCTTGGCGCGCCGAGATCATCGCAAGTTCCGGGAAGCGCACATCATAACAGATACCCAGCCCAACACGGGCAAACCCTGTACGCGGAAATTAACTGCAAGTTGAACGGCGATGTGAACATGCCTTGCCAGTATCGAAAAAGTTAGTGGTTGATCCACCGGTCAGCGTCTCACTTTCCTGAGTAGGGATGAGATTCGATCATAAAGTAATCATGGGTGTACGCTACTTTGAACGTGATTTTCCCCGGGATGTCAATGTCGAATAGATGGATTTTTCTATGGATGGCAACGAGCTCTCCTGCGACGGATATCAGATTCAACCCGGAGCGGCGTGAATAAGGGCCTAGCTAATCGCACCTTCAGGCGAGTATACGGTCAGAGTATTGTAAATCTTGCCATCTGAAGGGTCCCTCTCCGGAATAGAGCCTATGAAGTGGGTTATGTAAATGCTGCAAAGGAAACGGAGCTCTATACGGACCACCCAGGAGCCAGACGCCCTCGGTCTTAGCTGCTTCCGAGAGCACCTTCACGCTCACGCTCTCGCTAGCCTCGACATTATATTTCTCTCCTTGTGTAAACCCAATATTCTCTGCATATGATGGGAAATACACGTGGCCATAAGGCGAGTTGAAGCATTCCTGCCGGACAACAGGTCACTTCTTTCAGATGGCTGTTTGCGTGGACAGCGCAGAGCGTGCTCACCGGAAGGACAATCAGGTCGGGTTTTCCCTGTACGATTCCCGTGCCTTCGCCGTTAGCAGCCTTACGTATCATGTCTCTTGCATGCCTCAGATTTGCGCCCTTGTCTGCGCCAACTTGGCCAAGCTGGATCAGTGCGAGGTTAAACGATTTGAATGTGGGTGCAGGCGGAATGGTCGACATAAATGCTAGCCTTCTCGAAGCCAACGATCGCGCAAAAATTGAAGGCGAAAACCGGAGGGGGGATACTGAACGTCCTCGCCAGCGAAGCATTGCGCGGCCACTTTTTCTATCGTCCAGTAAGGCACTCACTTTCAAATCAACAATCAAGACGTCACCGGCCCGATTTTGGGCAGCGTCATAGCCGAATCATAGCCGGTGAAATAGCCGATACCGTAACTCTCAACCGAATACCCCCACTTTCCGTTGGTCTCACTGCAGTACAGTCTTGCATTCTTTCTGGTTGTATGATAGACAACTTGGTCAGGAACAAATGCCGGCTGTCTTCCTATTGTTGCCGAGGTGCCTCGTTAGTAGGCTTCGCACCATGGGGACCTGAGATGCCGACGGATAGCAACCGTGAAGGATTTCGCTCAGCCACGCAGATATATTCTCTGGACGTGCTGGAGTTCTTATTTGACGGTGATGGTATACCCAACTTGCTCGCCTCGCTTGGTGCTGTGGTGCGAAGCGGAAGGCTCCATTCGAAATAAATAACTGGGGTAAACCCAAATGTTTCCACTGGTTGTGGCGTTCAATAATTAAACGTATCGAACCTTTAATCTGCCCTACAACCCAATGGAATCCATCTGTCGCAACTCTGAGAGAAGACGAGTACTGGGCCACCACTGCACCGGGACACCTTGCCGTTCCCAGTCAGATCACACAGGAGTCAGGAATGCGGTGCTTGCTCGATATCTCGATGCCTCGCTCTTGACCCTCGTTCGTTCTCGCGGCTCTCCACGTAAATGCCAACGTGCCGTGTACCAAGTCGGAAACATTCAAGGAGGGCGTCATGAGCACGACCATCATGATTCATGAGCGGGCTTGACGGCGAGCAGGCTCAAGTAGTCCGACTTCCCTATATACGAGCGGTACTGTACTTCGAGAGCTCACAAGCAACGTTCCCTGGCCCCGCAATCGTCTCACGTTACTGCTTCTCGCGGGTTAGACGTCACGATGCGAAGCTCCCATGTTTACTTTGTATTGTATAGCTCTGCGCATACGACTAGCATCATGTGTGTCGGATGTAACTCAGTCAAAGTGATGGTTACTATGACAGTTTCCAGTGACAGCAAGTCGCTGCCTGGACAACGTAGATGAAAGTTTCGTATATTCGGAACGATTCAAATGTAGTGCTAGCCAACCAGACACCCAATAAATTACAAAAAAAGGCAACCATCCACGCGTGCAGTTGTGGCAACAGCGATTGAGCGGCAAGACGACTACTAATCCTATAGCATACAGCACCGTGACCCGGATACACTGAGATAAAGATATGGGACAAGAACAACGGCTCCAGATAGCAACAATAAAACAACGCCAATCTATGCTGTTGCCGACTGACGGTACTCATGAGTGAAAGATCAGGCTTAAGAACAAGAATGCTATACCTTCTTGGAGGCGGGCTTGGCCGAGCCTTTGGACGTAGGCTTGGCCTTTGTCGACGTTGCCTTGGCAGTCTTTGTCGTAGACTTGGTCTTGGACTTTGCTGCTGCTGCTTTCGCTGCAGTCTGCAGAGCAATGAGCACTGGGATGGTGCAGATCCTACAAGAACTGACCTTCTTAGCATCAGTCCTCGCGCTGGTAGTCTTCTTGGTGGATGATTTCTTCACGGTGGCAGCTTTCTTAGTAGTTGAAGTTGCCTTCTTGGGGGCGGCGGCGGGCTTCTTCGTAGTGGCAGACCTGTCTGTAGCTGTCTTGGTCTTGGTAGTGACTGCCTTCTTGGTATCAGTAGCCTTCTTTGCAGGGGGTGCCTTCTTGGATGGCGGTTTGGCGTTCTGTGGGGAGTTGAATGACACTACGCGCGGGAGAGATGGTGATTATGTACCTCTTTGGTATCGGCGGACACCTTGGGGCGTTTGGGAGCGAGTTTGACTTTGCCCGATGGTCCCTTGGGGAAAACAAATGTCTCCTTCTCAGCTCCACGAGTAAGTGCCAAGTTGAGCTGATGAAGATTGGATGCGGATGTCATATCAAGCTCGTACTTCTCCTCGGCATACTGATACATTACGTCAACAAGAGGAAACACATGCCACAACCAGTGAGACTTGCCTTCTTGATCGCGCTGCGTGAAACCCCAGTGCGGGCATCCTCACGATGTTGTGTGATGGCTTCCTGTGGGACAATTAACCAAAGAGGGGTGAAGGGTATCAGCGTAGATGTACCTTGATGATATCTTTCCAGGAAGGGTGGTCAGGTGCAGATTTAGAACTCGACTTCTTCATTACTGGCTTCTTCGTGGTAGCGGAAGCCTTAGCGGAGGTAGCCTTCTTAGTGGCACCAAGCTTTGCAGTACGGGATGATTTAGAACGCGCCGGGGATTTCTTCTCAGGCGCAGGAGAAGCAAGAGGGGACTGAAGAGGGGAGGACATTGCTTGGGTTGATGTTAGCGCTTTCTATAGGGACGATGGTGGCGGCGGGGAGAGTTAAGAAGAGGCTTGCGCGAACCATGGCCACGCGACTTTATATCCCGTTGGAAGGAACCGAGCGCGTCGCATCACGTGTGAGGTCAGCGTGCGTTGTTGATTGCCAAACCTTATCTTACCTTACACGGCCACCGGAATTCTCCGCCCTACAAAACCAGGCCCTCTTGCAGGCTGACAACGCAACGCAGAAACCCCCGAGTCATACGATGTGATATGAAATTTAGCGTCTAAAAATTATACGTCTGCACAT
>Ga0137397_10000272_pt1 | contig 35394 bp, 23 predicted proteins | sample czorhiz116metaG_FD_106658 | JGI IMG/M metagenome (GOLD analysis project Ga0137397, IMG submission 106658) | Vadose zone soil microbial communities from Angelo Coast Range Reserve, California, USA - czorhiz1.16 metaG | ecosystem: Environmental > Terrestrial > Soil > Vadose zone | place: USA... | reverse complement strand
TGCTTCCGGCAGATGACGGCCGTCAAGTCCGGGAAGCAGACTGCTTCCGGCAGATGACGGCCGTCAAGTCCGGGAAGCAGACTGCTTCCGGCAGATGACGGCCGTCAAGTCCGGGAAGCAGACCGCTTCCGGCAGATGACGGCCGTCAAGTCCGGGAAGCAGACTGCTTCCGGCAGATGACGGCCGTCAAGTCCGGGAAGCAGACTGCTTCCGGCAGATGACGGCCGTCAAGTCCGGGAAGCAGGGTCACACTATCTGGCAAAAAGCTGATCACCCGCTACGCCCAACGAATGCTCATCGAGAATGCGCTCTGGATGCGGTGCGGTTTTTCCATTTTGATGCGCTGTCTTCAAGCGTCAGGCTCAAGATCGATTTCGACATAGTTCTATTGATCGTTACACGCTAACTTGACCGAAATCTCAACTTTGCAGGACCAATTCGGGTTCCCGACCTGGTGGACGTAAGCGTCACACCGCGTCTTGATGGTGCGTCAGCTCCGGGTGTTCCTCGAATGCTTTCCTTGAGTGACGGCTCCCCTATTTGAGTCCAAGTTTCTTTCCAGCCGCGAGCATACGGATCGATTCGCGAATGCGCTTCTCACGCGTCTCCGGCCGCTTCGCCGTATGAATCCAGGCGACGAAGTAACGACGATAGCTGGGTGCTAGTTCCCGAAAGAACTTCCAAGCCCTGGTGTCCACTTGGAAGGCCTCAGCGATGTAGTTCGGCAGTTTGGGGATGGCCGGTTTTGCGGCGTAGGTATTGTTCGTTGGTGCCGCTGCAAGGCCGGCCGCCGTGAGCAAGTCTGCCGCCTTGAGCTCAGCCCACCGTTTGCGATCAAGGTTCGACCACTTGCTGGTGGGTTGTCTAGGCGTGACCTTGATGGCATATCGATCGTTATCGAGGCGTTTGATCAGACTGTCGATCCATCCGAAGCACAGCGCCTCTCGAACCATGTCTTCGTAGGGAATCGACTTCTGCCCGGGGTGACCTTTATAGAAAACGCACCAAATCCCTGGGCTCGACGCGTGGTGCTTTGCCAGCCATGCCCGCCAATCTTTGCGGCTTCTGAAATGCAATAAATTCCCCACGTGGCATTTGTTCTACACCATAAACAAATTCACAAACCCGATCAAACAGAAACTTGACGGGTGAAGCCGCGGTAGATGACGAGCTAGCGAGGCCAAACCCACTGTCCTGTCCAGACACGATGCCAGGTGGCAGTGTTATCGGTTACCCAAGCATTGAGTCGAACTCCGTCGATCATGTGCAGGTGGCCATCGTTTACGCGGGACAAACACCGCTTCATAACTCCTTATCTTTGTTAGGCTGCGGAGGTCTGCTGCCTAAAAGATTTTGGATTGGTACCGAGCTGCATCTAAGATGTCTCCTCATAAGGGGCATCAAGCTCACCTACGAAGACTTGGTTAGAGAATATGTTCGCCTGAATGAGACAACGGAGTCCTTCGCAAAAATCCCTCACGGGAGATTCATTAATTTCGTGAGCGACTTCATGGCTGCGGAGAAAGGCGCTACGAGAGACGAGGCGACGCGGGCATGGAAAAAATTGAAAGCGCTTGACGTCCCCAAGACGTATGGTTCGTGGGTGACATCTCAAGACGCTGCCCAACCCGCCGTTGCAGACGGACGTGCCCCTCGCTTGCGCTCGGGATCACGCCGCTGAACGGCAGAATCGTTGGGCGGACTCGGATCGAGCATGTTTACAGAAATCGGACATGTAGAGGCGATCTTCCGGTATCCCGTGAAGTCCATGGGCGGCGAACGACTCGAGGTCGCCAGGGGCTGGGCGGCCACCCGCTTGACTTCACTTTTCTTCTCCTGTGAGATCAATACTATGAAACCTCTGGAGTTACTGGGCGAGACGCGCACGCCCGACGGTACCGACATGAAACTGATGCGCAGATCCAACGAATACATCATTCTTGCCAATGGCAAAAGTCTCATGTCGAGCCGCATGCATGGTTCGGAGGAGGCACTGGCAACGTTCGGCTGCCGGCGAGCGCGGACTGTGGACAAGTCATGTGTCCTCGTGGGCGGCCTCGGAATGGGATTTACGTTGCGGGCCACGCTTGATTTGCTACAGCGGGCTGCCAGCGTTGTCGTCGCAGAACTGGTGCCTGCAGTAGTGGACTGGAACCGTGGTCCGCTTGGACCGCTGGCGGGACATCCGATGAAGGATAAGCGTGTGAGTGTTGATATCAATGATGTCTCAGTCATTCTCCATTCGAGCCCGGGCCGGTTTGATGCAATACTGCTCGACGTCGACAACGGTCCGGCTGGTTTTGCGAGCACCGGCAACGACCACCTTTATAGCGACCGGGGATTGGCTGCCGGTTTCACCGCTCTCAAGCCCAACGGAGTGCTTGCCGTCTGGTCTGCCAGGGAAAATCGCAAGTTCGAGCAACGTCTTCGTTATGTCGGATTCGCTGTCGAGGTGGAACCCGTGCGTGGCCGGTTGAAAAAGGGCGGTCCTCGTCACACGATTTTTCTTGGGTACAAATCTTAGAAACCGGCCGAGATCATCACGTCGAGCGAGCGACCGTTCTCCTTGGACCAGGCAGCCGACGACAGACTTCGTCAATACCTGCCGTAGCAGGATCTTAGCGGGGCGCTCCGCCGGCGTTCTCCCGGCCGGTGAGCTTCAGAAACATCTGGTTCTCATGGCAGATGAATTCGATCAGCTCCGATCCGTCTGCTACGACCCGCTGGATGACTCTGACAGTGAAGGGCCTGGTATATGCCTTCGGGTCATCTACAGTGAACTCGACGTCCAGCTGTCCGTAGTTCACGCGCCGGAATCGCTCGGTTAACTTCATCGCCTCTGTATACGGGCTGCCCCTGTGATCCAGCCATCCGACGCCGTGGAAGCTGTCGGGCTCGACGCCGTGGAAGTTGTTCGGATCGACGCCGTGGAAATTGTTCGATTCGACCACAAGCGTGTCGCCTTCCCATCGTCCGACGGAGTATCCGTGCCAAAACGGCTGCGGCTCTCCCAGAGGTGGAAGAGGACGTCCATCCATGTAGACCGTGCGAAAGCCGTAATTCGATTCATAGACGATGAAAATCTGTTTCGGCGTTTGGACAATTTTTAGCGGTTGCGGATCTATGTGGTACTGAAGCGGACCCTGGGGAAGGCACAGCCCATCAGGGTCGTTCAAGCCACCCTTCTGCGGCGCGCTTCTTCTGAAGGTCCGCCGCCCACGCCTGGAACGGCAGCCCGTCTTTGAATCCCGCCCCGGCGTTGCCGCCTGTCACCAGCGGAGGCCGACCGGATGGTGGGCCGTTTGGCTCGGGACTGTCATATCTCATCCAGATGCCGGACAAATCCGGCTTTCCATCGGCTGTTCGTGGCGCAGGCGCCGTGAGACCCGGCTTGCCGTCCGCCCCTTTTGGAACTCCCGGTATCGGGTATAACGGCCACTGCGCGGATAGCGGTGACAAGACAGCAACGATGGCCGCCAACGCGGCCACGATGAACCACCGTTTCATGTCACCTCCTTCCGTCGAACCTTACGGTTGCTGACTCGAAGCTGCAAACAGTCTCTGACCGGTACTCTTCAAGATCACCACCTTGGCGTTCGCGCTGTTCGATCCGTTCTTGGCGCGGCTGGCTTCTACGGTGACGACTTCCCCCAATTTCATCGAAGTCCGCGTCCAGCCAGACCGCATGAGGCCGTTAGGACTCCCCATCTCCAGTCCCCAATTCGTGACTTTGCCCGTCTCGTCCTTGACGTCAATGTAGAACCAGGCGTGCGGATTGGTCCACTCGACCTTCGTGACGGCGCCCGTCAGCGTGATGGGTTTGTCAGCGTCGAATTCCGCTGCAAAAGCATGGTGCGCAACGAGTGACCGTGCGGCCAGGAGCAAACCGATCCCAACGAGAAGAGCAGCTAGCTTGGCTTTCATAAACACACCCCCCGGTAAACTCAATACAAATGGAAATTGCGAATTTTGTCATTGTCATGTTCCTGCCGCAGTGCGTCAAGAGAATGATGTTCTGCGGGGCTAAAGCCCGCGACTACATTTCGGACCAAACGTTGATCCCGATGTAGTCGCGGGCTTTAGCCCGCGTTCGTTCAAACCGAGTCACAACCAAACAATGCACAACATGGAACGTCGCCGCCCAAAGTTTTGCCGTAGACTGCCCCGTGGTAGGCTCTTAGTATGAGCGGCCGCCAGCCTGCCCGAGTGGTCATCCAACATGTGAAGCCCGAAATCGACTGTGGACGCTTCCCAATCAAGCGTGTCATCGGCGAGACAGTTGGAATTGAAGCGGACATTTTTGCAGATGGCCATGATTCGATAGCATGTGCCATCAGGTACCGGCACGAAGACGACGAACAGTGGACCGAGATCCCGATGGAACCGCTCGGCAACGACCACTGGCGTGCGCCGTTCGCTGTCGAGAAGCTCGGGCAGTACATCTATTCCATAACCGCGTGGCCCGACCCCTTCCAAACCTGGTACAAGGATTTTCAAAAGCGCATTGCCGCCGACCAGGATGTCACTGTCGATCTCTTGATCGGCGCGGAGCTGCTGAAGGCAGCAGCAGAAAGGGCCCTCGGCGCCGATGCAAAGAAGTTAAGGCACCTTGCAAAGGACCTGACACCTGCAGCAGTGGACGAGCGGCTTGCTCTGCTTGCAACGAGCTATGCCGATCGCAGCAACGCGGCGGTCTACAGAGAACTGCGGGTTACTGTCGACCCGATCCGTGCGCGCTTCAGCACCTGGTACGAATTGTTTCCACGGTCACACGGAACCTTCAAGGACTGCGAGCGCATCCTTCCCGAGATAGCGGCCATGGGCTTCGATGTCCTCTACTTCCCTCCCATCCACCCGATCGGCGAGAGCTTCCGCAAGGGCAAGAACAATGCCCCAAAGGCAGGGCCGAGCGATCCGGGAAGTCCGTGGGGCATCGGAGCGAAGGAAGGCGGCCACAAGGCAGTCCATCCGGAACTCGGTACACTGGAAGATTTCCGGCATCTCGTCGCCGCCGCGAAAATAGAAGGCATCAGCATTGCACTTGATCTCGCTTACCAGTGTTCGCCGGATCATCCTTACGTCAAGCAGCATCCCGAGTGGTTCCGGTGGCGCCCCGATGGAACCGTACAGTACGCGGAGAATCCTCCAAAGAAATATCAGGACATCTATCCTCTGGAATTCGAAACGGGGGACTGGCGAGCGCTCTGGGAGGAGTTGAAAAGCGTTGTCGAATTCTGGATCGAGCAAGGTGTGCGAATCTTCCGCGTCGATAATCCGCATACAAAGCCGTTCGACTTCTGGGAGTGGATGATTCGGGATCTGAAGAAGAAACATCCCGACCTCATCTTTCTTTCGGAGGCGTTCACGCGTCCAAACATTATGTACCGGCTGGCGAAGCTCGGGTTCACACAGTCGTACACGTATTTCACCTGGAGGAATACAAAGCGCGACATCATCGAGTACTTCACCGAGCTCACGCAAACGGAAGTCCGCGAATACTTTCGCCCCAATCTCTGGCCGAATACACCCGACATTCTCCATGAATATCTTCAAAAGGGCGGGCGGCAGGCATTTATGGCGCGAGTCGTGCTGGCAGCAACGCTAGGGGCCAATTACGGCATTTATGGGCCCGCTTACGAGCTCGGGGAAAATGTGCCGAAGGAGCCTGGAAGCGAGGAGTATCTGAATTCTGAAAAGTATGAGATCAAGCATCGCGACCTTCACGATCCTTCCAGTCTTCGGCCGCTCATAACGAAGGTCAACGCGATTCGGAAGCAGAATCCCTCTCTGCAGTCCAATGAGAGTTTGCAATTTCACAATATCGAGAACGAACAGATGATCTGCTACAGCAAGCGGACGCCGGACAGGAAGAACGCGGTCGTCACGATTGTCAATCTGGATCCGTTCTGGAAGCAGTCCGGCTTCGTTGAACTGCCCCTTGATGAATTGGGAATCGATGTACGGCATCCATATCGGATGGTGGATCTCCTGACCGGCGCTGAATACAGATGGCAGGGCCCGCGAAATTACGTGGAGCTGCAGCCAAACCAGGTGCCCGCACACATATTAAGTCATGCGTGAGATAACTGAAGGTTTCACATTAGAAGACGATCCGTTCTGGTACAAGGATGCGGTCATTTACGAACTGCACGTCCGCGCGTTTTACGACAGCAACGGCGACGGCATCGGCGATTTCGCCGGGCTGACCGAGAAGCTGGATTATCTCCAGGACCTTGGAGTCACGGCCTTGTGGCTTCTGCCGTTTTATCCTTCGCCACTCAAAGACGATGGATACGACATTGCGGATTACACAAACGTCCATCCTTCATACGGTACGCTTTCGGATTTCAAAACGTTCCTCCGCGAAGCGCACCGGCGTGGAATTCGTGTCATCACCGAGCTGGTGTTGAACCACACGTCCGACCAGCACGCCTGGTTTCAGCGGGCCCGCCGCGCGCGCCCGGGCAGCGTCTGGCGCGACTTCTATGTATGGAGCGACACCGCGGACAAATACAAGGATGCGCGGATCATTTTCAAGGATTTCGAGACTTCCAACTGGACCTGGGATCCGGTCGCGAACGCGTACTTCTGGCACCGCTTCTATCACCATCAGCCGGACTTGAACTTCGAGAATCCCGAAGTGGGCCGCAGCCTGAAATCGGTCGTGAATTTCTGGTTGAGCATGGGCGTGGACGGAATGCGGCTGGACGCGATCCCGTACCTTTACGAGCGCGAAGGCACAAACTGCGAGAACCTTCCGGAAACGCATCAGTACCTGAGAACCCTTCGCCGGCAAATCGATCAGCGATTTCGGAATCGAATGCTCCTGGCCGAAGCCAATCAGTGGCCTGAAGACGCCGTCGCCTACTTCGGCAATGGCGATGAATGTCAAATGGCGTTTCACTTCCCCGTGATGCCGCGCATGTTCATGGCGCTTCGAATGGAAGATCGATTTCCGATCATCGACATCCTCGCGCAAACCCCCCACATTCACGAAACCTGCCAGTGGGCCCTGTTCCTTCGCAATCACGACGAACTGACGCTCGAAATGGTGACCGACGAAGAGCGCGACTACATGTATCGCGTCTATGCGCACGATCCCCAGATGCGCATCAATCTCGGAATCCGGCGCAGGCTGGCATCTCTTCTCGGAAAGGACTGGAACCGCATCGAGTTGATGAATGCCCTGCTATTCTCTTTGCCCGGAACTCCCGTCGTCTACTACGGCGACGAAGTCGGCATGGGTGACAACATTTATCTCGGCGATCGGAACAGCGTTCGCACGCCAATGCAGTGGAGTTCCGACCGCAATGCGGGTTTTTCAAAAGCGAGTCCTCATCGTCTTTATCTTCCCATCGTCATCGATCCGGATTCCCATTACGAGGCCTTCAACGTCGAGGCCCAGCAGAACAATCCGCACTCCATGCTCTGGTGGATGAAGCGGCTTATTGCCATGCGAAAACGCTACAAGGCTTTCGGCCGCGGGACCCTCGAGTTTCTATACCCGGATAACAATCGGGTGCTTGCGTTCATCCGCCGATACGAGGACGAAGTAATTCTCGTCATCGCGAATCTTTCGCGATTTGTTCAGTACGCGGCCCTCGATCTCGCCGCATTCAAGGGCATGGCGCCGGTAGAACTGTTCGGGCGCGCCGAATTGCCTCCGATCAGTGACTCGCCCTATGTTCTGACGCTGGGGCCACACTCTTTCTACTGGTTTGCGTTAACGCCTGTAGGTACGGTTTATGAACGCTCGACCACTCAAAGAGCGCCGATTCAATTGACGGTCACGGGACATTGGTCGAATGTTTTTTCGGGACGCGCGCGGGTGACAGTCGAAGACTCGCTGGCAGCCTATCTGCAAACTCGGCGCTGGTTCGGTGGAAAAGCGCGACAGGTCAAAGGTACCGAATTTACAGAAATAGTCCCTATACGATGGGATTCAGCCGAAACCTGCGTCACAGAAGTTCAGGTCGAATACACGGAAGAAGACCCGGAGCGCTACCTGATGCCGCTCTCGTTCGTCTCCGGTGAGCGCGCCGAACAGATCCGCGAAACCTCTCCAGCCGCGGTCCTGGCTCAGGTCACGGTAAAAAAGAAGGACAGTGAACAAACCGGGATCCTTTATGACGCAATACTGGACAAGGATTTCGGCAGAGCGCTCATCGACATGATCGACCGCCGGCGCCAGTTGCGCGGCACGGCCGGCGACTTTGCCGCCTCTTTCACGCGCGCCATGCGGGAAATTCGAAGCGCGCCGGTGACGAATCTCGAAGTGAGCACGATTCGGGCCGAGCAGACCAATTCTTCGTTTGTTTTTGGAGACGATTTCATTCTCAAACTTTTCCGGCGCGTGGATCGCGGCCTGAATCCGGATCTCGAAATCGGACACTTTTTGACCGATCGGGTCGGGTTTCCGCATACGCCGGCTGTCGCCGGTACCATTGAGTATCGGACCAAGCAAGGCGAGACAGCGACGGTCTGCATACTCCAGAAATACATTCACAATGAAGGCGACGCCTGGAGGCAGACACTGGACGCGCTAAGCCAGTATTTCGACAGGGCCGTCACAACGCAGGCCGATCCGGGGGGCGATCTGCCGTTTTCGATGCCGTTTGTAAACCGTCTGGAACAGACGGTCGTTCCGGCCCTCGCGGGCGAGCTGATCGGACCGTATCTCGAAAGTGTGAAATTGCTGGGACAGCGGACCGCCGAACTGCACGTCGCGCTCGCGTCCGATCACGAGGACCCCGACTTCGCGCCGGAATCGTTTTCGGTCTTGTACCAGCGGTCGTTGTATCAATCGATGCGGAACCATTCCGGGCAGATGTTTCAGCTCCTTCGGAGCAATCTCAGATTGCTTCGAGGATCGGTGCTCGACGAGGCGTTGAAAGTACTCGATCTTCAACCCGCGGTATTGAACCAGTTCCGAACCGTTCTCTCGAGGAAGATTATCGCGAAGCGTACACGGACCCACGGCGACTTCCATCTCGGCCAGGTCCTGTTTACGGGCAAAGACTACGTCATAATCGACTTCGAAGGCGAACCGGCTCGGCCTTTGACGGAGCGTCGCATCAAGCGGTCGCCCATTCGCGATGTCGCGGGCATGCTGCGCTCGTTCCACTATGCCGCCTACACATCGCTCTTCGGTCATCTTGGAAGTGCGATGGTTCGGCCCGAAGACCTCGCCGCGCTCGAGCCCTGGGCTCGACGGTGGAATGCCTGGATCTGTTCGACTTTTTTCAATTCATATCTTGAACACGCGGCGCAGGGCGGATTCCTGCCGACCGTCCGCGAAGAGCTCAACATCCTGCTGAACATCTATCTACTCGAAAAGGCGCTGTACGAATTGGGCTATGAATTGAACAACCGCCCGGACTGGGTACGAATTCCACTGACCGGAATTCTCCAACTCCTTGAAGCGCCGGAGAAGGCGGCGGCTTGAATCGTCCATTGCTCGAGCTGGCCAGGCTGTATGGCATTCAGACTTCATATGTGGACATGGCCAAACAGCGCCGGCTGGCGGACCCGGAAGCACTTCTCCTCGTCCTGCGCGCGATGGGTGCGGGTGTGGAGAAGCTCGAGGATGTGGGCGGGGCGCTGGCGCGGCGGAAGGACGAACTGCGCAAACGGGTAGTCGAACCGGTGATGATAGCTTGGGACGGCCTGCTTGACGGCAGGCGTTTTGAATTCGGCTATCACGATGTCGAGATACAAGGCCACCCAACCTTTGTGATTTCGGCTCCGAAGAGAGCCTATTTCCCGACGGATACTTCAAGAAACACAACGAAGCAAAGAATGTGGGGAGTGTTCGTACCCGTCTATGCCCTGCACTCGAGGCGCAATCCCCACGCCGGCGATCTCACCGATTTCGAAAGCATCACGGATTGGATGTCGGAGCTCGGCGGAAGCGTTGCAGGGACGCTTCCATTGCTTGCCGCATTTCTGGACGAGCCATTCGAGCCGAGTCCGTATTCTCCTGCGAGCCGGCTTTTCTGGAACGAGTTCTACATCGACGTGACCCGCATTCCCGAATTTGCGGCAAACATCCCGATCCCGCGCGCGCGTAAGACGAAGTATATCGACTACCGCGGCGTGATGGCCTCGAAGCGCCGGGTTCTGGAGGATCTCGCGGAGACTTTCTTCTCTGACGCCCAGCCCGATCGCCTACCGGCATTCGGTAACTTTGTTCGTGAAAATCAAGGCGTCGAGGATTACGCGCGATTTCGTGCGGTAACCGACCGGCTTCGGTCCGGCTGGACTGCCTGGCCGGCGCGGCTTCGCGACGGCGACATCCGCGAAGGCGACTATGACGAAGCCACGAAAAACTATCACCTCTATGCGCAGTGGACCGTACAGGAGCAGCTTCGATTGATCTCGGAAAAAGCAGGCAAGCGGGATCAACTGCTGTATCTGGACCTGCCGCTCGGCTTACACCCCGACGGTTACGATATCTGGCGCAACCGCCAGTTCTTCGTCCGCGGCGTCGCAGGGGGCGCCCCGCCGGATCCCGTGTTCACGAAAGGCCAGAACTGGGGTTTTCCTCCGATGCACCCCGAGGCGATGCGGTTGAATCGATATCAGTACTTCATCGCGTACATCCGCAATCATCTTCGATATGCCCGGCTGCTCCGCATCGATCACGTAATGGGTCTGCATCGCCTTTATTGGATCCCCGACGGACTGACCGGCGATAAAGGCGTATACGTGGAGTATCCGGCCGAAGAGTTCTATGCGATTCTTTCACTCGAGTCGCATCGCTACAAGGCCGGAATCGTCGGCGAAAATCTTGGAACCGTTCCACCTGCCGTCAATGCCGCAATGGCACGGCACGACATCCGCGGGATGTATGTTGTGCAATATGAGATGATGGGAAATCCGAAAAATCCGAAGCTGCGGCCTGTTCCGAAGAAGTGCGTGGCGAGCCTCAACACGCATGATATGCCCCCCTTCAAGGCGTTCATCGAAGGCAGCGATATTGAAGATCGCGTCGACCTGGGATTTCTGGATAAGAAGTTTGTACGTGAAGAAAAAAGAGTGCGGGCTAAAGTCCGCGACTTCATTGGGCGCATGCGTATGAACTCTCCAAAGGCGGGGAGGGGCTCAAGCCCGCGGTTAACGGCGGTATTGCGATTCCTTGCGGACAGTATGGCCAATATCGTGCTGATTAATCTCGAAGATCTTTGGGAAGAGGTACTTCCTCAAAATGTCCCAGCAACCTCCAAAGAAAGACCCAACTGGCGCCGCCGTGTTCGACCAGGCGTCGAAAAAATCCGGCGAATCGGGGACGTCGTTGATGGACTTTCACATGTCTTTGCTCAGCGATCATGACCTCTACCTCTTTAACGAGGGCAGCCACATCCGGCTGTACGATCATCTCGGGTCTCATCTGAAGACTGTTGACGGGATCCCCGGCACCAATTTCGCGGTGTGGGCGCCCGACGCGCAGCAGGTCTATGTGATGGGAGACTTTAACGGCTGGAACAAGGCCGACCTTGAGCTCCATCCGCGCGGCGAGTCTGGAATCTGGGAGGCATTTGTTCCCCGCATTGGACAAGGCGATGCATACAAGTACCATGTGGTATCGCGGTACCACCGGTACGAAGTCGATAAGGCCGACCCGTTTGCATTCCATACCGAAACCCCGCCACATACCGCTTCTATCGTCTGGGATCTGGGATACGAATGGAATGATCAAGCCTGGATGTCATCGCGCGGCGGCCGCAATTCGCTTCATGCGCCTATGTCGACTTACGAATTGCATCTCGGTTCATGGAGGCGCGTTCCGGAAGACAACAATCGGTCGCTGAGTTATCGCGAGGCTGCGCCGCAGCTTGCCGACTACGTGGAACAGATGGGCTTCACGCACGTCGAGTTTCTGCCGCTGACCGAACATCCCTTCTACGGCTCGTGGGGATATCAGACGACAGGATATTTTGCTCCCACCAGCCGCTACGGCACGCCTCAGGATCTCATGTATCTCATCGACTACCTGCATCAGCGCGGTATAGCCGTGATCCTCGATTGGGTGCCTTCACACTTTCCAACCGACGACTGGTCACTCGGCTACTTCGACGGGACGCATCTTTACGAACACTCCGATCCGCGCAAAGGCATTCACAAGGACTGGGACAGTTACATCTTCAACTATGGGCGGCACGAAGTGCGCAGCTTCCTCCTGAGCAGCGCGATGTTCTGGCTGGATCGGTATCATATGGACGGGCTTCGGGTAGACGCCGTCGCTTCGATGCTGTATCTGGACTATTCACGCAAGGAAGGCGAGTGGATCCCTAATCAATATGGCGGCCGCGAGAACCTCGACGCGATCGATTTTCTCCGCCGATTCAACTCCGAGGTCTACCAGAACCATCACGATGTCCAGACGATCGCCGAAGAATCCACCGCGTGGCCGATGGTTTCGCGGCCGACCTATGTGGGCGGCCTCGGCTTCGGCCTGAAATGGGACATGGGCTGGATGCACGACACGCTGAAGTACTTCAGCCACGATCCGGTCTTCCGTAAGTTTCACCACAACGAGCTGACCTTCCGTATGATTTACGCCTTCCACGAAAACTTTGTTCTGCCGCTCTCGCATGACGAGGTCGTTCACGGGAAGGGTTCGTTATTGGGAAAGATGCCGGGCGACCTGTGGCAGAAGTTTGCGAATCTGCGCCTGCTGTTCGCCTACATGTACGCGCAACCCGCAAAGAAGCTTCTGTTCATGGGCGGGGAGTTCGGTCAATGGACCGAGTGGTCGCATGACAGCAGTCTCGAGTGGCACTTGCTCCAATTCGAATCGCATCGCCGCCTGCAACAATGGGTGGCGGATCTGAACCGCGCTTACCGAAACGTAAAGGCACTCCACGAATTGGACTGCGACCCGGCAGGCTTCGACTGGATCGATGGCAGCGACTCGCAGCAGAGCATGATGAGCTTCATGCGCAAGTCGAAGAATGCCGGCGAAATCGTCGTCGTGGTCTTTAACTTCACTCCAGTTCCCCGGCACAACTATCGCGTGGGAGTCCCGTATGGCGGGTACTGGCAGGAAATCCTCAACAGCGACTCGAAGGAATATGGCGGCGCGGACTTCGGAAATTCCGGCGGCGCGGATGCAGAGGAGATTGCGGCACATGGACGCCCATACTCGTTGAATTTGATTGTGCCGCCGCTTGGAGCGCTGTTCTTTAAAAGCGGAGGATAGCCGCAGATGAGGCGGCTCTTAAGGTATGGCTCGTGATTTGGGAGCCGTCTGGCTGGACCAAAACCGTTATCGTTTTCGTGTCTGGGCGCCCCGTTCCGATGAAGTCCACCTTCACATCGTGGCTCCGGAGGATCGAGTCGTCCCGATGCAAGCCAAAGACGCGGGATATCATCAGGCCACTGTTGAAGGCATCGCGCCCGGCACTCGATACAAGTATCGATTGCCTGACGGCGCGGAACTCCCGGATCCCGTCTCCCGCTATCAGCCTGAAGGCGTGCACGGCCCGTCGGAAGTTGTAGACCCCAACTTCGACTGGGGAGACGCTCACTGGTTTGGACCCCCCATCGAGAACTACATCATCTACGAATTGCACGTCGGAACTTTCACGCCGCAGGGAACGTTCGATGCCGTCATTCCACACCTCGACGAGATCGCTGAAACCGGCATTACGGCTATCGAGCTGATGCCGGTCGCTCAGTTTCCAGGCTGCCGTAACTGGGGATACGACGGCGTCTTTCCATTCGCGGTCCAGAATTCGTACGGCGGTCCGGCCGGCCTCAAGAGACTCGTGACTGCCTGCCATCGGCGCGGCATCGCCGTCGTGCTCGATGTGGTCTACAACCACATTGGCCCTGAAGGAAATTACCTCCCGCAATTTGGGCCGTATTTTACCGACCGTTATAAGACACCGTGGGGCCCCGCCCTGAATTTCGACGACGCGCACAGCGACGAGGTCCGGCACTTCTTTATTTCCAACGCTGTCGAATGGATTGAAGACTATCACATCGATGCCTTGCGTCTGGATGCGGTCCACGCAATCCTGGATCACTCTGCGCTGAACCTTCTGGAGGAGCTTGCGGAAACCGTTCATGAGAAAGGTACGGATCTAAATCGCCGCGTTTATGTCATTGCCGAGAGCGCGCTGAACGACACGCGCCTGATCCGGCCGGCAGAGCTTGGCGGATACGGCCTCGATGCACAGTGGAACGACGACTTTCATCACGCGTTGCACACGGTGCTCACCAAGGAGCGTCAGGGCTATTACGTCGACTTCGGTGATTTCCAGCACATGGCGCATGCGTTTTCCGAAGGCTTCGTTTACTCGGGACGTTACTCACAAACTCGAGGCCGCCGGCACGGAAACTCCTCGCGAACTATTCCGTCTGTAAGACTTGTCGTATTCGCGCAGAACCACGATCAGATCGGCAACCGCATGCTTGGCGAACGGCTCAGCGAACTCGTGTCGTTTGAGGCCTTCAAGCTGGCCTCCGGCATTGTGTTGCTTTCCCCGTTCGTGCCTTTGCTCTTCATGGGAGACGAATACGGCGAAACCGCGCCGTTCCAGTACTTCGTCAGTCATTCCGACCCCAACCTGGTGGAAGCGGTTCGCAAGGGCCGCAAAGAAGAGTTCGTCGGCTTCAATTGGAGTGGTGAGCCGCCCGATCCCCAGGCCGAGGAGACTTTCAGAAGATCGAAGCTGAATCATCCGATGAAACATCACGGACGGCACCGGGTCCTGCTGAAATACCACACGGAATTGATGCGGTTGCGACGGTCGATCCTGGCGCTCCGTTCCCTGCGCAAAGAGAATATGGACGTCGTCAGTCTCGAGGAAGCCCGGGTGCTGGTTGTCCGGCGATGGAGCGGGCAAAGCGAGGTGTTCGCCGCCTTCAACTTTAACGATCGTGAGGTTCAGCCCCTCCAGAATATTCCCCATGGCGTGTGGCACAAGCGGCTGGACTCGGAAGACACGTGTTGGATGGGAAAAGGTTCATCCGTTCCCGACGTAATCGACTCGACAAGAAGTGGACCGCTCGCGCTCTGGCCGGACAGTTTGTTGCTCTTTGAAAAGGAAACCGAGGATTAATGGAACGTTATATCTGTATTCATGGGCATTTTTATCAGCCGCCGCGCGAAAACGCGTGGCTTGAATTTGTCGAAATCCAGGACTCCGCATATCCGTTCCACGACTGGAACGAGCGCATCACGGCGGAATGTTATGCGCCTAATGGGACGTCCCGAATAATCGGCGGCGACGGGAAGATCGAGAAGATCACGAACAACTATGCGCGCATCAGCTTCAATTTCGGACCCACTTTGCTGGGCTGGCTGAAGGAAAAGGAACCCGAAACCTATCAGAGCATTCTCGACGCGGATAACGAAAGCCGTTCGCATTTTGCCGGCCATGGCTCGGCGATAGCGCAGTCGTATAACCATACGATCCTGCCGCTCTCGAACAGCCGCGACAAGTACACACAGATTTTGTGGGGAATCCGCGACTTCGAATACCGGTTCGGCCGCAAACCGGAAGGGATGTGGCTGCCGGAAACGGCGGTCGATCTGGAATTGCTCGACATACTGGCCGGTTTCGGAATCCGCTTTACGGTCCTTTCACCGTATCAAGCCAAACGCACACGCAAGCTGAGGGGCCGCGCATGGCGCGACGCAAGCGGCGGACGCGTGGACCCTTCGACGCCTTACCAGGTCCGCCTGTCTTCGGGCAAACGCATTGCGGTTTTCTTTTACGATGGCCCGATCTCGCAGGCGATTGCGTTCGAACGCCTGCTGGATCGAGGCGAGAATTTGTCCGGCCGTCTTGCGTCGGCGTTTTCCGAAGGCCGGACGTGGCCACAGATCGTCCATATCGCAACCGATGGCGAGACATACGGACATCATCATAAGCGTGGCGAAATGGCGCTGGCCTATGCCTTGCATCACATCGAATCCAACAACATCGCAAAGCTGACCAATTACGCGGAATACCTCGAGAAGCACCCGCCGACGCAGGAAGCGGAAATCTGGGAACGGACGGCATGGAGCTGCTCGCACGGCGTCGAGCGATGGAACAGTAACTGCGGATGCAATTCGGGGGGTCATCCCGAGTGGAACCAGGAGTGGCGCGCTCCTCTGCGTCAGGCGCTGGATTGGCTCCGCGACACGGTCGCTCCGCGCTTCGAGCGAAGGGGCGCCGAACTATTCCGCGATCCATGGGGAGCCCGGAACGAATACATCAAGTTGATACTCGACCGCAGGCCGGAGAACGTCGATCAGTTTTTCAAGGAGCAATCCGCTCGCGAGCTGAGCCCGGACCAAAGGATAGTCGCATTGAAGCTCATGGAAATGCAGCGTCACGCCATGCTGATGTACACGAGCTGCGGATGGTTCTTTGACGAACTATCCGGGCTCGAAACCACCCAGGTCATTCAATACGCCGCCCGCACACTTCAACTGTACGAGGAGGTTTTCGGAGAATCCCTGGAACCGGCCTTTCTCGATCGCATCGAGCTGGCCAAAAGCAACATTCCGGAAAACAAGGACGGCCGCGCAATTTACGAAAAATACGTCAGGCCTGCCATGATCGATCGGCAAAAGGTCGCCGCACACTTCGCCCTCAGCTCGCTCTTCGAGACCTATCCGGCAGACGCCAGGGTTTACTGCTATGAGGTACAACTGGAGGACTTCCGAACGAGCGAAGCCGGCCGCGCCAAGCTCGTCGTTGGACGAGCAAAGATAACATCCGAGATTACGCGCGAATCCGATGTTTTCAGCTTTGGAGCACTGCACATGGGAGATCACCTGATGAACGCAGGTGTCCGCGCGTACCAGGGTGAGGAAGATTACAACGCACTCAAGAACGAGCTCGTGGATCCGTTCAATCGTGCGGATTTTCCCGAGGTGCTTCGCATTCTGGACCGGCATTTTGGCGAGTCCACGTATTCGCTCCGGTCCATATTCCATGACGACCAGCGGAAGATCCTGAATACGATCATGAAATCGACGCTGGCTGAGGCCGAGGCCGTGTATCGCCGGCTTTATAACACACACGCGCCGATGATGCGGTTTGTTTCCGACCTGCGCGTTCCGCAGCCTCGAGCGTTTCTGATGGCGGCGGAATTCGCCATCAACAGCAGCCTGCGTGCCGCTCTGGAAGATCCCGAAAACCTGGACTTCACTCGCATCAATGTATTGCTCGAAGAAGCGCGCGTGGAGAACATTCCGCTGGACGGCACGACGCTGGGCTTCACCATGAAGAAAACCATGAGGCGGCTATCCGAGCAGCTCCTCGAAAACCCGAATGACATCGAATTGATGAAAAAGCTCGAGGCCGCGGCAGGTGTGGCTCAAAACCTTCCATTCGAAGTGAGTGTGTGGAGAACCCAGAACAACTACTACGAACTGCTGCAGAACGTTTTCCCCGAACAGGTTGAGAAAGCCGCGCAGGGTGACACCGCCGCCAGAGATTGGGTGGACCACTTTGTAGCCCTCGGCAGAAACCTGTCCATAAAAGTAGATCCGCCGCCGGCCGTGCCGGGGATGCAGAAGGCAGCGTGAGAATTCCAATATCGACATACCGGCTGCAGTTCAACCGCGAGTTCCGCTTCGCGGATGCGCGCGCAATCGTCGACTATCTACACGAACTGGGAATCAGCGACCTTTACGCTTCGCCGATCCTGAAGGCCCGCCCGGGCAGCGTGCATGGATACGACGTGACGGATCCCACACAGCTCAATCCGGAGATCGGCACCGTCGAGGAATTCGACGAACTGAGCAACGCAGTCCGCGCAAAAGGCATGGGCTTTGTTTTGGACATCGTCCCCAACCATATGGCCGCGAGTCTCGACAACCCATGGTGGTTCGATGTCCTCGAAAAGGGTGAGGAATCGCCCTACGCCTCGTTTTTCGATGTGAATTGGGAATCGAAGAAGGTGCTGCTGCCGATTCTTGGCCGCCCGTACGGCGAGGTTCTTGAAAACGAGGAACTGGTAGTCCGAGTCGAGAATGGGCGGCCGGTCCTCCAGTACTATGACCAGAGACTCCCGCTTGCGGCAGGCGCCGAAAATCAGAGAACGGAAGCCATCGACCAGGTTCTTTCCCGCCAGCACTACCGGCTTGCCTTCTGGCGAAAGGCTTCCGATGCGATCAATTACCGGCGATTTTTCGACATCAGCGATCTTATCGGTCTCCGCGCTGAGCGCGACGAGGTCTTCAGGGCGACGCATGCCTACCCGCTCCAGCTCCTGGGAGAGGGCAAAGTCACAGGATTGAGAATCGATCATATTGATGGTCTGCTCGATCCCAAGGGCTACCTCGAAAGGCTGCCCCGCGAATACGTCGTCGTCGAGAAGATACTCGCTGGAAACGAGCAACTGCCGAGCGACTGGCAAACCCATGGCACCACGGGCTACGATTTTCTCAATTTCCTGAACGGCGCGTTTATCGATCGCGAGGGATTTCACCGCCTGGAGAAGACCTGTCAGGAGTTCACAGGTTCGTCTGCCACGACCAATGAAGTCTTCCGCGAACGAAAGCGACAGGTGATGAAAGAGCTATTCGCGGGTGAGGTCAGTGCCCTGGTACAACGGCTGTACCAGCTCGCCGAAGCCGATCGTCATGCGCGGGACCTCAGCAGAACCGAGCTGAACGAAGCGTTTGTTTCCGTGACCGCGTTTCTGCCGGTATATCGAACCTATATCCGGGATTTCCAGATTTCGGAAACGGACCGCGCATACATAGAGGATTCGATCGCGGCAGCCGGTCAGGGCCCGGCGTTTGTTTTTCTCCGCCGCGTCCTTCTTCTCGATCCTGCCTGGTACCTGCAGGATCAAAAGGCCGATTACCTGGACTTCGTGATGCGATGGCAGCAGTTCTCCGGTCCCGTGATGGCGAAGGGACTCGAGGACACAACGTTTTATGTTCACAACCCGCTGGTATCGGTAAACGAAGTCGGCGGCGATTCGAATGGTCCGGAGATCTATTTCGGCGTCGAGGGATTTCATCGCCGCAACCAGATGCGGCGCATGCGCTGGCCTTACACCATGAACGCGAGCTCCACGCACGACACCAAGCGCAGCGAGGATGTGCGCACTCGAATCAACGTGCTGTCGGAGCTTCCGGGTGAATGGGCCCGTTCCCTGCACGTGTGGAACCGCCTGAATCCCAGCGAGTCGGCTCCCGATGCGAGTGAGCAGGTGCTCATTTACCAGTCCATGCTTGGAGCCTGGCCCATCGAAGCCGACCGCCTGAAGCAGTACGTCACGAAGGCGCTGCGCGAAGGAAAGACTCACACGAGCTGGATGAACGTGAATGAGGATTACGAACGGCGCGTGCTGGCCTTTGTCGATTCGTTATACGTGACCGAGGATTTCCTGAGTGACTTTGACCGGCTCCAGAAGAAGATTGCGTATTTCGGCGCCCTCTCTTCCCTTTCCCAACTGGTCTTGAAGATCACGTCTCCAGGCATTCCCGATTTATATCGCGGTACCGAAGTGTGGGACCTGAGCCTCGCCGATCCCGACAATCGCCGCCCTGTGGATTTCTCCGCCCGCTTCCAAATGTTCGATGAATTAAAGAAGAGCGCCCGACCATCGGAGTTGCTCAAGAACTGGACCGATGGCCGCATCAAAATGTATGTCGCCTGGAAGACGCTGACTCTGCGCCGCTCGCAATCCGATCTCTTTTTGGAGGGTGAATACATCCCGCTGCGAACCGCCGGCGCGCGCCAGGACCACATCATTGCCTTCGCTCGCCGTCTCAATGATCAATGGTGCCTCGTCGCCGTCCCTCGCCTCATGGCGAAACTCACGCGGGCCGGCACTCCACCTTTAGGTGCGAAGGTCTGGCAGGATACAACGATCGAACTTCCCGACGGCGCGCCGTCACAGTGGACGAACGCCTTAACCGGCGAAAAGGTCACATCGCCCTTACTTGCTGCAAATCTGTTTTCCACCTTGCCGGTTGCAGTTGCCGGACTGTAGCGGCGGTCATAGACCAGAATCTTCCAAGATATCGCGCGAAGCGCATCCGAATACAGCCGCGTAGCGGCGGTATTCGGATGCCTTCGGCAACTTTGAATTTATTTTGGACGGATCTGGTCAGAGACCGCCGCTACAGTCAGAGCAGTGTGCCTCGCATGATGATGCTGGCAACTGTGAAGTAAATGACTAGACCGGTGACGTCAACAAGGGTGGCGACAAGCGGTGCGGAGGCGCTGGCGGGGTCGAGCCCAAGTCCTCTCAATATGAACGGCAGCATGGAACCTGCGATCGTGCCGAAGAGAACAACCCCAATGAGGCTGGCGGCGACTGTCAAGGCAACCTGCATGTAATGAACGCCGTAAGGATGAAATACCCGCTGCCAGACGAGAATTCGCATCAGTCCGATGGCGCCCAGCATGCAGCCGAGAACGAGGCCCGCCGCGAATTCCCGCCGGACCACCCGCCACCAGTCGCGAAGGCGCACTTCGCCGAGAGCCATCGCGCGAATGACCAGAGTTGTGGCCTGGGAACCCGAATTGCCGCCGCTGCTGATGATGAGCGGAATGAACAAAGCAAGCACGACGGCTCTCGCAATCTCCTCCTCGAAATAGCCCATCGCTGTCGCTGTGAGCATTTCTCCAAGAAAGAGAGCGGCGAGCCAGCCGCCGCGTTTCTTCACCATTTCCCTAAAAGCGGATTGCAGATACGGACCTTCGAGGGCCTCCATACCGCCGATCTTCTGAATATCCTCGCTGGCTTCTTCCGCGACGACGTTCACGATGTCGTCAACGGTCACGATACCTTTCATCCTGCCTTCCTTATCGACGATCGGAACGGCGAGGAGGTGTTCTTGCGAAAACAGCTTGGCAAGGGCTTCCTGGTCCATTTCTTCGGAAGCCGACAGGAAGTCGGTTCGCATGATGGCGCGTACGGTTTGATCTTTTTGCGCAGACATCAAACGGCGCAATGGAGCGATGCCCAGGAGGTGCTGCTCCGAATCCAGCACATAGGCATAGTGAATGGTTTCCACCTTTTCAGCCTGCCTGCGGAGATATGCGATCGCTTCATCGACGGTCATGTCGGGCCGCAGCCTGGCGAAGCGGGGGCTCATGAGTCCGCCGGCATTGTCTTCCGCGTATGCGAGCAGGGCGACGACCTCACGCCGGGCCGAGTCGTCCAGGAGCGCCAGAAGTCCGGGGCGTTCTTCTTCCGGGGTTTCCTGAATGAGGTCCGTCGCGTCGTCCGGCGGAAGCAGCCGCATCCAGATGCGGCGTTCGCCCTCCGGCAAGGCGAGGATGAGTCCGGCCTGATCCCGCGCGCTCAGAGCGAGAAAGAAATCGTCTCTTTCGCTGTACGGCAACCCGTGGAAATACTTCACGCGCTCTTCGGGTGACAGCGTGTCCCAGGTGTCTACGGAGGTTTCCGGTTCTTCGATGATGCCGTCGCTCATGTCCCGCCGTTATTATGAACTTGGAGGGGCATTATATTCTGTCAATTTTGAAAATGGAGACGGCACATCCTTAATGCTTCCGAGAATTCTCTCCGTCGCTGCGCCCCTGTTCGTATACGCGACGATCGGCCTGCTCGCTTGGGGACTCTGGCACGAGCGGAAAAAACTTGAATGGCTGGCGCTCGCACCGGCCCTTGCCGGCCTCATCGCGTCCTTCGCCGTCCTCGCTCCCATCCACAGGCTGTTCTTCGATGAAGACGTCTACATCAATATCGGGTCGAATCTGACGCGCGCGCCGGTCGCCCAGACGACGTTGCTTGGTGGACCCGATGAAGTCGAAGTTTCCACTTATTACAAGCAACCGCCGGGTTGGCCCGTCCTGTTGAGCCTGGTTTTCCTCCTTGCCGGGCGAACCGAGACGGTGGCGTTTGTCTTCGCGCGGATCCTTTTTGCGATTGCGATTGCCGCCGTATATCACCTCTCGCGCGAAGCGTCGCAGACGAAAAGGCAGGCGCTGGCCGCTGCGATTCTGTTCGGCGCAGTACCCGTGTGCTTCTGGTTTTCCGTATCGTCTGGAACGGATATTCCAGCCGCCCTCTTTGCAACGCTGGGAATGTGGGGTTGCCTTGCGGGGAACGGGCCCCTCGCGGCGGCTGCATTTGCGCTGGCGGCTCAGACTCGGATGGAATTGATCGTTCTCGTTCCCATCATATGGCTGTCGGGCAAGATTCCAGTGAAGTGGAAGGCGATTGCGGCGGCGCTCCTGGTGGCCGAAATAGCACACATCGGTTGGTTGATGACCGTAACTCCAGTCCTTGCGGCGGCCGAGAAGGCGCCCGTGTGGATGTCGCTCGCATTTATTCCTGGAAATCTGGTCTCGAACTTGAAGTACCTGCTCAATCCGATGCAGTTTCCGGCGGGCGTTATGGCGGCGGCCGTCGCGGCGGTCGTTGCGTGGAACGGCAAAGGCGGAAAGGGACTGCTTGCGCTCCAGATTGCGGCGATGTTCGGAGTCTATATGCTCTTTTACGCCGGCAGCTTCGACTTGAACCCGAGGTACAGCATTCAATTCCTCGCTCCGCTGGCGGTCGTGGCCGCGTCCGCACTGACACGGCCGGTGTTCATCGCGGGGGCCATTCTGTCTCTGGTGTTTCCCTACACGTTGCATATGGAATTCACGGGTTATCTGCAAGCGTTGGCAGCGGATCATCAGCTTTCGGCTCAATTTGCGTCGCAGCTCGGGCCGACGGATCTCGTATTGAGCACGGAGCCTCAGATCTTTCTCAATCAGGGACGGAGAGCGATGGATGCGGCGTTCGCGTCTGAACGCAGGGATAAACTGGACGAGGTCATGCGCAGGCGCGGCAAGATCTGGTATCACGCCGGAGCAACGACGAATCTCGCGGAGACTCGGGAATGGCGTGCGGATCAATGGGTGAAGTCCAACCTTGAACTTCACCTCATCGATTCGCACGAGGTCGCAGGAACGAAGATCGCTTTCTACGAAGTCTTATTGAAGCTGGTCGACCGGGAAGCTGGTCTGCGAGGCTCCTTCGAAGGAGACCGCAATCGCCCCGAACGCCGCTGATGACGACTCGAAAGTGATGAACGAATAACTGGTTCCAGCCGGCTGATTGGTCAATCCGAAGAATCCATCAGTTAATTTCGCGGTCTGGCTCAACGCGCCAAGCGATTCGGTCTTCGTGGCGATGGTGTTGCCGTTGACATCCCTGAGTGTCGCAGTATACACAGCCGGCTCCGCTCCGGTGTTCACAAGAGCAAATGCAAGCTCGAGGCTCGGCGAGTGCACTCTTGACATCACGAATTTGCTCATGTTTGCGGGACTCGCATTCACACCAACGCGGGAAGACAGGGCATTCGTAGCACCGTCCCGAATCTCAAAGAACGTCGCGATACTCACGGCTCCCGTCGCCGTGATCTTTGCCCAATTGGCGGCATACGTCGGTGATGTATTCCCGGTGATGACGATGACGCTCCTGGCGCCAAGAGTCGTCGAAGGGAGACTTCCCGTAATCGTAGGTGACGCGGTAAGGTTTGTGGCGTATGCCACAGTCGAGGGTGACCCGTTCGTATTGTAGAAATTGCCCGAAACCGTTACGGGCGTTGAGTTTGTATTCACGATCTCGATAACGGTGGAATACTTCGTGAGGTTACCGTCGAAAGTGCCGATCGCGATCTGAGGGAGAATCTTCGTAACGGAAACTGAAGTTCCGCCTCCACCGCCGCTACTACCTGTTGATCCGCCACCAGTGCCGGTCTGGCCCAGCACGACAAAGTCCGATCGCAGTGCCTTTGTCCATTCTTCAACTCGAAAAGCGAAACTGGCGAACGCAATGGTCATTACAATCGCCAGTACTCCTGTCTTCAGAATCCTTCTTTTACTGTACATTCCTAAAATCCTCCTTGAGCGAACGGGCTATTTCAACGTGGTGACATGGGCGGAGCAACCGAAAAATCGCCTTAAGGTCTCCTAGGTAGGACATATTCTGACCCTTCAACCGTTGCAAGTCCGACTTCTTTCGTAGATTCAGCTGTTTATACTTTTCCCAATTAACAACAGAAAGTAGGAACCGATGCCAAAACTCTTCGTTGGAAACATACCGCACGCTTCATCGGAAATGGAGCTTCAGCAATGGGTCGAGTCCCAGGGATTTCAAGTCGAATCGGCCCAGATCATTCGCGATCGGTCGACGGGTCAGTCGCGCGGCTTCGGCTTTGTCGTACTGAACGAGGAATGGAAACTCAAGGACGCCATCAGCGCTTTGAATGGGCAGCGCATGGGCGGCCGCGTCCTGACGGTCAATGAAGCCCTTCCGCAATCTCCGCGGCCAGTGCCAAGGCAAGAGGAACGGCGCGCCGGACCCCGGTAAACAATGTAGTGAGGGAAATGCGGGCTAAAGCCGGCGCGCCACCACCGGCTTTTCCCGCGCACTATTGGTCGTCGCTCAGGGTCACGTTGAGTGGCTGGCCGGCCTGATTGAAGAATTGCAAGAGGCCGGAATCGCCACGGTCCGATGCGCCCACAACGATGAACTGAGTCGTGTAGCCGCTGCCTTCGGCAATATGTGCGAAAACAAGGTGGGTGGACGAAGCGCCTTCATCCAACGGACCAGTCGTGGTCATGAGCACTATTCCGCGCTCACTGTACTTCGACCGCATCCCCGTACCGAGGATCGCAGCCCCGGATGTAGCAACGGCGCGCAGAATTCCCTGGAATGGAACCGGCACACTTTCGAATCCTGGAATCTCGTTCAGCGTCATCGATACGTGACCATTCGCAGGAATCTGAATCAATCTGGAACTGCCAACGAACCTGCCGTTGAAACCGGTAAGATCCAGCCGAACAGTCGCAGGCGCACCGGCAGGATTCGTCAGCACAACAGTCGTGCGAGTGGATCCCGCGGCACCGGCATCGAAATCCCCTAATTGCTCCACGTAAAACCGGAGACTGGCGGCCGGCGGATTCGCTTCGACCAATGTCTGAAAGATAGTGATTCCGCTGTTCTGCTTGCTGACGACCGCATGGGCCTCGGGCGTATTGAACCCCTGAAACGGCACGACCTGAATGGACCCGACCCTCAGTTCGGGCACTTGCAGCGGTGAAGCATCCTGCGCAACGAATCGCAGCACGCCGGAAATGTTCTGTCCTGGAGTTACGGTCGTCAGGATGATCTGAGTCGTGTAACCTGTGCCGTCCGTAACGAAAGGAAACACCACCTTCGCGCTATCGTCGGCGTCCGAAGATAGCGGCCCGGTAGTGGCAGCAAGAAAGTTTTGGCTTTCATTGATCAGCGCACGGACGCTTACGGCGGCAACCGCCCCGGATGTGGCGGTTACACTGAGGATTCCCTGAAAAGGCGCCTTCAAGCCTTCAAACCCCGGCACAGAATTCAGAAACATTGCCACACTTCCATTGGGAGGAATCCGGACAGGAGACGAGGTCCCGATCGGCGCGCCGCTGAGGCTTGTCAGACTCAACCGAATGACGGCGGCTGTGTTAGACGAGTTCGCAAACGCCACAGCCGTAGTTATCGATTTCGCCTTTGAGGAAGCGAAGTCTCCGAATGCCTCGGCGTATAACCTGAAGCTTGTTCCCGGCAACTGACCCTCGACCGCATTCCGGGAAACCGTGGTCGTACCATTTTTCAGGTTGAGAAGCGCGTAAGCGCGAGGCGTCTTGAAGCCAACGAAGGGAACAACGTGAATCGAACCGATCTTAAGGAATTCAGAGGCGCCGTTCGTTGTGATGCGCTGACCGCTGCGCGCCAGAATGTGATACTCGACGGCCCTGGCGCTCGATTCCCCAATCGCAACCTCGATCGGTGCGCCGGGCACTGCGGCGTTCCCCTGGCTGAAAAACTGGACCTCACCGCGCACTTCCTCATCGGAGGGATTGACCAGAAAGATGTCGCTGGTCAGGCCGGGCCCATCGACGAATTCAGGAATCAGAAGAGGCTCACCGCTGACTTTGCTCGTATCGGCGACCGGAATGGCGGTGATCAAGGAGTCGTTGGCTTCATTCGTAAGAAAGCTCACCGCGATAACAGAGACGGGAACCGAAGAATTGAACTGAAGCACTCCGGTTGAAGCGCTTGCAATGCTGATCGGGGCGTCGGCTAAAAAATTGATAGTCTGGCCGCCGGCCGGAACTGCAACCGTCACAGGAGCCGACGCGGTGCCCGCCGTATCCGTGAACGTCAGATCCACACTGGCGTCCTCGCCGGATGTATTGGCGATGGCAAGCAGCGTCCGGACTGAAGTCGATGCTTCGACGAACACTGCCCCATTGACTCGAAGCGGGGGCGCGACGAAGGCAGTCTGACTCGTGGTAGTGGCGACGGGATGATACTCCAGAATTTCCAGGCCGTTCAGTTTGGTATTAGGTGCAGAGTTCTCCGCTACGGCGAATCCATTCACCTGCACGGCATCCGAACCGGGAGTCCGGAACGAGAAACCCTGCGCTGCAAAAGGAAAGTCGGACCTGGTGGTGCTGCCTTCAGTCTGGAACTGCCGGGCACTGCGCGGCGGGATATCGTACTCGAGAACTGATGCAAACGAGCCGGCAATCCCGACCTCGACCGGGCTCCCGGGCTCGGTGCCGCTTCCCGGACTCAGAAAATGCAATTCACCATTCATTCTGTCTTCGGTTGTGTTCACAAGCTCGATCTGCGTATTCCAGCCGGCACCCTCGGCGAAATGGGGAATAACGGCCGGCCGATTGCCGGCCTGTAACGGGTCCACGACGGGCGTGCTGCTAAGCAGAAATTCACCGCCCTCGTTGGTGAAGGTGCGAAATCCCGTCGACGCGACGGGAAGAGAAGAGGTGAAGTTCAACGCGCCGATTACGCCGCCTGGCACCAATAGCGGATCGTCGGTAACAAAGCGCGAGAAGTGGGTGCGCGGCGCGATCTTCACGTTCGCGAAGTTCGACGTTGTGCCGGTCTCGTCTGTAAAGAAAAAGTCCACACTTGCTTCTGTGTCGTTCGGATTGGAGAGCGATATAACGGATCTTGCAGCGCCGATCGTGTCGACAAACATCCGGCCGATCTCAAGCAATGGAGTCACCGGAATTCCGACTTCGGTGACGAGGGCGCCCGATTGCTGATGATCTACGACCGCCAGGCCATTCAGTGGCGTTGCAGCATCCGCGGTGGCATATCCGAAAATCGCGTCCGTCCGTGTTCCGGTCGTTTCGACGGAGACGCCACCCCCGCCTTGAGCGATCTGGAATTGCGAACTGGCGACGATGTCTGCCACATTGAACTTCGCGATGAAGGCATCCTGAGCCGTGGCGTTTGCAGCCTGGATTGCGTTGACTATCGGGAAATTTGTGGAACTGACCAGGCCAGCGACGTAGATATTGCCGGCGCCATCGACTGCCAATCCAACAGCCGCGTCGGCGTCGAGGCCGCCAAGATAACTCGCGAAAACTACAGTGCCGCCGTCCGGCGTCCACTTTGAGACGAACGCATCGCGATTGCCGCCTATAAAGCCCTGTGTGGCGTTGACGGAAGGAAGGTCGAAAGACGACGTGTAACCGCCGACATAAATATTCCCCGCTCGATCCAACGCAATACCGGTGCCGCTGTCCTTATCAAACCCGCCGAAAAAGGTTGAGAAAACCAGAGATTTTCCATCCGGAGCAAAGCGTGTGATGAACGCATCCAGGTCGCCGTTCGTGGTGTCGCCGGCTGGGAGAGCCTGGTGAGGCTTTACGGTCGGGAACAGGATGGAACCGGTATAGCCTGTAATGTAAGCGCCCCCGGCGTCGTCTACGGCCACTCGTGTGGCCTCGTCGGACCCTTCCCCACCGATCAGCGTCGAGTAGTCGAGCGCGGTGCCGGCGGCATTCACCTTGAACAGAAAGGCGTCATCGGTTCCGCCGCTGAACTGACCTTGAAACGCATTGATGAAAGGAAAGTCCCTGGACGTGGTGTAGCCCGTTACGTAGGCATTCCCGGCAGGATCCACCGCGATCCCCAGTGGCTGATCAATCCCGATTCCACCGACAAACGTTGAGTAGACGACAGCGCCGCCTGACGACACTTTGGTAACGAACGCGTCGTTCAGGCCGCCTACGATGGAGCGCTGCAACGGACTTACGGTCGGGAAGTTCGTGGAAGACGTCGAACCGGTGACATATGCGTTGCCCGCCGCGTCGACAGCCACACCGAACCCCTGGTCATCGGCCGATCCGCCCAGGAAGCTCGAAAACACAATCGCGTTGCCCGCACTGTTCACCTTGAGCAGGAACGCGTCAAGCGAACCGCCGCGGGTTTTCTGAAATGCATTCACGATAGGGAAATCCGGAGAAGACGTAAAGCCGGTCACGTATGCGTTTCCCGCCGGGTCAATGGCGATACTGTGACCTTCATCGTTCGCGGATCCGCCGAAATACGTCGAATAGATGACGGTCGTCCCTTTGGGATCCAGTTTCAGAATGAAACCGTCCATCAGGCCCGCATTTGCGCCTGTTGTACCGCCCACAACCAGAAGGTCCGTCGAGGTCGTTCGGCCTGTGACGTATGCGTTGCCCGCCGGGTCCACTGTGATCGCATTCGCGTAATCCACCGTACCCGTCCCGCCGAAGTAAGTGGAATAGACGAGTACCGGATCGATGATCAATGGCTTGGTGGAATCGTATGCAGCAACCTTGAAACCGACTCGGTGTTTGCCCCGAAGAACGTAACCGCCATCGATCGGAATCCGCCCGGCATCGCCCTCCTGATAAATCGCGGGCTTTCTCTGAAGAATCCGGCCGGCTGCGGTCTTAAGAACGAGCTGGCCGTCGCCGTCGATATCCAGGCCGCGTATCCCATCGAAACGGAGTTGAATCTGGTCCGGCTGGGAGCCGGGCGCAATCACAAAGTCATATTCGAGCTGCCGCTGATTCCCGTAATAAACGAGGTCGATTCCGGGATAAACATCGGCGTATCGGACCTGCGCATAACTGGGGATGTCTCGCTGCCAGGCCCTGGGATTGTTTCCCTTGAGATAATGGCTCCTGCCCGAGAGCGGGCCGACGCCGGTTACCGTGGATCTTTCGTTCCTGCCAACAAGTTTCATTCGCACGACGGCAGGCTTTGGCTCGGCCAGCCGGAGAATCGCCTCCTCGTTGGTCAGAAAGAATCCGAACGCCGGACCGCGCGAAAGAAATTTCACGCTTTTGTCGGCTTGCCCGAGGTTCGCTTCAAAACTTAGTGGAATCTTGCCGTAATCGCGATCGGCTGCGTGAGCGGGAGATACTGCAAGTAACGAGATACAGAACAAAAATAAAGACTTAAAGTTCATCCTTCACCATATGGCACCTTTTAGACCGGTCAAAACTCAAAATGCTAGCGTTTTTCGGATAGATGCTGCAAGGGGATACAGGAAAACGCGGGCTAAAGCCCGCGACTACATTTGGGTCCGAATGTAGTCGCGGGCCTCTAGCCCGCGTTCATCGGTCGGCTGCGAAACGGTAGCCGAGCCCGTGAACGGTCAGAATGAATTGGGGGTGATGCGGATGAGGTTCGAGCTTCTGACGCAGCCACGCCACATGCACATCGACGGTACGCGTGAAGGGCATTGCCTCGTAGCCCCATACTGCATTGAGCAATTCGTCGCGCGACAGGGTTAGACCCCGATGTTCGAGGAAATATCGAAGCAGCTTGAACTCGCGCGCAGACAGGTCTATAGGCTGCCCGTCGCGGAATACCTCGGTACTACGAAAATCGACGGTAATGAGGCCGAACTTGACAGGTTGGCCGGACTCGGACTCCGAAGCGCCGTTTGAGGTGCGTCTCAGCAGTGCTTCCACGCGCGCCAGAAGCTCCATCATCTCGAACGGTTTAGTGAGGTAATCGTCGGCGCCCAGCTTCAGACCGATAACCTTGTCCACGACCTGGCTCTTTGCCGTCAACATCAGAACCGGGGTCTTGATCCCGCGTTGCCGAAGATCGCGGCAAATGTCGAGACCGCTGCTATGGGGCAGCATGAGATCGAGAATGATGAGATCAAAGTGTTCCGCAACAGCGCGCCCAAAACCGGCGTCTCCTTCGGAAACCGCTTCTATAAGATACCCCTCGCTGCTCAGGCGATCCGTCAACGTCATGACCAGGCCGTGCTCGTCTTCAACGAGAAGAATCTTTCTAGCCTGCATACCTCTCGCTTTGGGGGAGGACAATCCGGAAGGATGAACCCTGTCCGGAAATGCTTGTCGCACTCACCGATCCTTTATGGGCTTCCACGATCTTTTGCACCAGACTCAAACCCAGGCCGCTTCCGTTTATCTGCGCGTCGACAACATCCTGTCCGCGATAAAAAGGCTCGAAAACGTGAGGCAGGTCCCTGGGGGGAATGCCGGCCCCCCTGTCATCAACAGTAACGCACACTTCAGCAGGGGTCGACCAGGCGCGGATTCCAATCCATCGGTTCGTCCCGCCGTACTTCAACGCGTTGCTGATGAGGTTTTGCACTGCACGGATCAACGCCGCCTTGTCCGCCTGAACCGACGGCATACTGCCGGCGACGTCCGTATCGACGCTGAAGCCAAGTTCCCGGATTTGGGACTCGGATAGATCGAGTGCGCCTCGAATCACTTCACCAACATCCGTCGGACGGAACTTGTAGGTCCGGCGTTCGGACTGGATTCCCGCGAAATCGAGAACCTGTTCAATCATTTGGGTCAAGCGCCGCCCTTCGTCTCGAACCACAACGCCGTATTGCTTCGCTTGCGCCGGATCTGCAACCAGCCCGTCCGCCAGGTTTTCACCCGCCGCACAGATCACGGCCAGGGGCGTGCGCAACTCGTGACTCACCGCCGACGCGAATTCGATCTGCTGCCGCGCCAGGCGCTGCGCTCGATCTGTGTAGATCACAATCATCGCCATACCCAGTGCCAGCAGCAGAAGAATGCCGGAGCTGATCGCGAGATTGCGGCGACGGACCTGAGCAATCGCGGCGTCGACAGAACCGGCGCGATGTGTGACCACAAGCTGCCAGGCGCCACGATCTTCTTCGAACGCGATTCCCGCCGAAGCCTGAGGAGCGACCGAAATAGCGTGCTCCATCCGGAACCAATATGTTTGGATGCCAGGGTTTCCATGTATCGCGACGCCCGGGGTCGCGGCGACTGCAATCCCCGGCGGATAGGGCGAGAAGAAATTTGTCGAAATGTCGGCGCTGCCCGTACTCGAGGCTGCAGGTCCGGCCGCGAAGATCACCTTCGAAGGCTCATTTCGATCAATGATTTTGACGCTGAAGTCTCCATCCGAGAACGATGCCCGAACGAGTTCAGGAAGTACCTCCTTCCGGATGCAGTCGAGACTGAGCATCACGACCGCATACGCCACGGGCTCCAGGCGCTCGATGACGTCGAGGTTTCCCGGACGAATATCCGGCGACTGCATGACCGGCAGGAACAAAGCAGGAACGCTCGGGTCAATAGGACGCTCGATATGTCGAAAAAACAAAGGCGGCCCGTGTTCCGGTCCACGCGGTATCCCGGCAAGCCCGCTTTTGAGACTTATGAGAGATGCAGGCCAGTCCGCCGGTTCAAACCGCCTGCTGAGCGGATTCAACTTCTCCAGGTGCGGTTCGCCGCCACGCCTCTCGGCAATAAACAACTCACCGAGCAGCCGTGGATATCGTGCCGTTTCCATCCAGCGCGAGTAGAGGGCCGAGTAATCGCCGGCGACCTCCGCAGCGTCCTGGACGGGTTCCAGGTGGAACATGGAAAAGGCACGCGCAATCTCGCGGTCGAAGTCCTCGCTGAACTGGTTGGACCCACGCCGCAGACTGGCCTTCATGCGTTCCCGGTCACCCTCGCCGACCTTCCCTATCCACTCGTACTGCAACCACGCGAGCAACGGCAGCAGAAGCAGCAGCACGGCTGCGAGGATCAGGATCAGCGAGGGTTTCCGCGTCGATCGATTCACTTCAGATGCTCAATGTGTATTTCGCCGTCCATATGCCGCGACCACCCCAGCGGTCCAGGCACTGGAAGTCCGAACTCAAAATGTGTTTGGTCCGCGCCAAGAACTCCGAGCCGGCGGAACGCTTCAATTTGACCCGACGCATCCTTCAGACTCTGCAAGGCCGCGCGCTGTTCTGCCGTCAAAAGAGCCTGAAAGTCGGTTTGAAATTTTTCCTGAATGCTCTGGAGCGCATTCTGTGCCGCAAGAAGGCCAAGATAAGCATTTCCGATGTCGATGGCTGCCGGGTTCTGCTGGCCCAAAACCGTATGTAAGGCCCTTTGCTTCTCCTCCAGAGTCTGGGCTCCCGCTTTTGATGAATCTGCTCGAAGGTTCAACAATGCTTTGACGGCCGTCACCTGAGTGTCCGTCAGCTTCAGCGCTTTTTGAACATTGGCTATAGCCTGGTCGAGCATTGGCCCGGGGATGGGAAGCCCAGCAAAACCTTCGTTATGGAAGATTACCGCCCCGGCTTGTGCGGCTCGAATGACGTCCTGAGCGCCGACCGGTACCACCAGAGCAATCACTAATGACAGAATCACAAGAATTCGAATCCTCATTGTCAGAAACCTCCTTTGGTTTTCTGTGAAGACTCTAGTCGCATGAGAGGGGTTGGATCTTTAAGGCGGCGAAAAGTTTCTGTTAAAAATGTTAAATCTGTCGTAACTACGGCGAGGGCGAGAATAAAACACAAAGACACAAAGGCACAAAGGCAGCGCATAAAATCAATTAGATGCGCGGCCTTCTTTGTGCCTTTGTGTCTTTGTGTTTTATTCCCCGTCACAACAGGGCGGAGATGTGGCTCTTCACCGAACCACCCAGCAGGTCCAGGTTATACCCGCCTTCGAGTAGTCCAACCACCCTGCCTGCCGCGTGCTTCTCGGCGATTCGAAGGACTTCTTTCGTCATCTCGGAGAAATCCGAGTCTTCCAGCATCAGTCCGCCCAGCGGATCGCCACGTTTGGAGTCAAAGCCGGCCGAGATAATGATGAGGTCCGGGTGAAACTTGCTTTCGATCTCACGAAGGGCATCCGTGAACGCCTTGCGATGATCCCGCGCCGGCGTTCTGGCACTTAGAGGGACGTTCAGAGTAAAGCCCTCGCCTTTGCCGCCGCCGCGTTCGCTCGCGGCGCCCGTGCCGGGATAGTAGGGATACTGATGGGTTGAAAAATAGAAAACGGTGGGATCCGTCCAGAAAATTTCCTGGGTTCCATTTCCGTGATGCACATCCCAATCGATGATCAGCACGCGCTCGATGCCGTATTTCACCTGGGCATACCGGGCGCCGATGGCGGCGTTGTTAAACAGGCAAAAGCCCATCGACTTGGAAATCGTGGCATGGTGGCCTGGAGGCCGGATCAAACCAAAAGCCCGGCCGCCCTCTTCCTTCATCACCGTATCCACGGCGGCAATGGCCGCGCCGGCTGCCAGTCGCGCCACCTCGAACGACTCCGGGCTGATGCGAGTATCGACGTCGATGTACTCAACGCCTTGCTTCGCCATGTTTTCTATTCCTCGGATCAACTCTTCGCGATGGCAACGCGTGATGTCTTCGTTGGCGGCCGGTTTCGGCTTGAGCCGCCCGATTTTCCTGGAAAGCGCTTCGTCGGTGCCAAGCACACGCAGAATCGCCTCGAGCCGGCGCGCATTCTCCGGATGATTGCCGGTGTTGTGCGTGAGATAAGCCGGGTCGTAGATCAATTGAACGGACATTGTGTATGAATGATAGCAAACGGGATAAAGAAGAATAGCCGCGAATTACGCCAATGACGCGAATGGGCGCATCAAAATGATTCTTAAAGCGCCCATTCGCGTCATTGGCGTAATTCGCGGCTATTCCCCCCGGTTCTCGTCTAGTTTTTACGTATCAGATGGACCGCGGAGGCTTTGAACACCGCGGAAATATTCGACCCTTTGATCAAGCCAAGGTCTTCTACCGCCTGCCGCGTTACCAGCGCAACCAGCTCGAAGCCGGCATCGACAACAACTTTAGTGAGAACGCCGGCTGGCGCGACGTCCACAACAATGCCGCTCAGGTGATTCCGGGCGCTGCTTTGTTCGGCGCGGCCTTTCTCGAGCGTGACGTCCTCGCCCCGGACACAAACATAAAAATCAAGGTCATCCCCGCCGGGGTCCGCCGCCGCCAGTTGGCCGGAGCCGACCTGCAGGATAGCAAGTCCTCCTTCACGCCGCTGTACTCGGCCGGCAGCAACTGTCTCGACTCCCACCACTGCAGCGACTTCCCGATGCTGCGGCCTTGTGAACACTTCCTGAGGCGGACCGGTTTGCAGCACGCGGCCACCGCTCATGACGAGCATCTGGTCGCCGAGGATCAATGCATCCACCCAGTCATGCGTCACGACGATGGCAGGAATTCCGAGACTGCGCAGCAGGATGGCCAATTCCGAGCGGACGTGATCCCGCGTTGCCGCGTCCAGCGCGGAAAGCGGCTCATCCAGAAGCAACATCCGGGGCTCTCGGGCCAGCACGCGCGCGAGTGCGACCCGCTGTTGCTGACCGCCGGAGAGTTCGGACGGCCAGCGGTCGAGCAGGTCCTGAACCTTCAGCGTCGCCGCAACTCGATCGACAACGCCGGTTCGGCGCTTGACCCCGTACCCGATATTGTCCCGAACTCGCAGGTGAGGAAACAGCGCGTACTCCTGAAACAGATAACCCAGGGAACGTTTTTGAGGTGCCAGATTCGTCCAGTCCTGACCGTCGAATTCGATTCGGCCTGCCGTCAGTTTTTCAAGACCGGCAATGCAGCGGAGAATCGTGGTTTTCCCTGCTCCTGAAGGTCCGAACAAGATGGTGATCGAAGCGCCGTGAGGTATCCGCACCGAGGCCTTCACTTGCGGTCCGCCATCAAACCTCTTGTCGATGTCGGCGATCAGCAGCAAAGAACCACACCTTTCGGTTGAGCGCGTACACGATGGAAAGAATCACAAAGGATACGATGAGCAGCACGGCCGAAGTCGTTGCAGCGCCCGAGTAGTTGAGCCCTTGCACCTGATCGTAAATATCGATCGAGAGTGTGCGCGTCACGCCTGGAATGTTGCCGCCGACCATCAGCACCACTCCAAACTCGCCGAGTGTGTGCGCGAAGCTCAGGACGAGGCCGGTCATGACTCCTGTCCAGGATTGCGGAACGATGACTCGAAAGAATGTTTCGAGGTTTGAAACACCAAGCATCCAGGAGGCCTCGACCAATTTGCGATCGACCGAGCCGAAAGCGGCTGCGATGGGCTGCACCGCAAATGGCAGACTATAGAGAACCGAAGCGACAACCAGCCCTTCGAACGTAAATGGAAGCCCGTGGCCCGCGAGGGATTCATACCATCGCCCGAGAGGGCTCTGCGGACCCATCGCTATAAGGACGTAGAAGCCCAGCACCGTGGGCGGCAGCACCAGAGGCAATGCGACAGTGGCTTCGACCAGGAACTTCCATCGCCATTTCGAGAATGCCACCCAGTAGGCCAGGGGCAGGCCGAGGATCATGAGGATGATCGACGT
>Ga0137397_10000269_pt1 | contig 35416 bp, 36 predicted proteins | sample czorhiz116metaG_FD_106658 | JGI IMG/M metagenome (GOLD analysis project Ga0137397, IMG submission 106658) | Vadose zone soil microbial communities from Angelo Coast Range Reserve, California, USA - czorhiz1.16 metaG | ecosystem: Environmental > Terrestrial > Soil > Vadose zone | place: USA... | reverse complement strand
CCCGTACTGCGTGAGGAGGTCGATTTTGGACAATACGTTGATATGCGGTAATTCCAGATGCAACATTGCTCTCAACGATAGGAGCAACACCGAGACATACTTGGCTGCGTCGGTGACATAATGCGAATCACATAGGTGCACCGCGGCTAGCTGAATCCGCCATTGATGAGTGAGCGCGTACGGGGAAAAGTAGAGGATCACGAACCCGAAAACCGCTCTTTCCCAACTTTTCGATTATCCTCTTCAAACTGTTGTGATTAGTGCTGAGCTCGACCTGCCCAGGCAGATCGAAGAGCACATAGGCGTCCTTGCCCAGCTCCTTCAGTCTGTCTTCTAGCCAGTCGTAGTTCGCTTCCAGGTACTCCATGCAGTACAACATCCCACCGTTTGGCCCTAGCCCATGCTCCGTCATCACATCCTGGAGTGTGATCAGCGATGCAATGTCGATGGCGCAGGGATATGGGACGTTGTCGTTTGCCGGGTCTAGGCTGACGATGGAGATGGGGCGGTTGAGGGCTGCAAAGAGTTGATGCTTTCCGTAGCAATACGTTGACTTTCCGCTCCCCGGGGAACCGACGACGATCTCTCCGAACGGCATCACGATCGGATCGGGATGAGAAGTGACGCGATGGTGGTTAGCGAGAAAGGAAGGTCTCCTTCCTACTCGGGTCTCGCGGTCAATACAGTTTCGACATTGTTCCGTCGGCTTACGCTACGCTACATTCTACTTCATTGCACATCACAAAAGACCGAGACGACGACAAGAACGCTTTCATCGAATCAGGCCTCTTCGGCCTTGTCAATATAGAAGCTTGGGAGCTGGTGCACCACCTGCTCCATGTACCAATACTTTGGCACTTCCTTCTTCTTACCTTTCCCCTTTTTCGACGCGGACGCGGCGTAGTGACCCTCGGCATCTTTATCCCGTACGATTTCTACCCAGATCGCACCGATGGCCATACCCGCGATGAGTACGTCCGTCAGCTTCGGGTCCACCAACACGGCGATCTCATCCTTCCACGGGCGATGCGCCTTGACGACAGACGGCGACTCGCCGTCGCCGTCGCCGTCGCCGCCGCCGCCACCCTCCTCCCCGTCGTCTTCCATCACAACCGTGCCGCGACTCGTGCTGAGGATCGTGGGCGGCAGCACGTCCGATCCCGCTTCGTACGTGCGCTTGTCGAGCCGCTCCCAAGGCGCAAGGACGACGCGCGCAAAACGGCACGCGAGATCCTCCTCCACCGCCTCCGCTGCCGGTGCGTTTTGCGCGAGCGGCCGAGGAGCACGCGGGAGCTCGACGCGCACGATGCGCCGCGTTGACTGTTCGACGATGCCGGTCGTGTGCGTTAGCGGAAACGCGGTCGGCCCTAGGAGTGGCAGGAGGGTGGGGACCTCGATATCCCATGTAGCCTGAGGATCGACGATGGATGCGTCCCAGATAGGTGGGGCCAGCTCCTCAGTGGGTTCGTCGCCTTCGGTAGAGACGAAGTCAGTCGTGTCACCCCAGGAATTTTTCGCCGCACCCCAGCCTCCCATGTCTTCTCCCGCGGCGGCAGAGGTGCCCCATCCACCGCCGACAGGCGTAGAATTGGACTCGGTGGTGATCTCTTCATCCGCCTCTACAAGTTTGACAGGGCTCTGTGACTCGGCATCTTCCGAGTGGTCCAATTTTTGTCGTTTCGTCTCGGGCTCGTCTGTGTCATCTTCATCTTTCGATGTGTCCGTAGGAAGGATCCACATGGTTTGCATTGAGCTCCATATCCCTTTGCAGCCATCGCTGAAAGCATCCGGAAGCGCCCGGCCCAACTTCCAGGAATTGGGAAGCTGGATGCGTGCAAGCTCGACGATCTCGAGCGCACGTTTGATAGGGCGTTCGTATTCGGGCTCAGGGAAGACACGGCTGCGGATGAGGTAGCGCAGGAAGAAGGACACCAAGATGGGCGTGGCGAGGCAACGTGGCTCTGACCTGTAATAGTAGTAAGTGGCACTGCCAGGGTCACGAAACAGAGACATGGGTGTTACCAGATGAGACCGCGTTCGCGGAAGTGGGATGAAAAGAAGATCTTCATGCTCAATTCTGGGTCATTCAGGAAAGTCTCCATGCGATTGCCATCGTCTTTGCCATTAGCCATTGCATCGTCCGAGTCGCCCGAGTCCGAGTCAGTATCGTCCGATCCGGCCTCACCACCAGCATCCGCCGTGGCGTCCTTGGGTGGGGCAGGACTCTGCTGGAGCAGGCCGATATATATACGGAACTGAAAGAAAAAAAAAAAGTTATGCGACCCCGTGTTTTTCAACCGGTGAAAGTTGAAATGGCGTACAATGTCCCACACATGCTGTACACCCTGCGTAGCCGTTGGCCACGTACGTCCACTTTTGAAGTCGACGCCCGCATGATAGAGGCGATCAACAGCAGCCATATTCCTATACCACGTCGTTCAGGGCACGGACTCGGAGCACAGCGTGCGATGGGAGGGTGTACTCGCCCATCATAGGCATTCCTCTGAATCTCCTCGATCTCCTCCCAGATCTCCCACCACGTCTTGGGCTTTTCGGCGACCTGCATTTGCTGCGCGCCATTCTTTCTCTTTCGCTTCTTCCTTTTTTCCATGTTGTCTGTGGCGTGCTTCACGCGCAGAGCGATGGTCAGTATACCGAGCCCGTCGCGCTCGATCATCTCCGCCGGTGCACGTTGGCCATCATCGACATCGACGTCGTCTTCGTCATCGATCGGGACACGGATCCCAGACGGCCGGAACAGATGGAAGGGGATGAGCTCGACGCCGTCGGGTACTTGGGGAAAGGGCGGAAATCGCAGCTGGTGCATTGCCGACTCTTCTGGCAGCGCGGAATTGATCTCCATCGTGTGTTTGGGAGGACTGAGTGGGTGCAGGTTTAGAGGAGACGAGGGGGCTGAGGATGGTTTCTAAGTGTCAGCAGGGTGGTTGGCAGACGCTGCGCACCGCAGCGCAGCGTGTGTTCGTCGTGCATCGATGATTCTCCTCTTCTCAGTTTGAGACGCGGCCCGTGCGACCGTCTTAGGCCTTTATAAACGTCTCACAACCCTCTCGCATCATCATGTCAAACTTGGATTTGATATCCTTGAACCTGATGATGATGCCAACCAATGACCACGCAATCGCTCGGACTCCCGCGATAAGGCCCATCGCTAGTTTCGAAATGCGATGCTACTAGACTAGGTTACTAGAACCGTGCGCATCATCTTCTATAATAATACAGGCCCTCACGACTTCGACGAGAATGTGCAGTACTGAACTTCTGACCAGCCACTTTCCCTGCTAGTCCCAGTCCCGTGGGGGTACAGTGACCGTATTTGTCGGTTCGTTTACAGCGGCGCCCCGCAGTTGGCGCCTGTTTGGGCCCATGATGCCAAGGGCCAAGGTACAAGGACAAGGAACCCAAGGACTCGGCTTGCCGCGGAGTTTGGCAAAACCTGAGACACTCTCATTTCTGGTCAGGCCGCTCAAGGTTGATGGGAGTGTCCCGATTTTGGATGAACATGCCAGGTTCTCTCCGCCGCAATCGGATCCTGGGAGATAACACTCTAATCTGTAATCTTCTTGCGATCCCTTCCGGGATGAGAGTCGTTGGCGATGGATTTCACTCCGACCCGGAGAGTTCTCGATAGAGGCTTGCCGATAAGCCGACGTCCGTTGTGCAAAGCGGCCCTGAGTAATATACTGCAGTCCTGGTGCCTCGCTCAAACCCACGTCCTGCTTCAATAGTTGTGCCTTGATGCGGAGGCTCGTTATGTACTGTTTTGGATGACACTTGAAGGGCGGCGGTCAATGCTTATCACTCATGCCCGAATCACTGGCAGATCACGGCACGTGAGAACGACAGATTTACCTCAGCATATGGGCACGGGCGTGGAAAAATTACATGAAATTCCCATCATTTGCTTGGCCGGTGCCATGGAACCCAACGACGAACGAAATGACATGGGCTCCACTCATCCTTGTTCTGCTGGGAGAGGCGTTCACGCAACGGGACGTGTGGGAGCGGTGTGGATCTGTCACTGGTACCAACCGTGCTAACCGGAAATGAGGGTGAAAAGGTACCGGTTGGCTAATCTTGATTGGGCTGTCGTCGCCAGGTTCAGTCATCTATCCCAATCCAGACCCTGCGCGCTAATGTGTCAGCTATAAGAGAAGAGATATGAGGGGGAAGAAAGTACTTCCTCACACACCCCCTGTACCGTTGTGCCCATATCACACCCACACTTCGCGATAACATGCGCTTCCTCCTTGTCCCGCTCTGTGCACTTTGGCTGGCCGCTCTTGCAGTTGCATACCCCGTAAGAAACCCTCTTCTCTATTCGCTTTGGGTCGCATGACTTGCCAATGCTCACTCGCCCACTCTTAGGCACCTGAGAGCGAGAACGAAGTCAAACGCGGAGGCGATAACGTCCGATATGGAGACTGGAAGCGGGGAGGCGATAACGTTCGATATGGAGACTGGAAGCGGGACCAATAAACAAACCATTTCTCTTTGATCATCGAAGGTAGGAGCCCGGACCTAGTAAAGAAGTGACACCCTGCTAATTTCGAAGGAACGAAACTGTTAGGTGATGACGGTCAGCGGACACTACCAATTCATGCTTTGTACACTTCATCATATTCATAACGAGGGCGAGGTGTAGATCCTTTTTCAGTCGGTTTCTGTGTTTTCTCCACTGGGTTTCGTTTTTGGCTTGTGCACCTTCGCCGTGGAATATTAATATGTCGCTTTTTGGAGACGTGAGCAACCTCTTAAAGTCTGAGTTAAGTGGCGCGATGCGTAAGATTTTTGTGGAGCCTCGGATAATTGACACCGTGGTTAATCTGGACGAGGCGTATGAGACGCCCCAAATGTAGACTCGGAAGTCCATGCTTCTGATAATCTCAAGGCTTGTGTGAAGTTCCTTCTCTTGGCTCCATGTGAAATTTCAGACTGGGATGCCTCGCCTTCTTGACGAAACTGAAAACTATGTACAAGCGGTCGTCCTATGGCCTGCAGGTCTCAGAATCTAGAAGAAAGCCCCGTGTCCGTGTTACCTGGTTCGGTGCAGAGATTAAAATGTCAGTTACGCCGCCTGTACTTTACGCCCGTGTCAACACTACGATTGCCCCGCGTTTTCCACCCTCACCATCCCCACGGCTCACCGTCTTCACGGAAAGCGGCGATCGCGGCCGCATCTAAGAGGGCGTGCAGACAACATCATTTCAACAACGTTTCAGGGTTCGAATGTTTTTTTTTCTGAACATCGGCTTGGAAGCGAGCAAACTGTCAATGTCAAAGTCAATGAAAACAATCGTAATAGTCCACAACTCACCTTACTCGTTGGACATGGACAGGGCCTCATACCGTATTTGAGACTCGGAGAATATAAATTTTGACGGGGGGCGCCGCCTCGCGGCGTCAGCGAAACGGCGACGTGTCCCAGTGACCATTGTCTCACCGTACAATTACCCTCGTTTGGTCAGTATTTTATCCTCCTTGGGCAGTGGCGAGACGGGATTGGTCGATGCACCAACTGGCCGGACGCATTTCGTCAATTAATTCTAGACACCCGTGAGTACTTCAATACCGCAAAAGGAACGCAGGTTTCATGAGACGGGGGTCCCAGGAAGAGATAGGTAACTCCGACCGGCGTGCTGTCAGAAGTGCTTTGCAAAGGCCCGTGCTTTGACCCATTTGCTCGCCTTTCAGGGCATGGGAGCCGAAAGTTCCCACTGAGAATGCCCCCATCTTCGGACCGTTGAAAACTACTCTGATTTGTCTTTGACTGACGTGGCCGCTGTCATGGGTGTGAAACAAATATGCGTTTATTGCCCTGCATTTATCCCGAGAACGAGAACACTGTTCGAGAAAATCAGTAGGGTCCAGTAACGTGGGAAGGAAATCGTTGGGACCCCACGGATGCGCTTGTCGTTAGGGCCACGTACCCACAATATCTTGTAGTCACGTCGCACCGCGCCAATTCCACGCCTGGCGATTATTGTGTCCATAGGTTGGCAAAGGTGTTACGGGTACAACAGTGGTACAACTGAAGCACCCATTTAGAGTGCCTGGAGAAGAAGCGGGGCTGCTTGTTTCCATAAAGAGCTGCCAATCGTCAATTGAAAGATTCCAGATTTGCCCTTGTCTAAACCTTACCGAAAAGGGCGCCACCGAAGAACCTTACGAGGCACATAGATTACCCATAAATCATCTTAGCCGAGGAACAACTGGCAAGTTCAAACTTGAAGGCAGTTCGCAAATGAGGATTGCGCGAGTTCGCAGGAATTGCCACTGGCAAGTCACATGTCCGACAAAATGAAGCGGTCCTCGCAGCTTGCCGAGTCCGCGGGACTTGCGGCGGGATTAATATTGTCTCCTCCCTCCATTTCTTTCGACGAAGCAGAACGGAGAACAACAGCTTTCAAGTTCACTTCCACCGCATATGTACTAGTAGACTGGTCGTCCCTGAGTGCTGTAGTTACTACAGTAACACCAGTAGGATATAAGAACGGAAAAATGAAGATGACCCGTGACTTTCCTATTGCTGTTATTCGGGCGCTCAGGCCATCCCCTCCCGACATCTGGGATGTCAAAACGCGGCCGCCGCAGTGCCAGGTGCCGCCGAACCAAGCGTGAAGAGAGCTCAGGCTGATGCCGTCTTTAATTTGGAGGCTAATTGGGGGTGTCACGAATAACTCCGACTGTGTCGGGTGGCGATTAGGTGTCCCAATACCGTACCTGTAGCTAACCTACTCAGTTCGCTCTTTCGCCAAGCCCCGTACTCTCCCATGGTTTTGATCTTGGCCGCCCCCACTGGCCCGGCCCCCAGTAGTGTTGGACTTGGAGTCTCGTATGCGCCAATGATGCCATCCGACTCGCATGCTTCGAGGAGAGGCACAGAGTCCGAGTCATGGAAGGGATTACGATCAATGATACTATCATGCATCATGGTGTCTGACAAAAAATATGCATTCCATACCGCATCAACTTGACTCTTCCTGGTTGTCCTGGTCATTCCTCTCACACCGTTGGCCCAATGACACGTGAATATAGACCAGAATTGGCACATTACACGGGCTACGGCAATGTTAACTGCAGTGAGTACTTGAAAAGGAAGCTCTCCCATGATGACAGGTGAGCTACGCTGCCACCCTGGACGATGTGTAGACTTCCTCGTCGCACAGAAGGTACGAAGGTGTAAGTGGTCCAAACGAGATATGAAATGTGATAGTGTTGCTTCAGACTAAGCGGAGACCGGTCTCGGGGAGGCTGGTGTGGCAGCAAAGGGATACCAGATGGGTCTCCAATATACCCAACTGCTTTGCGGTGCGAGTGAACGCTGCTGGTAAAGTGCGGATACGGGGTCAACTCTCAGTACATCAAAGATTCGGTTTCTTTAGACCCACGTACGCGTTTCCATGAATCCCTGCGCTGACAAACGGCGGACCCAAGGTCACGCTCGACACCGCACGACTCGTTTCCAGTAGACTGGTGGAGTATCTCCCGCTGATGGAGTTACGAGAGGACCCGTATCCCAACGTTCACTTGCTTTTGTCAAACCCTGTCGTCAAACCCTGTCTCCAGAGCTGTTCATCGCTGCCGTCTCAGGGCGATGTCGTCCCGCCTCAGTATGCAGTTGTCCTGCATGGTGTGTCGGCGTGTCCGCTTCTGGCCGTACCCGGGCTTCGAGGGTATATGCAAGCACTGTTCCGCTTGAAGCTTGAGGGCCTGAAGGAGGTCCGGTGTTGCAGCCAGCGGTAGATCGCAGATATATTAACGCTAGTCCGGCTCGAATATATCCTATGACACCAAACTGGGGATTCTACTGGCCGAGTTGGAGGACAGGCTTTTCGTGGGGTCTTCGGAGGCAATTTGGAAGCATCCAGCGGCACTAGCAGTCTACCGGACATCGCGGCCAGCCAGGTGGGTCAACGACATCCCACAGGATGCGCGTCTCTCAGACCTTGAATTACAGGCTTGAAGGGAAGACGCCAATGTTGTCAACAACCTCAGAAAGCTATTTGCTGGTAAAATTTACTGATGAGCGACAAAGCTGAGTCTGCTAACCCGGAGAAGAAAAGTTGCGGTTTTCCGACTGTTTGAGAATGAAGGGCCATTTTCCCCCCTGGCCGCTTCAGTAGTATTGCCTCGTGCGACTGCCGATGAATTAAATCACGGCCGTTGACTGCCGGTAGAGCCCAGCCGGACGTGAATCAAATTTCTTGTCTATCTCTCCCAAATTCGCATGAACGAGAGGAAGCAGCGACCCGGGCTTCCGAGTCCTCAAACCACTTTTGGCCCGGCTCGGTCCGGGATCAAGGGGTAGCCGGGAAGGCGCTAGAGTACGTACGGCATCCTCCGGAGCCCTCGGCACAGTACTCCGGGTCGAACAGTACTGTAGTCGCATACAGCATGAGCACTGAAAGGCGATCAAATCCGTCAGTTAGTTGAACGAAAGCTCGCCTGGACACGCAAACACATGGACTTCGTAATGTTCAGCCATACCACAGTTTGGTTGCTTGGCTCTCTGATCGATGAATGGAGCAGATATTCTCGTGAAGGGAGGCTGGAACGTGTTACTCCACAGGAGGGCACACTGCGTACAATGTCGATGTGTGATAACTTTCTCGATAATCTGCGTCTTTTCTTATTGTCATCCGTTGTATCTGCGAGGTACGACAGGTAAGTTTCTTGACCCTTCCCGTGAGGGCTCGATAATCTCAATTAGAAGTTCAGCATGCCGGGGGGTGGCGTCGCTGTATGTGGGCAATTTGGGGACATAAGGAAAGTGGCGAGCACGGTCAGGAATTGGATGTGGAGGGCTGTCGATGAGATTGTTCGTCTCTTCGGGTCTGAGGGCGATTAGGAGTGATGAGCCATCAGTCCTAATCTCTCTCATACTCTGCGGCGGTTGCAAAGATGGCAGAGTAGAGACTCGAGAGCCCGTCTTCAGGTGCCGTCGCCCGTAATGACATACATGATAGCATACGGGTGAGGCTGACAAGACGATTCTATCGATGGCATAAAACGCAGCTTCGAAACCTAATATGTGCCAGTCAGAATGGTGTTACTCTCGTCGAGACTTTGAGACAGTCCACTCACCCACAACGGTAAACCCTAACGGTGGACATGACACCCTGGAATCTGAAACCATTGTTCAATTCGGCCTGAAGTCATCGCTGCGTCAAACAAAGCACTGTAACTGGTTAGTTCGATATTAGGATTGCTCCGGTGTCTCATAGTTCGTTTTGAAAAGATGCAAGATACTGCGCCAGTGAAGTGACCACCTACCTGACTTCACTAGGCTATCAGCAGAAGTGAGCCAAGAGGCAGGAAGATGGTCGCCACCCGCCGCCGATATGGAAAATAGAATATAGCGTTCAGCTTCAGCCGGAACATGTGGTGCTAAAGAAGCGCGTCGCATGTAATTGGCAACCTGTTGGCACTGCGCCCTGCGTCACAGGACCCAGGCTAGGTACGTCCTCTCCATGAAAGATATCTAGGAATTGGCCGAACCCATCATACAAGAGTGCTGCTCTTGTACGACGACTTTGGTCAATTCGTAGAGCACCACGCGGAGATATGAACATTCCCAACGTAGCGTCCTTGTAGTTCGTATTTTGGTTTGGGACGTTCGTCGAAAATTTATTTCCTTGTGGCTCCCTCTAATCCGACGGTTGAGCCATCGTTGACAAAGATGATGTTACGAATAGAGTTGGTTGGCTTTACGGGGAATCGTTCGGTGGGGACGACCGCCACAATCACTCGGAGTTAGGGTGATGAAAGGACCAAATGAAATTCTTCACTCACGGAAAGATACAAAAATAAAGGCGAGGGGTCTCCTTGAGGTTCACCGTTCATACGTCCACACATCAGAAATTAGTGCCCATGTAGGAGATAACGTTGTAGCATGCTCTGGCTCGGGTCGGTGTGTGCCAGCGGTGATGGCCGTGTTGGATGGCGTCGAAATTCGCATTAATCTGTAGAGTTCAGCAAGATGGCTAGTTACATCATTATTCACAGGGACTCATGTTATAGCGTACCTCCTGCATTGTTTGTAGATCAAATCCTTACGCATGTGCCAGTGGTTGATGAAGCGACAACGAAAATCTTCCGTCTCACCTTCAAATAAACACCAGAAGGAAAAGCGAGGCAGCCTCACCACTGGCAGAGCGACGAGGACGCCGAGTGCCAGAACGCGCTTGTTCTTCCATCACTGCACTGGCGCACCGTGTGCGCACCACGACGGAAGGCCACCGCTTGGCTCGCCTCGCCATGTCTGTCTTGTTTGTAGTACCCGGATATCTCGTTGAAGGCGAAATAAAGTCATTTACTTTGTTTGTTGATCATTAGAGCTACAGTGGCCGCTTGAGCGGTAAGAGTGCGGTCAGGTCGGACCACTGGCACGTGGCCTGTCGGACTGTAAAATTGTAGACCACAAAATTGGTTCTCATTTTGCGTCGGCTCTTAGATGCTCTCGAAATATCTGTTAGAAGGCATTCACCACGAAAAGCACAGGACGCCACATCAGCCGTGGCGGTGCACGCCCGTGAATACCCATGCAGCTCACTGGGTCGGTTCCGCGTGCAGTACAGTAGTCGCCGGTCCTCGGAGTCTTCTCTTGGCTTTCGTATGCCTTCCCTATCCTATCCGTTCTCCAGCCCCCAAGTTGACATCTTTGTCCTTTGTTTGTTACTGCGACGTTGATCTAGCGTATCACCAACCGGTAAAGACTACCTAGCCGTGACACGCGCGCGCTCGGTTGGCAATTGGCGCAACGTCATAAGGAGCGGATCATATGCCCCTCTATGGGGTACGGTTCTCAAGGCGTATGGTGTTTTCCAGGTGAGGTTTTGTTTTCTGCTTATTTCTCTTTCTGCAGTACGGCGGCGGGTGGTCGTCCGATTGGGCTGTGCTTTGGACAGGTCGGAGAGACTGTACGTCTCTCGTCGGATATACCGTGCAGTAGAGTCCGAGTCGGTGCCGTACGTCGTATTGCGGGATGTGCTGTCAAACAACTTGCCTCCTGGAGCTGCTGCAAGTCGTCATCTCCATGAATTTGTCCCGTAGAGTTCAATGGTCGATTCGATTCGTGCGTGCTTCATTCGGACTCATCCATCGAATGCTCAGCGCGCTTGGGTGAATACCAAATGACTCTTTTAAGGAGCAGCTCGTATTCAATGATTTCTCTGGCGAGTTACACAATAAAAACATCTATTTTATCAGGAACAAAATAACCTTGGCTTGTTTGCTGTCGTCGTACCGAAGAGCCGATAAACCTAACTGACTGTATGCCTTCCCTCACTTGTTATTCCTGTCGCATCCCATTCGATCCGTCGAGCAATATAGCCTTTCCAGGCAGGATGAGCTATACAAGGACAGAGGAACCAGAGAGGAAGGAGACGAGAGATATCAGAAGAGACTTCGCGATCGGATCCAGACACGGCTCGACTTGTCAGTTGAAACCGACTTCGGAGGTCGAAATGCGACGACCTCGAGGGATCACTTCGGTGTTCATGCGAAAGGTCAGCAGGATTCCGACAGAAAATTTCTATATTTCCGGAAGTCAACAAGTGAGTTTACATACCAGTGAGCACGTTCTAATCACTACTAATGTAGTACTGTAATCTACGCGCGGCAATCCGAGCATCAAATCTGAGATTAGGTGCATGCACGAACCGACGTCCCGAGGACGGGCCAGGACCAAAGGTAATATGTTAGTTGTAGGCCGAATCTGAAATCGAACGATACGACCCCCGGTAGAGTTGAGTTGCATTGCATGAATTCGGTGCAAGGTCAGGAGTGAAGTGCAAAGTTGGACGTGATCATAGTCCTGAAACAGCTGAACAAAAGGAGGGCAACGTCACCTAGGGGCAAAGCGTTGGAGTGGAGAAAGTTGAGAAGTTTGACCATGCTGATGCCAGAACGACGACGCTTGAGATACAATAAGGTGACATGAGGCGAGAAGGCGGTGGGGCGGTGAAAGGCACATCCAGTAGTCGGTGCCTCAGGACTGTCAGTGACTTTGCCTTAATTGCTGTTGATGTCTTGATGACCAGGTCCGAGTCAGTGTGAGATTCCGGGAGCACAAGACTTTGAGCTCCTTATGACCACATCAGGTTTCTCACTTATTACGGATAAGAGGATTTTACAGAAGCAAGAAGGAGGACCAGAAGAGTAAGCATACTAGTAGTAAAAGAAATATTTGTACAAGTCTGATTCATATTAAGATATTACAACATATAACAGCAAGCAAGAAGCAATTATCAAAGACAATATTTAAGAATAAACTCTGTGAATTGTGAAATAGAATATGTCTGAGGAGGTGCAGGAAACCACTCTATGACTGCATTGTAAGTATTAGAATCCCTATATCGAGAATATGCCCCATTCAAAGCCTCATCAAGAGCTGGCTTCAATGATGAGGCATAATAAAGGGAGGCATATTCCAGAATGAGAATTGACACTATTTTAAATGTTAGAGATTGCAGAGGCAGACAAAGAAAACATACCAATCATCACATGATGTATAACATCATTAGATGTAGAGAGAAGTGGCTAAAGATGTGTTAGTGAGACAGGGATAGAACCATAAAATAACAATGATATATGATTTACAAATGATCTCAGTTTGGACAGTAATATCTGAAAAAAGGAAATTGTGAGAACACATAAAAAGCAAATATATAGTAGGAGAAAAATTCACTCTCTAGAAAACAAAGGGGAGGGTTAAGTCAATATACTAAAAGAAATTGAGCAGGCAAGGGGCACTCACAGGCTATTGAGTGCAGAGGGAGGGATGAGTCATACAGCTGAAAAAAGCCAAACAGGTAAGTGGTACACACTTTCTATTAAGTACAGAGGGAGGGTCAAGTCAGAACACAAAGAATCTGAGTGAGTAAGGGAGGGGCACTCACATTCTGTCAAGTGCAGAGAGAGGGTCAAGTCAGAACACTGAAAGAACCTAAGCAGGCAATAGGCACCCACTCTCTGTTGAGCATAAAGGGTCAAGTTAGGACATGAAAAGAATCCAAGTAGGTGAAGGGCACTCACAAACTATTAACAGGGGAATGGTTAAGCTAAGACACTAAAGAAATTGAAGCAGTTGTGGGGCACTCACTCTCTATTAAGCATAGAGGGAGGGTAAAGTCAGGACACTAAAAGATTCTGAGCAGGCAAGGAGCACTCACTCTCTGTTGAGTGTAAAGAGAGGGTAAAGTCAGGACACTAAAAGATTCCAAGCAGGCAAGGGGCACTCACAGACTGTTGAGTGTAGAGAGAGGGTAAAGTTAGGACACTGAAAGGATCTAAGCAAGTGGGGGACACTCACAAACTGTAGAATGCAAAGGAAGGGTCAAGTTAGGACACTGAAAGATTCTGAGCTGGTGAGGAGCACTCACAGACTGTCAAGCACAGAGGGAGGGTCAAGTTAGGACACTGAGCACATAAGGAGCACTCACTTCCTGTTGACCATAGACAGAGAGTCAAGTCAAGATAGAGAGAATCCAAGCAGGTGAGGGGCACTCACAAACTGTTGAGCAGAGAGAGAGAGGTCAAGTCAGGACACTGAAGGAATCTGAGCAGGCAGGGGGCACTCACAAACTGTTGAGCATAGAGGGTGGGTCAAGTTAGGACACTGAAAGATTTCAAGCAGGCAAGGGACACTCACTTCCTGTGGGGAGCAGAGGGCAGTAAGTCAGGACACTAAGCAGGTAAGAGGCACTCACTTCCTATTAAGTGCAGAGGGAGGGTCAAGTCAAAACATGGGAAGAATCCAAGCAGGCAAGGGACACTCACAAACTGTCAAGCACAGAGGAAGGGTCAAGTCAGAGAACTGAAAGAATCTGAGTGGGCAAGGAATGGATACTCACTTGCTGTTGAGCATAGAGAGGGTCAAGTCAGGACACTGAAAGAATCTAAGTGGGCAAAGGGCACTCACTTTCTATCAAGCACAGAGCAAGGGTTGAGTCAGGACACAGAAAGAATCCAAGCAGACAAAGGGCACTCACTTCCTGCCAAATACAGAGCAAAAGTCAAGCCTGAGTCATGACACTGAAAGAATCCAAACAAGTGAGTGGCACACACATCCTGTCAAACACAGAGGGAGGGTCAAGTCAGAATACTGAAGGAATCCAAGCAGTTGAGGGGCACTCACATCCTGTCAAGCATAGAGGGAGGGTCAAGTTAGGACATGGAAAGAATCTGAGCAGGCAAGGGGTGCTTACTTGCTGTCAAGCACAGAGGGTGGGTGTTAGGGACATGAAAAGAATCCAAGCAGGCAAGGGGCACTCACATCCTGTCAAGCACAGAGGGAGGGTCAAGTCAGGACAGAGAGAAGAATTCAAGCAGGGGAGAGGCACTCACAAACTGTCAAGTGCAGAGGGAGGGTCAAGTTAGAACACTGAAAGAATCTGAGCAGGTGAGGGGCACTCACTTCCTATCAAGTGTAGAGGGAGGGTTAAGTCAGGAACATGACACTGAAAGATTCCAAGCAAGCAAGGGGCACTCACTAACTGTCAAGCACAGAGGGGGTCAAGTCAGGAAACTGAAAGAATCCAAGTGGGTGAGGGGCACTCACTTCCTGTCAAGCATAGAGGGAGGGTCAAGTCAGGACACTGAGAGAATCTGAGCAGGTGAGGGGCACTCACAAACTGTTGAGTGCATAGGGAGGGTTAAGTCAGGACACTGAAAGAATCTGAGCAGGCAAGGGGCACTAACTTCCTAGAGAGTGCAGAGGGAGGGTCAAGTCAGGACACTGAAAGAATCTGAGCAGGGCAAGGGGCACTCACTTCCTGTTGAGTGCAGAGGGAGGGTCAAGTCATGACACTGAAAGAATTCAAGTGGGTGGGGGGGACTCACCAACTGTCAAGCACAGAGGGAGGGTCAAGTCAGGACACTGAAAAAGTCTGGCAAGGGACACTCACTTCCTGTAAAGGGTAGAGGGAGGTCAAGTCAGGATACTGAAAGAATCTGAGTGGGAGAGAGGCACTCACAAACTGTTGAGTGGAGAGGGAGGGTCAAATCAGGACACTGAAGGAATCCAAGGGGGCAAGGGCACTCACTTCCTGTTGAGCATAAAGGGTGGATCAAGTCAGGCCACTGAAAGAATCTGAGTGGGCAAGGGGCACTCACAAACTGTCAAGCACAGATGGAGGGTCAAGTCAGGACACTAAAAGCATTCAAACAGGCAAGGGGCACTCACATCCTAGAGAGCAGAGGAAGGGAAGTCATGACAATGTAGAGAACCAGCAAGCAAGAGACACTGACAAAAAACTAATTTGTGTCAGCAAGAAGCAGCTCAGAACATGATATTACAAGTTACCCAGAGTGATGGAAATGCCACTATACATGACTTTATTACTTTTTCTGTGTCCCCAAACCCTGGAGTAAATTTGTCATGGATCCTGTAATCAGACTAAGCATCTCTCATTCTCATCCACTATGCACAATAACTTACCGTTCAACAGCTTTCTTTATGTTCAGCCCCAGATTATCCTTTTGTACCGAGAGGAGTATGAGTGAAACTGCACCACTATGGAGCGCATTGGCAGTCGTTTCGATAAGTTCCGTACATTGTTGGCCTTCCTCATGCATTCCTGCACAATAGATATTAGCATTGTACATGTTAGTTGGTTAACGATATCCTCACCCTCCAAACGTACAAATGGTGGAGATCTCCTAAGGTTGGCCAGGTATTGTTCACCAAAAATTCTTTCGATCTCGTCGTTGAAAAGTGCTGGGTCACGACCCTGATCCTCCAACTGTATCTCGATGTTGCGCTTGAACTGGTCATACTTGGTGAATACTGCTATCACAGGAACTTGGAAAAATCCCTCATTTCGATCCCCAGTTCATAAAGTTATGTTTAGACGTACCATTATCATCCGGGCAGATGTCCTTGAAATACTTTAAATCCAGCGATGGCCGATTATTGTCCATCGGAATGCAGTACCTGAAAAGCAACTTGGTGAATTTGCAACTGCAGGTGCCCAAAGGAACAAACCATATTGCGTGCAATCTATCCTGCAACCGCCTCTCCTGCGACTTACGACAGACAAACGCTTGCACAGTCTTCAGCTCGTCTTCACCTCCCGCCTCGAATCCACGGGAGTCGTGGAAAATATATTTCTTATGATTTACGAAGACGATCTCGTCCTCGACGTTGTGCAGGCCACGCTGGAAGCAGGATCCTCATGGTCAGCCGTCACGAGCAAGAATAAGCGTGCCCAACCTCTTGTGATGCCTCGATTTGAACCTGGCCAGATGATGAAATCGATGGCGCCACTAAGAATGAGATCTAATGAGAACGCACCCGCTCACGCTCTCCCCGCGGACCAAGCCTGTAGATCTCTGGACTCTCGGTGGTTTCGCAAACTCTTTGCAGGATCGAGGTCTTCCCTGCATTTGCCCTTCCAATAATGAGGACTCGGAACCTGACATAGTTGGGGACTTCGGGGAGGAACTGCTGTTCGTCTATAGCATGTCTCCTGGACGACTTGCTCTTGACCTGTCCCATGCTTTGATCACAGTGCTGTTGCGGTTGCGAGAAAGGAGGATTGCCTGGGCGCCTGAACACGTGTGAGTGTGACTAATGTTGCTTGGCCGCAAGGCGCGCAAGGCGGAATCCATATACAGGTACTGCACACGGCAGCTAGACAGGAGCCTGGATCGGTCGCGTCGTGGGAATTGTAATACGTTCGAGGTGTGGATCCGGTCCGAGTCGAGTCCGGTGGCGTGGTGATGGAGCGCTCTCCCTCATCACCGACTTCCCCGCCGTGCGTCGCTTTTTCTCTCTCCTCTCTTCCCTTGTTTTGGTTATCTCGCCGCGGCGCAGGCCCTGCTCTTATGTTTCAAGTTGCACGAATCTAGGACAGCAGTCGTATCGTCCACCCCGGCCGCGACGTTGCGCCAACTGGTCATGTTCGTGTCGATAAGGTCGTCGTCGAAGATCGCCGGATACTGCTCGCCAGCGAACTCGAACCTATCACGCTTCCGGACGGCACGGCACGATCACTCGGCCCCGCGGCGCGGGACGCGTTAGCCATCTTCGAGGACCTCTGTCTGCTCGGGAACGACGAGCGTCCGCAGTTTCTCCAGCTCGAGTACCTCCACAAGACGTTCGCGCTCGAGCTGATCGAGAGCGTGCTCACGAACTATCGCGAGCTCTTCCGCAAGGCGCGTGTCTCGTCCAGTACTCATATCCTCTTACGCTCCGCGGCACGCGCGTCATCTTTCTCTTGCTCAAGCAATTCTCCGCAGAAGTCGCGACGGAAGCTGAAGTCTTTCTCGTGCTGCTCGTCAAGCTTGTTAGCGGTGGGATTGGAGTTGGTGAGAGTCTGCCTAGTCAGTGAGGGTGCGCGCAATAGAGATCATGTGAGGGTGCGTCTCCCTCTTTCTCTGGTCTCTAGCACAGGGCCTTTCAGTGATCGTACGGCACTTATATGCACGTGTGACACACGCGCAGGCTCTGGGGGATGCTGAGTTCATGCGTAGTATCTGGCAGCGCTACGATGCTTCGCAACGGACGGCGACACCGGCAGCTCTTCTGGCACACACGTCTTTACTCTCTTCGTCTCCACCCCCAGCGCCTCGTCACCTCGCGTCCCTCCCTACTCGACGTATCTGCACAGATGCCAGGCGTGGGCATACCCCCGAGCGACTCGCTACCGTATTCGCACAGTCACAGCCTGGACAGCGTCGCAGAGATGGTGGCGACGGCGGCCAGTCCGACGGTGTCGAGCGTCGTCGGCATAATCGGTACCGGGACTGGTCTGAGCGTGCAAAGTGCGGCGATGAAAGTGTAGTGGTGCGTTCCATCCTTTACTGATTTTCTCTTCCCCGTCTGAGTGAGCCCCTCCGTCGTTCATATCTGTTAGCATCGTCCAACTCGACAAGACGGACGCACCACCCATCCTCACGGCGTACATCTATCTCCTCGGCGTACGTACAATGTCTCGTATCGCTCTGCGACGGCCTCGCAGGGTACGCAATACCGCTCTACAACGCCCTCACAGCCCAGAAACCACCCGCCGGCTCCCGCGCCCCGGAGCCAGCCAAGGGCCCCACCCACCGACGCTACCGGAGTCAGAGCCAGCCCGCCGGGATCCAGCTGGTTCGCGGTGCTCGAGGCGCTTCAGAACGCGGATTACGTGTTTACTACGCGCGATACCGCACCGCCTGCTCCAGCCGCGTTTGGCATAATTTCTGGGACGCCGGCCAAGCATGGTAGTGCGCAGGCTGAAGGGAACAACAACAACAACAACAATTGAGGCAACAGGCCGCACATCCACTTCTCGCGGACGTGGACTCGGAGAGCGTGCAGGCTGCGATACAGCGGCTTTTTGACGCGAGCGTCAATGCTGCGTCATACTGGAGGACTCTGCGTTCCGCGATTTCGTTGGCGCGCTGTGCAAGTTGAGTTTGGAGGTGGTCAGCATGCAGAACGGCACGGATGTCGGTGTTGGAGAGGGCAGTTTGGACGTAGAGGACGACGGTAATATCCCGAGTGCGAGCACGAGCGTGATGAGTCTCGCGACTCCCCACACGGAACTGTTTAGCAGGAGGAGGGTTAGCGGGAGTCACATTCCGCGGACTTTGGTGCTTAAAGTTTCTATCTGTTCCTTCTCATTTGACAGAGCAGACCGACGGATGAACAGCGATCCGGAGACTTTAGCATTGCGAGCTTGGGTGGCGTCGCCGCGCTCAACATACAACACCTTGTATCCGGTCCCCAGACGTCGGGTGGGACGCCCTCACCTCACATCTTATCTTCGTTCTCCGTCAGCCTGCGACTCCGCAGCCCATCCGCTCGCGCACGCACGCTCGACGACACCCTGTCATCGTCCCGCGCCGGCAACGTGATGCTTTTTGTTTTTGTTAAATCGATTTCTGTGCGCCTCGGGGTACAGAACCCCATCAGATGATGACAGCATGTACTATCTTCTGGTGAATGTGGTGGCTACCAAGTTATCTATATACAGCATCCCTACGGCCTTAGGCCGTTTCGTGTAACGTCGGGTCTGAGATCTGAGGGCTTGATGAACGCTGTGTTACGCCCAGAGGTGATTAAGGAACTGAACTGGTGGGCATCGGTGCGGAATGAGGGGATGAGGGAATGGGATTGCTCGTTCGGTCGCCCTTGTTTGTCTCCGTGTTTCTTCCTGCCCTATGCGATTGGTGGCGTGGTGCGTTACTCACTTGTTATTCCTGTCCCATCCCGCTTCCCATTCGATCCGTCAATATTGCCTTCCCAGGCAGGATGAACTATACAAGGAGACGAGAGATATCAGATCCAGACCGGTCTCACGGCCTCGACTCCGAGTCGTCGGCTTAAACCGACGTCGGAGGTCGAAATGCAACGAGCTCGAGGAGCCGAGGGTTCCCGAAGTTTTCACGCCGCAAATCAGCAGGGTTCCCACAGAAGATTTCTACATTTCAGGTGAGTTTACATACATGCGAGCAAGTTCTAATCACTACGAATTTAGTACTGTAACTGAATCTACGCGTGGGAATCCGAGCATCAAAACCTGAGAGTAGGTGGCAGGAGTCCCAGGACCAAAGGTAGCATGTCAGTTGTAGGCCGAATCTTAAAACGAACGATACGACCCCCGGCAGAGTTGAGTTGCGTCGCGCGAATAAGGCGCAAGGTCATGAGCGAAGTGCATAGTTGGACGTGATAGTCCTCAAACAGCTCGAACAAAAAGAGGGCAACGTTGCTAAAGGGGCGAAGCGTCGGAGTGGAGGAAGTTGAGAAGTCTGACCGTCATGGTACTGATGCCAGAATGATGCTTGACTCAGCTTGAGATACAGTCCGGTGACGCGAGGCGAGAACGCGGCGGAAGGGACAGCCACAAGTAGTTGGCGCCTGTCAGTGACTTTGCCTTGATCGCTGTTGATGACCATCCGATAGGGTGGTGGGATCAGTGTGAGAATCCGAGCGCACAAGACTTTGGGCTCTTCAGGCCTCAGGCCTCATGACCCCATCAGGGTTCCCCACTCAGTTATTATGGGTGTGAGGACTTTATAGAAGCAAGAAGCAAGATATGAGACGTACGTACTCGGCCTAGCCTCGGGCTCAGGCTGATGACACTCATGAGAGGGTACACGGAATATTGCTTGATGGGCGTTTCAGTCACGCCACTTTCTCGTATCTGTCTCAGAGTTTGTGGAGCACCTCCGAGTCCAGGCCATTCCCGAGACGAGCATCAATTGCTTGCAAGAGCGGTGTCCGAATCAGATGCCCCGTGACCATGAACGTTCCTGGGGTCAGCTGATCTTCGTAACCCAAGCATATATAGGCTCTGTTTCTCGCCGCAATCCCCGGCAAACTCCCCCTGACCAGTCCTCCTTATTGCTACTTTCGTGCTATGGATGCACAGCAGAATCTTCCCCAAGTCCCAAACGTCCAGTTCCGAGTCCTCGTTATTGGAAAAGCAAACGCAGGCAAGACTTCTATCCTGCAGAGAGTTTGCGACACCACCGAGAGTCCGGAGATCTACAGCGTTGATCCATCGGGCGATCGTCAGCTGGTACGTTCTACGAGTCTTTCCTAGTGGTGCTCCCGATCTCATCGTCTACTCAGGTACAACTCAACCCTACGATGGAGGTTTGGCGGATCTATTTTTATTGGTCATTGCTGATGCGAGCACCTGGCTTGTACAGCGTGGCGAGCATGACATCGAGCACGAACTTATCTTCTCACGTCATGACGGCTATGTCTTTCACGACTCCCGCGGAATGGAGGCTGGTAGTGAAGACGAGTTAAAGATTGTGCAAGACTTTGTCCATCGCAAGTCGCGGGAGAGGCGATTGAAGGATAGATTGCACGCGATATGGTTTGTTCCTTTGGTGTATTCAACCGCAAGTTCACAAAAGTTTGGTTTTCAGGTACTGCGTTCCGTTGGACTGTGCTCGGCCATCGCTAGAATTGAAGTATTTCGAGGATATTTGCCTGGATAAAAATGGTACGTCCAAACACAGCTTTATGAACTGGAATTGACAATGAGGGATGTCGCAAGTTCCTGTGATAGCGGTATTTACGAAGCTTGATCAGTTCAGGCGCGACACCAGGATGAAGTTGGAGGATCAAGATCGTGATTCAGATGACCCAGCGATCCTCAACGCCGAGATGGAAAGAATTTTCAAGGAAGAATTTCTCGCCAATCTTAAGGGGTCGGCACCGTTCGTACGCTTGGAGAGTGAGAATTTTTACCACTCGTATTTATTACGCTAATTGGTGCCCTGAAGGAATGCATAAGCACGGCCAGCCGTGTACTGATCTTATTGAAACGACTGCCAATGCACTCACCGGGGGCGCTGTCACCCTTATGCTTCTATCGGTACAGAAGGATAACCTGGAACTAAACATAAATCGAGCTGTTGAATGGTAAGTTCCTATGTATGGTGGGACGAAAGTGAAAGGAGGATCATCCAATCACAGGACCCACGATGCGTTTCAACAAGGGGATGGAGATATAGAAAGAGTCATAAAGATATGTATAATGACATTTCCGTCGATCTGGGTAAGCCGTACGCCGTGTTCTGTTGGCTCTTACTAAGAAATATTGTCACGTAGTATCCTGTCAGTCCGTCCTTGTTTGCGTCACAGTGTCCTAAATTCTTATTCTATGCTCTCGTCCCTCTGTCACTCGCATTTTTATGTGGCCTGACCTGCCCTGCCTTTGCTACCCCCAGGATGTCAGTGTTCCTCGCTCGCTCGCTTTCGTTCGCTGTTCTGATTTATCCCTATCCCTACACTCTCCAGCTCGTGAGTGACTAGCTCGTTCCCTTCATTTCGTTGTCCTGACTTGTCCTTCCGCCTGTGCTCTCCAGTCTGTGAGTGCCCCGAGCTTGAGCGCTTTCTTTTGCTATCCTGACTTGTCCCTCCGTCCATCCCTGCTTTCCAGCGAGTGAGTCACGGTGCCCCGAGCCTGCACGCTTTCTTTTGCTGTCCTGACTTGTCCCTCCCTCTATGCTCTCCAGAGCGTGAGTGCCCCTTGACTGCTCGTGCTCTTGCTTTCTTCAGGTGTCCTGACTTGTTGCTCTAACTCGGTTCTCTAGTATGTGAGTGCCCCTCGCCTGTTTGCTTTCTTTTCCTGTCCTGACTTGTTGCTCTATCTCGGTTCTCTAGCCTGTGAGTGCCCCCTCGCCTGTTTGCGTTCTTTTCCTGTCCTGACTTGTCCCTCCCTGTATGCTCTATGGTCTCCAGAATGTGAGCACCCCTCGACTGCCGCATTCTCGCTTTCTTCAGGTGTCCTGACTTGTCGCTCCATTCGTGCTCTCCAGTGGGTGAGTGGCCGCTCGCCGCAAGTCTCTCACTTTCTTTTGCTATTCTGACTTGTCCATCCCTCTGTGTTCTCCAGTATGTAAGTGTCCCTCTCTCGCTCGCTTCCTTTCTCTCTCCTGATTTGTCCCGCCCTCTGCACTCTCCAGGGAGTGAGTCTCTCTCTCTCTCGCTTCCTTTCACTTTCCTAAAGTGTCCTGCCCACTGCACTCTCCAGGATGTGAGTGGACCTTCTGCTCGCTTGCGTTCTTTTGCTGTCCTGACTTGTCCCTCTCTCTGTGCTCTCCAGGAAGTGAGCTTATCTCACCCACTTTCCTTCAGTGTCATGACTCATCCCTCCCTCTGTACTCTCCAGGATGTGAGTGCCCCCTGCTCAGGCGATTTTTTCGCTGTCCTGACTTGTCCCCCTTCTCTTTGCTCCCCAGGAAGTGAGTGACCCTCTGCTCACTCACTTTCTTTTACTGTCCTGACTTGTCCCTCTCTCGGCGCTCTCCAGATAGTGAGTGTGCCTTTTTACTTTCTTTTGGTGTCATGACTCGTCCCTTCCTCTGTGCTCTCCAGGAAGTAAGTGCCCCTTGCTCGTGCACTTTTATCTGCTATCCTGATTTGTCCCCCTCTCTGTGCTCTTCAGGAAGTGAGTGATGCTTGCTTGCTTGCTTTTGCTGTCCTAACTTGCCTCTTTGCTCCCCAGAAAGTGAGTGCCCCTTGTGCCCATGCTCTTTTTTCACTGTCCTGATTTGTCCCTCTGCTCTCTCCAGTCCGTGAGTGCTCCATATGCTTGCTTTCTTTGCTGTCCTGATTTGTCCCTCCCTTTGGGCCCTCCAGTTCGTGAGTGCCCCTTGCTTGCCCATCTTTTCATTGTGCCTACATGTCCCTTGCTCCGTGCCCTCCAGTCTGTGAGTGGCCCTTGCATGCTTGCTTTCTTTCACTGTCCTCATTTGTCCCTCTCTGTGTCTTCAGGAAGTGGGTGATACGCTCTTGCTTTGTTTCACTGTCCTGACTCATCCCTCACTCTGTGATATCCAGTCCGTGAGTGGCCTTCATCCACTTTCTTTCAATGCCTTGACTTGTCCCTCCCCCTGCTCTCTCCAGTGGGTGAGTGCCCCTCACTCGCTCCCTCACTCTCATTTGCTGTCCTCATTTGTCTTGCCTCTGCACTCTCCAGTGGGTAAGTGACCAAGTGTTGCCTCACTCCGAGCTGTTTGCTTTCCTTCATTTTCCTGACTTGTCCCTCTCTCTGTGCCCCCCAGTTTGTGAGTGCTCTTGCTCGCTTCTTGCTCACTCACTTGCCTTCACTGTGCTGACTCATCCCTTGCTCTGCACACTGCAGTTGGCAAGTTCCCTTTGCTCACTCACTCTCTTTTGTTACCCTGACCTGTCCCTGCCTCCATGTTCTCCAGAAAGTGAGTGCCTCTTGTGCGTCCACTTTCTTTTGTTGTCCTAACTTGTCCCTGCCTTTTCACTCCCCAGTCTGTGAGTACCATTGCTCGCTCACTTTCTTTTGCTGTCCTCACTTGTCTTTCCTTCAGAAAGTGAGTGCCCTTCATTCATTCACTTTCTTTTGCACTCCTGACTTCATTCTCTCTGTGTACTTCCCAGTCTGTGTGTACCTCTTGCTCACTCACTTTTTTTGGTGCCTTGACTTGTCCCTGCCACTGCACTCTCCAGAGTGTGAGTAACCCCCACTTGCTCAGGTCCATTGTCCTGACCTGCCCCTCTCTCTGCGCTCTCGAGTTGGTGGGTGTGCCTCACTTGTTTTCTGTTGGTGTCATGACTTGTCCTTCCCTGTGGGCTTTCTAGGAGGTGAGTAATCCTCACTTGTGTGCTTTCTTTCGCTGTTGTGACTTGTGTCCCCACCTCTGCACTTGCCAGCTTGTAAGTGTCTCTTGTGCATCTGCTTTCCTTTGCTGTCTTAATTTGTCCCTACCTCTGCACTTCCCAGTATGTGGGTGCCCCTTGCAAGCTCTGATCACTTTCCTTTGCTGTCTTGACTTGTCCCTCCCTCTTCACTCTCCAGATAGTGAGTGCACCTTGTTTTCCTTTTTTCACAATCCTGACTTATTCTTCTCCCTGTGTTCTCCAGGGTGTGAGTGTCACTTGCTTGCTGTCTGTCTTTTGCTGTCCTTACTTGTCCCTTCTGCTGTGGTTTCCAGTATGTGAGTGCCCCTCACTTGCTCCCCTTTTTTTCATGTTCTGACTTGGGCCTCCATCTGTGGTGTCCAGTTTGTGAGTGCCCCTTGTTTGCTTGCTTGATTTTCATTTCCTGAATTGTCCCTCATACTGCCCTCTCCAGAGTGTCAGTACCCCTGGCTCATTTGCTTTTTTACACTGTCCTGACTTACCCCCCTCTCTGCACTGTCCAGAATGTGAGTGTGCCTCACTTGCTTTCTGTCGCTGCCATGACTTGACCCCCTTCTGCACTTTCCAGGAAGTGGGTGCCCCTCTTTTGAACACTTTCTTTTGATGTCCTAACTTGTCTCTCCCTTTGTGCTCTCCAGCAAGTGAGTGTCCCTTGCTTGCTTGCTTTCTTTCACCCTCCTGATTTATCCTTCTCTTGGTGCTCTCCAGGCTGTGAGTGTTCCTCACTTGCTCTCTTTCTTTCAATGCCCCTACTAATCTCATTGCTTGGTATTCCCTAGTCTGTGGGTGTCTCTTGCTTGCTTGCTTTTCTTTTGATGTCCTGACTTGCCCATCACTCTGTGCTCTTCAGCCTGTGAGTGTTCCCTGCTTGCTTGCTTTCTTTTGTGTCCTGATCTTTCCCTACATCTGCCCTTTCCAGTTTGTGAGTAACACTCACTTGTGTTCTTGCTTTTGGTGTCCTAACTTATGTGTCCCTGCACTCTTCAGGTGGTGTGTACAGTTCACCTTTCAGTTTCTATTGTTTAGTATATTAACTTGGCCCTTCTCCATGTGTTTGCCAGAATGTGAGTTGTCCTCTTGTATCTGCCTGCTTGCTGTGTTCTCACTTTGTCCTTTCTCTGCATTGCAGCCAATCTTCTCCAAATTAAGCTCATTTTTGGCCAATGTACTATTTTTGTTTTGAAGGTTTTATCTTCATTTTACTGACACAATTTCAGCCACCTCTTCTGATATCATCTGATGTTGATAAGCGCCACCAACTGATAGGTACCCTCCTGGTATTTGCTTCTGCAATTTCTAACATTTAAAATAGCGATAATTCTCATTCTCGAGCACGCATGCCGTTGGTATGTCTCACAACCTGAACCAACCGGAAATCAGGCTCTGGATCAAGCATATTCCCAATATTGTGTTTCTGATACTCATAACAAAGTCATAAAGCAGTTTTCCGCACCCCCTACGGAATATTCTATTCTCCAGATTACAGAATTCATCTTTAAGAATCGTCTTTGATGCCTGTGTTTTGCTTGCTCTTGCTTGTCATATTAAAATTTCGAGAATCAACTTTGAGTCTGTTCCATTCTAGTTTACGTCCGAGTTGCAGCGCTTTATGCCAGCCAGCCGTTACAGCACACTCGCGTTGAGTATTCACTCTCCATGCTCCAAACCAACATTCACCATTGAAGAATGGGAGGCCAAGGCACCACCTGGAGAAGGTGAGACTTGAAGTGTCGGGGCGATGAAGGTCGCCAACAAGCGGAGTCCGGCTACACAAGTACTGTCCTTACAAGAACCCTCTGCTTCCGTTTCTCGCCTGTCAACTCAACTCCCCATCAGCATCAAACCCGGTCCAAGCTCACGCCCCTCCGAGACCCCATGCTTGTGTTCACAAGCGTGAGCCGCCGCACACCTATACGCCATCCTAAGCAGCCTGACCAGACTCTACCGTGACAACAGTTTACAATTTGTTTGTGCCAATTGATCGCTCGGTGGTGCAGGTACTTGGGAAACAACGACGCAGAGTTTCTAAATGACAATAGACATAACGAAACCTAAACATTTTGGTGAGCGACCTTGCCAAGGCCAAGACGTGAACGCGTGAACGCGTGACCACCTACATTCCATGTGCTCCGTTGCCGCACGGTCACGGTAGTCCGACATTGCTGATGTAAGCAAGGATAGCTTCTGTTTGCCCCATACGCCATGAAGCTTGAAGCTTGAAGGGCCCAGCAGGGGAGATGTAAGGCCCGTAAGGGGTTCAAGAAGGGTTTGGATGCCGTTCTCAGGTAGTCTGGTATTAGTCTGGTAACGCAAATACGTACAATCTCGTCGCATGCAGTGGGAATCCGTTTCAGACATTCCGTGCGTGTTTCACTATCAGCTATCCCAATCCATCTTCGTTCTCAGAATAGAGAATCTGGTGGCAAGGATCGGATTTGGCACAGAACCGGGGAAGGAGGGAAGAGAGCAGGCCTCGGATGCCTTGCTTTGCGATGTCTTTGAAGCCAAAGTGATAGTAAGCCATCAAGGCTAGTCCGCGATCACAACTCGTCTCGATGATGGTTGAACTTGCTGATAACATGAATACGCTACCTTACCGTGACGCATACAAAAGGCAAAGGACGCACGATTTCCCTGAATCCATAGGAGGGATCCTGATGCGTTCCGTTTCTTGAACGTGCTACATTCTGTGAACCAATCCGCAGTTCCATCGTGTTGCGGTGCAGGGGCATTTTTTTTTGGTTTTTGGACGGATTTGGTGGGGCGAGCCAACTCGGTAAGTCCTTTTGCAGATGGTGACCTATGAGGCGGGATGAGATACGATGCGACAACCAGCGTGAGCGAGAACTAACGTTTCGTCCTGTTCATCTCACTTGTCGCCTTTGCACTGCAGCTAATATCCGCAATGGGTCTCACAAACATTCGTCGCTGTAAGGATAGGATCAGATAGGACGCGACCATTCGCAATGGCTCACTGCACCAGGGGGGCGACGTCGCCGGGGGTGCCAGCGACCGTATAAAGGACTTGTACCACCGGCTTGAGACAGTTGACGAATTTGGGATTTCCGTAATTTTCCAGGAACTAGGTCGAGGATCGCATCTGCATAGTACTAGTAGCAGCTTTAGACGATTCGAGCGAAGAGGTGCGTTGCGAGGTCTATGCATGTTTGCTTAGTCGGACGACGCAGTACAGTATCAAACATAGTCTAGAAGTTGGAAGAGGAAGTCATTGCTGAAGACAAGACAGGAAGGGACGATGCAATTATGTGTAATGAACCGGAAAAACGATGTCGGGAGTCACGGAGCCGGAGAACTGGAACTGCAGAGCCACGCTGGACGGTGGTCAATTGAAGGTGGTGCTCGCAGTCCCGTGACCGTATCTTTGAAGGCCATAACGGACTGCCATCAGCTGGCTATAATAAATGAAGTCTACACTCCGCAGGGCCGATGAAAGACTCGCCGCAATGCGACGAAGTACTGTAGTCAGGACAATCAAGCGACCCGCTAGCTTCCGAGTAGGCGCCGGTCCGGATCTTCCGGCACACTTCCGGCAACTTTTCGGCGCGGTGTCTTCGACTGAATTGAACTGAACTCGGTTTCGCAGGCAGCCCATGCCCGTGCACGTACTGTATGCCGTTAACGTACTGTATGCCGTTACCTGTGACTCGAAACATATGAAAACCCTCGCCTCTGAGCACGCGCTTCCAGCTCCCTCTCCCTACATTCATAAGTCATAACCAAGAGGGAAGAAGATGAGAAGATTACACTGGGCATTCATTCTCTCCATGCTCACCACCGGGCCTGTACTTGCACAGATATCTTATCCAAACTGCAGTGCGGGATGGGAATGGGTGAGTTTCTCAAAATTTCTGTATATCGGTGCGATTCCGGCTCCTGATCATGGCCCTATCCTCTCAAGTCGTACAACAGTATCAACCAAAGTCCGTGCGATGTTGCCGCGTACTTGGAGGCTTCGTGCAATGGTGGCCGTGAGTTGGTCCCTTCGCCCTTCTTTCGACACCTTAAGGACCTGGCTGAGTTTTCATCGCCACACTTCAGAATTTAACATCCCTGCGTTACCATCTGGCCGTCAGTATGCTGGCCCAGCCTCCAGCCAGCATTACCCGTGCCAGTGCAACACTGTCGTCTATTCGCTTGTCAGCGCATGCGGGGACTGTCAAGAATCAAGCTGGATACTGTATGCGTTCAACCTGAACCCACAGAAGATTCACGCCGATGACATTCTGCTACTAGATGGTCCGCATGGACATCCAATTGTCCCAGTGTGGCTGCTTCGACGTTAGTGCACTCCCACTTGCGTGATCACGATCCCCGACATGTCATCCTCATCTTTCTCTTTGCCTCCTTCTAAAACATCGGTAACAGATATCCGAAATCAATCCCTGACGGGACTCGCGTGCCTCACTGGGCGTATCTTGATGTGACAGTGTGTTTCACTTCCTTCTACGTCTCTCCGTTATCTCTTTGGCGCTGAGGAACTTCCCTTTCACCCAAAATGGTGCAGACGGCCGACAATTGGAATCCCGCCGCGGCTCAAAGTGCGGGAGGTAAGTCGGTCCTTTTTTCGTATGACAGTGTGTGGGAACTTTTCTGATATGCCCCCACCCCTTCCACCCTTGCCCCTCCTTCCTATTACTCAATCGTTAAGATTCACCTGAAGCTATGCCGAATGCAGTCTCGACGATACAAGCGTCATCTACAGCAGCTCCCCAAGGCTCCTCTAACCAGCACAATTCCAATTCCAATGCAGGGCTAATCGCTGGCGCCGTCGTGGGTGGTGTCGTAGGCGCAGCGCTGCTAACTGCCCTGATCCTTTGGTACCGCCGCCGTCGGCGCTTGCACATGCGACCACGGCCATCTCCATTCGCAGAAAAGGAGGAAGTATCTGGTTTCTCAGACCCTGGCACCTCCATGTCGACTGGCAAGTACTATGTACGTGCGATAGCTCCTGGCACTCGGCTCTCTTATGTCTCTCTATTATGCGGCTGTTTTGACGAATTGTGCCGTGTAATATTTAGGACCCATCCGACCCGAGTACGTTCCCGAAACCGTTCGTATCACCGTCGGCGAGTGTGCTCCAAACCACTGCAAGTACCGATCACGTCGATGGTAGTGGGTCGATTCGTCCATCAGACAGGACCCGGTATACAGGCCTGCCGCTTGTTTGACCTGATGATGAGCTCACAAATCTGCCAATCTTCGGTCAATTTCGATACTCGTCACGGACAGTAATTTTTCCATGGTTGGGTTGTGGGTTTTTCTTTGTAGATTTGTTGGATGTTGAAGTCGCGAGCTCATGAACACCTGTACGAGGAAACGAATTCAGAATATTGGGCGTTCAGCATTTGTTCTAACAATATTAATATGATATGTATACACTTTTTGCACGCGCACTTACGTCGGAAATGGAATCATTTGCAATATTTCAAATTTCTCATGAAGTAATCTGGTTCGGTGTTCGTGCGAGATCCGTCCAACAATATTCTTGCATATCATCATCCACCACCAATGTACCCCAGATACCGATAGGCAGACAAGATTCGTTAGGGCGAAAAAGAAAAAGATTCGGATCGTTTTGATGTCACTGAACCACAGCACAGGTAGTGGACTGTCAGTTGAAACCACCGGTGACCGCGTGGTTTGGCACTTTAAGCTTACTGTAGGTGACAAAACTTGCCAAGTTGAAATATCGCTCTGATGACTGCTTGTAATTGTTTCCAGAATTTCTATGCGCAGTCCCTGATACAAGGCCCAGACCCGGACGATCGATTCCAGTGAGCTGGCAGCGCCAAGTTGAACAGCGTACTATACTAACATGAGTTCAGTTTATTGTGAAGGCTCACTAAAAACTCTCGCTCAGGGTTTTAAATTGCGCGTCCATCCACCGTATCTCAATATCTGCGTATAACTACGATATGCAGACGTCTCCTGACCTTGCCAATGGGCCAATGGCCCAATGCGCGGTGAGCTCAAGCTTAGCAAACCGATGCCATGCCAGTGCTTCACTGGCAGTAGATTGGTACTACTAGCTTACTTCCATCTACTGCGAATGAATAATCTATAGCATGCCATGATGATTCTATGCACCACCAGGAAAGCTGGGTCTGATTGATCTCCACGCTTCGCTCTCTTGGACTTTACGATCACGTTGCTTTTTTCCGGGACTCCGAGTCCTAACTACAGTAGTACGGCGTCCCTAAGCCGTATCGGGCATCCGAGTCTTTGGCTCCTTTGAGACGACCCGAGAGCATACATTATATCGCAGTACCGCATCCTTGACTCGGATTGAAGCAGGGCGCAGGCTATGGACACCATGTCTAGAAGGACCACGTACAGCAGTATGAACTTGAAAACATTCTTCGATCTCTTGTGGAAGTTTAATTGAGGGTGGCCGGCCCAGGAAGATGGCCGACAGGGCGGTTGACTAGCGTACGTTGACTATATTCAGCGTTTATGCATTTATGCATTTATGGCCCGGTGGGGTTTGCCGTGGTGTTAACGCATTCAATGTGGCTACTACTACTGTAGTAGATCATGGCGACAAGGCTCGTGACATCAAAGAGCCTGAGGTCGTGAAAGATATACTCATACTGTCTATAGTAGTATTGGATTCTATGGATGTTCTGCGAGACTTCTCGAAACATCCCCCAGCCTGAGCAAGGCCATGGCACGCTCGGCAGCATTGATCGATCTGAGCCGCGCTGCCGTAGTACGAGTCCTTGCTCTTGGGCAACCCTAACAGCAGAATGCATTCAGAGGGTTTATCTTCGGTTAACTACTGAGGTTTTTCATCTCGTGCAGGTGCGGGTGCGGGTGCGGGATCGGGATCGGGATCGGGTACAATGGGGGCATCGGGATCGACAGAAGTGGGAGGGGTGGAATGGGAACCGGAGGAGCGGAACTTGCCACTGTCAGGCATTGGAATCAACAGGAGAAGCGGGAGCGGAATGGAAGGAATGGGAACTGCCAATGGAAGAGCCGGAACCGGATTCGAGGGAATAGAAGGTGTCAGAAGAGCTGGAAGCAGAAATGGGATGAATGGAACTTGAAGAACCGCGGGAACCGGAAGAGAGTCTAAGGATACTGGGAGATAAGTCGGAACCGCCAAGGGGTGCGAGTGCGGGTGCGAGTGGAGTGTGTGCGGTGCCATCGGAATTAACACTGGCAGAAGTGGGATGAGTGAAATAACGGGAACCGGCGGGAGAGCCTGAGTCGGGACGGTCACCGCCAGGGATTGCAGGTGCGGGTGTGGGTGCGGGTGGGAGATAAATAGATGGATTCGTATGGATGGGAGTCATACTGAAGGAATATCGATCGGGCCTCCACTCGGAACCTCTTTTGAAACGAGTACGTCCATCGACAGCAGGATCGGAATTCACCCTAGGGTAGGAATTCCACATATCAGGAAACCCCGGCCTTTAAACTCAAAACTCAACAAAAGATTTCCGTACCTGTACTGAGTTGGGGCAGACAGAGCAGGGGAAATAGCAGATGCGGCGAGGGCAAGGACAGCGAGATTCATGTAAGAGCGCATGTTCGAAAATATTTGTTATGAATGAAAAAGATCGTGGGCGTGAATGCAATGAGTTTGCGAACGAAACTGGGCTACAGGGTGGAGTCAGGATCATCACGATAGCCATACCCTACAAGAAAGACAAGGCTCTGTGCTCACCAACCAGTGCCTTGGAATTTGGAAGGGAACGAATGTTGAGCGAGGAGCTGAGGAATCCTTCCTGACGGACAGCGACAAATTTATAGTAGATAGACATTCAAGTTAAAACTGGGGGCAAACCCATATGAGACATCATGACATGGCCGCGAGTTGACCGATGATCAATCGATCAATATTAATGATCCTCTCCCTGACTTGACTACGCAATAAGCGACGTTCATCGGATGGCGCCATCCGAGAAATAGCAGTATAACCCATACATGTCGCAGACTCAGACGCTTTGCTCACCCATTGGATCTCATTAAAAGGAGCACACTAGGCACGACTTGTCGTGTCTCAACCAGATAAGACGCTTCTTCCCGAGGTGAAGGGAAGGGTGACAGTTCAATGTAGGTTCCAATACAGCTGCACTTATGACGCGCCTTGTTTTCCGAAGTACGGTGTCTACCATCACTGTCGTGATGATCAAGGATCTCCAAAAAAAATCAATTTGTTCCGTGCAATCTTCGGGACATTAGAACCACTTGACGCTTCGTTTAAGCTACAGTAGCTTCTTCGTGCGTCAGACGGCAGACCTATCGGACGAGCGGATGGTCACCTTTGGGTCCGAGCCTGACCGCTACGATGCAAGTTTTGGTGTTCCTACAACATTAATTACCCTGGAAGAGAGCATGGTGTCATGGCATGTGAGGTCGGCAAAGGCGATCTGGACCCTGTGCTTGAGCGGAGAAAACACATCAAGGATTGTTTCGGATCACTGTCACTCACGCGTTTCAACAGTTAAATTTCAATCATCCCCATTGAGTTGTTCCTTGAACGTTGTGTAGGAGACTAGGAGGCTGTTCAGCTTCGCCACCACTCACTGGGTGACGCGTCGTAGACTCGTAGTTGATAAAGTCCCCATATGTCACTGACCCATAGTTGGTTAAATTATCAGCCCGGATAGAAGTGAAGCGAGCGACTGACCATTCAAGAAGGTTGCCACGATATCAGTAATGATGAGGCCGGAAAGCACATGAATCGTCGAGTACTTTGGCACAATTCGGTGTGCGTAACGGCCCTAACACTTGCAAGAACGACGTGGTATGAAATACGGCGTTTGACTTGGCGACAGGCCGACAGTAAACTCGAGCTCGGAACTGGCAGTCTGCCACACGTGACACTATCAACATAACGGAGTTTTTGCATTCCGGAACCGTAAATAAATGGCCGGAGAGGCCATCGGCCTGGTATGCCTGAAGGCGCTTAAGCATGTTCCTGGTTCCTGATCCATATATTTTGCAGTCGTTCCCGCCAGCGAGAACAGTGTTCACGGGCTTTGCCATCCTACTTGGTGTGAGTGACAGTCTCAACTCTCGCACGGTATCCCGGTGACGTCTCTACATGCGACAGGCTGTCCTTCGGTCTGGAAACTCTGGATGGGCATGACCAGCACCTGTTTACCCTTGGGAGAATACCTGGGAAATCTCTGCTAAAATTTTATGTCTATTTTGTTGTTTTCTTTGTGTCAAAATCCATGAAAAGACTTCAAGTTTATACACTGGTTGGGAATTTACCTTTTGATGCCAACAAAACCCTAATATTTAGTAACAAAAGGCAATAATTTTCTATTAATTTGCATTGGGAAAAATTTAAACAAGATGTTTATATATTGCTACACTATATTTATATCACAAAATACAGTCAAAATATAAACCTTTTTACTTGATTTTATCATATTCTTTATTTTAGGAAAAGTTTATATATTGGTAAGATGTTTGAGATAACAATAGGTTGGAAAAATACAGAGTATAGTGAGAACACAAGACAAAAATAACAATACTCTGTGTTTTTCTATTGTTATCCTCAAACATCTTACCAATATATAACTTTTCCTAAAGTAAAGAATAGGACAAAATCAAGTAAAAAGGTTATATTTTGACAATATAAATATAGTGTAACAATATGTAAACTTTTTGTTTAACTTTTTCCCAAGGCAAATTAATAGAAAATTATTGCCTTTTGTTACTAAATATGTGAGGGTTTTATTGGTATCAAAAAGTAATTTCCCAACCAGTGAATTATCCTGTACCCAATTATGCATTGAGTTGGCACATGAAGCTGTGGACCTAGCCATCCAGAACAGCTATTCTACATCTCGAGAACAATTATTTCTGATATCTTTCCCTCTGGGAGTCATAGAAGAGAAAGGCAACGCCGGAAGGTGAAGGGATTCCAAAAAGCGTGTTCAAGTCGAGGAAGTAGTACTGGCACCCAACGTGGCACGCTTCCGTCATGTCGCCAGGACGAGGATCGCCAACTACTGTTATGTAACAGAGCGCAGGTTGAGCCAGTAATAAAGCAAGATGGGGATTAATAGTTGCCAAGGCAACTGCAACACATCCAGTCGCCTATTTGCTTCACGTGCCGGTAATGACGAGGGAATATCCTGTTCATGCATGTTCAGTTAGCTCTCGATCGTTGACATATACGATGATTCAGCCTTATCAACACACTTGCTCACGCACGAGGGAAAGTGGTGAATATATCCTACGCGTACTACACGGGAACTTGAATACACATGATCTCACCTCGAGCATTCTCGCAGACCCTTCATCAAACAGTTTCGAAGGCGATGCAACATCTAGCCATTTCCGGCGGCCGATGCTGGCACAGACACGATTTTGGTAGTACGAACGGATCAACGGGACTGGAATACGTACCTTGCTGGCGGCCCCGGGAGAGCCACCACTGGCACGGCCACTGGCAGAGTTATTAGTTGACGCCCATGCTGTTCCGAGTCAGATTCAGGGTGGTAGTCCTGTTCAGCTCTCTCCGACACCGCCCAGGTGCGTTGATTCGGGAACTTGAAAGGGTCGATGATTGTGCATAGGGCTACGTTTTGAACCTCGGGCGCCCCGGGCCATCACGAGGTGCCATTTTGGCGCAAAACGGGAACCGGTCCGAACTTTTGCCCATCAATCTGGCCGCAGAACAAAGCAATTCTCGACAACGCAACTTGACCGCGGCGCGGGTGGGGCGGGAAGAAATGCACACGGTCATCGCGAATACGTACGTGCACCGTAGGAATTTGTTTATGGTAGTTGTCACGGCGTCGGGATATGTAGATAACTCACAGCCGCGATCATGATGGCATGGCACTTGTACTTGCCAAACGCACTCGCATCGACTGCTCGGTAACCCCAAGTTCATCAAACCATGTCGACTTGGCTCCCATTCGCATCTATCTTGATAGCATTGATCTCAGGGTTACGTATGCCCTTGTATTTACAACTCGGCGAGGGTGATGAACTGAGGTCCGCATTCTCCCGCAACCCCTCGGGGTAAGTGATACGTATCAAACCGCAGGTTGAAGAACTCGTTAGAGAGGAGATCTCGGATGCGGGCGGTGATGCCAGTACCTTGGTATGGGGGGATCATGCGGAGGAAACTTTATCTAGTGACTGAAGAGGTGAACCTTGTGTTTCCATCCGTTCAAGCCCCGAAAGCGAGAAGATCTGCCAGTTACGTTAATGATGAAGGACAACAACTTGATCTATCACAAGAGTAATGAACATCGGCTCTTGCGTAGCAATCGT
>Ga0137397_10000267_pt1 | contig 35496 bp, 26 predicted proteins | sample czorhiz116metaG_FD_106658 | JGI IMG/M metagenome (GOLD analysis project Ga0137397, IMG submission 106658) | Vadose zone soil microbial communities from Angelo Coast Range Reserve, California, USA - czorhiz1.16 metaG | ecosystem: Environmental > Terrestrial > Soil > Vadose zone | place: USA... | reverse complement strand
CAGCCGCGCAGCGGCGCGGAGGGACCCGTCGCCAGCCGCGCAGCGGCGCGGAGGGACCCGTCGCCAGCCGCGCAGCGGCGCGGAGGGACCCGTCGCCAGCCGCGCAGCGGCGCGGAGGGACCCGTCGCCAGCCGCGCAGCGGCGCGGAAGGACCCGTCGCCAGCCGCGCAGCGGCGTAAGAATGTAGCCACGGGCGCAAGCCCGTGGGGAGGTAATGGCATTGAAATGCCAGCCCCGGAGGGGCGTAAGATTCATCGAGTCCGTTTGAATCTTTCGCCCCTCCGGGGCTGGGATCCTGAGCAACCGTCACCCCGGGCTTGCGCCCGGGGCTACATTCTTTCGCCGCTCCGCGGCTGGGCTTGCGCCCGGGGCTACATTCTTTCGCCGCTCCGCGGCTGGGCTTGCGCCCGGGGCTACATTCTTTCGCCGCTCCGCGGCTGAGCTTGCGCCCGGCGGGGTCCATTCTTTCGCCGCTCCGCGGCTGAGCTTACGTTCAGGCTCTTACGCCGATCAGAATAAGGAGGAATCTGGGATGATGCGGAAACGAACATGTTTGCTGGCAATCTTCTTCTTCGCTGGCGCGATATCAGCTCAACAGACTCTGACGCCTTTGAAGGTGGAGCTGGTCACAAGGGCCGTCAGCAAGACGCCCGTGCTGATTGCCTACGACAAGGGGTTCTATAAGAAGTATGGCCTGGACGTAAAGCTATGGCTGCCTCCCGGAGAATTCCCTGGCGCCATCGAAATGGGCGGCCAGCGGATGGAGAGTCCTGACATCAGCGTCGATGGCGGAGTGCCGATGGTCACCGCCATTCTTGCCAACCGCGGGCCCAAGCGGCTGCAGATCGCAACCACGGATTGTACGATTCGATTCAGCATCGTCGGACAGAAGGGATTGAAGAACCTCCAGGAGCTCAAAGGCAAGCGGCTCGGCATCTCCAATGACGGAGCAATGACCGGCTTCATTTACCGCGCGCTGGGCAAGCGGATGGGCTGGGTGCCGCGAAAAGACTTCATCGTCGTGGAGCGCGCGCAGCGTTTCGACGACCTGAAGGCAGGCAAGGCCGACGCTTTTATCGCCGACGACCGCTACATGGCGCTGGCCAAAGCGGAAGGCTACCCGGTTCTGGCGGACACCTCCACCTGGAATCAACCCATCGCCGGCAATGGTGTAAGGGTGGAATGGAACTGGATCAAGGATCCGAAAAACCGAGACCTCGCGATGCGCTTTCTCAAGGCGACCTTCGAGGGCATGGCGGTCTATTACAACAATCGGGAAGAAACCGTGCGCGTGCTGGCGAAATATCACGGTATGACGGACCGCAAAGTCGCGAATTCGGTCTACGAAGAAGGGCTAAAGATGTCGCGCGAGATGTTTCCCTGCGTGCAGGGCTTCAAGGATATGTTCACCCTGGGTTACCCCGCTGAGATTCAAAAGTATAAGCCCACGGATTTCTACGATGAGAGCTTCGTCACAGAGCTGAAAAAGAGCGGCTTCATCGACAACGTATTCAAGACTGTGAAGTAGTGAGGAACCACAAAGACACAAAGGCACAAAGAAAAGCCGCACTAAAAGATTCTTGATGCGGCCTTTCTTTGTGCCTTTGTGTCTTTGTGGTTCCTCACTGCGTAGACTTACTTCTGTTTCGCCCGTTCCGCGGCGGCCTTCTCCTCAGCGCGAGCCCCGCTGAGCGAGTTGAACATCGCGAAATTGCCCTCGTGGCACGTGTATTCGAAAAGCTCGTAGCCGGACTCCTGCGTGATTGGAAACGAGATTTTCCAGGGCTTCGTGTAGATTTTCGGATCGTCGATGGTCATCTCGTATTGGATCGTGTTTGGATCAATACGCGTGAATCGTTCGACCAGACGAAGAGCATCGCTCCCAGGAATGCCGTTGCCGTTCCGCCCGATACCTGTCTTGTTATCCAGGAAATTCGTCGTCTCGACAACCAGCGTGTTGCCTTCGAAATGGCCACGCGAGTCCCCCAGATAGCTCCGGACGTTCTGTCCGACATGTGGCCGCTTGTCCAGCGGAATAATACGCGCCTCATGGACCTTCTCGTGGAGAAGTGTCACGTATCCGGGAGCCTGCACAATCTGAGTCCCATTATCGTAGCTCGACGGTAGTATCGAGCCCGCCGCGCCGCGCGTGATGCAGCGGATATATAGGTCGTAGTCTTCCCACGACGCGGGGGGTCTCTGAGGAGTGAGAGCAGTTTGCCTGGCTTCCGTCGCGTTCAGTCGCTTTTGCCCTTCGTTGGTCAAGGGAGGCATTCTCCCGTTCGGCGGATCCACGATAAGCGACGTTTGCCGTGGCGGCCGTCTTGCTCGCTCGCCCCAATGCCCCGGAGGGCCCGTACTGACGCGAGCGTCTGGAGCGACTGCCTCTCGAAGATCCGCCTCGGCTTCCTTTGCTAATTGGGCCGCTTCTCGAGCGAGCTCGTCTTGGGTTAAGTAGAGTCGCTCTCCAAGCGCAACGGGCCGCTCGATCGGGGTGTCCATAAAGTCATCGCTCGTGTATGTCCCCTGAAGGTCGGGGTCACCCCATGCCGTCTTTGGCGGCGTCCACGTTTTGGCCGCTGGCGCTGCAGGTGCCGAGGGCCGAACCTGAGCGGCGGAAACTGCCGCCAGCGCCACGAGTACGAGAATGCATGCCAGCAATCGATGGCTCATACGATCTCCTCCTTATTTATTCGTCTGCTTGCGCAGATGGCCATAGATCAGTTCTTCCGTGAATTCCACGCACTTGAATTCGGTCAGTTGCGCATTCCTTTCCTTACGTCGATAGAGGGGCACACTGATCTTCCACGGGCGCGTAAAGACAGTTTTGTCCTCGATCGTCGCTTCGTAATCGAGATGGTCCGGATCGGCGAAGGTGTAACGTTCGACGATGCGGACATTCTCGCTCGCGAAATTCCCTACGCGGTCGAACCATGACTGGCCGTTCAGCCCGGTGACCTCAACGACTAGCGTGTTCCCTTCCCAGTGTCCATTCGATATTCCCATCCACGTATCAACTGCGGGTTCCCGCTGCTTCGCAACGTTGATCACACGATTGGCGGTCCGATACTCATAGACAATCACGACGTCCGTGCCGGATTGAATGATCTGAAAGGGAAAAGGCATATAAGTGGCACGGGGCACGCCCGGCAGATAACACTTGATTTCCGGATCCAGCGTCAGCCGGCTGGCGAAGTTCTCCTTCTTCTTTTCCGCGGCCCACGGCTGGTATGGAATCTCGTTGCCGTCGACGATGCCTTGTCCCCCAGGAATAGCGCCGATTGCACCAAGTTGGTAAAACGGTCCCGCTTGCGGCGAATGGTCCTGAATGTCCCAGTAGGCCGTGCCGAGCGACTGCCAGATGCCGGTGAAGTTGGGCTTGCCGTCGGGCAGACGAGGGACGCCAGGGGCGGGGGCCTGCCCGGCGGCCGAACTCACCGCCAACGGCAGGACCGGTATCAAGACCGCTGCAGCCATTGTGATTATCGAATCTCGGAACCGGCTTCGCATCTGAGAGATCTCCCTTCAGCGCTTGTTCGCCGGCGCCGACGCCGGAACCACAGGTTTAAATACCTCGGGAACGAAGAACGTCATCACGCCGTTCAGGCGCATGTCGGTGACATAGATTTCCTTGTGCTCAGGGTTCAGCGCAACGGCAAATGGTTTCTTCAGCCCCGTCTGCTTTCCGGTGATCGTCCATTTCGGCGCGATGTCTCCGTCATCGTCGAGACTCCACATGCCGACGAAGACCCGCGGCGGCTCCATGGCACCCTGCACACCCGGCATCGCGACGACCAGCAGCTTGCCTTCCGGATAGATCGCCATCTGATTGATCCGATCGATCTGCGTGTTCGGTCCCCTGATCACGCGGAGCGGTTTCGCGTTTCCGGTCGCCATGCGATCAAACACCAGAATGGCCTGGTCGCGGCCGGTCGTGGCAAACAGATTGTGGAGCGGATCTACGGCGATGGAGGTCCCATCGACTTGAGTATCGGGACCGCGAATGACACGCTTGGGCCGCACATCCCCGTCGCCGTCGAGCGGGAAGACCAACACACTTCCTCTGCCGGGCACGAAGATCTCACGATGCACCACGTCGATGTCGAGCCGGTCCGGGCTGTTTAGCTCGGTATTTGGTCCTTGAATAATGCGAACCGGGCCTTCCTTTCCATCCGCCCCACCCCGGAACACGAGGATCGCATTCGAGAACGGATTGGGAACAAGGATCTCATCGTCCGCCGCGTTGTAGCGGATGTCGTGCATTGTCCGGCCCAGCAACGAGGTTTGCCCGTAGATTCTTCTCGCCGGTGTCTGTCCTCCATTTGCCAACCTGGCAAATGCCGCAATCTGCGGATGGGCCACTCAGTTCGGGACCAGGATTTGCTGGCGCTTGCTGTCGTACCCGACCGCACCGGGGTTGCCGATCATCAATCCGATCTGGTCGGCAGGCCCTCCGCGAATCACGCGTAACGGCGCGACATCACCGTCCGCGGTAATCGGAAACACGGTAGCGGCGAAATTGCCCATATTCGCCACCCACAATTCCCCGTTCTTGACGTCGAGGCTGAGACCCGTTGGGTTCTTCACGCGCGTGCGGGGCCCCTTGATGACTCGCGTGGGCGCGACGTCCCCGCCATCCGAAGTCCGAAAGACAAGAATCGAATCCTCCGCATCGTTGGCGACAAATATCTCGCCGCGATCCTCATGGACAGCAACGTGACTCGGCCAGTTCAGCTGCGTTTTGGATCCTTTGATGACCCGCAGCGGCGGCGTGTTCCCACTGGCGCCTCGCGCATAGATGTTGATCGACGGCATCTCGAACTTGCCGAGCCCCGGAAGGTATCTCCTCGGCAAACTGTTCAAGTCCGCGGTCGACTTGCCGATCCACTCTTCCCAGGTCTCGGTCAGTGTCGAGACCGCCGCACCGCCATAGAACCGGCGATGACCGTGGTTCGCGATAATCATCAAGTCGTTCTTCATATCGAGGGCGATGCCGTGCGGATCGGCCAGTTCGGTCGCATCGCCTTCGAGCATCCGGAGCGGCGCCTCAGCATTGACCGCCGTCTTCCGATAGACGACAACAGCCGATGGAAACTGAACCGTCGTGTAAAGTTCCTGGCGGGTTTCGTCGGCCGTTATGCCCCAGGTACGATGCGCCGTGGCCAGAAGCCGGTCGGGAGCAACGTTCCCCTTCGCCTTCCGTGAGAAAACGGGCAACCAGTTCTGCGTGTCGTTGTTCGTGACGTAGACGTCGAGAGTCCTCGGATCGATATACGCCCCGCACATCATCTCCGTGCGCGTCTGGTCTCCGCCAATGATCCGTTTCGGTTCGGTCAGGCGCGCTGAAGGAGGTGTATTGTCCAATCGCGAGTACTCTACGATGCGAAACAGGTTCTCATCCGTCATCACCACCATGTTGTTCTCGGGGTTCACGGCGATGGAACTCCAGGCAGGGTTGGGGTCTTTGATATAGCGCGACGGCTTCTTATCGACATTGCCGGAACGCGTGCGGACCTGAAACGCCGCTGCTGCGCGGGACCGCACCTCCTGCAGCACAGCAGCTGCCTGATTGCTGCTGAACAATATAAATGCGGTCGGTGCAAAAAGAACAGAAGCGACGACCAGCCACCTTCCCTTACCTTTGAGAGCCAATGCACCCTCCTTGTCGTTAGAGGCACAGCCGCCGAGCGGCGTAAGAATGTAGCCACGGGCGCAAGCCCGTGGATTGAGTAGCGTCGGAATCCCAGCGAATCGTTACCCCGGGCTTGCGCCCGGGGCTAAACTCTGTCGCCGCTCCGCGGCTAGCTCGTTAGCGGCCGGGAGCCCTGCGAGCCCGCTCATGTCTCTTATCGCTTTCGTTCAGCCAGGTACCCCACGGGCGAGAGTCCGCGCTATCCCAATAGAGGGGATCGCCTGGAAGACGCTGGTTGAGCTTGCCGCGTTCGTCCATGAAGTAGGCGGCTGAAGGCCCGTTGGTGTCCGTACAGGTGTTGTAGAGCGGCCTGAGCTCCGGGCGGGTTTGGCGGTCGATCCCAAATCTCATCTTCGCGTGCACGGGCCGCACGAAGACCTCGGGATCGTACAGCGTGATCTCGCCCTCGATCATGTCGCCCATACGGCGGTAGCGCTCGACGGTCTCCAGCTTATCGGTAAATTCGGACACGCCGCCTTTCCAACCCCGGATCTGGTTGGTGTGGACGATCAGCGCATCGCCGTCCCAAAAGCCGATCGATTCGCCATGCCATTTGGAAAATTCGGCTTCCTTCGGAGAGTGTCCACTGCCGTCCGTGTAAATCCAGCGGATGTAATTCTCGCCATTGCCCGCGGCCAGAGTCCAGGCCCTTTCGGGCGTAACGATGAACTCCTCAGCGCCGAGTGAGGGAAAAAAACCACCCGGAAGGCAGAAGGAGCCTGCTCCCCAAATACGTCCCTCCGCTCCGGCCTTCACGTCTTGAACGAAATACTCCCGATACTTCGGCGTCAGCAGCGCGGCTACGGAACTCGCCGGATTCGGTCCGCCATTCAGACCGACCGGCCCGCCCATCCAGCGGCCACTCCAGTCGGGAATCGTGGCCCTGGTATGCCTGGTTCCGCCACTGGCTTTCTCGCGCCACGCCTGATATTGCTCCAACGCGCTCGTGTACGGATACGGGCTCGCGAGATTCAAGGCGCCCACCCTGCCCGTGCCCTCCGAGCCGTACGCCCTGGCGGTGGCCTCCTGACCCGTGCCTCGGCCGCCGCCGTCATAGTCAATTGCCATGCCCCTGAGCTGGCCGACTGTGTTGTTCCGGTAATAAGCCGGGTTGGTCCAAAGCTCACGATCCTGACGAAAGTCCCTGGTGTTGAAGATAGTGGTTTGTGCGGCTGCCGGGACCGACAGCGACAGGCCGACGAGCAGCGCCACTATCGAAGACGTCGCCGTTAAGTTTGCGCTCATAACCTAGTCGTAGATCTTTCCGTCGGCTGCGACGATGGTGACGTAGTTACCGCCCGGACGGCCGTCCCTCAGCGGATGCACCTTTGCCGTCACCTTGTCGCCCGGCTTGAAGGTCGCCTGGCCCATGCCGCGGGTGATCATGTTCGGGATGTTGGACATCTCGATCGAGTAGTTCACCACCTCGCCGTTTTCGCTTTTGACATCGATATAGAGAAACGCGTGCGGATTGCGAAACACCCATTGCGTCACCGTTCCGGTAACGGAAACCTCCCTGGTATGATCAAACATCGCATGCGAATGGTGCGACAAAGCCGGCGGCACCACACCCAGCGCCATCGCGCCCGCCAGCAAACCGATCCATGTCAGTTTTTTCGTCAATGTCACCTCCGTAGCCTCTTCCGACTAATCCACTACCTGGTCTTTCTCCGCCAGAAGAAGACGAAACCGCTGAATTTTTCCATCTTCGCGAAACTGTATGAACACCGCTCCGAGCTCCATAAACCTTCGACGATCCTTACGCAAAGAATAGCCTGCGATGATCTGGAACGAAATACCAAGTCCGCCCCACGGCAGTGGCTTGGAGTAGACCATCAATTCTCCCTCGACTTCTTTCTCCGTCTGACGTTTGATGACGTAGTTGAGCTTGACGTGCGTTCTCGCAAGCTTATCGACCCATTTCCGAACTTGCCCGCTGCCGACAAGCATAACAGGTCCCAACTGTTCTTCATCGTGTGGCGGTACCTCGGCAAGCACATCGGGAGTGAAGAGTTCCATCATACGATCGACAACTGCATCAACTCCTTCTTCCTTTCCATCGTCGGATATGTGCCAGTCGTCGAGCGCATTCAGTCGATCCACCCAGTTCATGGCAAGCTGGTTGGGGTTGAGAGCCTGAGCGTGCAGCTCAAACGCAGCCAACAGTGTGATCAAAGTCGAAATAATGAGTCGACGCATAAAGCCGCTTTCTTATTTTGCGCAGCGGAAACCTATCGTGAGGCCACGGAGTTCAGGATCACTGAAGTTGCGATAAGAATTCGTCAACTGTCCGTCTTCGCCCACGCCTTCCGACCAGCCACCACCACGAACACTTTTGTACAGACCGGTCTCCGGCCCCTGCGGATTCTTTTTCGGCATGAAGGCATAGTAGTTGAGGTCATACCAGTCGTTGGTCCACTCCATCACATTTCCGATCATGTCGTAGAGACCATAGCCGTTGGGCGGAAATGATCCGACCGCCATAGCCTTGCCGCGGGAGATAGCTGCCGGCACGCGCTGGTCCGGGTCGATGGAATCGTCGTCCATCCATGAGTAGGACTTCCGATCTCGTCCACCTCGCACGGCTTTCTCCCATTCCGCTTCCGTGGGAAGACGTTTGCCCGCCCACTTGCAGAATGCGGTCGCTTCGAACCAGTTGACGTTGAAGAGAGCAACCCGCTCTTCGCCTTTTGGGATTTTGCCTTGAGGCCAGTGCCACGGTGGCCGAGTGCCCATCATTTCCACGAATCGGGCATAGTCCGCATTCGTGACCTCGTTTTTATCGATATAGAAGGCATCCAAATAAATGAGGTTGGCGGGCCTGTCGTCCCGCTTGGCGCGCGGCACGATGTCTAATGCATCCCGCCAGAAGCTATGGGTACGGCCCATCCAAAACTTGCCGGCGGGAATCAATACCATGCCTTCCGGCGCTGCCGTTTGCGCCGCGATTGGCAGAACGGCGCAAATGCAACACAGGATCGTGAACATGGTCTTTTTCGTCATAAATTAAGTTCGGATGAAACCCGAGAATTGAACTAGCCGCGGATTTCACGGATTACGCGGATGGCGCGCATCAAAGGTTTTCTATTGCGCGCCATCCGCGTAATCCGTGAAATCCGCGGCTAGTTCAATTCTCACGTAAACAGTTCGTCGATTGCCGTCCGAGGAATAAACGCCGGACCGCCGAGGGGCGCTGTCTGCTGGTATTCGTAGGCTCGTCCCGATGGCGTGTCTTCGATTTTCTTGCTGTAATCGATGCCCAACGCCGAATAGATCGTCGAGGCCACGTGATCCATCATCGGTTGTTCTTTGTATTTCCACCCCACGTCGACCAGTTTCGCGCCGGTGTCGTTCGTCTTGCCGATAACCCGTCCCGGCTTGACGCCTCCTCCCATGAACATATTCGTATACGCGTCAACGAAATGATCGCGGCCGCCGTGAGGGTTGATGTCCGGAGTGCGCCCGAATTCGTGAGCCACGATGATCAGGGTTTCATCGAACAGTGTCTTTCCAGGTTCATGGCCGGGCATGGCCGAAAGATCTTGAATCAGGCTGGAGAACGCTCGATCAAACCTGGGACCGCTATCGTATATGGAGAGTGCCGTACCTCTGGTTGGAGCCAACGCGCCGCGGCCGTAGATATTCTGATGGTTGTCAAATACGCCGTTTCCACCATTGTATGCGTTGGCGACCCATAAAAATCGTGCGCCCGCGTCGGCGGCCAGCACATTGCGCGCCAGCAGCATCGCCAGGCCAAACTTTGCAGCGCCGGAGTCTTTATCCACTCCGTAACGTTTCTTTTCCTGCTCGGTCAAGGCGAGCGCTTTCTTGAACCGTGGATCCACCAGGAGCCGGATTGCGTAATCGTAGGACGCCTTGTATTCGTCGGCTTTCGGGCCGATCCGATCGTTACCCACTGCCGAAACCTCTAACATTCTGCCGAGCGCCTCCCAGCGTTCCGACAAAAGAGATTTGCTTTCGGCGCTCTCATTCCCATCGCCGAAGCTCGCGAATACGTTGCTCGTATTGAGGTCCAGTCCCGCAAAGCGAGGCGGCAACATTCCGGATCCGATTTGAGGACACCGAACGTTCCACAAATCGAAACTCATGAACGGGGGAAACGTGTCAGACTCTCGACGTTGGGACTGCAGTTCATAAGCGATGACGCTGCCAAGTGCCGGGACTTCCCTGATGATTGCAGTATTCAACGCACGGCCGGCCTGGGTATGGTACTGGGCCGGGTAGTGGACCACCGCGACTCCCTTCAGCGAGCGAACCAGAGAGGCTCGCGGCGCCCACACGTCATAGCTCGGGAAGATGGTTTTGGAGATGTAGAAATCCGAGTTGACTTTCTGAATTTCCAGGTCCTTCGCCGTCCACTTGGTCTCCTTGAAATCCAGGGTCTCCCACGGACTCATGGCGCCGGCATTCTGGATCACAATACAGTTACGCGCCACGTTCAGTGGTGTCACCTTCCGGCTTTGTGCACTGATCCTGCGCGGCCACGCGGCATGGCCCGCCAGAGTGCCGCCAATACTCATACCGAATAATTTCAGCAATTCGCGGCGGTTCAAGTTTCCTACTCCCATCGATTTATCTCCTCAATGATTCAGCAAAAACTCCGGAGAGTTCAGCAACACCCACTGAATGGTCTCGACACCCCGTTCCCTGCCTTTTTCCGCAATCAAACGCTTCCCTACCTCCACCTCCCCGCTGCCGGGAAGGCGCGAGAGACTCGACAGGAACAGTTCCTCGATGATTCCATCGTCCGATTTGCCGGACTTCAATAACGTTGCAACGCGGGTCTTTCCTTCAGCGCCCACTCGTTTGGTGACGACCGGCGACGACATCATCATCATGGCTTGTACCGGACTGGCCATGCTCTTATCGACCGGCGGCAGAGCGCGCTCGGACTGGTAATACGCCTGCATGAACGCATAGACATCGTTATTGTCGCCGGCGTTGCGACTCTTCATGTTTTTTGGATTGGTCAGCTGTTTGACGTACGCGCGGGGCTCTCCATAGTGCTGAACCGAGAACGGGGCTTCGGTTGCCTGCGCCATGATATCGACCGCCTCCGGACCCGTCAGAATGCGGGCGAACCGGCGAGCATGGTAGGGAATATAGGAATCCTTCCATTCACCTTCAAAGCTGGTGGAAAGCTGATAGGCATTGGATTTCATGATGGTCTTGATGACGCGATGAATGCTGAAGTTGTTTCCGCGAAAATCTTCAGCCAGCGCCTCCAGCAATTCCGGATTGCTCGGCTGAATTGTCCACGGCGCCGGTGGCGGGTTCTTCGGATCCAGCCGCTTCAGATCAAAGCCGTCGTATGGCTCGACGAGACCGACCACCATCAACTTCTGCCAGATGATGTTTACCGTCGCGCGCGCGAATTGGATATGCGTCGGCAGTATCCGGCCTAACGCCTTGCGGGCAGTCTCGCCCGGTTTCGGTTTCTCTCCGGTCAGCAGGAAAGCGGGTGAGTAGGTTCTGCCATCGCGCGGGAAACGATTCTCGGCCGCAGTGACGTAGTTTCCGTCGTCTCCCGTGTTGTAACCGGGGGCCAGATCGTCAAACATGCTCTGGCCGTTCTGAAACTGGGCTCCCGCCGAGTCGATAGAGGTTCCTATGGGCCGCATATTGCCAAAGAACGCCGCCTGCTGCCAAAAGTCGGTTCTCCTCATGCCGGCCAGGAAAAGATTGACACTGTCGGCGTGACCCGCGCCGTTATGGCAGGAAAAGCAGTCCATGGTAATGCCAAGGAAGACGCGCCCAATATCCGACGTCACCTCATCGATCCAGTCCAGGCGGTTGAAACCTTTCAAGTGGTCGGCATCTGTCCAGATGACGCAGCGATTCGAAACGTAGGCGGTAGGATCATAGTATTGGGCCGTCGGGAGACCCTTTGCGTTCTTGGTGACGGGCGTAACGATGTCATAGAACACTTCGTTATAGGGCCGGTCCACCTTGATCCATTCTTTCGTCCAAAGGTGAAAACTGGCGTCGTCGGTTCTGAACAGTTCGCCGTAGTGATACGCCCACTGGTCCGCGAATGCTTCCGTGCCAATCAGAGAGTCAATAAGCTTGTCGCGCTTATTCGGATCGGTGTCGCCCAGGAATGAACGGACCTCGTCGGGTGTCGGCAAAAGGCCTGTGGCATCCAGGTACGCTCTTCGCAGAAACTCCGCGTCGCCCGCCAGGAGGGCATGTGGAATTTGGTCGCGCTCCATCTTTCCGAAGATGAATTCGTCGACGAAATTCTTTCGAGGTATTGGCGCCAGGGAACCCCCGGCACCCGGCAGCGCCCCAGCTATGGCTTGTGTCAGCCGGCTAGCCTCTTTGGCCTTATCCTGACTCGAAAACAACGGATCATGCGCTGCTTCAAGACGATCCTGATTTATTGGCGGCTGGGCCGGCTGCGGCCGGTCCTGCCGAGGCAGCTGGGCCGTGACGACAAGCGTCAAAAAGAAAACCATCGTGATCTTGACGGCCAAATTTGCGCGTTTCACCTTACTTCCTCCTCAATTCCTTGGGGGGTCGCTCGAGCTTGATTTGGCGACACGTTACCTGGTGCTTACTTTATAGGTTCCTACGCGTTTCCCTGTCAAGCAATCCGGGCAGTGCCCTGCTTTGAATGAACGCGGGCTAAAGCCCGCGACTACATTCAGGACCGAACGTGATCCCAAATGTCGTCCAGGACCGAACGTGATCCCAAATGTCGTCGCGGGCTTTAGCCCGCGTTCAATCCGGCGCGCGCGGCCACCGTTGAGGGCCTTCAAGGCTGAATCTGCTGATAGGCGTCGGCAATCTCGCTTCCGGTTGCGAACCATACCCGTTCGTGCTGCTGGAAGTGCGCAAGCGCTTTTTTCAAGTACGGAGTGCGCCAGGGCTGTCCCATCAGGAACGGATGGAGCGGAATCCCCATGACCCGCGCGGTTTTCTGGCTGTCAGCATAGAGAGTGTCGAACTGGTCCATTAGGGCGCGCAGGTATTGGTCGCCGGTATAGCCCAGCCGGTTGATAAGGGACATGTCGTTGATGTCCATGCCGTAGGGAACTGCAAAAAGCTTTCCCTTCTTCACCTTCATTGCGAATGGCTGATCGTCGCTGTTCCAATCGCCGACGTACACGACTTCTTCCTCGGCGAGGAGGTCAAGGGTATTGAAAGTCTCGGTGAGTCCGGGCCCGAGCCAGCCACGCGGCCGCTTTCCGGTCGCCCGCTGGATTGTTCGCAACGTGGTCTGGATCACTTCGCGTTCTTCGGTCAGGGGAAGGTTCGCGAGGCTCCCGCTGTTGGTGATTCCATGGCCCATGAATTCCCAGCCCCGTTTCTTCATCTCGTCGATTGCTTTCGGAAACACGTCGCAGACCATTGCATTCAACGCCACGGTCGCCCGCACTCGTGCCGCATCGAGCACGTCCGCAATTCTCCACAACCCCACACGGATTCCGTAGTCTCGCCAGGCGTAATTAATGACGTCTGGGACCCGGTTAGTCGTATTGGGCGAAATGGCCGCGCCTGCCGGCGAGTCATATTGCCAAACTTCGACGTTGGGAACGATCCATATCGCGAGCGTCTTTCCTCCCGGCCATGTAAACGGTTTTCGCTCAAAAATGAACGAATCGTCGTAGCGTTCCGGTCTTCGGATGGCGGTACTTCTTCTTTCCTGCGCGGACAGCAGACCGGCAGCGCCGACCAGGCCCCAACTGCGGCCTAAGAAATCACGACGGTTTAGTCTCTTGGATTTCATCGCAGTATTCTCCATACGTGAATGGTGTAAAAATCAGCCGCGGATTACGCGAATTACGCGGATGGGCGCGCATATCTTCACACGCCGCGGAATGTGGAGTGATAGCGTGCCCATCCGCGTAATTCGCGTAATCCGCGGCTGAAAATCTTCCTTATCGATATTTACCAACGTCCGTGAAGCCAGTGCCGCTGCAGCTGGACGCTCCATATCGGAGGAATTTCTGAACGCGGTTGGCGTTATCGACTTCGCCGGTATAAAGATTCCCTTCCGAGTCGACGCTGACGACGTGGACCCAGTGGAACTCGCCGACCTGGCGCCCTGCCCGGCCGAGGCGATCGAGTTCCTGAAGGTTTTCCCGGTTGAGCGTGTAGATCGTGTTGTTCGACAGGTCCGCAACGTACATGCAGCTCTGTTTCGGATCGGGCGAGAAGTTCACCGCGCCCGAGGTACCGCCAGCCGTCTGCGGAGCGATGTGCACTTCGGCGACGAAACCGCACTTCCCGGCCTCGCCGTTGGGGTTGCTGCATGGCTTGCCCACTTCGGCCGCCTTGAACACTTGCACGCGGTTGTTGTTGCGGTCGCACGCGTAGAGGAGCCCGTCGTTGGCGAGCTTCACGCAGTGCATCGGGCTGCGGAAGAATTTGGGTTTCATATCGCCTTTTTTGAAATCCGCCGCCCACTGACCGGACTCGTAGCCGGCGTCACCGATGACGGTGTTTTCGTTGTCAACCGGGTTCTGCCCGTACGCGCCGAAATGCCCCACGTACTTGCCGGTCGCTGCATCGACGATGAGCACACGCCTGTTGCCGTAGCCGTCGGCAATGTAGAGATGGTTGGTTTTCGGATCCACCGTCATGTCGGCGACCAGGTAGACCTGCGGCGTGCCGTTGGGACCGCCCTCGATATCGTCGCTCTTCGGACCCTTTGCGCCCGCGTGGCCAATCTGAAATACAAACGTGCCGTCTGTCTTGAACTTCAGAACCTGCGAATCGTCACCGTATGTCGCAGCCCATGGGAACTGGCCCTTAAAGTCTTCACCGTTTCCGGAAATGTAAACAAAGTCATTGTGGTCGACATAGATGCCGTGCTCACGCGCAGGCCAGAAGCATCCGTCCTCCTTGCGGCATTTCTTTTCCAGAAATCCGGGATCGGATGGTCCTCCCCATGCCTGAAGCAGGTTCCCGGCCTTGTCAAACTGGAGTATGGAAGGCGCCGGCACGCAGCATCCCGAATGCTGGCCGAACGCTCTTGGATGTCCAAGCGCGCTGACGAGATTACCCTTGGCGTCTTTACCGGCCACACCGAGCGCGCCGGCCTCAGTCGTACTCATCGATCGCGGTCGGTGGTACACCCAGATGTTGTCGTGCCGATCGACGAACAGGCCTCCGATCTGGCCGAGCCGCCAGTTATTCGGCAGTGGCTTGGGCCAACCCGGATCCACTACGAAGCTCGGCGCCACAGCCGTTTCAGGGACGTGTGGAGCTGTGCGTTCGACCATGCGATCGACGACGCCAGCCTTGGTGAGGACCTCAGCGGCGGTGGTTCCACCGGTCGCAGGCTCCGCCGGTCGCGCACAGGAAACGCTTGCCACCAAAACAGCGCCAAGCATTCCGACAACAACGATGTATCTGAAATGCAGCATCATCTCCTCCTGTCTCTTCCAGCCGCGGAGCGGCGACAGAATGTAGCCCACGGCGTCAGCCGTGGGGTCAGATAAACATGGGAATCGAGCCCCGTAGGGGCGAAAGATTTCTCGACACTCTGTCGCCCCTCCGGGGCTGATTTCATAACCAACCAAAACCCCGGGCTTGCGCCCGGGGCTACATTCTATCGCCGCTCCGCGGCTGGGACCAGAAACGGAATCCGTGAAATCCGCGGCTGATTCTTCTTCAAACCGGTTGACATCGCAATATTTCCGGTGTGAAATCTCGTCGCCAATCGGAGGACCCAAACAGATATGGAAGGTAAGATCGCTCTCGAAGAGCATTTCGCGATCCCGGAAACGATTAGTCCGACTCACGACGCTAAATACACGGGCTGGTTCCCCGCGTGGCCGGATATAAAGCGGCGCTTGCTCGATCTACACGATCTCCGTTTACCGGAAATGGACAAATACGGAATCGAGCTCGTGATCCTCTCGCTGCACAACCCCGCCATCCAGGGTATACCAGAGCCGAAGCGTGCTGCTGAGCTCGCGCGCAAGGCCAATGATCTGCTGGCGGATTTCATCGCGAAACGCCCGGATCGTTTCGCTGGTTTTGCGGCACTGCCGATGCAGGACCCCGACGCCGCGATAACCGAGCTGACGCGATGCGTCCAGGAACTCGGCTTTAAAGGAACCATGGTGAATGGTTTCTCGCAAGTCGGAGATCCCGACACGGTTGTGTATCTGGATGATCCTCGCTATATACCGTTCTGGGCGAAGGTGGAACAACTCGATATTCCCTTGTACCTGCACCCGCGGGATCCGCTGCCAAACCGCGAGCCCGTGTACGATGGGCATCCATGGTTCATGGGTTCGGCCCACGCTTTTGGCGTCGAAACCGCGATTCATGCTCTGCGTCTCATGGGAAGTGGGCTCTTCGATCGATTCCCGCGCCTCAATGTCATCCTCGGTCACCTCGGAGAGGGTTTGCCGTATATGATCTGGAGGATCGATCACCGGATCAGCCAGACGCCCCGCGGAATTCCCGCGCGTCGAAAGATGGCCGACTATCTTGGAGACAACTTCTATCTCACTGTCAGCGGGAATTTCCGCACGCCGAGTTTTGTTGACGCCATGATGGAAGTAGGATCCGACCGGATTATGTTCTCGGTTGACTATCCATTCGAACAGACCATCGAGGCCGTGAAATGGTTCGATGAGCTGCACATATCCGAAAGGGACCGCCGAAAAATAGGGCGCACCAATGCCATGGCCCTGTTCAAGCTGGGCGGCAGCGCGAAGGCATCCGCTGGCCTGTGAGCTGGAAAGGCCTGGCAGAAATCGCTCCCAGACTTTCGGAAGTCGAACTCCGGTTTGAGAAGCGCAAACGATTACTTGGTCTTTGGTTGGGACCATTGCTGTTTGCCCTGACTCTGCTGGTTCCTCCTTTGCAGAATGTCACGCCGACCGGCATGCGTACATTGGGGATCTTTCTCTGGACCGTGATCTGGTGGGTCTGCGAGCCGATTCCCATTCCAGCAACCTCTCTCGCATCGCTTGCCATGCTCGCTTTGTGTGGAGTTCTTTCTGTTGATGCTGCCTTCAGTACGTGGGCGAACTGGATCTGCATATTTCTACTCGGCGCCTTCGTGCTTGGGCACGCCTTGAGCGTGCATGGCTTGACGCGCCGTATCGCGTATCGCATGGCACTGTCGCGCTGGGTTGGGGGAAATCCATGGCGGCTTCTGGTGGCATTTGGTCTGGCCTCCGCGCTCATGAGCTCGATGTTGTCCCACGTTGTCACCACCGTGGTTTTCATCTCAATCGCAGTGGGACTTGTCGAGACGCTTGGGGTCAAACCGGGAAGCCGTTACGCTGAAGCGCTGTTCCTGGCCATCGCCTGGGGCTCGAACATGGGAGTAGTTACTCCTGTAGCTGCCCCGACGAATCTCATCGCTATAGGCATCGCACAGTCGATGGGCCAACGGATCGGATTCCTTCAGTGGATGGTCATCTGCACGCCGGTATTTGCTGTGACATTGACCGCAATGTTCCTGGTTCTGCGCTACGTCCTGAAGCCGGAGATGCCTCGCTGGGATCACTTCGACTCCTACCTCGGTGAGGAGACGAAAAGCCTCGGCCCACTCACTCGCGGAGAAAAGATCGCAGGGACAGCGTTCGCCGTTGCGATGGCGTTGTGGATCCTGCCGGATCTTCTTCCTTTGTTTCTTCCCGGAGGAAAGCAGAATCCCGCCAGTGTGTGGGTGAGCCAGCACCTGGACTGGTCGGTTACCGCTGTACTGATGGCAACCTCGCTTTTTTTGATCCCAATAGATTGGAAGAACCGCAAGTTCGCCATGACCTGGGATGAGGCGGTGAAAGGAATCGAGTGGGGAACTCTGAGTCTGAACGCGTCGGCTCTTGGCCTCGGCGCCGCGATCGCGCATAAGACTCTCGGGCTGGGAGGATTTTTCGAACAGACCATGTCTGCGTTCGTCTCATCGTCGGGCCAGTTCCTGTTTGTTCTTGGACTCGTCACGTTCACGGTGGTCGTCGGCAGTTTCATATCGAATATAGCGGTCATCGGGATGGTCGGAGCAATGATCCGAGTTATTGCCCCTGCGGCAGGGATGAATCCTGCGGCGCTCCTTGTTGTGGCCGCGATTGCCGCTAACATGGACTTTGCTCTTCCGATCGGCACACCACCGAGCGCAATGGTTTTCGCCAGTGGGTATGTGCGCATCGGCAGCATGGTCAAGGGAGGAACGATTCTTGCGGCTTTGAGCATCCCCCTGGTTTCAGTGGTTGGTTTCTATATCGCTTCGTGGGTACTTGGTTGAAGATGGCTTTCATACTGCCGGCTGGAGTAAACTTCGCCGTCTTCAATTCTGACATTTTTTCATAAACAGCCGCATGCGCACGGAAGCCACCACACCACAGGCAACGCTTGAACATCCGTCGAGGGTGTCGTTGCGTGTGAGTATCGGTCAAGTTCTCTGCGTCATCGTTCCGCCCATCATCTGGTTCGCCCCACTTAACATTGAAGCCGATGCCAGGCACGCATTGGCCATCACATCCTTCATGCTTCTGGCCTGGATCACTGAAGCAATGGATTATGCGCTTGCCGGGCTGATCGGCTGTTATTTGTACTGGGCTTTGAGCGTGGCTCCATTCAATGTCGCCTTCGGCGGTTTTGCGACGGACACACCCTGGTTCTTGTTGGGCGCAATTCTGTTTGGAACGATGGTGACGAAATCCGGACTGGCCCGTAGGGTCGCGTTTCTCGTGACGCAACGAGTAGGAAATACCTATTCGGCAATCCTGCTTGGTCTAATCATCACCGATTTCCTGCTGACCTTCATCGTCCCTTCTGGAGTTGCACGCCTAGTGATTATGGCGTCCGTGGCTTTGGGCCTGATTGAGGCGTTTGGCATGGGACCCGGCAGCAACGTGGCCCGGGGCATGTTCCTGATCATCACGTATTCTGCCGGGCTCTTCGACAAAATGATCATTGCCGGCGCTTCCTCCATCACGGCGCGGGGGCTCATCGAGCGGGTGGGCGGCGTGCAGGTCCTCTGGAGCAAGTGGTTTCTGGCGTACCTCCCTTGCAGTGTGATCACGATCCTGGTTGCGTGGCGTCTCACGCTCCGGCTGTTTCCGCCGGAAAAACTGGCGCTGACCGACGATGGGAATTATGTGCGAAGCGAAATGCGGAAGATTGGGCCCTGGACGCCGCTCGAGAAGAAAGCGGCCATCTTCACTTTCGTCGCCATGGCTCTATGGCTCACCGACTTCCTTCACGGCATCCCGCCTTCAATCATCGGTCTGGGTATCGGACTCGCCGCCGTTTTGCCCGGTGTAGGCGTTCTCACCATGGCAGACATGCAGCGGGTGAACTATCTGCCCGTGTTCTTTGTCGCGACTGCTGTCAGCATGGGCGACGTCCTTACCCGATCCAAGGGACTCAACCTGCTCACCAACGTCATGTTTGATTGGATGGAGCCGCTGCTGACGAATGTGTTCAGTTCGACGCTGGTTCTGTACTGGACCGGGTTTGTCTATCACTTCTTCCTTGCAAGTGAAATCTCGATGCTGGGAACCTCCATGCCGCAGCTCATGAATTTCGCGAAATCGCACGGCCTCAGCCCGCTGATGCTCGGCATGGTCTGGTCGTTTTCCGCCGGTGGGAAAATTTTTGTATATCAGTCCGCGGTAATGATTGTCGGCTACTCGTACGGTTTTTTCGGAGGCAAGGACCTGCTCCGCATCGGACTATGGCTGACTGCCGTCGAATCATTAATCCTGCTGTTGCTGGTGTCTTATTACTGGCCCCTGCTCGGGATTCAGTAGATTTCGAAATTAGGGGTAAGAACCTTCGGAATGAAGCCTGGAAATTGATTAGTGATTGATGATTAATGCGCTTGGAAAGAGTAGAGCCCCACAGCCGATGCACCCAAAGACAACATCGGCGAGTATCATCACCGCTGCCGTCCAGCATCCAGGAACTCGCCTCGTGATCTGCCCTTTCGCAACGATGCCCCTTCGGATTGGTGAGACATGCGCACGACCGTTCATTTCTATTCCGTTCTAAGGCATTGCACAGGATCAATCCGCGATGCCCGCCGAGCTGGCGCGTACACGGCTACTAATGAGCCAGCCGTTAGAAGAACAGCGACTCCGACGTAGGTCACTGTGTCAAGCGGGCTGATCCCAAACAGATAATCCGACAGGACGCGCGTGAGCCCGAGTGCTCCAAGCCAGCCCAGGCAAATTCCGCCTGCCGTCAGCGTCAGGCCTTGACGCAGGATCAGCCCGAGAACGCCTCGAGGGTCCGCTCCAATTGCCAGGCGAATCCCGAATTCGCGGTTGTGGTACGCAACGTAACGGGACATCACTCCGTAAAGTCCTACCAACGCCAGGCAGACGGCGCTGAGCGCGAATATGGTGATGAGGAGCGTCCTGTAGCGGTGCTCCGCGAACGACGCCCGGATAAGGTCCCTCATCGGCTCGATCCCATTTATCGCAATGTTCTTGTCGATCGATCGGACGCGCCCTCGAACAGCAGACGCTACGTTCAGCGGATTTTCTCTGGTGCGGATCAGGACCGTGAAGTCTATATCCGCGCTCATCGGAACGTAGTACATCGGTGGTGGAGATAAAGCCAGACCAAGCTGTCTCACATCATCACTGACGCCAACGATCGTGGCCTTATCCTTGAAATACTCGATACGTTTGTCGATCGCACTTTCGTTTGGCCAGAACTGCCGCGCCATGCTTTTGTTGACAATCACAACGGGCAAGTTGTCGCTGATTTCTTTCGCGGTAAAGGTTCTGCCTTCAATGATGCGTCCGCCGACGACATCGAAATAATTCGGCGAAATAGACCGGGTTTCGATGATAGCTGGCTTTCCATTTATGGTGATCGCCGAGACCACACGAAGGTCTTCGAACGGAGCGGCCGAGGCCGCAGTGACTGCAGTTACTCCCGGCAGAGAATTCAGGTCACTGAACATTTGTTGATATAGCGAGAGGATCTGAGGCCCCTCATAGCCACGCCCTGGAAGCGACATGTCGACAGCGAGCAAATTGTCGGGATCGAATCCCGGGTCCACAGCGCCCAGTCGCATCAGGCTTTGTACTAAAAGCCCGGCGCCTACGAGGAGCACAAAGCAGATCGAAACCTCTGCAATGACGACCGCACCCTGCGAGCGGCTCCTGCTCGAACCGCGATGCTGCGACCGACTCTTCAAAATTTCAACGAGATTAGTCCGAGCCAGCCCAACCGCAGGAGCCAGGCCGAAAAGAATGCCGCTGGCACCGGAAAGGGCGCTCACGATAACTAAAATTCTGAGATCGAAGGCGATCTCGGCGACCCGTGGCAATCCGGGAGGGGCGAGTCCAACCAGGCCGCGGACGCCCCACCAGGCGATACAGCACCCCAGAACACCACCCATCATTGCGAGCAGAACGCTCTCTGTTACGAGTTGCCCGATGATACGGCTCCTGCCCGCCCCCAGCGCGGACCGCATGCCGATCTCGTGCTCGCGTCCTCTGGCCTCACCCAACAGCAGATTTGCAACGTTGCCGCACGCTATAAGAAGCAGTAATCCCGAAGAAAGGAGCAGGATTAGTAGCGGTGTTCTCACGGCACTGGTTTCGACATCCTGTCTCAATTCGATGTGGCCACCATGACGCTTGTCTAAGGACGGTAGTTGATTCAGGAACGCAAAGCGCAGGTCGCGGAATATTCGATCCGTCTGGCGTTCGGCGTCCGCGAGAGGTACTCCTGCTCGAAGCCGTCCGATGACCTCATAATCCGGACTGGAGGGATCTGTGATCCGGAGAGGTTGCCAAATCTCAGGACTTGGCCCTTTGTCGGCTCCGTAACGCGCGAAGTCGAAAAACGGCGGCAGGACGCCGACAATGATCTTTGTACTTTGGTCGAGAGCGATTTTCCGCCCGATCGGGTTGGCATCAGCTCCGAGCGCCGTGTTCCAGAACTCATATGTGATGACGACTGCTTCCTCTTCACCTTCCGAGAACGATCGGCCGCGAAAGAACCGAGTTCCCAACATGGCGAAGAAATTCGCCGAAGCCCGTGCTGTGTGTATAGTCCGCGTTTCGTCCGGGCCGACAAATCTTGAATTGCGGGTCGCGAACAGAGCAGTTTCTTCGAAAGCCGTTTGCTGATGGAGCCATTCGTCGTAGTCTTCGTAAGACAGCGTAAACCGGTTCCACATCTCGCCTACAACGGCATCCGTCTTGAGAGCACCGACAACTCCCCAGATCGTCACGAGTCGGGTGGAGTCTTTGTACTTTAGTGGACGCAGCAGCACATGATCCACGACCGTAAGCATCGAGGTCGCAGCGCCGATGCCTAGAGCTACTGTGAGTACCGCAATCGTCGTAAACGAAGGCCGACGACACAGGGACCGCAGGGCGTAACGACAATCCGCCAGTACCGCATCGAGCCACGCGCCCGGTCGGCTTTTGCGCATATGCCTACTTCGTGTCGAAGCGGATCAGCAGCGCCCTGAAGCCCTTGTTATCCGCGAAGTGGTGGGCCACGCCGGGCGGAATATAGAGAATGTCACCGGCATGCGCCGTTCGCTTGACCGGATTACGAATCGACTTGCCGCCTTCGGCGAGTTCGCCGTCTGTGATGGCGGTGGCCGTGCCTGCGGTCATGATCCAAAGGTCGGCCGTCGTGTCATGAGTCAGAGGCGGGTCATCGTCTGCCACAATACGAACGTTTGCGCTGATGTTGGTCGGCCCGTTGAACAGCCGCGAGTTGATGACGTGCTTCGCCTCGTTGTCCTTCCACCTCGCCTGAATGTCGTCGTTCGTCCAGAAGGCGGTCTTGTTTGTCGGCGCGTCCGGCACCGCTGCCGCGGCTCCGCGCGCTCCACTCTGGACTGCAGGCTGGGCCGCTGCTCGGATGTCGAAACGGATCAGCAGCGCCCTGAAACCCTTGTTGTCCGCGAAGTGGTGAGGCACCCCCGGCGGAATATAGAGAATGTCACCGGCATGCACCGTTCTCTTGACCGGATTGCGAATCGACTTGCCGCCTTCGGCAAGGTCGCCGTCTGTGATGGCAGTGGCCGTGCCTGCGGTCATGATCCAAAGGTCGGCCGTTGTGTCATGAGTCAGAGGAGGATCATCGTCTGCCACGATCCGAACGTTTGCGCTGATGTTGGTGGGCCCGTTGAACAGCCGCGAGTTGATGACATGCTTCGCCTCGTTGTCCTTCCACCTCGCCTGAATGTCGTCGTTCGTCCAGAAGGCAGCCTTGTTCGTCGGGGCATCTGACACCGCCGCCGCCCCTCCAGCCCTCTGACCGGCCTGCTGACCCTGCAGTATCGCTGCCGACAGACCCAACATGCCGATCATGCCGACCACCGCGACAGTGTTGTTGCGCATATGTGTCTTCTCCCCTGTTATGGTTGGCTATTTCCAACGTTCCATCGCCTGCCGGTGCAGCGACTCGGGAGGCAGCTCGGCGAGCTCGATACGGACGCCGTTCAAGTCTGTGATGTTCGACAGGATGGCTTTTGTGGGACTGACGCGGGTCTCCAAAACGTTTGCTCCACGCTGCTTGAACATCGCGGTGGCCGCTCCCATGTTCTCCACGTGTAGCCCAAAGTGATTGATGCCCGGTGGCCTTTGCGGGTTGGCGGGTTGCAGCTCCACGAACGTGTTTCGGCTGATCTGGACATAGACCAGCGTTGGTTGTCCCTTCTCGTCGTTGTTACGAAACGCCTCGGGAAATCCCATCGTCTTCGTGTAGTACGCCACCGCCTCGTCAATGTTAGGGACGCTGATTGCCACGTGATTCAAACCTACGATTCCACTGTTCCGATTCTGCGCAACAACAGACTGGACACCCAGCCCAACGAGAATCCCTGCAACGAATAACAAAAAACTACGCATAAACAACCCCTCCATTCGTGAATTCACGAACCAACAGCCTCGCCGACAAGATGTCGTGATTTAAGTCGATCCTTTTATACATCTGCCTCAAAGTCACTGTCCATTTGATTTGGCAGTGCTCTACTTTGAGTGAACGCGGGCCAAAGCCCGCGACTACATTTGCCCGTTGGCGTCATTCGCGTAATTCGCGGCTGGAATCAACGTTCGGCCCTGAATGTAGTCGCGGGCTTTAGCCCGCGTTCGTTCAAGTAGAGTAATTGACAGCCCAACAATGGGCCTGTTATAAGTCCGCCCAATCATTCCGTTAGAAATACGATGAACGAACCGACATTGGACATTGTCCTTAACGAACTCGTGATCGCCAACCGGATCCTCGCGAACGAAGGAGTGGTCGATGCTTATGGCCACGTCAGTGTCCGCCATCCCGGCAATCCTGAGCGATTCTTCCAGGCTCGCATGCTGGCTCCGGAGCTGGTCGAGCGCGGTGACCTCATGGAATTCGGCCTGGATGGCCAACCGGTCAGCGACAGCCGCGCGCCGTCTGTCGAACGATTCATTCACAGCGCAATCTACGAGGGGCGCCCGGAAGTTCAAGGGGTCGTGCACGCCCATGCCGAGGACATTCTGCCATTCGGAATCACGGACGTGCCGCTCCGGCCCGTCATTCACTCCGGAAGTTTCATCGGACGTCATGTGCCGGTCTGGGATATTGCAGAGAACTTCGGGGACACGGACCTTCTTGTCAGGGACATGTCGCAGGGACGTGATTTGGCGCGTCGCCTCGGCGACAACAACGTCGTATTGATGCGCGGCCATGGATTCGCGGCGGCCGCACGATCCATCATCGAAGCCGTCAGGGTTTCCGTATACCTGCCACGCAATGCGCGCGTCCAACTGGCTGCGATGCAGCTCGGCAAGTACAAGCCGCTGTCTGATGGTGAGATTGCGGCGCGGGCATCCGGTTACAAACCTTATTCGACGCAAACCTGGCGCGCATGGGAGTATTGGGCGAACAGAGCAGGTTGCGGCCATATGCTGGGGGAACGTCCAGTCAGCGACGCAAAGAAATCGGAAGGCGGTTGATGAACACGCAATGGAGGTCTTAAGATGAATTCCAGCCATATTCGACGTCTGTCGGCGACTCTGGCCGTGTCAGCCTTTCTCGCGGTCGTGCAAACCTTAGACGCGCAGCGCCCTGCCGACGCAGCGATCGTCCCGTTCAAAATTCAAGTTCCTAGCGCCGTGCTGACCGACTTGAAACAGCGGTTGTCGCGGGCTCGCTTTGCGGACGAATTCCCGGACGCAGGGTGGGACTATGGCACGAACCTCGAGTATCTGAAGAGTCTTGTCGCCTTTTGGCGTGACAAGTACGACTGGCGGACTCAAGAGAAGCGGCTGAACGAATTCGACCAGTTCGAGACCAACCTCGATGGGGTCGGCATTCACTTTATCCATCAGCGGTCGAAAAATCCGAATGCGATGCCGTTGTTGCTTCTCAACGGATGGCCGAGTTCGATCATCGAATACGAAAAAGTGATTGGCCCGCTCACCGATCCAGCCGCTTACGGCGGCCGCGCGGAAGACGCCTTCCACGTGGTCATCCCGTCGATGCCGGGTTTCGGCTTCTCAGGTAAGCCGCGGGAAAGGGCTTATAACCCCGAACGGATTGCTCGAATGTGGGTACAACTGATGGCGCGCCTTGGCTACACGCGCTACGGCGCACACGGCAGCGACTGGGGGAATGGAATCGCCACGCGCGTGGCGCTCAACGATCCCACACATGTGGCGGCACTGCATCTGGCCGGCTGCGCTGTCGCGCCTGCGGCGCCGGCCGCGAACACGGGAAATCAGACACCGTCGGTGCCAAGCCTGAACAGCGCCGTCAACGCGGCCCATAACCTGGGCTACCAGGAGATTCAATCGACGAAGCCACAGACCCTGGGGCAGGGGTTGAGCGATTCACCTGTCGGCCTCGCCTCGTGGATCGTCGAAAAATGGTACGGGTGGAGCGACCATGAAGGCGATATGGAGAAGGTTTTCACGAAGGACGAACTGCTGACGAATATCATGATCTACTGGGTAACCAACAGCGGCACTTCGTCGGCGCGGATCTATTACGAGAGTCGTCACATGCTTGGCGGACTGGCTCCAACACCCTTCCCGCGGCCTGAGGCCCGGGTGAGCGTTCCGACCGGCTGCGGCTCCTTTCCGACGCAATACGATCGTCGCGGAAGCCCTGTAGACACGAACAGCGCCGAAGCGCGCAAGGCGGCGGAAGCGCGCTACAACGTCGTGCACTTCACGACGATGCCGCGTGGCGGGCACTTCCCCGCGTTCGAACAGCCGAAGCTGTGGGTTGACGACATCCGCGCGTTTTTCGCCGCTGTGCGCCAAAACGATCAACGCGGAAACCGCTGAGCACCCAGGAAGATGAATTAATGTATGTGAATGTTTTGCTTTCGTTCACGCATTGACCCTCCATCGAGTCTCGTATTAAAGTGCATTCCGCTAAATCTATTCTGAAATCTTCGAAACCGAGTCAGGTCGGTCACGAGCCGATGGATCCATGCGTCGGTCGGTCGCGACGGCACGTTTACGATCACGAACGCCCGGAACGGATTCAGCAAAACTTATGCGGCGCGGTGAGAAAATCACCATAGTAAAGATGGAGGGTCTTGTGAGAAAGAAAATAGCCGGCGTCTTCGTCGCGGCTGTCGGCCTTCTCGTGTATTCAGTTCCTCTGCTTGCACACCACGGTGCGGCGAGCTTCGACGACAAAATTCTTACGATGAAGGGGACCGTGACCGAGTGGGTCTGGTCCAATCCCCATTGCTTCCTGAAGTTCGATGTCAAGGGCGAGAGCGGCACCGTTACAAACTGGGCCGTCGAAACCCAGAATCCGACGAGCATGAGCGCGCTCGGATGGACCCGAACGTCATTCAAGACCGGAGACGTGGTGACGGTGACGCTGCAGGGCGTCAAGAACGGCGCACCCATCGGGCGCGTCAGAACCGTCTTTTTTGCCGATGGCCGGGTGTTACTGGCGACTGGGATAGTCGTCCCGGACCCAGCGCCGGCGAAGTGACAACCTGAAGCGGAGGATTTTCAACATGCCAAGACGCTTCATCGTCGTCATCGTCTTCGTTGCCTCAGTGGCGGTAGTGATGTGTTCGTCCGGCGTCACGCTCGCGCAAACCTGGAACACCTCCGGCTTGCCCCGGAGCGCCTTTCAACCGTCGGAGGCCAAACCGGATTCAACTCCGGCGCCGCCGCGTGATCTGACCGGCACCTGGGATGCGGGCCCTGGGGGAGTCTTCGGACCGGGGCACGTAGCGACTCCCTTCACCCCCTGGGCCGAAGAGAGGCTCAAGGACATCAAGCCGGGAAACGGGCCCAGAGCGGTAACCGAAGAGTTCATCAACGACCCACTGTCGATCATGTGTGATCCGGCCGGTTTTCCCCGGCTCGTCTTGTACGAGCTACGGCCTGTGCAGATCGTGCAGACGCCAAATCAGATCCTCATGCTCTACATGTTCGAGAAGAGGTGGCGCGTCATCTGGACCGACGGACGAGCGCTTCCCAAGAATCCGGATCCGCGCTGGTATGGATACTCGGTTGGCCGATGGGAGGATGACTATACCTTCGTTGTGCAGACGATCGGGATGGACGACAGGACCTGGCTCGACAATGCGGGCAATCCGCACAGCATCGACATGCGCGTCGAGGAACGGTACCATCGCCGAGGCCGCGACACGCTGGAGCTCACCGTCACGATCGACGATCCGACGGCCTATATCCAACCCTGGACGCCGCTCAATAAACTCCCGCTGAAATTGATGCCACTCGACGCGGACCTGATGGAGATGATCTGCTCACCGACGGAAGCGGCCGCCTACAAGAAGCTCGTCGACACGCAGAAAAAGTAGCAGAATCGCAGATCTGGTAGTCGGCAATTTTGAATCAATGCTTGCGAATGAACTCCAGGACGGTGCGGTTAAAGATCTCCGGTTGCTCCCAATAAGCCGAGTGTCCCGCTTCAGGTATGATCAGCGACTCGGTATTCCTGATCCTCGACGTAAAGAGCCGCAGCAGTGGAGGCGGTGCGGATAGGTCGGCGTCCCCGGTAATTAGCAGCATGGGTACCTTCATCGTTTCCAGCAGAGAAAATGTCAGGCGGTTCCGCGTCGCCTGCGGGGGCGCCGCCGGCCCATCAGGCCGGCTCATGCGTTCCAATTCGATCCAGCGCCGCGTCCCTTCCGGATTCGCTGCACGGTATGATGGTCCCAGCTCACGCAATTCGGGAGGCAGCGCATCAAGCTGCGGGGACCTGATCCTTCGGTAGAGCTCCTGATACGCTTCGTCCTGCAACCCGCCCATGGCCCCATCTGAGATCACCAGGCTTCGAAGGCGCTGCGGGAACGACACCGCGTAGTCCAGTGATACCGACACGCCGGCCGCTGTAGCCACCAGGTGGAACCGGTCGATGTGCAGGTAGTCCATCAAGCCCTGAAGGTCGTCCGCGGCGGTGCCGGGCTGCGGGCCTGTCCGTTCGATTACGGTCCGGCCCCAACCCCGGCGGTCGTACGCGATGAAGCGGTAGCCTGCCCCAGTGAACGGTGGAATCTGGTACTCCCAAACCCGGCTGCTGCCCGTCGCCGCGTGCATGAAAACCACTGGAATTCCACGGCCGCCAGTGTCCTTGTACCAGATGCGTACACCGGGAAGTTCAGCATACCCCTCACGTGCCGCGGCCGGCTGCGAAGCTTGCGCCGCGACCAGAGCTGCGAAAACCAGCACCGCAAATGTCGATCTCAAGGAATGCGAAGACGTCATCTTGAAGGGTCTCCCTCACGCATTAATTGTAGCCGCGGAACTTAGAAAAGGAATTTCAACCCGAACTGAATCTGGCGCATCTTCGTGGACGTGGTTGTAATTCTCCCTACATTGGGATCCAGGTTCCCGGCAGCATCCCGAAAGACAGTATTGCTGGGTGCTCCAAAGTTAGGATGGTTCAGGAAGTTGAAAAATTCTGCCCGAAACTCGAGGTTCTTTCCCTCCCCCAGCCGATTATCCTTTGTGAGAGAAGCATTCAGATTGAATTGTCCAGGCCGGGTCAGTGTATTTCGCCCTAAATTGCCAAAGAACCCCAGGGGTTGGACGAGAAAGTTCGAAGGGTCGAAATAGCGTTCAGGGGTCCAGTGATCGAGCACCGGATTGTTGTTTCCGCCCGGGCGAAGGTCTGGTCTCTCGTTACAGCTTTGCGCCGCACAGCCGGATTGGCGCGGAGTCATCTGGAGGTTGATGGGCAGGCCGCTGCGGATGGTATTGGTCCCGTTCACGGACCAGCCCCCCAGCAGGTGATTGAACGGGCCACTCGATTGGTTCGCCCAGCGACGGCCGGCGCCGAAAGGCAACTCGTAGCTGTAAGCAAGAATGAAGTTGTGCTTAACATGGAGCGAAGAGAGGCCCCTCTCGGAAGTGAGATCGCGCCCGTTGTAGACTGCAAAGCTGGCGGCTCCGGCGATCTGTTCCGCCCCCTTGATTCCGGCTCCTCCTCCATTATCGATGTTGCGCGACCAGGTGTAGGAGGCATTCAATGCCAGACCAGCACGCGAACGCCTCTCCGCAACCAGTTGTAGAGCGTTGTAAATCTGATCGGAAATGGGAGCGACGTAGCGATACGACGTGAAATTCGGATTGGGCACTTGCGCATCCGGCGGGGTGAACTGCCGGCCGTCTCGAATGACTGTCGGCTTCTGGTTGGGGTTGTAAATCGCAAACAGGTTCACGCCTCGTGTGCCCACGTAATTCGCTTTGACCACCAAAGTCTGGCCCACTTGCCTCTCCAGCGAAAACGTCCACTGCAACGTGTAAGGAATCTTGGTCTCTAACGGCATCATTAAAGGCTCTCCGGCGGAACCCACCAGGTTGGGATCGGTAAAGGGAAACGGGAACTTCAACGCCGGCCGGTTGACCACAAATCGCTTCGAATAAGGAGGAGCCTCGAGGGCCAGTTGCCAGATGTAGGCCAGGGGCATTTCCTTGAACATTCCAAAGCCGCCGCGAAAGACAGTCTTCTGATCGGAAAACGGAGTCCAGGCCAGCCCGACTCGCGGAGAAAAACCGTTGAGGGCGTCGGTGATCTCAAAGAATGGATCCTTCCTGGTCAACAGGACGAAGTCTTTATCCCGATAGATGTCTTTCAGCACGGCCAGCTTTCCGTTGACTTCCCTGGGGGAACGAACTCCCTCCCAGCGCAGACCCAGATTGAGTGTCAGATTCGATCTCGCCTTGAAGTCGTCCTGGAAGTAGACAGCCCCATAGCTCTGTCTCCAGCCACGGTACACGTCCGCCTTCTGACTGCCCGGAGTCGTGAAACCTAAAAGCTGAGTCGTGTTGCGAGGATTGTTAGTCAGAAAGTTCTCGATGGTGTCCCAGGTAAAGGTCCCTCCATACACCCAGGGTTCATTCAAATGGTTCATTTGATACCGCTTGAAATTAGCGCCCAGCGCAATCGAGTGGCGTCCTTTGTTGATCATCAGCGAATCATCGTAGTCAAAGGTGTTGTCCACAAAGACCGCCGGACCGCTCAGATTGGGACCGATGGTGTTGCCGCCCCCGCTGCCACCGTAAAAGTTAATGCCCGGAATGGAATAGAGTCCCATCGGGACGCCTTTGACGGGCGCAAGTCGCGGGTCCAGGCCGGGGGCGTTCGGAAACTGGTCTCCGCCCTGCGTGTAGTTATAAAACAGGTGATCGTTGCGCCGTGTGAAGCCAACCCGAAAGGCATTCACCACTGAAGGACTGAAAACATGTGTTTCCGAGGCAGTCGCCAGCACATAGCCCCCCACCTGGAATCCAGTAAAGGGCTTCGGTGTCAGCGCAAGGTACGTATCGGTGCGACTGCTCTGATCTTTGGTGAAGCGGCCAAACAGGCTGTCCTTTGGAGAAAGTTGCTGGTCAATCCGCCCGATGCCGTAGTTCTCATCGGCGTGCCAGCGCGGGACGGCGGTGTAGTCGGCCACGCCCGCGTTCCGATAGGAGCCATTAGGCAAGGGCAACAGATCCATCAGCGGCACGATGTTCGGATCCACCGGCAAGGTCTGAGTGACGATGGCCTGTTCTCGGGAGCATGCCGCCTGCGCCGCCGGGCATCCAGTGATCTTACCTTGCCGGGTCTCCGCGGTGAGCACCGAACCGAGGAAACTCGTTCCGGCGCTCTGGCGGACCGCTTCATAGTTCAGGAAGAAAAAGGTGTGCTCCTTTCGTATCGGGCCTCCTAACGAAGCTCCGAACTGGTTGCGCTTCAACGGCGCCTTCGGGAGCTTCGGGTCCAGGAAATAATCCCGAGCGTCCAGCTTGTCGTTCCGCAAAAACTCAAAAACACTTCCGTGGATATTGTTGCTCCCCGACTGTGTTACCGCATTGACCACACCGCCCGATGCGCGACCGTATTGAGCTCCATAGTTGTTCTGCAAGAGCACGAACTCCCGGATCGCCTCCACGCCTAACTGCTGTCCCAGGACACTGCTTGCCGGCATCCCTTCCGATGGCGTCGAAATCTCCATGCCGTCTAACAGGTATGTGGATTGCTGCGGTTTCGTTCCTCCGATGGAACGCCGCGCGGCGCTTCCGCCGCCGGTGTAAACCGCCTGGGTGGGAGCCGCCGCCACTTCCAGATCCGAGAGGACACCTGGCTGGATGCCCGTCAAGTCAGCGAAACTGCGGCCATTCAGCGGCAATTCGCGCATCGCGCGCTGATCCACCAGAGCGGCGACCGTGGCATTGGCCGTTTGGACCAGCGGCGCTTCGCCCGTCACGGTGATTTTCTCGGCAAGAGCGCCGACCTGAAGAGTGAAATCCACCACGGCTTCCCGGCCGACGGTCAAGGTGATGCCCCTCCGGACCACGGTCTGGAAACCGCCCGCCTCCGCCGTGACCTCGTAGCTGCCCAGTCCCAGCTCTGGAACTCGGTAGCGCCCGGCCTCATCGGTACTCGCAGTTCGGCTGATTCCCTTCTCCACACTCTTCAGGCTTACGATGGCCCCGGGTAGAACAGCACCGGTGAAGTCGCTAACCGTCCCGGAAATCGTGCCAGTAGTTACCTGAGCTGCAGCAAGCGCGCTAAAGGAGAAACCACACACGAACGCCTTTGCCCAAAGCTTCAGTCTTTGCATTGGAAGACTCCTTTCTCTTTCGACTATCGCAGACAGCCAATCAGAAAATTGCTTCCAACTCATGAGGACCGATGACCAGGTTTGTTTGCTGGGCGATGTTCTCATGAAGAGGGACGCCGGCGAAGTTGGAAATTTCGGTAATGAATGAACGCGGGCTAAAGCCCGCGACTACATTTGGAGTCAACGTTCGGCCTGAATGTCGTCGCGGGCTTTAGCCCGCGTTCACTCTCGAACAAATAGCGCTCTGCAGGAAGTTTTGTTAGACTTTCGCCAAAACCAGTCCCTACAAAACGGAGGAACTATGCGCAGTCGCCTATTGAGCGTCTTCTCGGCTGTCCTGCTGAGCGTTCTACCCGTTATAGCCCAGACTCAGGCCAGCATGAGCGGTGTGATTCACGATTCGAGTGGTGCAGTGATTCCCGGCGTGAGTGTCACGCTAACCAATCCCGCCACGAACTTTGTTCGATCTGCGATCAGCAACGAGGCGGGTGTATACAATTTGCCCGGCTTGCAGCCGGGCCGGTACAACATCAAAGTCGAGCTCCCGGGTTTTCGTACAGTCACGCAGAACGATGTGGAGCTGCAGATTCAGCAATCGGCGAGACTCGACTTCGTTCTCCAGGTTGGAGAGATAAGCCAGACTGTCGAGGTTTCGGGTGCGGCCGCGCTGATCGCGACCGAGAACGCGACAGTCGGAACCGTTATCGAGAACAAGCGCATCGTCGAGATGCCGCTCAACGGACGGAACTTCCTTCAGCTTGTCTCGCTGAGTCCGAACGTGAGTTATGGATTCGACAGTTCTCAGATCGCCAACGAGCGGCAGGGTGGGACGCGCGCGCAGCAGAACATTTCGGTCGCCGGCCAGCGGAGCTCATTTAATCACTTCACGCTGGATGGCGTCGAGAATACCGATGTCAACTTCAACACCTATGTCGTCCTGCCATCGATTGACGCTCTCCAGGAGTTCAAGGTACAGACGGGAATCTTCCCGGCCGAGTTTGGGCGCGCCACGACCCAGATCAATGTTTCGACGAAGCCGGGAACCAATCAATTCCACGGCACATTATTCGAATTCCTCCGGAACGACAAGCTCGACGCAAAACAGTACGCTTTCGCCGGTGAACGGCCCAAGGATCCGTTCAAATGGAACCAGTACGGTTTTACATTGGGCGGCCCTGTATGGCTGCCAAAGATTTACAAAGGAACCAACCGCCTGTTCTTCATGTCGAACTTCGAAGGGTTCCGGGAACGGCGGTTGAGCCGCGTCCTCTATAGCGTACCTTCCGCGAAGATGCGCAACGGAGACTTCTCCGAACTTCTTCCTCGGACAAAGATCTACGATCCCATCACGCGCGCTGAGTTTGCGGGCAATGTGATCCCGCGCGATCGGATCCACCCAACCTCGAGCAAATTGCTTGAATTTTATCCGGCGCCCAATCTCAACGCTGGATTGGTCGACTACAATTACGAGGCGACCCGAAACCGCAAAGTGGACAAGGATCAGTTCATTCAGCGGATCGACTTCGTCGAGTCGTCGAAATCCAACTGGTTCGGCCGATACAGTTGGGGAGGCGAAACCGAACTCCAACCGGAGTTTTATCTCAATGGAAGCAAGACGGACACGACCGTACACCAGGCGATGTTCTCGAACACGCGGTTGCTCTCGACGTCGACGGTCAATGAATTCCGGTTTGGTTTCAATTCCTTCTACAACCTGAAGGCCGGCGAACTTGCCAACTCCCGAGATGTTATGTCTGAGCTGACCGTTCCCGGAATATCGAAGCAGCCCCCGGTCGCATGGGGTACTCCGGAGGTCATCATCGTCGGCTTCACGGGACTGACTCTGATGGGCAAATCATTCGGTGATCTTTCGAATGGCCCATACCGGAACAGGAACCGCTCCTATCAAGCGATTGACAACTTCAGTTTGACCAGGGGGAATCATTCCTTCCGCTTCGGTGGTGAAGTGCGCTGGGACCAGTACAACCAATTGGGCAACCAATTTACTCGCGGCCAATTCCGCTTCGAGCCAAACGCCACGTCGCTGCGGGGAGCACCCAACACGGGCTACGGTTTTGCCGATTACTTTCTCGGGTATTCCAAGCGTTCGCAGGGATCGGTATCGCTCGCCGAGATTCAGTTCCGGGCAATGAGCCAGGGCTATTACATTGACGACACGTGGAAGATCCATCCCAAAGTGTCGATCAATTGGGGCGTTCGATACGAATACGTGCCACCCTACCTGGACAAGACCGGAAATCTGGTCAACATGGAAGTCCCGTTCGTCGATACAACTCCGAACGTCCTGGACATGAGCCGTCATCCGACTTTCGTACGCCAGGGAAGTGGGGATTTCTACGAAGGCTTTCCGATACGATTCGAGCCCACCGTCAAAGTCGCTCGCGATGGCCGGCTTGGCGACAGGCTGGTGGCCTCCGACAAGAAAAACTTCGCGCCCCGGCTCGGCATCGCCTGGAACCCGAGTTCCAAATGGGTTGTCCGCACGGGCGCCGGTCTGTTCTTTGCGCAGGATACGGGCAATCCGCGCTTTGATCTCGCCCGCAATCTTGCGGGCCGCCGCCGCGACGACGCGACGGTGGATAATCTCGACTTGACCTGGAGCGCTCCATTCCGCGGCCTGGGCGGTACAACAGTTCTGATCGCTCAGCCATACGTGCTCGCGGCCATCTACAACCGGCGCACGCCTTACTCGATCCAATACCTGCTCAACGTCCAGCGTGAACTGGGCGGTGACACGGCGCTCGAGGTCGGTTACATCGGTTCCGTGAGCCGCAGACTCGAATCGCTCAGGGTCTTCAACGAGGCGATTCCGGGCGCAACGGGATCCATAGCCTCGCGCTCTCCATATCCGGAGCTTGGCCGCATCCAGGAGATCGATCCGAGCGCGAAGGCAGGCTACAACTCGCTTAGCGCCAAATTGCAGCGCCGCTTCTCCGGGGGTCTGACGTATCTGGTCGGCTACACCTGGTCGCGCTCGATCGATACGGGAAGCGCAATCCGTGTTCACGACACCGACACGCTGTTTCCTCAGAATAGCTACAACCTCAATGCGGAGCGCGCTCGGTCGAGTTTCGACGTCGCTCACCGCACGGTCACATCACTACTTTACGACCTGCCTGTCGGCAATGGACGGCGGTTCCTGAACGGGGGTGGTATTGCCGAGAAGATCGTCGGGGGATGGGAAGTCGGATCCATCTTGACGCTACAAACCGGCTTTCCTGAGACCGTAGTCACAGGCTCGGACCGGTCCAACACAGGCGCCGGATACGACCGGCCGAATGCGACGGGCCCATCCGCCATCCTGCCTCGCGGCGAACGCAATGTCGAGCGTTGGTTCAATACCGACGCCTTCGCCCTCCAGCCTCTCGGATCTTTTGGTAGCGCCGGACGGAACACGGTCACCACTCCGGGAGTTGTTCAGTTGGATTTCTCAGTTCACAAGGAATTCCGGATTGTCGAGAACCACGCGCTACAGTTTCGATTCGAAACCTTTAACCTGCCCAATCACCCGAACTGGGGCAAACCCGACATCACCAGAACCTCGCCGTCCTTCGGCAAGATCCGCTCGACTCGCACCAGCATGCGCGAGATACAGGTCGCGCTGAAGTACATGTTCTGATGTGCAGAGTTTGAATTCCAGCCGCGGAGCGGCGTAAGAGTGTAGCCCCGGGCGCAAGGGCGTGTTGCTCAAAAAGTATTTCATAAACACGTGCCTACGCCTGGAGCAGCTCATTGTTGGTTCAGCGCGGGTCGGCGAGGAGTCGGAGCGCCAAACCGT